>Ga0310917_10001094_pt1 | contig 12588 bp, 10 predicted proteins | sample GREbulkMGLF178_FD_203531 | JGI IMG/M metagenome (GOLD analysis project Ga0310917, IMG submission 203531) | Lab enrichment of tropical soil microbial communities from Luquillo Experimental Forest, Puerto Rico - GRE.bulkMG.LF178 | ecosystem: Environmental > Terrestrial > Soil > Tropical forest >... | reverse complement strand
GGGGATGGGTGTCCACGATTGCTACATCTACATTCGGGGCGAGTTCTATAATGAGGCCCAGCGTCTGCAAGCAGCGATCGACGAGGCTTATGCCGCGGGGCTGATCGGAAAAGACGCCTGCGGCTCCGGCTATCGCTTCGATCTCTACCTGCACCGCGGGGCAGGTGCATACATCTGCGGCGAGGAGACTGGCCTTCTCGAAAGTCTCGAAGGACGCAAAGGTCAACCACGCCTGAAACCTCCCTTCCCTGCCCAGGTCGGGCTCTACGGGTGCCCGAGCACCGTCAACAATGTTGAAACGATCGCGGTGGTTCCGGAGATCTTGCGCCGCGGTGCAACCTGGTTTGCCCGGATTGGGCGGCCGCGAAATACCGGCACCAAGATTTTCTGCCTATCCGGCCATGTAAATGCGCCGTGCAATGTAGAAGAAGCCATGAGCATACCGCTTCGCGAGCTGATCGAAAGGCATGCCGGTGGCGTGCGCGGCGGCTGGGACAATCTGCTGGCGATCATTCCCGGCGGTTCATCGGTACCGGTTATACCGAAATCGATCTGCGAGACGGTGCTCATGGATTTCGATAGCTTGCAAGCTGTCAAAAGCGCGCTCGGAACCGCGGCGGTTATCGTGATGGACAAATCGACGGACATCGTGAAGGCGATCGCGCGGCTTTCGAAGTTCTACAAGCACGAGAGCTGCGGCCAGTGCACGCCCTGCCGCGAGGGTCTGGGATGGGTATGGCGGGTCATGCAGCGCATGGTCGAGGGCGACGCCTCGGTAACGGAAATCGACATGCTGCTCGACGTCTCCTACGAAATCGAGGGCCACACGATCTGTGCCTTGGCCGATGGGGCCGCGTGGCCGGTGCAGGGGCTGATCCGCCACTTCCGCCCGGAGATGGAGCGGCGGATCGCGGAGTACCGCGAAGCCGCCGCACGGCAAAGGCAGGCGGCCTGACATGCCCAGGCTGACGATCGACGGGCACGAAGTCGAGGTGCCAGCGGGCACCACGATTTTTCAGGCCTGCGAGCACGCCCGGATCGAGGTCGCGCATTTCTGCTACCACGAGCGTCTGGCGATTGCCGGGAATTGCCGGATGTGTCTGGTCGAGGTGGAGAAATCGCCCAAGCCGATCGCCTCCTGTGCGATGCCCGCGGCCGACGGCATGGTTGTCCACACGAACTCGCCGAAGGCGGTCAAGGCACAAAAGGGGGTGATGGAGTTCCTGCTGATCAATCATCCGCTCGATTGCCCGATCTGCGATCAGGGGGGCGAGTGCGATCTGCAAGACCAGGCAATGGCGTATGGGTTTGATCGCAGCCGCTTCGAGGAGAATAAGCGCGCCGTCCGTGACAAGGATTTCGGTCCGCTGGTCAAGACTGAGATGACCCGCTGCATCCATTGCACGCGGTGCATCCGGTTTCTGACTGAGATCGCCGGGGTCGAGGAGCTCGGCGCCACAGGGCGCGGCGAGGACATGGAGATCGGCACCTATATCGAGCAGGCGCTCAGCTCCGAGCTGTCGGCCAACATCATCGATTTGTGTCCGGTCGGCGCGCTAACTTCGAAGCCTTATGCCTTCATCGCCCGGCCCTGGGAGTTGCGTAAGACCGAATCGGTCGACGTCCTTGACGCGGTCGGCAGCAGCATTCGGATCGACTCCCGTGGATCGCAAGTATTACGCGTGTTGCCGCGCCTCAATGAGGCGGTGAACGAAGAGTGGATCTCCGACAAGACCCGCTTTGCAAGCGACGGGCTGGTCCGCCGGCGGCTCGATCGTCCCTACATCCGCCGCGACGGCCGGCTGTGCGAAGTCGAATGGCGCGAGGCTCTCGATCTCGTCGCGGATCGGCTCAGGGCGGTTCCGGGCGAGCGCATCGCCGCGATCGCCGGCGACCTGTGCGACGCCGAATCAATGTTCGCTCTAAAAGAACTCCTGACCGGGCTTGGAGCAGCGAGCATCGACTGTCGTCAAGACGGAGCAAAACTCGATCCCAGCTGCCGTGCCGGCTACCTGTTTAACACGACGATCGCCGCAATAGAAAAGGCGGACGCTTGCCTGCTCATCGGTACCAACCCGCGCTGGGAGGCGCCGCTCGTCAACGCGCGACTGCGCAAGCGTTACCTCCAAGGAAATTTTCGGGTAGCGGCGATCGGCCCGATCCTCGATCTGACGTTCCCGACAGAGATGTTGGGTCAGGGTGGCGAAGCGCTGAGCGCGCTGGCCACTGGGGAGCACCCTTGGGTAGCAAGGCTGCGCGAGGCGAGCTACCCGATGCTAGTGCTTGGACAAGGGGCGCTCATTCGACGCGACGGCGCGCGGGTTCTGGCGACGGCAAGCAATATCGCGCAAAGTTGCAACCTCGTTCGCGAAGAGTGGAATGGGTTCAACGTGCTACACAATGCGGCCGCCCGTGTCGGTGGGCTCGATCTCGGGTTCGTGCCCGGACCAGGTGGGCGCGATGTCGACGGCATTCTTGCAGGGTGTAGATCCGGCGATGTCGAGCTGCTCTACCTTCTCGGCGCTGACGAGATCGATACCGGCAATCTGGGCGCAACGTTCGTGATCTATCAGGGTCATCATGGCGATCGCGGTGCTGCGCGCGCGGACGTCATCTTGCCGGGAGCTGCCTACACTGAGAAAGACGGCAGCTACGTCACCACCGAGGGACGCGTGCAGCTAGCGCGCCGTGCTGTCTTCCCGCCGGGCGTTGCGCGCGAGGATTGGAGGATACTCCGTGCGCTGTCGGGCGCCATTGGCCATTCCCTTCCTTTCGACGCCCTGCCTGAGCTGCGCCGCCGCATGTGGCAGGCGCATCCAATCTTCGCGGAGACCGACCGCATAACGCGAGCCCCCTGGGGGCCCTTCGGCAAGTCCGGGCCTGTCGATCCGGCCCCCTTCGCCTACCCTATCAAGGACTTTTACCAGACCGACCCAATCAGCCGCGCCAGCCAAACGATGGCACAGTGCAGCGAGACATACCGCTCACGACCACCCCAAGCGTCGGCGCGTACGGATACAAATGGCTAGCTTCTGGACTGGATATGCATGGCCGACTGTGGTCACCGTCGGCGAGGTTATTGCAGTTGTAGTGCCGTTGCTCCTTGCTATCGCCTACCTCACCTACGCCGAGCGCAAAGTGCTGGCGTTTTCGCAGCTTCGCAAAGGCCCGAATGTCGTCGGACCTTTCGGCCTACTGCAGCCCTTTGCCGACGGGCTCAAACTGCTCGTCAAGGAGACAGTAGTCCCAAGCGAGGCGAACCGGGTGGTGTTTATCGTAGCGCCACTCCTGACCTTTACGCTGAGCCTCGTCGCCTGGGCAGTCATCCCCTTTGATGCCGGAGTGGTCGTCTCCAACATAAATGTCGGGGTCCTTTACATCTTCGCGATCAGCTCACTGGGGGTCTACGGCATCATCCTGGCTGGTTGGGCGTCGAATTCCCGCTACGCCTTTCTCGGCGCCCTGCGCTCAGCCGCGCAGATGGTCTCGTACGAGGTCGCCATCGGCTTTGTTCTCGTCACTGTGCTGCTGTGCGCCGGCTCGCTTAACTTGAGTGAGATCGTCGAGGCACAGCGCCACATCTGGTTTGCAATCCCGCTGTTGCCGATGTTTGTGATCTTTTTCATCTCCGGCTTGGCCGAGACCAATCGCGCGCCGTTCGACCTGGTCGAAGGCGAGACGGAAATCGTGGCCGGCTATTTTGTCGAATACTCGGCGATGGCCTTCGCGCTGTTCTATCTTGGCGAATACGGCAACATGATCCTTATGAGCGCGATGACGAGCGTGCTGTTTCTTGGCGGCTGGCTCGCTCCGCTCGGCATTACACCTTTCACCTGGGTACCCGGTCCTTTCTGGTTCGCATTGAAGATCGCATTCGTGCTGTTCTGCTTCTTGTGGGTGCGTGCGACTTTCCCGCGGTTCCGCTATGACCAGTTGATGCGACTTGGTTGGAAGGTGTTCTTGCCGTTTTCGCTGATATGGTTGGTGTTGACGTCGGGTGTGTTGGTCGCGGCGGGGTGGTTGCCGGAGCGCTGATCGGCGAAGCGAGGCGGAGTATCGATCGATGGCATTCCTGGAACGTGGCGCCCGCAGCCTGCTGCTGAGCGAGTTGCTGTCCGGGCTGGCGCTGACCCTGCGCTACATGTTCAAACGCCCGGTCACGGTCAACTACCCATTCGAGAGAGGTCCGCTCAGCACCCGCTTTCGCGGCGAGCATGCGCTGCGGCGCTATCCCAACGGCGAGGAGCGCTGCATCGCCTGCAAGTTATGCGAGGCGATCTGTCCGGCACTCGCGATCACGATCGAGGCCGAGCCTCGCGAGGATGGCAGCCGGCGGACGACGCGCTATGACATCGACATGACAAAATGCATTTATTGCGGCTATTGCCAAGAAGCCTGCCCAGTTGACGCGATTGTCGAGGGGCCGAATTTCGAGTTCGCCACCGAGACGCACGAAGAACTCCTGTACGATAAGGAAAAGCTATTGGCGAACGGCGATCGGTGGGAGGCAGAGATCGCGAAGAACCTGGCGCTCGATGCATCCTACCGGTGAGTCCGCATTGGCCCGGTACCGCTTTGCCTCCGTCCTGCTATTCTCTCCAAGCAGCAGGGCGGAATGGTCCGACCAGACGTAGTCGGTGAGCGGCGATGATCGTCCAGGCCATCATGTTTTATGTCTTTGCCGCGCTAGCGGTGGCTTCTGGCGTATTGGTGGTCTCGTCCCGCAACCCCGTGCACTCCGTGCTCTTCCTGATCGCCGCCTTTTTCAACGCGGCCGGCCTGTTCGTTCTGATCGGGGCCGAGTTTTTGGCGATGATCCTGGTCATTGTTTATGTCGGCGCGGTCGCGGTTCTCTTTCTCTTCGTCGTGATGATGCTCGATATCGACTTTGCGCAGCTGCGTAGCGGGTTCGTGCGCTATTTCCCAATCGGCGCCCTCGTCGGGTTCATCCTCTTGGCCGAGCTCGTCCTCGTCATCGGCAGCTGGGTAGTTGCCCCAGGCGTGCCGAGCCCGGCAGCGGCAGGCGGAGTACCGCTAACCAACACCCGGGCGCTCGGCGATATTCTCTACACTCGCTATCTCTTCGCGTTCCAGGCAGCAGGGCTAATCTTGCTCGTCGCCATGATCGGGGCGATCGTATTGACCCTGCGCCGTCGCGCCGATGTGCGGCGGCAATCGATCTCGGCGCAACTCGCCCGCACCCGCGCCCAATCCGTCGAAGTGGTGAAGGTCCCCGTGGGCAGCGGAAGCCGATAATGTTGATCGGTCTCGTGCACTACCTGACGGTTGCCGCGATCCTGTTCACACTCGGGATTTTCGGCATTTTTCTCAATCGCAAGAACGTCATCATTATGCTGATGTCGATCGAATTGATGCTGCTTGCGGTCAGCATCAATTTCGTCGCCTTCTCAGTATTTCTGGGCGACCTCATCGGCCAAGCCTTTGCGATGTTCGTGTTGACGGTTGCTGCGGCAGAGGCAGCGATCGGTCTCGCAATCCTCGTCGTGTACTTCCGCGACCGAGGTACAATCGCGGTCGAGGAAATCAACATGATGAAAGGCTGATTGCTTGGCGGTCGCTGTCGTCTTCCTGCCTCTGCTTGCCGCCGTCATCGCCGGCTTCTTTGGACGGGTGATCGGCGATCGGGGCACGCAGCTGGTCACCTGCGGCGCTCTGTTGCTGTCGGCGGTGCTCGGGATCCTCCTGTTCCGAGACATTCTCACTAGCGAGGGCCCGCGCGTCATCCCGCTGGCGAGCTGGATTATCGCTGGCGGGGTCGATGTCACCTGGTCGCTGCGGCTCGACACGTTGAGCGGTGTGATGATCCTCGTAGTGACCATCGTCTCGTCGATGGTCCACGTGTATTCGATCGGCTACATGGCGGAGGATCCCTCGATCCCGCGCTTCATGGCCTATCTGAGCCTGTTCACTTTCGCCATGCTGTCACTGGTGACGGCCAACGATTTCGTCCAGCTGTTCTTCGGCTGGGAAGGCGTCGGCCTGATGTCCTACCTGTTGATCGGGTTCTGGTACGATCGCCCCTCAGCTAACGCTGCCGCGATCAAAGCGTTCGTCGTCAACCGTGTCGGCGATTTCGGCTTTGCTCTTGGGATTTTTGCGGTGTTCGCCATTTTCGGCGCGCTCGACTTCGGCACCGTTTTCGGTAAGGCGCCCAGCGTGGTCGGCGCCAAGATGGAGTTCCTCAGCTGGCAGGTCGATAAACTGCCCCTCGCCTGCATCCTCCTTTTCATCGGGGCGATGGGGAAATCCGCCCAGATCCCTCTGCACACTTGGCTCCCCGACGCGATGGAGGGCCCTACCCCGGTTTCCGCCTTGATCCACGCGGCAACGATGGTGACGGCGGGCGTCTTTATGGTCGCCCGTCTCTCGCCGCTGTTCGAATACGCGCCCACCGCACTTGCCGTCGTCGGGGTCGTCGGCGCGACCACCGCCATATTCGCCGCCAGTATCGGCATGGCCCAGAACGACATCAAACGCGTTATCGCGTGGTCGACCTGCAGCCAGCTCGGCTACATGTTCGCCGCCGCCGCTGTTTCCGCGTACGCCGCCGCGATCTTTCACCTGTTCAGCCACGCTTTCTTTAAGGGGCTGCTGTTCCTGTGCTCCGGATCGGTGATCCATGCGATCGGCGGCGAGCAGGACATGCGCCGGATGGGCGGCCTCTGGGGTAAACTTCCGTGGACCTACGCGACGATGTGGGTTGGCGCCCTGTCGCTGAGCGGCATCCCGCTCTTTTCCGGCTATTACTCGAAGGACACGATCCTCGAAGCGACCTGGGCGGCGGGAACGGCAGTGGGCCGTTATGGGTGGTGCCTTGGCACGCTGGCTGCCTTGATGACCGCGTTTTACATCTCGCGCCTGATGTTCCTGACCTTTCACGGCGAGCCCCGCGCCGACGCGGAGACCATGCATCATGCGCATGAGAGGTGGGTGATGCTGGTTCCGCTGCTCGTCCTCGCGACTGGTGCCACCGTCTTCGGCTTTATCGGCTTCGACTTTTTTGTCGGCGCCGACCGGGCGAGTTTCTGGAAGAATTCGATCTTGATATTGCCGCAGTATAACTCACTCGCAAAGGTAGAGGAGATACCGCTTCTCGTCAGGTACCTGCCGCTGATCTTCGGTCTGCTAGGCATCGCCATTGCCTATGTTTTCTATATCGTAGACAGGACGATCCCAGTGCGGCTCGCATCGCAACTCCGCGCGCTTTATTTGTTCCTGCTGAACAGATGGTATTTTGACGAGCTTTACGATTGGCTGTTCGTCCGGCCGGCCATGTTTGTCGGCGACGGGCTGTGGAAATCGGGTGATGGCGCGGTCATCGACGGCCTCGGGCCCGACGGGGTTGCCGCCGTTACCCGCGATCTGGCGCGCCAGGCGAGCCGGTTGCAGACTGGCTATCTCTACCACTACGCCTTCGCAATGATGATCGGCCTCGTGGCGCTCGTCACCTGGTACCTGGTGCCGCGGTGAGCACAGGGCGATCGTCGTGAGCCATTGGCTCCTCTCGCTTGTGACTTTTCTGCCTTTAGTCGGCGCCGGGTTCATCCTGACCACCCGTGGCGACGAGGCCGTGGTCGCGCGCAACGCCCGCAACATCGCCCTTTGGACCTCTCTGATCGACTTTGCGCTGTCTCTGCTGCTGTGGCTCCAGTTCGATCCGAATACCGCCGATTTCCAATTCGTCGAGCGGGCGGACTGGGTCACCCTCGGCGGGTTCCAGTTCGCATACCACATGGGAATCGACGGGATCTCGCTCTTCTTTGTCCTGCTCTCTACCCTCCTGACCTTGCTGTCCATCGTCTCGGCATGGGAAGTGATCCAGTTTCGGGTCAAGGAGTTCATGATCGCCTTCCTTGTCCTCGAAACATTGATGGTCGGCATATTTTGCGCGCTCGATTTTGTTCTCTTCTACATGTTCTTTGAGGGGGTATTAATCCCGATGTTCTTAATCATCGGGATATGGGGCGGTTCTAACCGGATTTACTCGGCATTCAAATTCTTTCTTTACACCTTCCTCGGCTCGATATTAATGCTGCTTGGCGTGATCGCAGTTTACTTCGAGACCGGAACAACCGATATTACGGTCGCCCTGACCCACGCCTTTCCGGCCGGCCTGCAAAAGTGGCTGTGGCTGGCGTTTTTTGCCTCCTTCGCAGTCAAGGTTCCGATGTGGCCGGTCCACACTTGGCTGCCCGACGCCCATGTCGAAGCGCCGACCGCGGGCTCGGTCATCCTCGCCGGCATTCTCTTGAAGCTCGGCGGGTATGGTTTTATTCGCTTCTCGTTGCCGATGTTTCCGCTTGCGTCGAGCTTTTTCACGCCGCTGATTTTCACCTTAAGCGTCATTGCAGTGATCTACACTTCGCTGGTGGCGCTGGCGCAAATCGACATGAAGAAGCTCGTCGCCTATTCATCGGTCGCCCATATGGGCTTGGTGACGATGGGCACCTTCGCGGTGACGAGCGAGGGGGTCGACGGCGCGATAATCCAAATGTTGAGCCATGGGCTCGTCTCGGCCGCACTCTTCCTTTGTGTCGGCGTCCTCTATGACCGCCTGCATACTCACGAGATCATGCGCTTTGGCGGTCTCGTCGAGCGGATGCCGGCTTACGCCTTCGTCTTTATGGTCTTCACGCTCGCAGCGGTTGGGCTGCCCGGCACCAGCGGCTTTGTCGGCGAATTTCTGATCCTGCTCGGCACGTTCAGAGTCAGCACGCTTTATACCACTCTTGCGGCGACGGGGATGTTTCTCGGCGTGGCTTACATGCTCTACCTCTACCGCCGCGTCATATTCGGTACGATCACGCGGGCCGAGCTGCGCGGCATGCTCGATCTGAGCCCGCGCGAAAAGGCGGTGTTCGCACCGTTGCTGGTTCTCGTGTTGTGGATGGGCTTCTATCCCAACTCGTTCCTGCGGCCGATCCAAGCGTCGGTTGACCATCTCGTGCAGCAGGTGACCGCCGCCACCGACGCCGCGGCTCTGCGGCACGCGAGCCTCCCTTAAGTGACACACGCCCTCGCCCTACCGGACCTCTCACCGGCGTTGCCCGAGATGGTCCTTGCCGTCGCCGCGATGGCGCTGCTGATTTTGGGAGCGTGGCGTAGCGAAGGTTCGACGCGGCTCGTCTCCTGGCTCGCCATCGGCGTCCTGATTCTGGTTTTCGTGATCGCGGCGCTCGGCGGCGAACGGCACGTCGGGTTTTACGGGATGTTCGTCACCGACGCTTTTGCCCTGTTTATGAAAACTTTGGTGCTGATTGGCTCAGCCGTAACGATCCTGATTAGTATGCGTTACGACGAGGAGCAAGGAATCGCGCGGTTCGAGTTTCCGGTCCTCGTGCTGCTGGCGACGACCGGGATGATGGTGATGATCTCGGCCAACGACCTGATCACGCTTTATGTCGGTCTCGAGCTGCAAAACCTGGCGCTCTATGTCGTCGCCAGCTTCAACCGCGATTCGGTGCGGTCGAGCGAGGCCGGGCTCAAATATTTCGTCCTCGGCGCGTTGTCGTCCGGCATGCTGCTCTACGGGGCCTCGCTGGTATACGGATTTGCCGGCACGACCGCCTTCGAGGATCTGACCAAGTTGCTGGCCGGCGGTGCTCCGGTCGAGACCGGCATCCTGATTGGCCTAATCTTCGTCGTCGTCGGGCTCGCCTTCAAGGTTTCGGCTGTTCCCTTCCACATGTGGACACCCGATGTCTATGAGGGCGCGCCGACCCCGGTCAGCGCCTTCTTCGCCGTGGCACCCAAGCTCGCAGCACTCGCTCTCTTTATCCGCTTCATGATTTCACCGTTCGGTCCCCTGATCGACGAGTGGCGCCAAGTCATCGTCTTTCTGTCGATCGCCTCGATGGTGCTCGGCGCCGTCGCCGCGATCGCCCAGGAAAACATCAAGCGGTTGATGGCCTATAGCTCGATCGGTCATGTCGGATACGCGCTGATCGGACTCGCCACCGGCACGTCCGAAGGTATTCGCGGCGTACTAGTCTATCTGACAATTTATCTCTTCATGACCGTCGGGACCTGGGCGGTGATATTGTGCATGCGTCGCCGCGGGCGGATGCTCGAGGGTATCTCGGATCTCGCTGGACTCTCGCAGTCGCAACCGGGCCTGGCTCTGGCATTGGCGATCTTTATGTTCGCTCTGAGCGGCGTCCCACCGACCGCGGGATTCTTCGCCAAGCTCTACGTGTTTCTTGCAGCGATCAACGCACAACTCGCGTGGCTCGCCGTGATCGGCGTAGTGACCAGCGTGGTCTCGGCTTTTTATTATCTTCGGGTCGTCAAAGTTATGTACTTCGACGAGCCCGTCGGCAGCTTCGACCGCCCGATCACAGCGGAGCTCAAGGGCGTGCTGTTTGTCACCGCGGTCGTCACCTTGTTCTTTTTTCTGCTCCCGGGACCGATCGTCGGTGGCGCAGAGGCCGCCGCTGCCGCCCTTTTCGCCCGATGACTCCTCCGGAGCCAAGGCTCTCTGCGGCTTATCGACTGGTTCTCTATGACACGGTCGGCAGCACCAATGATGAGGCGAAACGGCTTGCGAGCGCCGGCGCGGAAGAAGGCACCTTGGTGTGGGCGCTCGAGCAGACCGCCGGTCGCGGGCGGCGCGGGCGGACCTGGGCGTCGCCGCCCGGCAATCTCTACGCTTCGCTGATCTTGCGGCCTCGTTGTCCCGTAGATCGGGCGGCGCAGCTCGGCTTCGTCGCGGCGTTGGCCGTCGGCGACACTCTGGGCTCGACCTCCGAAAAATGGCTGGATGGACTGTCCTACAAATGGCCGAACGACGTGCTGCTACGCGGCCGCAAGATAGCCGGAATCTTGCTCGAATCTGAGCTCAGCGAGGGTGAGGCCCCGGGGTTTGTCGTCATCGGTGTCGGCATCAATCTCGTCTCGTCGCCGCGAGACGTCGCGTTTCCGGCCACATCGATAGCCGAAGAGGATCTCGGGACAGTTTCGCCGCGCCTGGCGATCGAGGCGTTTGCCCGTCATTTCCAAGCTTGGGCAGAGCATTGGCGCGAAGCGGGATTCGCGCCCGTACGCGCGGCCTGGCGGGCGTACGCGGCGGCGCTTGGCGAGTCGATCCAGGTGCACCTGGAACCGGCCACCTTGCACGGCCGGTTCCTCGACATAGATCAGCACGGAGCGCTGCTGCTGGAGAGCGCGGGGGAAATCCGGCATATCTCGGCCGGTGAGATTTTCCCGGCTAGCCGCTGACGGGAAAGCATGCTGCTTGCCATCGATTCCGGAAACACGAATGTCGTCTGCGCCGTCTATGACGGTGACGAGCTGCGCGGCTCGTGGCGGGCGGCGACCAACCCGAACCGAACCGCCGACGAATACGCGGTCTGGCTGATCCAGCTGATGGCACTGTCCGGTCTTGCCCCCGGTGACATCGGTGCGACGATCATCGGCAGCGTCGTCCCCGAGGCGACGTTCAACCTGGTGCGCTTATGCCAGCGTTACTTCGGCAGCGAGCCACTGATGGTGGGCCGCTCGGATTGTTTTTTGGGCATCGGCGTCGATGTCGACATGCCCAAAGAGGAGGTCGGTGCGGACCGGGTCGCCAACGCGGTCGCCGCTCAGGACCGCTACCAGCCACCGCTGATCGTCCTCGACTTCGGCACGGCGACGACCTTCGACATCGTCGACCGGGTGGGCAATTACTGCGGCGGTGTGATCGCCCCCGGCATCAATCTGTCGCTGCGCGCGCTCGATATGGCGGCGGCACAGCTGCCGCGGATTGGGATCCGGCGCCCGCCCGCTGTCGTCGGGCGGAGCACCGTCCCGGCGATGCAGTCCGGCGTGTTCTGGGGCTATGTTGGCCTGATCGAGGGCCTCGTCCAGCGGATAAGAGCCGAGCGTGGCGAGGCGATGGAGGTGATCGCGACGGGGGGTCTCGCCCCGTTGATGGCCGAAGCGACCGAAGTCATCAGCCGCGTCGACCCTGATCTCACCCTATGGGGACTCCGCCTGATCTACCGGCGAAATAGCAATAAATGAACAATCTCCCCTACCAGTCGGGCGTCCGTTCCGCGGACGGAGACCCGGGCGCGCTGTTCTTTGTCTCGCTCGGAGGCGCGGGCGAGATTGGCATGAACCTGAACCTTTACGGTTATGCCGGCGACTGGCTCATTCTAGACTGCGGCGTCACCTTCGGGGACGATTCGCAGCCGGGGCTCGAAGTCGTCATGCCCGATCCCGCCTTTATCGTCGAACGACGCGACCGGCTGCTCGGGATTGTGGCGACGCACGCGCACGAGGACCACATCGGAGCCATTCCCTACTTATGGACCCAGCTACGCTGCCCTGTCTGGGCGACCCCATTCACCGCGTCATTGCTGCGCACGAAGCTCGTCGAAGCCAGCCTTGCTGACAAGGTCAGGATCAATGTCGTGCCGATGTCGGGCCGGTTCACGGTTGGACCGTTCGATCTCGAACTGATCACGCTCACTCATTCGATCCCCGAACCCAATGCGGTGGCACTGCGCACACCGGTCGGGACGGTGCTGCATACCGGTGATTGGAAGTTTGACCCGAACCCGCTGATCGGCTCGACTTCGGACG
>Ga0310917_10001092_pt1 | contig 12596 bp, 25 predicted proteins | sample GREbulkMGLF178_FD_203531 | JGI IMG/M metagenome (GOLD analysis project Ga0310917, IMG submission 203531) | Lab enrichment of tropical soil microbial communities from Luquillo Experimental Forest, Puerto Rico - GRE.bulkMG.LF178 | ecosystem: Environmental > Terrestrial > Soil > Tropical forest >... | reverse complement strand
CGATCACGCAGACTTCGACGTCGAGATCGAAGGTGAGCGGCCCGCGCGCGGACGCCGGCACCATGGTCGCCGTGTACCAGGTCGGCACGTAGGACGGTCGCTCGGAGGGCCTCATTGATTCTCCTTGCAAAATTGGCATTTCTGTCATGTTCCCCCACTTCTACCCACTCCGCTTGTGGAGCATGGGTCAGGGCTTCTTACCTTTCGGTCAAATCGTGCTGCAGGCTACCGAGGATGCCCCCAGGGCCCACATTCATTGCGATAGCTATGACCGAGAAAGACGATAAACCACCGATCATCAGCTTGGCTGCGGAACGCAAGAAACTCGAGCGCGACTTTTTCCGCAGAACGCAATCTCCTAACCAAGGAATTGCTTGATATTGGGCAGTCGCCAGAGAGCGCCGCAGCAATCGCCGATGCTGCCGCGCGGTACTCCCAATGCCCGTGACTCGGGCTATTTTTTTACCCTAGTTGGTATACTTTAGTGACTTGGTATACTATTGTGCCCTAGCGATTCGCGAGGAGGTCACATGGCAATTACTGGGTCGCAAATGCATGCCGCTAGGGTTTATGCCGGATGGTCGCGCCGCGAGCTTGCCGCGCGTGCTCACGTAAACCGGGAAACCGTTGCGGTGTGGGAGCGCTCGAGTGACAGCGCCGTTCGCACTACCTACGCCTGCCTGAACCGCGCCGTCACTGCGCTTGCGGCTGCGGGCGTTACCATCACCGAGGACGGTGTAGTGCGCCTGCAACGCCCTGCCCAAGTCAGCACCACCATTCACAGCGAGGAGGTTGCACTATGAACAACCCGTATCTCCTGTCCGAGAGTGACAAGCCCCTAATCGACAAGATTTTCGCCGTGGCCCTGGTCGAGGGCGCTGATAGCTATGAAAAATGGGTGGCTGGCATCACGTTGTTGGCCGATGTCCTCTTGCGCCAGGATGAATTCACGCAGGCCAGGACGTTGGCCGGGTTGACTGCTGAAATTCGCGCGGCCCTCCACGGCATCAAGGAAATCCAACGCAATGGCGTGTCGCCAAATGACACTGGAAGACTCCAATGAGCACCAGCCCCTACCCTGCCGCCCCCGGCGCAGTACCTACGCCCGCCCCTGCTAGGCCCAAGTCGCCTTCGCGGCAGAGTCATGCGCAATACATTTACCAAAGTCATTGCGCAATCGATGCCCCAATGAAAACAGCCATCGAACGAATGGCCCGCCGGTTGCGCATCACAGAGGCGAGCATTCACCGGATGGCGTTGGTCTATTACTTGCACGCCAACGATCCGGTGTTCGCGAGGGAAAGCAGCAATGGATAGGCCGCCATCCATTATGATCGCGATTGGCGTGCCGCATGCTGGCGAGCCGGACGAGGATCATTTGGACCGTGAGCGCGGCGATGATGGCGGGGGCACCAGCGTTGCCGAGAAAAGAATTCGGCGTCATGTCGAGAGTCTGAATCGCGAAGGGCCGGTCCATGCGCGTCGACTCAAGCTTTACGCAACCGCGCTGATCCACATGGTCGATGCCCATATGCACCGCGATCCCCACGCCTTCGAGCAAGCTGTCGAGGAGGCGACCGATTGTTTGCATGAATTATTGACCCACGGCGGCAATGGAGGTCCAAAATGAACAATCCCCCGCGACAACCAACCTATACCGAGCAAGTTGCACAATGGCGGCAACAGAGGATGGCTCAACAGGTCGAGACTCGCAAAGAAGAAATCAAGCAAGAATACGCGCAAGCAGCACGCGAAAGGGATGAAGCGATTGCGAACAACGATTTGGAGACCGCCGAGGTAAGCGACGATTACTGCCAGAATCTAGAGGCCGAATGGGCCGAGTATCATCCCCCACAACCGCCGCAGCAGCATCCGGCCGCCATTCGTTGGCGTGAGGCCAATCGGGACTTCGTGGATCGTTTGATTTCGAAGCATGGACAAGCGAAAACCGATGCTTATTTCAACGCTATCGATCAACGTTTGACCGCTCCACGAAATCTGCAAGACCCAAGCAAAGGCGGAATGGGATTGCAGCGCTTCAGCAAAGAGTATTTCGACAGGGGAAAAGATTTTCTCGAATTATATTCCGAGGGCACCAGTGGCGTTTCCTACGAGCCCGACGCAACGCTGACGGCCACCGAAGCCGCGAAAATTAGTGGCGTTTCCCCCCAACAATACAATCAAAGTGCGCGAGTGTTGCAGCAACAGGGCCGATATAGCTGGCAAAATCGGAAATAACCTAATGGCATCCCTCCGCAAAAAGTATCAGCAGCAAGTCGAGAATCCCCCCAGGGACAATGATGATGCGCCTGTCGCTGCCTCTCCCCGGCCAAGCGCCGCTGCACCGCCGCCTGCCGTAGAGCATCCCGAGCCGCCCGCCCTCGAGGAGGAACGTCCCGAAGAGGCAGCGGCCAAGAGCGCGATCCAAGAACGGTTGCGTGAGATGACGGAGGCCGAGGCCCATGCGCGCCAGCCTGTCGAACAACCGCGTGCTGCCGAGCCGCCGCAGCACTCCCCGCCACGGACCACCGAGGAGCAATTCGAGCAAGCAATTTCAAGGTTTCCAACGCGGATTCAGCAATGGTGCCGCAAAGACCCTCGCCTTCTCCATGACCCCGAGCGAATTGCAGAGGCGCAATATCTGCACCATGTCGTGTGCAGAGAAGTTGGTGGCGAGGGTAGCGATGAATATTACAATCGGATGGAAACTCGCCTCGGTCTGACGCCGAGGGCGCAATCAGTTTCACCACCTCGAGCGCCTACGCCCAGGCCCGCGCCTCAAAGATTCACGTCGCAGCCGGCAGCCGCGCCACCGACACGGGAGGTTCCGAGCATGCGGACGGGCAGACCACCATCGGACTCGATGCGACCGACTGCTCTTGATCACGAAGGTGCTCGCATCGCCGGGATCGACATTCAAACCTATATGGAAGGCAAACGCCGGTTTGAAGCTGAGAAAAAGGCGGGACTCCATGGTGGCGGATGATCGACCATACGTTGTCGAGTCACCGACCCGGATTCGTCTCGGCCCCGATGCGAAACATTGGGCACACGAGTACGGCATGACGCTCGAGGAATTCGCGCGTTACCTGCTCCATCGCCACCACCATGGCGAGGACGTGTTGTCGATCCAAACGCCGGAAATATCGGTCCAAAATGTCAACCTCCCCGATGGCGAGCAGCATGTGAAACATCCAAGCTGGAGCATCGGTCATCCGAACCTTCACCCAAGCGAAGATGTCATTATACCTAATCTGCGCGCGGAGGGCCGGTGATGGCTACAACTATAAGATATAGCAATTACCCCATGGGGTTTGACGTTAGTGGCCGCAGGTATGGCAATAACCCGACGACGGGTAGCCAGCCCCGCTTTCCAGCACACGCCCGAAGCATGGACAGCGCCCCGATGGGGTCGCGGCCGATCAAAGTTTTCGAGCCGGACGGGAAAAGTTATTGGGCATTGAATCATTCCGGCGCTTGGCGGACCTTGGAGCAGTATCGAGACGCAGGAGGTAAGTCGCATTGGCGCATGAGTGGTTCTTTCATCAACAATCCAATTTGCTGGGTCTCGAGCTAAACATGGTTCAATTTCCACCCAAACGTCGTGGCCGCCCACCAGGGAAGGTTTATGATTTCAACGTCAACTTGCCGCTGGCGAGGGAAATGGTCCGCCTGATCGAGGGAGCGTTGAAACCGAAGCAGAGTCGCTGTGAATTCATACGGCGGGCGATTGCCCGCGCAATTTCGCCGGACGAAGAACCACGGAGAGCGGAGGTAAACCGGCGGAAAGGGATCGCGGGGGAGACCTCACCCTCCGCGATCCTTCCTCCCCTTGGACGAGAATGACATGCCGAACATGCGTCCAAAAAGGCGGCAGTGCCAGAAGGAATGGCAAGTGCGCAATTACAAGCGTGCCCCGCGTTGGTTGCCGCCGAAGGATGATCCGCGAGGTATTTCGCGTGCTATTATGAAAAAGCTTTCGCAATCAGGACTCTCGAATGATCCGCAAGCTTTCAATCTGAAACTGCAACAGCTTTTAAAGGAGGCTGAAAATGGTTCACTACGTTGACAAGACAAGGACCGGAGTCCCCGGTCATCCGAAATTGAAAGGCGTCATGAATTCGCAGGCTTGGGGTGCGGATGCTGCGGTTAAACGCGGCTACTGCAAAGGCACCGAGGTTCATAACGAGCCAGCCCAAGGTATCGCCCCTTATGGCCCCGAAGACAGAGTAAACCAACGTGCGGATCGGCAAACCTATAACGACGTAGCGCCGGATTGGAGGCGGGCGATGGGGCCACGCGGGGCCGAGGGCAAACCCGGCTACGTACCCGGTTATCGAGCCCCCCACGGCGAACCAGGGGACCGTCCTCGAGGCCGCAAGGGCGATTCAGGGCCACACCCCGCTAAAGGAGAGAGGTGAGACCATGGCACGATGGCCAACGCCCGATAACCCCTACCTCGGCAGGCACAAACCGAAATGGCCGAAGGCGCACCTTGCGACCGGCGGAAAGGTTAGTTCGACCAAACATCCGGCTGGCCTTGGCGATGTCAAAGATGGCTACCTGCGCGGCCATTCCGGCGGTGAGGCCAAGCCGAACTATCACGCCACAGGGCGCAAAAAGCGGGTTCCCGCCGATTACGGCTCGAAGACCAAGCCCGCGAAGTAGAGATGGCTCGCAAACCACAGCAATCCAGGGACTCGCGCTCGCCGCGAGATCGGTTGTCGCAAGACTTGCTGCAAAACTTCGCGGCTGATTTCGCTGCCAATGGGATCGAGGTCATCAAGGCGTTGCGGGAAAAATCTCCCGAGCGTTATGCCGAGCTTGCGGGCAAGCTGATAATGAGTGCCGAGGAACCGTCCGACGAATTAAATTTCGCGGGTGCCAAATCGATGGATGAAGTCGGCGAGAAGCTTTTGAAATCTGTCGGCTGTGAAAAACCTACTGCGCGCATGATAAAGGCTGCGGTCAAGGCGAACGATCAATTCACCAAAAGGCTCGAGCGCATTGCGGGCATCGTCAAGGACGACTCGGGTTGGAAATACCAGCCACCGTCAACAGTCGGACAGAATGGCGAGGGGATCGAAACATGACCGCGACGACAACCGATGGCGCGGCTATCGTCACGAGCGGCGGCGGATTCGTGAGGTGGAATATCGACCGTACCGAATGGCTTCTCAGAAATGCTCCGCAGGTAATTCAATGGGCCGCTCAAAGCAGCACGCGAGATTCAATCGTGACATCGCTGCGTGGCGCAGGTTTTACTGTCAAATCAATAGGCGGGAGTGCCGAGTTTTTAGGGCAATGCGTGGGGTCGAGCGGCGTTTCGACCGATACGCCGTTGTGGTTTTTCGAGGCGCGCTCGTCCTAGGTCGTGAACTCATAAATCGCGATTGTTCGGCAATCGCTGGCTGCCGCAAACGTCGTGTGCGGATTGCGTTTGATGTCAGGCGATCTTCTGCCGCCGTCGCCACCAGCCGAGAAGGCCACCGCCTGCCAAGATAAGGCCGGGCAGGCCAGCACCGGCGATGGGGCCGGGCACAGGCGCTGCAACGCCAGTCCCTTCGAGCACAATGAAGTAACTAGGTACACCAGAGCCAAGTAGAAAAGTTAGGAGGGTCTCCGATTTGCTACTGAAGATAGGCATAGTCGGAGCAAATGTGAAAGAATACGAGCACGGGCTACCCGACGTAAAACACGGAGGCGGGAAGGGGTCGGCGACCCAGGTGAACGGTGGGAAGCCGGGAGGGATAGTACTACCAGTTACAGCCGGAGAGCCAACATTCTCGCCCGGGTCATTGAACCAAGTCACGCTGAAATTCAGGGTCTTGGTGTTACCAACGGTCACATTCCCGAAATCGAGGATGGTCCCGTTGGCCGGAGTGAACGATACGGCGTTGGCAGGTGAAACCGTCAGGGGCAGTATGCCTCCGATGCTCAGGCACAGAACACACCCTGCGACTAGCGCCGCACTACGCTTCGATTTCATTGTCAACCCCTCTGTGACGACCACCGCACCGGTATGAGCATCTCCCACAGAAGAACCCCGTCAACTGCTGTTTTTTGAACAGATCTGCACTTTTTTTGGATAAACTCAGCGACAAGCAGCGCTGCGATCTGCGCGTCAATGAATACACGGCGTAAGCGTTCAGGCGATCTTCTTCCGCCGTCGCCACCAGCCGAGAAGGCCACCGCAAGCCGCGATCAGACCGGGAAGGCCAGCACCGGCGATTGGTCCAGGTACAGATTGGATCGTCAAATTTAGATTGTCGTAGACGGCGGTTACACTTTTGCCCACAACAATATTGGGGGCGGGCGTAAAAGCTACACCGAACTTTATTGCGTCGCCTGCAAAATTCGGATGAACCGACGAGTCCATAGTATTATTTGTAAAATCGTACAAGTTAAAAGCGCTCGCGGTTAGTCCCGTCGCGGACGCAACCAGAAAGCCGGTAGAACAAGGATCACTCACGCAGTCGAAGGCTGAACCGTTTCCGGCGGCGCGATAAAACTTGTTATCCTGTTCTATGACGAGAAGAAATCCATTGCCTTGAAAACCAGTGACACCTGTCCACGTGACATTTTTGTCAGCGGTCGCACTGATGGAAGTTATCGCGCCTTGAAGCGCGGGGTTGTAGCTCAATAAATTATCAATCATACCCGCGTCAGACGAGAATGGCGGGTTACCCGAAGCACTAGTGAAATCAAACCGACCCTGAATAGCTTGGTCGGGATTTCCGCAGCTCACACATACCGTAGCACTAATGTTGAAGGCACCTGTGGCTGTCGTGAAAGTCGCCGTCGCAGTGGTGTCGCTGAAGGTACCGTCAGTAAGTACGGTAGTGTCTGCCCGCGCTGTGCCCGCAAATGGCCATAGCAATACGGCGACGAACGCCGCGCTCAACTTCAATTTCATGACGGTCAACCCCTCTCTCGACGAACCACCGCAGCCGGTACGAGCATCTCTCGCAGAACGACCCCGTCAACTGCTGTTTCTTGGACAAACCTGCGCTTTTTTTGGACAAACTCAGCGACAAGCAACGCTGCGATCTGCGCGTTAATGAGACCGCCTTCATTCGTGCGGCGGTGGAGCGCGAATCGCATGGCGCTTGCGGCGGAAAAGGCCTAAAACAAACAAATGATGCCGATCCAGCTACGCAACGCCAAGCGACCCAAGCGGCTCGAGCCAAGGCCCATTGTCGAACTTCTCCAATATGTAAGCATTGATGACCTATGTCGCTTGAAAGTATTTCCCCAGCATCGGCATGGTCGAAGCAGTATGGCTGCAATGTTCAAATACCCTCTCTTGAAACGCCTTGTTATTTCGCGTCAAAGCATTGATTTCGAACATGTTTCGGGATATACTCAAACGATAGGATTAGTATGGATTCGTTGTGGTCTTGGTGGTGAGCGTCCGATCTTTGTTTGCCTCGAGTGTTCTTGCGGTGCTCGGCGGCTGTTTCTCCACCACGGGCGGCTAGCTTGCAAACACTGTGTCGGCGCCGTCTATGCCAGCCAAGCTTGCGACCAACGTATGCGCCCAGTGTTGCAAGCGATCAGACTGCGCCGCTTCCTCGAGCTTAAAGGGCCTATGTGCGAAACCAATATCAAACGCCTGGAAGCTCGTATCGATCCCAACGCATCACAGCTACTCACCGTCAAACGCCTATCACATCCCAACATCACAATGCCTACCAGCAACTATCGCACTCGAGGTTGTATGAATTGGCGGTAGAGCTTGGCCTTCACGCCGCTTGAATTCCACAGCAAACATGCTTTCCGACATCCTTGTTGCCTCCTCGATGCTCCTGGGCCTGCTCTTGCTGGCGCAGATGCTCTTGCGATGATAGCTGGAACGCCGCCGGAACGCCGCTTTGCTCGCGCAACGTAGTCAAGAGACTATTGAGATCATTGAGGAATTAGACGCACTCGAGCACAACTGTGCAACAAGGCTACTTGTTCGACAGTAAGGATCGCCGCGCCGACAGAGAAGATCGCGCCGTCGTTTTTGTTTCGGATTCGGATTTTGAAGGTAAGGAAGTGCTATGGGGCCGCTCTGTGGCGGCGACCCCGCCCCGGTTCGAAGGGAGGCATGCCGTCAGAATCCTTTCGGATTCTGCAAAGGGGGGTTTAATCTGTACTTTCAAATAGGGGTATTTCCTGGGGCCGTTCTGGCGGTCAAAAGTGAGAGGGCTCACCCGTGAGTGAGCCCTCTCTGCCTTGCCTTGACAAGCTCTGCCTCGCCCAGCCTAGCCCAGCCACGCCTGCCTTGCCAGGCCCCGCCTGCCTTGCCTTGAACCCCCGCCGCTCGTGTGTCCGGTGGCGGGGTGTTCCGGCCCGTCTTTGCCTTGAGATTAGTCTCTCTGCTGGCGCGGGATGCCTTCGCTCGCGGAACGACAAGAGACATTGTGTCTTGGTGGTGCGATGTCAATGTACATCAGAAATTTTTTTTCACTACCCCGAACCCAATTCTCGCGCGTTTAAACGCATTGGGTTTGATACCTTTCCCGTGTACCCATTAAATAGGTATTCCCCTTTACGTTCCCCAGCCATTAGCAAGCTTTTCTGTGAGAAATCAGGTTGAGGGGGTGGTCGTGATACCTGCGGCCTCGGCGGCTGCACAGGCGGCCTCCTGACGGGCTAGCCGGATGCGATTCTTGGCGGCCTGCGCCTCGGACGCATTCACTTCCATGGGGGCGATAAAGACGTTTGAGCTTGCGTAGCCACCACGGTCCCCCATCCGACACATCTGATAGTCGCCTTTGCACCGGCCGCGTTCGTGGAGATGGCCGCTATCCTGCCAGATTTCAAGCCATTGCCAGAAATCGAGTTGCCACTCGACGCCTCTTTGCTTCGCTGCCTGACGTTGCTCGAAATAGCGCTCGAGGAGGGCGCGTAGCTGGTGGACGGAAGTCATGGTCCTCGAGGTCTGCCGGGGAGTGCCCACGCGGGTAGACAGCGTGTTAGACGAGGATGCGGCCCCTCGGAAAATTCCCTGCTGCTGCCGATGACAACAACGCCGATTGCCTCCCCTGCCTCCGTTATGATCGGCGACCCCGACATACCGCCGACCGTCTTGGCTCCAGACGTTGTTAGTCTTGATTCTCCGGAACGCACTCGACAGGGCAACCAATGTTGATCGAGCGATAGCATCAGCCCCGGACCGTCCCGTGGGGGATCGGCAATGCGCAGTGGCCTTATGGCCTCTACAAGCTCCTCGTATTTCTCGCACTCTTCGGGAAGCACTTGACCGTCCGGCGCACCGACCACGGCAATATCGGCTATTGGATCAGCAAACAGACATTCCGCCCACACGGTTGTGTCGCCGCCGAGCGGCCCAAGTAGCTTCTGGTAGGTGCGTTCTTCAAGATAGGAGAACGCTTGGCAGGGCGGAAAATGCGGCAGGCAATGCGCCGCCGTGATTATTACCCGCTTCGGGAAAGTGAAGTTTGCCGTGACAACGAATCCGCGCCCGTCGCCCACTCTCAGGACAGCGCGCGTTGCCTTGGTCTTGGTCCGGTCGTCCATTGCACGGTCCCGCTTTCATTTCTCCCGTACTATCAATTTGGTCAACTCGACAATGCTCCGAGCGTCTTGGTCGAGGCCGTGATATTGCAACATCAAACCGGACTTGAAAACCGCCCATTCGATTTCCATCGTGTGCTGCACAAGGGCCGCAAGCCTGGATTCATCAACGCCGATCTCGACCAACTCTTTGGTCAGGTCCAACCGTTCTTGCCGGAAATCTCGCTCCCGCTCTGCTCGAGCAGCGGCCAAGCTGATCGGGGGCTTATTACTTTCGTCGGTCATTAGCTGCGGCCTCGAACTTGTTATACAAGTCGCCGCCCACTTTCATCGATGTTAGCATAGCCCGCTCAAACTCTCTGACAACCTCCCTCCATCCGGCATTGGGATTGTCCGCAGCAAACTGATCCATAGTGGCTTCGACATCGTGAGGATATTGGTATCTGCTCATTGCGTGGCCCTTCTATTATGTACCACATTAAATCGTTTCCAAACGCGGCGATAACCCAAGGCGCGACCAGCGGCCTCGAGCGTCGCATTCTGCGGACGTTTCACCGCGCCGAAGAACCAATTCGCCATTGTGCCGACAACAGGTCCGCCACCGATCTCGACTCGTTTATTCTAGCGAACCGTAACGACCGACCGGCCGTCGTTGGTGACCCAGCGGCGGCCGTTCGCATTTTCGAACGAAAGGAGGTGAATACAGCGATGAGTACCGATAACGCCGACATGCCCAAGCGTCATTACGTCTACACCGAGGAAGACAACGCGGTGATGGGCCGCATAGTCGACAAGGTGATCGAGGACGCCATTGCGGTCGTCGTCAAGTTCGACCGCAACGACCCCGCGCTCTACTGGGCCCTTCAGCAGTCTGCTCGCTCAGGTCTGCAATCCGGTCACGTAGGGAAATAGCTTTCGCAAAAGAGAGGGCCCCGCCCGGGGCACCGGGCGAGGCCCGCACCACGAGGAGAGTCCCTCGGCCATGAGCACCGAGGGCCGAGGAGGGCCCCGCCGCCGCCAGGCAGCACGGCGAGGCCCCACATCACCGGCGGTAGGGCCCCGCGCGGACCTAGACACGCAGGGGCCCACACCTTCCATAACCTACCCCCAGCGGCGACAGCGGTCCAGGTTATGGCGGAATGGTGTTTGCAAATAGCGTCGAGCTTCTCCGCTCCCAGCGCCAAAGATGAAAATAGTTTAGCGTCTCACCACTCAATCTCGTCCGAGATCGCCAGCAGGGTCCAGCGCTGATTCCGCGTTTAGAAATATGAATGCCAAACGTTGTAAAACCAAATTCCGGCAACAATCGAAAATGAAACAGCCGCGACAGCCAACCCGAGCCAGAATATAACTCTACTCGCCTGCGTTGCCAATTTGTTGAGAAAAGTATCAGACGATTTATCAGTAAACTCTATTTTGGTCGCCGTGCTCGGCCTTGCCTTCGCTCCTCGTTGTAATGGCGGTGCGGTGCTGAATTTGGCTGACAACATTGTTGCCAACTTATCAAGCTCGCCTTTGCTCTTGTAAACCTCCGGGGCATGAATGCCTCGGTAGGTCATCGGTAATTCGCATTCTTCAATTTTGATCGGTATCAGCTTTTGTGAATCGTGTGCTGTTTGAGCTTCGCCACGTACCCAATCAGACTTCACAGAATTCCGTGACCACAGCACGATGACGGCCTTCGCCTTCTTGATCTCTTCCTCAATCACATCGTGGATTTTGTCGCCAGCAACCATTCGACGATCCCACCACACTGTGAGTCCCGTGCTTTCAAGCAACTGCGCTAACGTCTCTGCACGTTTGGCATCCCGGTGTTCGTAGCTCAGGAATAGGTCGGCCATCGCTAGCGCCTCATTTCGCGAAATTGCGCCCAGGGCCAGGCAGGCGGGTGCCGCATTGCTAGCACGCTGATTATAGCTGCTGATTCACCCGCCCGGAAGTTTTCGAGCTTCTTTATCTAGGAGATCGAGTCGGCCACCGGGCCCGGGCGGCTCGTGCCCATTGCCGCGCCATGGGGTTGTTGACGGAAGCCAGCGTTGCGATTGACGGCAGCAAGTTCAAGGCGGTGAACAACCGAGACAAGAACTTCACCCGTGCCAAGATGGAGCGGCGCATGGCTCAGATTGAGGAGAGCGTTGCCCGTTACCTGCAGCAACTCGACACTGCCGACCGGCAGGAGCCGTCGGAGCTTCCACATATAAACCTCCTGTGCATAGACAGGCCGTAGGGCATTCGCCGGATTGCGATTTTTGGTAGGATTTGATTCGAGCCATGCCCCTTCGCCTTCTTGGGGGTTGGCAGCATCGGGCGGGTGTTGCAAGCACTCGCGCCCGAGTTGAATTTTTCAATGGTGCATCGCCGCGCGGCGCAGCGTTATTGGCTCGACGAGGACGATCCCGCACGCTTTTCAAGCGTGGACCGCACAACTGCCCATGTCTGCATTAGGCGGTCGATAGCACCCCTGAGTTCGGCGACGGCTGTGTCGTCGAAAGACGAACGCTTAAAAACCTTGCGGTAGGCCTCAGCCACCGCGTGATGGCGGTCGAGGGTGTCGAGGCAATTACGCTTGACGACCTCGGGGTCTTCGACTTCGATATCATCCTTCGTGTCCGCCGGGACCGGCCTCATTTCAATGGTTTTGCCGCCGATATTCACAATCGACGGTGGCTTCATTTCAATGCTTCGGCCCCCGAGAACCTCCACCTGCATGTTTGAAATGATCTCGCGGCCCCCGACCACCTTCACCGGCACCGCCTGAGATTCATCAGTGTTTTCAACGAGCGCATCACGTGACGCGGTCTCCCGGAGCGCTCGACGGCACATGGCGATATTCGAACCTGTGAGCTTTTTGAGCTTATTAGCAGAGATTCCAGGATTGTCCGCCAATACCGACTTGGCCCGCGCAAGCTGGCCCGTGGCCGAACGCTCGCGATACGCCTTCGCTCGCTGCCGGTCCTGCTCATACTTCGTCGCAAGTTTTTCCCGGATTTCCCTCGAGGTCGCGGTGGCTGCTGCGCAACCACAGGACTTCGGGTCTTCCCCGCCACAGCGGGTACACGTCCACACCTGCG
>Ga0310917_10001084_pt1 | contig 12630 bp, 8 predicted proteins | sample GREbulkMGLF178_FD_203531 | JGI IMG/M metagenome (GOLD analysis project Ga0310917, IMG submission 203531) | Lab enrichment of tropical soil microbial communities from Luquillo Experimental Forest, Puerto Rico - GRE.bulkMG.LF178 | ecosystem: Environmental > Terrestrial > Soil > Tropical forest >... | reverse complement strand
TGGCAGGGAAAACAGTTTCCCTGCTACTTTTCAGGTAAATTGGCGTAAGGCATTGATCACAAATGCTTTTCGTGGAGCGTTTGGAGGTTCGCCAAGAATTTTCCCTGATTTTCCCGCATGGCAGGGAAATCGGCGCCGCGCAAACGCAAAAGGGCCGCGCCGTATGGCGCGGCCCTTGCCCCTCACCCCGGCCCTCTTCCCCGCGACGCGGGGAAGAGGGAGGCACCCGCCGGGTTATGAGTGCCAGCGGAACTGCTGGGGCTTGCGGGCCGAGCCCTGTGAGATGACAACGTTGACGAGGGCGGGACCGCGGTGGTTCATCGCTTCGTCGAGGGCGCCGCGGATGTCCTTCGGGTCCTCGACAAAGAAGCCCTTGCCGCCAAAGGCTTCCATGACGCGGTCATAACGCGCGCCATAGATCAGCGAATTGGGCTTCATGTTGAACATAGGGTTTTCCGGGATCTCGGGCATTCCCGGGCCGATGCCGCCATTGTTGAGCACGACGATCTTGACCGGCAGGTTGTAGCGCGCCAGCGTCTCCATTTCCATGCCGCTAAAGCCGATCGCCGAGTCGCCCGACAGGTGGATGACCGGGCGGTCCGGATGCACGATGGCGGCCGCGATCGCCTGCCCGAGGCCAAGGCCCATCGTGCCGTAGGTGCCGGCGTTGAGGCAGGCCTTGGCACTGAACACCGGCAGCATCGTCAGGCCGATATCCATCGTTCCGGCGCCCTCAGCCGACAGGATCGAGTTCTTTGGCATCCAGGCGGCTATGTCCTTGAAGGCGCGGTAGTAGGTCGCCGGGGCGCTGTCGTCGTTGACCTGCGGCTTGATCTGCTCGGCATTCTCGGCCGACTTTTTGCTGATCATCTGCCGCCATGGCGATTCTTTGGGATGGAACCACTGGCGGCCGCTGAGTGCGGCGTTCATCTGCGCCATGATCGCCTTGCCGTCGCCGACGAGCGCCACATCGGTCGCCTTGTTGTGGCCGATCTCCTCGGGGGCGATGTCGAGTTGGATGACCTTGACGTCCGGCGCATAGCGCGGCGGCTGCCCGAAATGGAAGATCCAGTTGAAGCGGGCGCCCATCAGGAAGATGACGTCGGCGTTCTGCAATGCCAATGTGCGGGCCGCCGCAACCGACAGCGGATGGTCGTCGGGCATGACACCCTTGCCCATCGGCGAGCGCAGGAACGGCACTTGCGTCTTCTCGATAAAGGAGCGCACCTCACTTTCGGCGTTGGCCCAAGCCATCCCCTTGCCGACGAGGATGAGCGGCCGCTCGGCCCGCTCGAGCATGTTGAGCGCCGCGTCGATATTCTCCGGCGGCGCCTGGAAGCGCGGCGGGTCGGGGCATTTTTGCACCTGCACGACATCCTTCTCGTCGCACTTGCCGGTGATGATGTCGTCGGGCATGTCGAGATAGGCCGCACCCGGCCGGCCATAGGTCGCGTTCCGGGTCGCCTCCGCGACATAATACGGGATGCGTTTTACGCTATCGATGGCGTGGGCGAATTTGCAGAGCGGCGCGGCGAGCAGCACCTGGCGCTCTTCCTGGAAAGCGCCCATGCCGCGGCGATAGGTCTCCGACGCGCCGCCGATCAGGATCATCGGCCAGCAATTCTGCTGCGCATCAGCGAGGCCGGCGAGACCGTGCACGACGCCGGGACCGGTCACGACGATGCAGGCGCCGGGCCGGCCGGTCAGATAGCCGTACGCCCGGGCAGCATAGGAGGCGGCCTGCTCGTTGCGCATGCCGATATAGGCAACACCCTCCTTCTGCGCCGCCGCGGCGATGGGGCCGACGGGAAACCCGACGACGCCAAAGAGGTGGTTTATGCCCTGCTGTTTGAGGCTCCTCGCGATCAACGTGGCGCCGTCGACTTCGCTCATCTCTTTCCTCCTCGTGACCCGGACGAATTTCCGCACAGAGATTACGCATTTATTGCCAGACCGCGAAAGGGATTATGCTCGCTGTCGATAGCTGGCACCCTTATTTCCGCGAGGGAGTGATGGACGGGGAGCAGATCAAGGAGCTCGTGCGCAGCCGCTATGCCGCGGTTGCCGAAGGGGCGGTGGGCTGCTGCGGCGGCGCCAGGACGCCGGAAGAGGTCTCCTGCGGAATGGGCTATTCGGCAGCAGAGCTGGCCTCGGTACCCGAGGGCGCCAATCTCGGCCTCGGCTGCGGCAACCCGCAGGCGATCGCGGCAATGCGGCCCGGCGAAGTCGTCGTCGATCTCGGCAGCGGCGCCGGGTTCGATTGCTTTCTCGCAGCGCAACAGGTCGGCGTGACAGGCTGCATCATCGGTGTCGACATGACCTACGAGATGCTGGAAAAGGCCCGCAACGCCGCTCGGGCCGGGGCCGCCAATGTCGAGTTCCGCCTCGGTGAGATCGAGCATCTGCCGATCGCCGACAATACCGCCGACGTGGTCATCTCGAATTGCGTGGTCAACCTCGTGCCCGACAAGGCGCAGGTTTACCGCGAGGCCTTCCGCGTGCTCAAGCCGGGCGGGCGCCTGGCAATTTCGGATGTCGTCAACGTCGCGCCGCTCCCGGCTGAGTTGGCCGCCGACGAGGCCCTGCTGTGCGGTTGCGTCGCCGGCGCCGCCAGCTCCGATGCAGTCGAGCATTGGCTCGCGGCGGCGGGTTTTGCCGATATCCGTATCACGGTCAAGCCGGAGAGCCGGGAATTGGTGAAAAATTGGGCGCCCGGCCGCAGGGTCGAAGATTATGTCGCTTCGGCGACGATCGAAGCGCGCAAGCCGCCGTCATGACGCCGCGGCCACGGCCGCGTCGTCGATCGTCAGTTGCACCGCATCACCGCCGCGCCAGCCGTCGCGACGCAGGTGGCCGGTCACATGGACCGCCGCACCGTGGGTCTCGGCGAGAAATTTCCCGAGCGGCGTGCCGGCGGTGCGAAAGGCGATCGCGCGCAGCCGCCCGGTATCGAGCGGGTCGGCCAGGGTGCAGCGCAGATGACCCGTCCCCACCCGCTCGGCAAGGACGATGCGGACGCCGGAGAAGACGAAACGCGGCTCGGGATTGGCGGCGCCGAACGGCGCCAGCTTCGCGATGTGATCGAGCAGCTCGCCTTGAGCCGCGGCAACCGAGAGGGCCCCATCGATCAACTGTTCCGGTACGAGCCGATCGCGATCGGTACCGTCCCCCAGCCTTGTGGCGAGAAATTCTCGCAACGCGTCGAGCTTTTCGGCTGCGACTGTGAAGCCCGCTGCCATTGCGTGGCCGCCGCCGTTGATCAAGAGGCCCGCCTGACGTGCCGCGATCACCGCCGGGCCCAGCGGCAAGCCGGCGACCGAGCGGCCGGAGCCCTTGCCGATGCCATCGGCGAGGGCGACGACGCAGGCTGGGCGCTCGTAACGCTCCTTCAGCCGCGCGGCGACGATACCGATCACGCCGGGATGCCAACCCTCCGCCGCGGCGAATATGAGGACCGGCGATTGCGCGGCGCCCTCGACTAGACAGATCGCCGACTCCAACGTGCGGGCCTCGATGTCGCGGCGCTCACGGTTGTAGGCATCGAGCCGCGCCGACAACTCGGCGGCGAGCGCCGCATCATCGGTCGCCAATAGATGCGCCCCGAGATCGGCGGCTCCGACCCGGCCGCCGGCGTTGACCCGTGGACCGAGGACGAACCCCAGATGATACGCGTCGACCCGCTCGCTGAGGCCGGCGACCGCGGCCAACGCGGCGAGACCGCCATTGCCGTTGCGCCGCGCAACTTTGATCCCTTGCGAGACCAGCGCCCGATTGACGCCGGCGAGCGGCACGACATCGCAAACCGTGCCGAGCGCCACCAGATCGAGCCACTGCAGCAGGTCGGGCTCGACGCGGTCGCCGACGTACCAGCCGGCGCGGCGCAGAGCGCGGTTGACCGCGACGGCGAGCAAGAAGGCAACGCCGACCGCTGCCAGCTGACCATGCGGGCTCGCTTCGTCGAGACGGTTCGGATTGACGATCGCAAAGGCGCGCGGCAACAACGGCTCGGCCACGTGATGATCGATGACGATGATATCGAGCCCGGCGTCGGCGGCGTCGGCGAGAGGCAGATGCGCGTTGGTGCCGCAATCGACCGTGACGACAACCCGCAGACCTTCGTCACGCAGCCGCAACAGGGCCGGGGTGTTCGGGCCGTAGCCCTCGCGCAGCCGGTCGGGAACGTAGATCCGGGTCGGCGCACCGACAGCCCCGAAAAACCGTGCCAGCAGCGCCGCGGAGGTCGCGCCGTCGACATCGTAATCGCCGAAGATGCCGATCGTTTCGCCTTGCCGCACCGCCTCTACAAGGCGCGCCGCGGCGATTTCCATGTCGCGCAGATGCGAAGGATCGGGCAGCTGGTTGCGCAGGCGCGGCGCGAGAAACGCCGGCGCGCCGTCGACGTCGATCCCACGCTGCGCGAGCAGCCGCCCGACGATCTCGGGCAAGCCGAGCCGCTCGGAGATTGCTTCTCCCACTCGCGCATCGCCGGCCCGCAGCCGCCAGCGGCGGCCGCTCACCGATCGCTCGACCCCCAGTATCGCCCCAGCCGTTGCAGCGGCGCCCCCCGCGCCGTCGATCATCTCTGTCCTAACCCAGGCCCCCGATATTCCTATCGTCACCCCTTCCGGAACGGGGGTCCAGAGCTCGACCTATAAGTCTCTGCGGCAACTGGATTCCCGCTTCCGCGGGAATGACCGAGCGGAGCAATTGTCTGAGAATCAGGGGAGCTCACCTCGCGAATGGGGCGAAGCTCTGCTTGCGCGTAAAGTCGTGGCGGGCTTCGACGTACCGCACTGTTCCGGATTTCGACCGCATGACGACCGAATGCGTCATCGCACCGCCCGGAAAACGGCGCACCCCGCGCAGCATTGTGCCGTTGGTGACCCCCGTCGCGGCAAACATCACATCGCCTGAAGCCAGATCGTGCAGTTTGTATTTGCGATCAAGGTCGGTGATGCCGAGGCGATGGGCGCGGGTGCGCTCGTCGTCGTTGCGGAACAACAGGCGCCCCTGCATCTGGCCGCCGATGCAGCGCAGCGCCGCCGCCGCCAGCACGCCCTCCGGCGCACCACCCGAGCCGACATACATGTCGATTCCGGTGTCGGGCTCCGAGGTGGCGATGACGCCGCTGACATCGCCGTCGGAGATCAGCGCGATGCGGGCGCCGGCGGCGCGCACCTTGGCGATCAAATCGGCATGGCGCGGCCGATCGAGAATGCACACAACGAGGTCCGAAACCTCTGCCCTCTTCGCCTTGGCGAGGTTTTTCAGATTAACCGCCGGCTCCTCGTCGAGATCGACGAGATCATCGGGCAATCCGCCACCAACGGCGATCTTGTCCATGTAAACGTCGGGAGCGTTGAGAAAGCCACCCGAATCGGCCATCGAGATCACCGAGAGGGCATTGGCGCCGCCCTTGGCGGTGATCGTCGTTCCCTCGAGCGGGTCGAGCGCGATGTCGATCGGCGGGCCATTGCCGGTGCCGACTCTCTCGCCGATAAAGAGCATCGGCGCTTCGTCGCGCTCCCCCTCGCCGATCACGACCGTACCGGCGATCGCGAGGCTGTTCAGTGCTTCCCGCATCGCATCGACGGCGGCCTGATCGGCAGCCTTCTCATCACCTCGTCCCATTAGGCGCGAGGCGGAGAGCGCGGCGGCTTCGGTCACGCGGACGGCCTCCAAAGCCAGATTGCGGTCCATCCTCGATGTCTCGGGCATCGGCCTTCCTCCTGATCGTTTGTTGCGCCCTTGTCTTCCTCAGAAATCCTCGATGCGGATCATCCTCGGCGGTTCGAGCACGCTGTCGAGCGCCTCGATTTTGTTGAGAGCCCGGCGCATCGCCGCCTCGACGGTGACATGGGTCGTCATCACTACCGGCACCGCCTCGCCCGGCGCCCGGCCGCGTTGGATCATCGACTCCATCGAAACCTGCTCGTCGCGCAGAGCGGCGGCGACATCGGCGATCACGCCCGGCTGATCGACCACCATAAGCCTGATGTAATAGGCGCCGTGATGGCGCTCGATCGGCACGCCAGGGATCGTGCGGAGATTGCCGCTATGAATCCCGAAGGGCGGAACAGGGCGTCCCGCGGCGATGTCGACGAGATCGGCGGCGACCGCCGATGCTGTCGGGGAAGCGCCTGCGCCGCGCCCCTGCAATACCACCCGCCCGACAAAATCGCCCTCTGCAACGACCGCGTTATAAACGCCCTCAACCGCTGCGATTGGCGTGCCTCGCGGGACCATGCAGGGATGGACACGCTGCTCCAACCCCGCCTCCGTCACCCTCGCGATCCCGAGCAGCTTGATACGGTAGCCGAGCTCCTCGGCGAAATCGATGTCGAGCCGCGAGATGTGGCGAATGCCCTCCGCGTAGACGCCCTCAAGGTCGATCGGGCGGCCAAAGCCGACGCTTGCCAGGATGGCGAGCTTGTGGGCAGCGTCGATACCGTCAATATCGAAGCTCGGATCGGCCTCCGCGTAGCCCAGCCTTTGCGCTTCGGCCAGAACTTCAGCGAATTCGCGTGCGCTCTCGCGCATCGTCGTCAGGATATAATTGCAGGTCCCGTTGAGGATTCCATAGACCCGTTCCAGGCGGTTGCCGGCAAGGCCCTCGCGCAATCCTTTGATCACCGGGATGCCGCCGGCAACCGAGGCCTCAAAAGAAAGGATGACGCCGCTTTCTTCGGCTCGCGCCGCAAGCCGCGTCCCCTCATGAGCCATCAACGCCTTGTTGGCGGTGACGACGTGCTTGCCGTGAGCGATTGCCGTATCGACGACGTCGCGGGCAATCCCATGGGCGCCGCCGATCAGCTCGACGACGACATCGACCTCGGGATCGGCGGCCATCGCCGCCGCGTCCTCGTACCAGCGCACCGCCGAAAGGTCGGCGCCACGGTCCCGGCGGCGGTCACGCGCCGATACAGCAACGACGACGAGCCTGCGGCCGGCACGCTCGGACAATAGCTCGGCTTGGCGGTCGAGCAATTGCAGGACGCCGGTGCCGACTGTACCGAGACCAGCGATGGCGAGCTTCAACGGCGGTTTCACGACGACAATCCAACGGCGGTGTGCGAAACGCAGGAGCCGCCACCGCCAACGGCCTCCGCCGAGCCTTTGTAGCGCCGGAGCGTGAATTTTTCGATAGCCTTGCGGGATCGACGGCGCCGCGCGGACGCCGCGCAGCTTTCACTCGATACCGGCCCGCGCCGGACCGGCGCCGCCCTCCCCCGCTCGCGGGCTAGGGCTACGGTGGGAGCTCAGTGTTCGAGGATCACTTCGGCGCGGCTTTCGCCCGAATTGGCACCAGCCGGGACCGCCTCGACCTGGATCTTGTCCGCCGGAATTCCTGCCTGCTTCAAAGCGGCAGACACCGCCTGAGCGCGATCGAGCGCGGCGCGATACCCATTGAGCTGTTCGACCGCCCCGCTGCCGCCTGCCGCATATCCGACCACACGAACTTTCCCCGGATTCTTCTCGTATAACGGCACCACCGTTTCGAGCTTGTGGCGATCGCCTTCGGTGAGGTCCTTCGAATCGGCGGAGAATTTGATTTCGGCGACGGGCGTGTCAACCGGAGCAGGCGGTTTCTGAGCCCCTTTGCCGGGCTCAGCCGCGGCGGAGCGGGTGGGGACCGGCGGCGGCACTTCTGGCGGTGGCGGCGCCGGCTCAAACCCGGCAGTGGCCTTCGCCTGCGGCAAGGGCGTCGGCGCGAGAGCTCCGCCCGCTGCGAGCCCCCCTGGAAGGGGACTTGTGTTGCTCGCAACCTTTGGTGGCGGCGGCAACTGGGGGGGTGGCGGCGCTGCTTCGATCTGCTCGGGCTGCGGTGTCGCTCGCGCCTGTGGTACTTCGAGGGTCGACTCCATCGGCCCAGGCTCGGGCGGCTCCCCCTGTTTGCGCAAGCCCGTCGTGGACCCGGCGACCGTCTTGCGCCCAGCCTGGGCAGAGCGGGGCGAGGCGGCCGGCGGAGGCACGGTTGACTTGTCGCCGCCAGCACCCGCAACGGCCGAAGCGATCGAAGCCGGCGGCGGCGAGGCTGACGCGGCCGCGACAGCCGGTGCAGCGGACGGGGCCGGCGGCGGAGCAGGCGTCACCGCGGCTGCTTGAGTACCCTCAGGCTCGCTCGCCGGGGCAGAACCGGGCGGCGGTGGAGGAGCTGCGGGCGTGGTGGAAAAGCCGGCTCGCAGCTGCTCGTCGGAGTATCGCGCATTCGCCCGATCAGCGATCAGGCTCTGGGTCAGTTTCTCACGGTCGGCTGCCGTCATCGCCCGGACTGGTGGCGGTGGCACCGTCGCGAGGTTCGGGTAGTCCGACGCCTCTCCTGCCGCCAAATTTCGCGTGTTCGGCGTCGTCTCGGGATCGGGATCATTCCGACTGGTGCCGGTCCAATCGCGCCATGTGTCGACCGGGTCGCAAGCCGCGAGGCCGAGCAGCACCGCCATCATGGCGGGCCGGCACACCCGCCATCCTGTCCTTCTCCCCGCGCCGGAACCGCGGGACGGCGATTTCGCTATGATCATGACCAAGTTACCGACGAATGGCCCCCGTGCCTTCGCAGGCGTTCGGGATCCGCGTGCGATCGGCACAATCGATCCGTGCTGATGTATTAGATCCGGACCGGCGCGTCACTACATTTGATCGCGGGGACTTTCGCCTAGCTCCGAGCCTGCGGTCGCAGCCGGATGCTTCGGGGGTTTCGATCTTGAGTTCTGAACGGGCAGTATAATCAAGGAAATGGCAATGGACGAAACGGGCCGGGACAAGCCCGGCGCTGAAAGCCGGCCGGCCGGCACTCGCCATACCACGAGCCGGCGGGCTAGCAGGGCTGGCACGAGACGAGCAACTGCCCCACAGGCCCATCAGGAGACCGACGGGCCTGCCGAGACGGTCACGGCTTCCGGTAACGGGGCGCCCGGCGACTCCATTCCCGATGCCGCCGATCTATCGCAGAAAATGGCCGAGATCGCCCGACAGAGCCAACGGCTGGTTGCCGATTTCATCCAGCGGCAGGCCCCGGAAAATGGTGTCGGATTGGCGAACACGCTGGGGATTGGCATCGCCTTTCTCGAGATGACGGCGCGCATGTTGTCGGACCCGTCTCGGCTGGTTCAGGCGCAGCTGTCACTGTGGAACGACTATTTGACTTTATGGCAGCGGACGGCCCAGCGCTTTCTCGGCGGAGAGACCGAGCCGCTGATCGAGCCGCCGGCTGGAGACCGGCGCTTTCGCGACGCAGCGTGGACCGACAACACGCTGTTCGATTTCATCAAGCAGAGTTACCTGCTGACAGCGCGGTGGATGCAAAAGACGGTTCGCGAAGTCGAAGGGATCGACGAGCGCACCGCTCGCAAGGTCGATTTTTACACCCGCCAGTTCGTCGACGCCCTCGCGCCGTCGAATTTTCTTCTGACCAATCCCGAGGCGTTGCGCGCGACAATCGAAAGCCGCGGCGAGAACCTGCTCAACGGGCTGAAAAACCTGCTCGAAGACCTCGAGCGCGGCAAGGGCCACCTGACGATCAAAATGACCGATATGGAGGCGTTCCGAATCGGCCAGAACATCGCAGTGACGCCGGGGAAGGTCATTTACCAGAATGACCTGATGCAGCTTCTACAGTACGAACCGACGACCGAGAAAGCAAAGCACCGTCCCCTCCTGATCATCCCGCCGTGGATCAACAAATTCTATATTCTCGACTTGCGGCCCAATAATTCGTTCATCCGCTGGGCGGTGTCGCAGGGCCAGACCGTATTTGTAATCTCCTGGGTCAATCCCGACGAGCGGCTCGCTGCGAAGACATTCACAGACTACATGCTGAAGGGCCCCCTGGCCGCTCTGGATGCGATCGCAGCTGCGACCGGTGAGCGCGAAGCCAATGTAATCGGCTACTGCCTGGGCGGCACACTGCTCGCCAGTACGCTCGCCTATATGGCGGCCAAGCGCGACAATCGCATCAAGAGCGCGACCTATTTTGTGGCGATGGTCGATTTTGCCGAAGCCGGCGAGCTGTCGGTCTTTATCGACGAGGAGCAGCTCTCCGCATTGGAGGAGCGCATGAACGCGAGGGGCTATCTCGAAGGCCACGACATGGCGACGACGTTCAACATGCTGCGCGCCAACGATCTGATCTGGTCGTTCGTCGTCAACAACTACCTGCTCGGCAAGTCGCCGTTTCCGTTCGACCTGTTGTATTGGAACGCCGATTCGACGCGCATGCCGGCGGCGATGCACAGCTTTTATTTGCGCAACATGTACCAGCAAAATCTGCTGGCAAAGCCCGGCGGCATTACGCTCGACGGTGTGCCGATCGATTTGCGCCAGATCAAGACGCCGTCCTTTCTATTGTCGACCCGTGAGGACCACATCGCGCCGTGGCGGTCGACCTATTCCGCCACGCAGCTCTATCGCGGGCCAGTCAAATTCGTGCTGTCGGCCTCCGGGCACATCGCTGGCGTCGTCAACCCGCCGGGCGGCAAATACGGCCACTGCGAGAACGACAAAAACCCGCCGACGCCGGAGGAGTGGCTCGCCACCGCGACAGCCTACCCCGATTCGTGGTGGCCGACCTGGGAGCGTTGGGTCTCGCAATACGCTGGCGGTGAAGTGCCGGCGCGGCACCCCGGCGACGGCAACCTCAAGCCAATCGAGGACGCCCCCGGCTCTTACGTCAAGGTCCGCGCCGCGGATTGACGAAACCTTCGATTGCCCCTCGCTCATAACAAGCTACGCTTTTTCGCAGACTGCGCTGTGAAAAAGTGGCCCCTTCGGGTCAGTTTGAGGCGGCCGGCAGGATAACTGTACGCTGCCTGGATGACGGATCGGCTGAGCACTCTCTACCAAGACCTGTTGAGCGGCAGCTACGACTGCGTGGACCGCATCGTCCTGAACGCCTATTTCCGAATGGGGCATCATCCCGGCGGGTTCCGCGTGTGGTGGCGGGCGCTGACCGGGTCCGACGAGACGCTGGAGAACACCTACCTGATGCGGATGGCCGGTCGCTTCAGCCGGCGCGTTCGCGGCTACGCCAAGGCACACGGCATTCCGGTGATCGACTGTTCCGCAGGGCAGCGCAAACACGATCTAGCCGAGGAATATCTCGCCAACACCACGGTCACCCAAGGCCTGTTTCTGATCTTGGTTGGCCGCGCCCAGGCGCCGGTGTGGGATGTGAACGCCAAGCACCACATCGAACGCAAAAAGCCGATGCCGTACATCAACCACTATTCGTTTCACATCCTCGACCCCGACTGGGGCCATCTGACGATCAAGATCAGCGGGCATCCGCCGTTCCCCGCGCAGGTGATCCTGAACGGCCACGAATACGTCGCCTGCCGGGCGCGCAAAGCGGGCCTGCGCTTTACCAAGGAAGGAAACTGTTTTACCACCATCTCCGACGCCGCAGGCTTGGCCAAGATCGCAGACACCTTGTCCGAGCCTCGGGCGATAGGGCGATTGAGCCAGGTCTGCGAGCGTTGGATCTACGGCTGCCTGTGCTTCGCGCTCGACTTCGACGAGCAGAAGCGCAGCGGCTTCCACTATCAGTACTCCAGCTATCAAATCGAATACAGTCGCAACCTCGTGTTCGAGGTGGGCGGCCATCTTGACCAGGTGTTTCAAGCCTTGATCGACCGCAGCCGCGCACCATTGGACCTGAAGTCCATCAGAACGATCCTGGGGTACCGTCGCCGTCCGAGATATCGCCCTCGGGCGAAGCGATCGGCCGAATGGGAAGTGAGCGTCGAGAGACCTGCCTATGATCTGACCATCTTCAAGCTGCACTGCGGCAAGCTGACCCTCAAGATCTATAGCAAAGGCGAACGTGTGCTTCGCATTGAGGCCGTGGCCCATAAGACGCAGGAACTCAACTGCGGCCGCGCGTTGCACAAGTTCCCCGAGGTCGTGTCGCGACTGAAAGGCGTGCTGGAGAGATTTGCCGATGCATTGGGCTGCATCGATCAGTGCTTTATCGCCGATGACATGCTCGAACAGCTTCCGGCCGCTTCACAGGTCGGCAAAACCACGGTTGGCGGCATCGATCTCAACAAGACCCGCATGCGCGCAGTCGTCGAGGCGGTGCTCGCCCTGTCGGCCTCACCCAACGGCTTCACCGCTTCCGACATCGCCGCCCGGGTGCGTCAGCGCTGTGCACCATACGGCCCCCGCCATGCTGCCTACGATCTTAAAAAGCTACGCGGCAAGCACATCGTTTGCCGCATCGGCCGCACCCACCGCTATGAAACGCTCGCCAGCGGACTCCGCGCGATCACCGCGCTCCTCCTTCTCCGCAACAAAGCCATCAAACCTCTCCTCGCCGCCGCCCGACCCCTCCACCCGACCCGCGGCGCGCTCAACCCCAAACCCATCGATGCCCATTACAACGCCCTCCGGTTTGCCATGCAGGGCGTTTTCCACGAGCTGGGGATCGCCGCTTGACGATCGACAAGATTTTTGTCGGGCTTCGCCCCGAAGCGCCTAAAAAGACCACCAGCTCTCCCGTCGTTAAGACCTACACAAGGAATGGCGCGGTGGACACTCTTTCTTTTGGCTCTATCCTGGTTAATTTCGTTATTACCTGGAGCCTCTCCGTTTGGTTTAATCATATTATCGTTACTGGGTATAACAATTTTGGTG
>Ga0310917_10001083_pt1 | contig 12631 bp, 9 predicted proteins | sample GREbulkMGLF178_FD_203531 | JGI IMG/M metagenome (GOLD analysis project Ga0310917, IMG submission 203531) | Lab enrichment of tropical soil microbial communities from Luquillo Experimental Forest, Puerto Rico - GRE.bulkMG.LF178 | ecosystem: Environmental > Terrestrial > Soil > Tropical forest >... | reverse complement strand
CAGACCGTGGTGGTCGAATTGCTGGCCGTCACCGACGCCGAGTTCGACGCCTCGGTCGTGCTCGACGACACCGAGGAGGGCCCGGACGCGGTGCGGGTGTTTTTGACGCCGGAGTCGGCGCGGCAGTTCGCCACTCGCTCCAACCGCGTTATCTCGGCGGGACGTCCGCCGTGCCCGCTGTGCGACGAACCGTTGGACCCGGAGGGCCACATCTGCGCGCGCGCCAACGGCTATAAGCGCGGCGCGCCGCCCGGGCCTGACGATGAACCTCAGGAATGACGATCGTGAGGTGTTGCGGGACGGCGAGCTGACGGTCCTCGGACGCATCCGCTCAGCCAGCAACGCCACCTTCTTGTGCGAGTCGACGCGCGGCGGATCCAGCGTGCACTGCGTCTACAAGCCGATCTCCGGTGAAGCGCCGCTGTGGGATTTCCCCGACGGAACCCTGGCCGGTCGCGAACTCGGCGCATACCTGGTGTCGACGCAGCTGGGCTGGAACATCGTGCCCTACACGATCATTCGTCACGGGCCCGCGGGTCCGGGCATGCTGCAGCTCTGGGTGGAGCAACCCGGTGACACGGTCGGCTCCAACCCCAGGCCCGGACCCGACCTGGTCGACCTGTTTCCCGCCAACAAACTTGAGCCGGGTTATCTGCCGGTGCTGCGGGCCTACGACTACGCCGGCGACGAGGTCATCCTGATGCACGCAGACGACATTCGGTTGCGGCGGATGGCGGTGTTGGACGTGCTGATCAACAACGCCGATCGCAAGGGTGGCCACGTCCTGCGCGACCTCGACGGCCACATCTACGGCGTCGACCACGGCGTGTGCCTGCACGTTGAGAACAAGCTGCGCACAGTGCTATGGGGCTGGGCCGGCAAGCCGGTCGACGACCAGACCCTCGAGGCGGTCGCCGGGCTCGCCGAGGCCCTCACCTGTTCGCTCGGCGACGAATTGGCCGAGCACATCACCCGGGCGGAAATCGCCGCGCTGCGCAGGCGGGCGCATGCGCTGCTGGACAACCCGGTCATGCCGGGGCCCAACCGGCATCGTCCGATTCCCTGGCCCGCGTTCTAGCGGTGATCGCAAGCGCGGCGTAGCCGGGCGCAGCGGGGCGGCGCCATAGGTTCTAGAGCCGGCTTCGCCGTCGGCGATACTGAAGCGGTGAGCCCGGCCCCCGATGAGATGACGGATGCCGCACTGGCCGCCGATCTCGCCGCGGACGCAGGGGAGTTGCTGCTGAACGTGCGCGAGGAGGTCGGTTTCGGTCACCCGTGGGCGCTCGGCGACGCGGGTGACAGCCTGGCGAACGCACTGATCCTGCGGCGGCTGCGGGCCGAGCGGCCGGGTGATGCGGTGCTCAGCGAGGAAGCCCACGACGATCTCTCCCGGCTGAACCACGACCGGGTGTGGATCATCGACCCGTTGGACGGCACCCGCGAGTTCTCCACGCCGGGCCGCGACGACTGGGCGGTACACATCGCGTTGTGGCAGCGCCCCACCGACGGTCAGCGCGAGATCACCGACGCGGCGGTGGCTTTGCCCGCCCGCGGAAACACCGTCTACCGGAGCGACACCGTCACCGACGGCGCCGCGCGCGTCGGCGTTCCCCATACGCTTCGGATCGCCGTCAGCGCCACCCGGCCGCCCGCCGTGCTGCACCGCATCCGGCGGACGCTGGCCATTCAACCCGTGGCCATCGGTTCGGCGGGCGCGAAGGCGATGGCCGTCATCGATGGCGATGTCGATGCCTATGTGCACGCGGGAGGCCAGTGGGAATGGGACTCGGCGGCGCCGGCCGGGGTGGTGATGGCCGCGGGCATGCACGCCTCGCGGCTCGACGGCTCGCCGCTCCGCTACAACCAACTCGACCCGTACCTGCCCGACTTCGTCATGTGTCGCGCTGAGGTCGCGCCGATCATGCTGCACGCCATCCGCCAGGAATTTCGCTGATCTCGCGCGCGTTTAGAGTCGACGACATGCAGGCGTGGTCTTCCTCACAGGTTCCGGTGGTGCCCGGACGCGGCCCTGAGCTGCGGCTGTTCGACACCTCCGACCGGCAGGTGCGCCCGGTGGCGGCCGGCTCCCGGGCCACCATGTACGTCTGCGGGATCACCCCGTACGACGCGACCCATCTCGGTCACGCGGCCACATATGTGGCGTTCGACCTCGTCTATCGCCAGTGGCTGGACCTCGGTCACGACGTGCACTACGTGCAGAACGTCACCGACGTCGACGATCCCTTGTTGGAGCGCGCGGACCGCGACGGCGTCGACTGGCGGCAGCTCGCCGAGCGGGAGGTCGAACTTTTCCGCGAGGACATGGCGGCGCTGCGGGTGCTGCCGCCGCGCGAGTACGTCGGGGCGACCGAGGCGATTCCCGAAGTGGTCGAACTCGTCGAGAAAATGCTGGCGTCGGGAGCCGCGTACGTACTCGACGGCGAATACCCGGACATCTACTATCGCGCGGACGCCACGCTGCAGTTCGGCTACGAGTCCGGCTACGACCGGGACACCATGCTGCGGCTGTTTGCCGAGCGCGGCGGCGACCCGCGCCGGCCCGGCAAGACCGACGAGCTCGACGCCCTGCTGTGGCGGGCCGCGCGGCCCGGGGAGCCCAGCTGGCCGTCGCCGTTCGGCGCCGGCCGGCCCGGCTGGCACGTCGAGTGCGCGGCGATCGCGCTCAGTCGCATCGGCAGCGGCCTGGACATTCAGGGCGGCGGGAGCGACTTAATCTTTCCGCACCACGAATTCACCGCCGCGCACGCCGAATGTGTCCGCAGCGAGCGGCGATTCGCCCGGCATTACGTGCACGCCGGGATGATCGGCTGGGACGGGCACAAGATGTCCAAGAGCCGCGGCAACCTGGTCCTGGTGTCGGCGTTGCGCGCGCAAGGCGTTGAACCGGCCGCCATCCGGCTGGGTCTGCTGGCCGGCCACTACCGCGCGGACCGGTTCTGGAGCCAGCAGGTGCTCGACGAGGCGACCGCCCGGCTGCAGCGCTGGCGCGCCGCGACCACTCTGCCCGCCGGCCCGGACGCCACCGACGTCATCGCCCGGGTGCGGCGGTATCTGGCCGATGACCTCGATACACCGAAAGCCATTGCCGCACTTGATGGTTGGGCTACAGACGCGCTGGAGTACGGCGGCCACGACGCCGCGGCGCCCACCTTGGTGGCGAGCGCGATCGACGCGTTGCTCGGGGTGCATCTGTAGACGGCTGCGGAATGCGTTGCGCCGCATTGCATCACCAAAGTCACCAAATAGCAACGCCTTAGCGTCAATCTGCGCAACAATCTGGGTGGACCGCGTGTCATGGGCCACCATCGACGGAGCAACGCGTACGCAGCGCGTCAACCACAGAGGTGTTTGCCTGATGTTCGGTCGTTTTCGCCGCGTGGCTGCCGCGTTTGGCGCGGCCGGGATGCTGGTGGTTTCGATGAACACGGTGCACGCATCTGCCGCCAACCCCATTTGGAGCCCGAATTTGCTGGTCAACCCGGGCGCCGAGTTCGGTGATCCGTCGTTGACGGGATACAGTTCGGTCACGATCCCCGGCTGGAACGTGAACGGCACACCCACGGTGGTCAAATACGGCACCATCGGCCGTTGGCCGTCGCCGTTGTCCACTCCGGCGCCGCCCTTTCCGAAGTTCCTACAATTTCCGCGCCCTGGCGACGGCCCCCCCGACGGCGGAGCCCAGTTCTTCGGCGGTGGAAATGTGGCTCTTGCCCAACTGGGCCAAACCGTCGACCTCAGCGGCGCGGCGGCCCAGATCGACACCGGCACAGTGCCCTACACGCTGAGCGGATGGCTCGGGGGCTTCCTGGGCGACCCGTCCGAAGCGTCGGTTACCGTCCAATTCCTGGCGGCGAACCAGTCGTCCCTCGACGTTGCCAGGATCGGCCCGGTCGGTGTGGTCGAGCGCGAATTCAAGACCGTGCTTCTCCAACGCGCAAACTCTGGGTTGATTCCCGCGGGCACCCGCAGCGCGGTCGTCGTTGTGACCCTCAAGGATTGCAATCCGGCGCCGAGCCACTACAACAACGCCTACGCCGACAACTTGTCGTTCACCGTGGGTGCTCCACTGCCGCCGCCGCCGCCACCCGCGCCACCGGGGTCGAAAGTCGGCCCCCTCGATCACGTGTTCATGCTGTATTTGGAGAACCATGGCGTGAAAGACATTGTGGGCAGCCGCAATGCGGATTACATCAACGCGCTGATCAACCAGTATGGCTACGGCGCGAACTACTTCGCCCTGACCCACCCCAGCCTCCCCAACTACTACCCGATCCTCGGCGGGTCGGACTTCGGGGTTGGCTGGAACTGTCCGCAAGACTGCTTCGACCAACCCAACCTGGTCGACAACGTCGAGAAGGCGGGCAAGGGGTGGGCAGCCTACGAACAGTCCATGCCCTCACCGTGTTTCATCGGTACCGCGGGTCCCTACAGCTCCGGTGAATTGCCGTTTCTCGCCTTCCACGACATATTCGCGAACCCTGCCCGCTGCCAGGCACACGTGCTGCCGCTGACGCGAATGGCCACGGATCTCGCCTCGACCGCTACCACCCCGAACTACGTGTGGTTCGCCGCCGACGAATGTCACAACCAGGAGGGGTGCAACGACTTGCGCTTCGTCATCGGCCAACTCGCGTTGCATCAGTACCACATTCGGGCCGGCGACGAGTTCCTCGCGGCCACGCTGCCCACGATTTTGAACTCGCCCGCATTCCAGACGCAGCGCTCCGCCATCTTCATCACTTGGGACGAGGACTACAACAACCTGTACCTGGGCAACGGGAACGAGGGAAATCACGTCCCCATGATCGTGATCCCGTCGCCGAACTCCGGGATGCGCCAAGGCCATTTCGTCGCCAACAACCACAACAACCACTACAGCTTGCTGCGGACAATCGAAGAGTCCCTCGGACTGCCCCCGCTCACCAACAACGATCGATTCGCCCAACCGATGAACGAATACTGGCCCTAGTGGGCCCTGCGATCACCGGGGCGGTACGTTTTCGGCCATGACGTCGATCCAGGGCAAAGTTGTGTTCATTACCGGCGGTGCCCGGGGAATCGGGGCCGAGGTGGCGCGTCGGCTGCGCGACAGGGGCGCCAAGCTGGTGCTGACCGACCTTGACAAAGCCGAGCTGACTTCGCTGGCCGCCGAACTCGGCGAAGACCACGTGCTCACCGCCGTCGCCGACGTGCGTGATCTGCCCGCCATGCAGGGCGTCGCCGCGCAGGCTGTCGAACGCTTCGGCGGCATCGACGTCGTCGTGGCCAATGCCGGCATCGCCAGCTACGGGTCGGTTCTGCAGGTCGATCCGGAGGCATTCAAACGGGTGCTGGACGTCAACGTGCTCGGCGCCTTCCACACCGTGCGTGCCACGTTGCCGGCGGTGATCGAGCGCCGCGGCTACGTGCTGATCGTCTCGTCGCTGGCCGCATACACGGCGTGCCCGGGGCTGGCGCCGTACAACGCGTCGAAGGCCGGCGTCGAGATCCTGGCGAATGCGCTGCGGTTGGAGGTGGCCCACCGCGGCGTCAGCGTCGGCTCGGCGCACATGTCGTGGATCAACACCGCCCTCGTCCGCGACAGCGAGACGGACCTGCCCTCGTTCCGCGAACTGCTCAGCAAATTGCCGTGGCCGCTGAACAAGACCACGACCGTCGATAAGTGCGCGCACGCGTTCGTCAAGGGCATCGAGGGCCGCCGGAGCTGCATCTACTGCCCAAGCTGGGTTGGGCTGTTCCGCTGGCTCAAGCCGGTGCTGTCCACCCCGGTCGGCGAACTTCCCATCCGCAAAACCACTGACGAGCTGTTGCCCCGGATGGACGCCGAAGTCGCCGCGCTCGGCCGATCATTGTCTGCGTCCAACGTCGAGTTGTTGCGGTAAATCCGCGATTTTCCAGCCAACTAGTCGACGGTCGGTTCGTTATTTGCGCCTGCGGCGCAAATACTTTTCGAACTCCGCCGCGAGCGCGTCGCCGTCGATCTTGCCCAGGGCTTCGTTCATGTCGACCTCGGCGTCGCCTCGCTGCTCCAGCGATGCCACGTATTCGGCCAGGTCCTCGTCCTCGGCGGCCATCTCGGTGATCGCCTGCTCCCACTCCTCGGCCTGGGCCGGCAGATCGGCCAGCGGGACCTCGATGTCGAGCACGTCTTCGACGCGGCGCAGCAGCGCCACCGTCGCCTTGGGGTTCGGCGGGTTCGACACGTAGTGCGGCACCGCCGCCCAGAACGTCACCGCCGGGATACCGGCGGCCACACAGGCGTCCTGGAACACCCCGGCGATCCCGGTCGGGCCCTCGTAACGGGTTTCCTCGAGGCCGAAGCGTTTCGCCGACTCGGGGGAGTAGGCCGCACCCGAGACCGGCACCGGCCGGGTGTGCGGGGTGTCGGCCAGCAGGGCCCCAAGGATCACGACGGTGTCGACGTTGAGCTTGTCGGCGATGGCCACCAACTCGGCGCAGAAGGTGCGCCACCGCATGTTGGGCTCCACCCCGTGCATCAACACCACGTCGCGGTCGCTGCCCGGTGGGCGGCAGTGGGTGATCCGCATCGCCGGCCACACCAGCTCCCGGGTGACCCCGTCGACTTGGCGGATGACCGGGCGATTCACCTGGTAGTCGTAGTACGCCTCGTCGTCGATCTCCACGATCGGATCGGCTTCCCAGATGGCATCGAGATGCTCGAGTGCGTCGCTGGCCGCGTCGCCGGCATCGTTCCAGCCCTCGAACGCCGCAACGACAACAGTGTTGTGGAGTTCGGGCAGCGCGCTGCCATCCGGCTGGGTCACAGAAACAGGGTACGGCTTGCTGTCGCAGAGTTGGTGTTTGCATAGGCCGACTATCCTTGTGGCGTGACTGCCGCCAGGGAATACCGCTACGACACCGAAATCCTGGACATTTTGGCCCAGCGGGTGATGGTCGGCGACGGCGCGATGGGCACCCAGTTGCAGGCCGCGGACCTCGCGCTGGACGACTTCAACAACCGGCGTCGACGCGGTCGAGAAGAAATACGTTTGGCTGAAATCCGGTTAACCTTGGCGACTACGACATTGCCGACAAGATCCGGGAGCTGGCGCTCTAGGGCGCCGCGATCGCCAAACGGGTCGAGTCCAGCTAGGCGTCCAGACGTCGGGTGACGTCGTAGACTTTTCTGGTCGAGAGGCGTTGCAACGGTTCCGGGTCACTGCCGGTATCCGCCACGCTCGGCAGAGTCAAGGACGCCTTCCGCTACGGAAGGATTGCACAGTGAACGCCCCCAAGCCCGACACTTTCGCGCCCAACATCCGCCCCGACTGCACCGACGAACTGACGGCCGCTCTCGGCCAGCGGATCATGGTGATCGACGGCGCGATGGGCACGGCGATCCAGCGGGACCGGCCGGACGAGGCCGGCTATCGCGGCGACCGGTTCACGGAGTGGCCGACCGCTCTTCAGGGCAACAACGACCTGCTCAACCTGACGCAGCCGCAGATCATCGCCGGTATCCACCGCGAATACCTCGAGGCGGGCGCCGACATCCTGGAGACCAACACGTTTAACGCGAACGCGATCTCGCTCTCCGACTACGACATGGCGGACCTGAGCTACGAGTTGAACTACGCCGGCGCCGCCCTGGCCCGCAAGGCCGCCGACGAGTTCAGCACCCCGGACAAGCCCCGCTACGTGGCCGGCGCGATGGGGCCGACGACGCGCACCGCATCGATCTCGCCGGACGTCAACGACCCGGGAGCCCGCAACGTCTCCTACGACCAGCTGGTCGCCGCCTACCTCGAAGCCGCCAACGGCCTGGTCGACGGCGGTGCCGACCTCATCATCGTCGAGACGATCTTCGACTCGCTGAACGCCAAGGCGGCGGTGTTCGCCGTTGAGACGCTGTTCGAGGAGCGCGGACGCCGCTGGCCGGTGATCATCTCGGGCACCATCACCGATGCCTCCGGGCGGACGCTGTCCGGTCAGGTGACCGAGGCATTCTGGAACGCGATCAGGCACGCGAAGCCGATCGCGGTGGGCCTCAACTGCGCCCTGGGCGCGCCGGAGATGAGGCCCTACATCGCCGAGATGGCGCGGATCGCGGACACCTACGTCTCCTGCTACCCGAACGCCGGCCTGCCCAACGCCTTCGGCGAGTACGACGAGTCCCCGGAGCGTCAGGCCTCCTACATCGCCGAGTTCGCCGAGGCCGGCCTCGTCAACCTGGTCGGTGGGTGCTGCGGAACGGCGCCGCCGCACATCGCCGAGATCGCCAAGGTCGTCGAGGGCAAGCCGCCGCGCGAGCTGCCGGAGATCCCGGTGGCAACCCGACTGTCTGGCCTGGAGCCGCTCAACATCACCGACGATTCCCTGTTCGTGAACATCGGTGAGCGCACCAACATCACCGGCTCCGCCCGGTTCCGCAACCTGATCAAGGCCGAGGACTACGACACCGCCCTGTCGGTCGCCCGGCAGCAGGTCGAGGTCGGTGCCCAGGTCATCGACATCAACATGGACGAGGGCATGATCGACGGCGTCGCCGCGATGGACCGGTTTACCAAGCTGATCGCGGCCGAGCCGGATATCAGCCGCGTCCCGGTGATGATCGACTCCTCTAAGTGGGAGGTCATCGAGGCGGGCCTGAAAAACGTGCAAGGCAAGCCGATCGTCAACTCGATCTCCATGAAGGAGGGCGAGGAGAAGTTCGTCCGCGAGGCACGGCTGTGCCGCAAGTACGGCGCCGCCGTCGTCGTGATGGCCTTCGACGAGCAGGGTCAGGCCGACAACCTGGAGCGCCGCAAGGAGATCTGCGCCCGCGCCTACCAGATCCTGACCGAAGAGGTCGGCTTCCCGCCCGAGGACATCATCTTCGACCCGAACTGCTTCGCGCTGGCGACCGGTATCGAGGAGCACGCGACCTACGGGATCGACTTCATCGAGGCCTGCGCCTGGATCAAGGAGAACCTTCCCGGCGTGCACATCTCCGGCGGCATCTCGAACGTGTCGTTCTCGTTCCGGGGCAACAACCCCGTCCGCGAGGCGATCCACGCGGTGTTCCTGTACCACGCCATCAAGGCCGGCCTGGACATGGGCATCGTCAACGCCGGTGCGCTGATGCCCTACGACTCGATCGACCCGGAGCTGCGGGACCGGATCGAGGACGTCGTCCTGAACCGTCGAGAGGACGCGGCCGAGAGGCTGCTGGAGATCGCTGAACGATTCAACAACTCAGGGAAGACCGAGGACTCGGTTGCGGCCGAGTGGCGCAACCTGCCGGTCCGCGAGCGGATCACACACGCTTTGGTCAAGGGGATCGACGCCCACGTCGACGCCGACACCGAGGAGTTGCGGGCCGAGATCGCCGAAGCGGGTGGCCGCCCGATCGAGGTGATCGAGGGTCCGCTGATGGACGGCATGAACGTCGTAGGCGACCTCTTCGGCTCGGGCAAGATGTTCCTTCCCCAGGTCGTGAAGTCGGCTCGGGTGATGAAGAAGGCCGTTGCGTACCTGCTGCCGTACATCGAGGCGGAGAAGGAAGAGTCCGGGGACTCTGCAGGTGAGGACACCAACGGCACGATCGTGATGGCGACCGTGAAGGGCGATGTCCACGACATCGGCAAGAACATCGTCGGGGTCGTCCTGCAGTGCAACAACTACTCCGTGATCGACCTCGGCGTGATGGTGCCCGCCCAGAAGATCCTGGATGCGGCGAAGGAGCACAGCGCCGACATCATCGGGCTGTCCGGGCTGATCACCCCGTCTCTGGACGAGATGGTCAACTTCGCCGTCGAGATGGAACGCGAGGGGCTGGAGATCCCGTTGCTGATCGGTGGCGCGACCACCTCACGCGCTCACACGGCAGTGAAGGTGGCGCCGCGTCGTAGCGGTCCGGTGGTCTGGGTCAAGGACGCTTCCCGCTCGGTGCCTGTCGCTGCCGCGCTCCTCGACGACAAGCAGCGTCCAGCCCTGCTGGAGGCCACCGAGAAAGACTATGCATCTCTGCGCGAACGGCACGCCCAGAAGAACGAGCGGCCGATGCTGACGCTGGAGAAGGCCCGTGCGAACCGGACGCCGATCGAGTGGGACGGCTACACACCGCCGGTGCCCGCCGTGGGTGCGGGAGTACGGGATTTTCATGACTACGACATCGCCGAGTTGCGCGAGTACATCGATTGGCAGCCGTTCTTCAACGCCTGGGAGATGAAGGGCAGATTCCCCGACATCCTCAACAACCCGGCCTCGGGTGAGGCTGCCCGCAAGCTGTACGACGACGCCCAGGAGATGCTCGACACCCTGATCAAGGAGAAGTGGCTGACCGCCAACGGGGTGATCGGGTTCTTCCCGGCAAACGCGGTTGGCGACGACATCGAGGTCTACACCGACGACACCCGGACCGAGGTGCTCACCACCCTGCACAACTTGCGCCAGCAGCGCGAGCACCGGGACGGCATCCCGAACCGGTCGCTGGGCGACTACATCGCGCCCAAGGACACCGGTCTGGCTGACTACGTCGGCGCCTTCGCCGTTACCGCGGGGCTCGGCAGCCAGGACAAGATCGCGGAGTTCAAGGCGGCCCTCGACGACTACAGCGCCATCCTGCTGGAGTCGATCGCCGACCGGCTGGCCGAGGCGTTCGCCGAACGGATGCACCAACGGGTCCGCAAGGAGTTCTGGGGATTCCAGCCGGACGAGCAGCTGGACAATGAGGCACTCATCAATGAGAAGTACGTGGGAATCCGCCCTGCCCCCGGCTACCCGGCCTGCCCGGAGCACACCGAGAAAGTGGCGCTCTGGAAGTTGATGGACGTCCGGGAGCGGACCGGCATCGAGCTGACCGAGTCGATGGCGATGTGGCCCGGTGCTGCCGTCAGCGGCTGGTATTTCTCGCATCCGCAGTCGCAGTACTTCGTGGTCGGCCGGATGGCCCAGGACCAGGTCGCCGACTATGCGAAGCGCAAGGGCTGGACCCTGCAGGAAGCCGAGCGCTGGCTCGGCCCCAACCTCGGCTACAACCCGGAGGACTGAGCCCTACGTTGGTTGAGTTCGAACTGGCCGCCGAGACGGCATCGTGCTTGGCGATCGAGGGGGCGAAACCGCCGTGACTTTGCTCGGGCGCGCGTGAAACAATCGCTGGCCGTGAAGACCTTCGAGGATCTGTTCGCCGAACTCGGCGACCGCGCCCGCACCCGGCCGGCCGGCAGCGCCACGGTCGCCGCGCTCGACGGTGGCATACATGGGCTGGGCAAGAAGATCCTCGAGGAGGCCGGCGAGGTGTGGCTGGCCGCCGAGCACGAGCCCGACGACGCGCTCGCCGGGGAGATCAGCCAGTTGCTGTACTGGACGCAGGTGCTGATGATCGCGCGCGGCCTGTCCCTCGACGACATCTATCGAAAGTTGTGAGCATGCTGCGCGTCGCGGTTCCCAACAAAGGTGCGCTCAGCGAGCCGGCCACCGAGATCCTCGCCGAGGCCGGCTACCGGCGCCGCACCGACCCCAAGGATCTGACGGTCATCGACCCCGTCAACCAGGTCGAGTTTTTCTTCTTGCGGCCCAAAGACATTGCCATCTATGTCGGTTCGGGAGAGCTCGATTTCGGCATCACCGGGCGGGATCTGGTCCTCGATTCCGATGCGCCGGTGCGTGAACGCCTGGCGCTGGGCTTCGGCTCGTCCAGCTTCCGGTACGCCGGCCCCGCCGGGAACAACTGGACGACGGCGGACTTGGCCGGAAAGCGGATTGCCACCGCGTACCCGAATCTGGTCCGAAAAGATCTGGCCGCCCGTGGTATTGAAGCAATCGTGATCCGGCTGGATGGAGCCGTGGAAATCTCGGTGCAACTCGGGGTGGCCGATGCCATTGCCGACGTGGTGGGCTCCGGTCGCACCCTGAGCCTGCACGATCTGGCGGCCTTTGGTGAGCCGCTGTGTGATTCGGAGGCGGTGCTGATCGAGCGCGCCGATCAGCGTGGCCACCCCCAAAGCAGGGTCACCAGTGCGCGCGATCAATTGGTGGCCCGGGTACAAGGTGTGGTGTTCGGCCAGCAATACCTGATGCTCGATTACGATTGCCCGCGCACGGTCCTGGACAAGGCGACGTCGATCACGCCGGGACTGGAGTCACCGACCATCGCGCCGCTCGCCGACCCGGACTGGGTGGCAATCCGCGCGCTGGTGCCGCGTCGGGGCGTCAACGAGATCATGGACGAGCTCGCCGCCATCGGAGCCAAAGCGATTCTGGCTTCCGACATCAGGTTCTGCCGATTCTGACAACGGAGTGCCGATGCGGCAGCTGTGTTAGCGTCCGCCCTGGGGAGACTGCCCCAGCTATCGGCGCGGGCCGTTTCCCTTAGCTCCGTTTAATAGGACCGGGCTGTTCGTCCCCTGAGGAGGGTCTCCGTGACACATGCGCTCGTTCTGTTGATGGCTTTACTGATCGGTGTCGTCGCCGGGCTGCGTTCGCTGACGGCCCCCGCGGTGGTCGCCTGGGCCGGCTTCCTCGGCTGGATCAACCTGCAGCACACCTGGGCATCCTGGATGGCCAACATCATCACGGTCGTGATCCTGAGCGTTCTCGCCGTCGGCGAACTGGTCAACGACAAGCTTCCCAAGACACCGGCGCGCACCGCGCCGCCGATCTTCGCCGC
>Ga0310917_10001074_pt1 | contig 12657 bp, 12 predicted proteins | sample GREbulkMGLF178_FD_203531 | JGI IMG/M metagenome (GOLD analysis project Ga0310917, IMG submission 203531) | Lab enrichment of tropical soil microbial communities from Luquillo Experimental Forest, Puerto Rico - GRE.bulkMG.LF178 | ecosystem: Environmental > Terrestrial > Soil > Tropical forest >... | reverse complement strand
TTCCCCTGCCGACGCTTCGCCGACATCCTCGCGGATGCCTGCGCACGGCTTGGGGCCGATGTGGGTCGCTACTCCTTCATCGCAGTGGACTTGCACCACCTACTCCTTGCCGGTCTCCCGGCGCACCCGTGTGAAAACATGCACGAGCGAAGAACGCGCAGCATTGCTTTCTCGATTGTCTTTCCGCCGTAGCGGTCCTCAGTGCTTTTATTTTTCAGACTGACGAAATCGAGAAAGATTTTCTACGCGCAGTCTGAGAGCCGGGGTTTTCACACGGCCTCGGGCGTTACTGCCCCGCATTCAATCGGGCCCGCAATCCCCGAACGGCGCGTTCTTCTAGGCAATGGGCGTAATAAATTTTGTGCACCGTGTCGTAGGGCATGCAGAGCGCTTCGGCGACGGCGGCAATTGCTTTTTCATTCTCCTCTCCGGTCTCGACCCGATCTTGCACGGCGGCCGTTATCGTGCGGTTGCGTTCGAGGTTGTCTTCCCTCCGTCGTCCCCGCAATGGCTTCCCTTCCCAGAAGTCTCTCATCGCGGTGAGCGGATTAGGACTTTCGAAAATCACACGTCCGGCGCGGTCGAAAAAACCCCGTAGCAAACCGTCAAAAAGGTTCGGCGCCCCTAGCGCGATCCAGCGCTCGCGCACCCGCATAGCGGCCTCGACTTCTAGTCTAAAATGGACCTCTTCCGCGACCTCCGCTTTTTGGCGGATCGCCTCGAATTCCTCGATCGTCAGAACGTGGTCGGCCGCCGGCGCCTTGTCGCGCCAGGCCGCCTCGACCGCCCGCATCTCGCGTGTGACCTCTGCTTTCCATTGGTGCCAAAGGGCATGAAGCGCCCTGACCGCCGCTGCGCGCCGCTCCTCGACAGCAGCCTTTCCGTCCAGCCGTTCTTCGACGAGGTTTGGTTGCGTATCCCGGAGATAGACGTTGATCAACGCTGGGTTTGGTATCGGGTGGGGAACCTTTTTGGCACGATTACGCATGCGATCTCTACAAATCGTCCTATACATTCGGAGCACGCGGCAACCCGGGTAGAGGAACCGGGCCTCCGGCGGCCAATCTAGCCGCGCCGTTGGGAATTATAGCTAGCGAGCAGCCGCGAGCGTCACGACCTCGCCCTTGATCAGCCGCGTCATTGCAAATCGCGCCCACGCCTCAGCGAGTTGCCGCCGCTTCGCGAAGAGGTCGCCGCGCCGGTAAGCCGCCTCGACCTTGTCGCTGACGGTGTGCGCGAGTGCCATTTCACGGACTTCGGCTGGGAAATTGGTCCGCTCGCTGCACCAGTCGCTGAAGGTGCTGCGGAAGCCGTGCGCGGTGAGATCGCCGCGGCCCATCCGTCGTAACAGCATCAAGAACGCCATGTTGCTAAGCGGCCGACGAGGCTTGCCGCCAGGGAACAGAAAATCACCGTCTTGGGTCTTCTGCATTCCCTCAAGGATTTCGATCGCCCGATCACATAGGGGAACCCGGTGCTCCCGGTTGGCTTTCATACGTCCCGCGGCGATTGTCCATAACCGCTCCGCGAGATTGATCTCCGACCAGGTGGCGCCGATGGCCTCGCCGGTGCGCGCCGCGGTCAAGATGGCGAATTCGAGAGCGCGCGCGGCGATCCTCTCTTGCTCGCGCAGTTCCGCCATGAATGACGGCAGCTCGGCATAGGGAAGCGCTGCATGGTGTTCGATGCGCCGCACCTTGGTCTTTTTCGGCAGCAGGTTTTCGAGATGACCCCGCCAGCGAGCCGGGTTTTCGCCTGTCCGGAAGCCGCTCGCCCTCGCCCAATCGAGAACACTCTCGATCCGGCCGCGCACCCGGCTCGCGGTCTCGGGCTTTGTCGTCCATATCGGCTGCAGAGCCTTCATGACGAGCGTGACGTCGACGTCCTGCGCCGTGAAGGATCCGAAGATGGGATAGACATAGGCTTCCAACGTTGCCGACCACTGCGCCGCATGCTTTGGGTTCCGCCACCCGGCGTTGTGCGAAGCGATGTAGGCTTGGGCGCATTGCCGGAAGGTCATGGCCTTTGCGGCTGCGAGCTTTTTTTGCTCGCGTTCGGCCCTGCGGGCCTGGATCGGATCGATTCCGTCGAGCCGCATGTGGCGGCACGCCCGCGCCTTCTCGCGCGCCTCGGCGAGGCCAATCGTGTTGAAGGACCCTAAGCCGTGCTCCCGCAACCGGGCGCCGTCTCGGAAGCGGAAAACCCAGCTCTTGGCGCCGGTTGGACCGACCAGCAGATAGAGCCCGCCGCCGTCGTTGTAGTAACCGCGCTTCTTAATGCGGTTGACGTCGAGCGCCGTCAGCTTGTTGATCCCTCGAGTCTTCTGCCGAACTCGCGAGGCTTTGTGCGCCGTTTCGGCGTCGGTTACGAGAGCCATCGCCTATCTCCCTTCCCCATATGTCGCCCCATACATATAAGCGGGATTATGGCGGACGCTTGCGGATATGTAAAGACGGGTCGGTGTGTGAACGCCCAAAGCCAACAGTAGGTTATTGGACAATCGTGGACGCTCTCGGATACCGATTCGGCGGACGCCCCCTCCGCCATCGTGTCCATCAGTATCGATCAGTGATCGATACCTCCTCGACATCCAACCCATTGCCTAATCGTCGGTGCCGGGGCTGCGGGCCTGACGACCGCCCGTGAGCTTGCACGGGCCGGCAAAACGGTGACCATCCTTGAGGCGCAAGACCGATGCGGCAGACGCGTCTGCCCGCTGCCGACCGAGGAATTTGGATACCCGGCGGAGGGCGGCGCCGAGTTCGTTCCCGGCGCGGCGACGGTGACCCGTTCTTTGATGCGCGAGGCACAACTTTGGCTATAGCTCACGACGTGTTTGGCCCTCAGCGGACACTTTCAGTAGCCCCACAGTTTTCCCAACCAGACATCCAGCAGAAAGAGCTTCTTCGCGGCCTACGAGATTTTGGGCAGAGCCGGAATCGCATTGTCCGCCAGCGAAATCAATCGTCGCATTCTATGGTTGAAGATCCCTCGCAGTGGTGTTAGACGCCAGCCAGGTTGATCATCCCGATCGACCTGAAACCACCGAAGGCCACCATGCCGACGACAACACCGATGATATTGGACCAGATCAATGCAGCGAAGACGAAGGTAAGCGAGCGGCTTGCGCGCCTCGATGCCGAACGCGCAACGGTCGCTACTCAGTTGACCGATCTGGAGACGGCCGAGCGCGTGCTGACGCGCGTCAGCGGGATGCCGGCTGCTAGGACACCCAGGTCGGCGGCCGCCGCAAAAGCAAAGTCCCCCACCGCCAGCCGAGCCCGCGGGCGGCCGCCAAGAGCAGCCACGAGCAGGTCAGCGGGACGCAAACCCGGCGCGCCGAGCCTGGGTGAGCGCATTCTGGCCTTGGCTACCGGCAGGACCAGACAAGAACTTTACGTGGCGTGCCCCAACGATCGTCCGAACCATATCGGCATCGCAGTGCAGCGCCATCTCCGTGCCGGTCGGATCCAAGAGCGTGACGGCAAGCTGTATGCAACGTCGCTCGCAACAGCGCAAACACAAGGGACAGACTGAACAGGGCTCGGTGACGGGCACGTGCTTGTTAAACTAAGTTAATTTCTGTCATGCTCCCGCCAAAAGTGAACGAAATTTAGGCTCACCGGGTTCCGGACGGCGACTTGGAGAATCTGCCCGCCGAACAGGGTATTTTCGTCCTTTGCGGCAGCGGCGACTAGGCGGATGCCACAACGCGGAGGGGCCAATGCTCGTCGCTTAGATCACCGACACCCATATCACGACGCCCGGAAAGCTCCTCATCGGAGTGGTCGATACCGCCTCCGCCCTCGAGCGGGCGGTGTCAGCGCTCAATAGTTTGGATCCGCTCCCCGACCTTACTGTCCATGCTGGCGATTTGGTTGAAAGTGGGGAGCTCGAAGAATACGACTATTTGCGCACGCTCCTAGCGCCTCTGCGCATGCCAGTCTTGACTATCCCCGGAAATCACGATTGCTCGCGAGCCGATGCGCGAGGCGTTTGTCGCGGAGGGCTGTTTACCCCGTTAGGGCTTCCTGGACTATTGATCGTATGCTAGCAGCAGCCCCCGATCGCCCAACTCTGCTGCTGATGCACGACCCGCCCTTTGTGACCGGGGTCGGCAGGATGGGTCAATACGGCCTCAGCGGCCGCGCCGCCTTTGCTGAGGTCATCCTTCGACATCCGCAGATCTTGTAGTATTCGTTGAAGATGAAGTGGTCGAGCCAGCCGGGTGCGAGCACTGCGACGAACGCCTCCCCGACATTGGCGCCCGAGCGATCGATCGCGGCCTTGAAGGTGTCGAGCTGTCGATTGATGGCTTCGGGCCCCTTCGATTTGACTGAGCCGCGGGCGACGACGCGAACTGTGACGGGTGGCATCGGCTTCTCGCCGGGGACCAGGAACAACGTTCCGGCGTTGTCCATGTCGGCGTAGAAATCGGGAAATTCGTCGCGTTCTCGGGTCGAGTGCCGAGTGGTCGGCGGCTCGCCCTGAGCGATCGGGCGCGTCTCAACGCCAGTGAAATGCGCGGTATAATGGGCAAGGCTGCGGGCGGTCCAGAACTCGCCGTCGCCGATGCAATCGATACCGGTTTCGACCTGCCGGTTCACCGTTTCCGCGATCGCTGGGGTGACCTGCGCGGCGATGACAGCGGGGTCCGTTATCTCGGCGCTGGCAAGCCGCCCCGGTATCTCCTCCCAACCCTTGGGCGGCGGCAGCCGGCCGACATGCGAGGTTCTGATCCGCCTCATGCTCCTTTGCATGTCCCCTTCCTCCCTGGTCCGGCCGAGTGCAATCCAGAGCATGATAATACGATTGACATAGCGATCGAACCGGTTGCGGCTCCGACCTCCGAAGGGTCGCGGGTTGGCGCCTTTCGTGATCCCGTCGCCAATGCTATGGTCAGCTCGCAACAAAAATAGGTTCCCCAGCCTCGGCCGGCAGAGGCCGGCACGGGAGAATTGCCGATGACCACAGCCGAAATCGCTGCCGTCCCACTTTCCGACTTCGATCACCGCGCCCAGCTGCGCCGCGCGGTCATCGCCAGCACGGTCGGCACGACAATCGAATGGTACGATTTCTTGCTGTATGGCCAGATGGCCGCACTGGTCTTCGCGAAATTGTATTTTCCGTCGTCCGACCCGCTGACCGGCACGTTGCAAGCGTTCGCCGTTTTCGCGGTCGGTTTCGTCGCGCGTCCGATCGGTGCGGCGATCTTTGGGCATTACGGCGATCGCATCGGCCGCAAGGCGGCGCTGATCGCGACCTTGCTACTGACCGGGCTGTCGACATTCCTGGTCGGGTGTGTCCCCACCTATGCGCAGATCGGCATCTGGGGCCCGGTGGTGATGGTCGTACTGCGCTTCATCCAGGGGATCGGCGTCGGCGGCGAATGGGGCGGCTCGGTGTTGCTGGCGATGGAATGGGCGCGCACCAGCAAGAATCGGGGGCTCATCGCGGCGTGGCCGCAATTTGGCGGGCCGGCCGGTTTCTTTATCGCAAACCTTGCGATCCTGGCATTCAGTCAGATGTCCGGGGACCAGTTCCTGAGCTGGGGGTGGCGCGTCCCGTTCTGGCTGAGCCTCGTCATGGTGGGAATTGGGTTGTGGATCCGGCTCGGCATCCTCGAGACGCCGATCTTCCAGCAGGTGATCGCGGACGAGCGTGTCGCCCGCGCGCCGGTCGTCGAGGTCCTCAAACGCCAACCGAAGGAGGTCATTCTGACCGCCCTCGCGCGGATGGGACAAATGGCTCCCATCTTCGTGTACATCGCCTTCGTCTTCCCCTATGGCATGAAGGTTGTCGGCGCCTCGCGCGACTTCCTGCTGCTCGTTCTGCTCATCGGGTCGTTCTTCTCATTTTTCACAATCCCGTTTTCGGGCTACCTGTCGGACCGGCTCGGCCGCAAGCCGGTTTATATCTTTGGCGCCGCCGCCACCGGGCTCTTCGCGTTCGCCTATTACGCCATGTTCGACACCGCGATACCCGGGCTGATCGTGCTGGCGACCCTGATCGCGTTCTTTTTCCACGACCTGATGTGGGGACCGTTGGCAGCGCTGACCGCGGAATGCTTCACGCCGCGGCTGCGCTACAGCGGTGCATCGATCGGCTTTCAGCTCGCCGCCGTGTTCGCCGGCGGGCCGGCGCCGCTGATCGCGACGGCCCTGCTCGCAGCGACGGGATCGGGTTATGTGATCGCGCTCTACATCTTTGGTTGCGCCCTCGTCACGATCGCCGCGACGGCCTTGCTGCCGAGCAACCGGGATCGGGATTTCACGCAAGATCACATCTGAAATTGGCTAGGGATTGGTCGCAGCCGCACGTCGCTGCCCGAGAGACCTTTCTCGCTGCTGTCGCAGCGCCGGCTGCGCTCGGCGAAGTAGCTTGGCTCATTCATCACCCTTACGGTTCAGGCGAAAACGTGCGGTCATGGCCGGCCCCTCGGCGGTTGCGCGGGCGCGGGCTTCGGTGGTACGGGCGCCGAGGGCGGAGGGGCGCTGGTAGCCGCGGCGGTGCTCTTGGCAATAGCGCTGGTCTGCGCCGCAATCTCGGCCCCCATCGTTTTCAACTCGACAGCCAGCCGCTGTGAGATCGTGTCGAGCTTAGCGTTCGTTTCTTCGAACCTCACTCCGAGCGTCGTGTCTATGCCGTCCACTTTCGCGGCCAGCCGGTCGATATGACCATCCAGCCGCCTGACTTGAAGGCCGATAACCGCGAAGCCGGCGATCATTACGACTACCAGAGCGATGGCGACGTAACGGAGGCGAGCAGCGGCTGTCTCCAACCGATCCAGGCGTTCGTAAGCAAGTGGGTCTACGGCGGCTTCAGCCATTATCGCGATCCTTTCGCCATTCGGGTATTGCTGCCATGGGTTGACTAACGTCATGCTGGTGATCCGAGCGAGGTGGGGGATTTCCCATCTCTTCAGCGATACCTCACGGGCGCACCGCCACCTACTTGCTGGGCCGTCCCCCAGCTGTGCCACAGTTTGGCGGCATGGATCGTGGTGGCGAAGACATCTCTTTGACACTCGGCAAGCGGATGATCGGTCAGCGGGATAGGTTAACATATTGCTGGTGTGCATACCCAAATCCGAAAGGAGATTGGCCAATGGCTAGAAAAGGCGATATCGCTCAATCGCATTCGGAGCCGCCACCGCACAAATGATTGGAGTTATCGGCTTATCGCTCGGTCTTTGGATCGCGGCCTGGGACGCCTTCGCCTCATTGTTTTCGGCCGTGATTCGATAAACTTGCTTACTCTCTCGGTTCTCTGCGGGGCACCTGCATAGTAGCGGCCTCACCTAGGCCCGCGTCGAGGCGCCGGGATCGCCCACGCGCTATCTTTGACACCGTATGCTCACCGCTCACCGACCCTCTGGTTGGCAACATGACCTCAGTTAGCGCCGGAGAGCCGATACTGTGGGCGGCCACCTGACATTGATTGGCTGGTTCATCGTGGCTGCCATCTGCCTCAGCCCCATTCTAGCTTTTTGGATGGTCAGCATCCTCGGCCGTTTTCTGAGGCGCAAGCAACAGTCACGCGTGCTGAGGGGCAGCGGTGTCGTTGCCGAACGGCCGAGATCGATAGGGGAGGACAAGACCGTCGACCCGAATTGACCCGCTCGTCGCTGCTGCGGGCTGGGCCCAATCATAGGGCTGCGCGCCGCGTTTGCGGCCTTAACTCGATCGTAAGCTCCTCGCGGTACAGACGTCGGACCCCCCAATCCGGAGAATCCAATGCTTACGATGAAGGTAGCGATCGCATCGACGACGCTAGCCCTGTCGGCGGTGTCTGCAGGCGGAGCAACCGTAACCCCGGAGGACGCGCTGCGCCAGGTCGGCCACACAGCCAAGGTCTGCGGTGTGGTCGCCTCTGGCAATTATGCGCCCGATTCCCGTGCGCACCCGACGTTCCTCACTCTTGTCAACTCTGGTCAGCCAAATCCGACCGGTGCGCTTACCACTGTAATCTACGGGACCGATCGAGCGAAGTTTGGCAACCCGGAAGTGACCTTGCCGGGACAGCGCGTTTGCGTGACCGGGTTCGTGAGCTACTTTCGACACAGGCCTGAGCTGATCCTGAGCGACCCGAACCAGCTGAGCTACTATCCTCCGCCCAGGATTGCTGAACTCCGATAAAGTATTCGCTTTGCCGCTCTAAAAGGAATGCGCGTCGAGTGCGGGCGGTCGGCTCTATCGGCTCCGCCCGCAGCTCGAGGCCCCGTTGCGCCAACGGAACGATAGCATGGGCAGAGTTCCAATCTGGGCGCAATGGTCGATCATCGGAGCTGGCGTACTGCTCTGCCCCTTGCTGCTGTTCATTTCGGCATCTGCGGCTGGTTTCTGTTTCACAATCTCCGGGTTCGCCTCCGTAGGAGCCCTCCGGTCGAGAGCGGACCCTCGCCTTTTTAGGCCTCAATTCTCCGAGGAGGTGTCACAATTCTCGGACGGCGCGCCGCCAGTGCCGACACGATGCTGAGGCAGGACAGCACAGCAAAGCACTGCAGTGCCCAGTTGTAGCTGCCGGTCCAGTCGTGCAAGACACCCGAAAGGAGCGGTCCGGCGGCTTGAGCGATCACTTGCACGGACAGGGCAATGCCGCGGATTGCGGCAAAATTTGCCCGGCCGAAATAATCGGCCCAGGCGATCGGCAATAATGTCAGAACGCCGCCAATGCCAAAGCCGAACAGGCCAGCGGCGACGTACCCCTGCCTCGTCGTCGTGATTCCGACCATCGCTAATGTGCCGGCTGCGAGAAATCCGCCGATCAGGGCGAGCTGATAGTGGATCGGCACCTTGCGTGGTAATAGCCCGCAAGCAACGCTGGAAAGGGCCGACATCAGCGAGAACACGCTGACGATCGTGGCGGCGATGGTCGGCTCGATGCCACGTTCGATCAAGTGCGCCGCCTGGTGCAGGCTCACGCCTGCCTGGACTGGGTAGACCAGCACCGTATATATCAGCAATAACCAGAAGGCCGAAGTACCGAGCGCTTGCTTGCGGGAGAAACTCGGCTCTGCGTACATGGCCGGCACAGCCTTTGTCGCGCCGTCGGCGATGCTGCGGGCGGCGCGCCGATCGGGAATCAACCCTAGATCCTCCGGGCGGCGCACCATCAACAGCCACACCGGCAGGAAGCCGATCAATAGTGTGACCGATCCGATCGCCAGCCAACCGCCGCGCCAGCCGTGCTGGCGCATCGCCAGTTGGGCGATTAGCGGCATCGCGACCAGTCCCGCCATCTGCGCCACAGTCGCAACCGAGGTGGCAAAGGCGCGGCGGGCGACAAACCAATTATTGACGCCGCCGTAAATGCCGAGATCGAACGGTCCGGCCCAATTCATCCGGGCGATGCAAAACAGCAGATAAAAGACCAGCAGCGATTGCGTCAGCGACAGCAGCATCATTGCGATTCCGGTCACCAGCACCGCAACGCAGAGAGTGAGGCGCGCGCCATGGCGATCGAGCAGCGGACCGATCAGCGGCGATGACAGTGCAGCCAAGAGGCCACCGAGCGACACCGCCCCCGACAGTGCGGTGCGCGACCAGCCGAACTCGCGGGTCAATGGCTCGACAAAAATCGACAACGTGGCGACGGCCGGGCCCTGACGGGCAAACCCGGCGCAGCACAGGCAGGCGAGCACAACCCAGCCATAGAAGAATGGCAGACGCCCGATCAGCAGATTTGGCAGTGCCGGACGAGCTGCGATCACCCGGGGGAAACGCCTAAAGGCCGGCTGCGGCCTCAGCTCGGCACCAATCCGCCGTCGACGTTATAGGCTTGCCCGGTAATGTTACGCGCGCCGGGCGAAGCCAGGAACACCGCCATCGCGGCGATGTCCTCCGGCGCATTCGCGCGCCTTAGGGGGATGACCGCTTCCTGCTGCGCCTGGAGCTCGGCAACGGTAATGCCGCGCTCGGCGGCCCGCTCCACGGCATTGCGCGCGCCGAGCTCGGTGCGCGTCACCCCCGGGCAGATCGCGTTGATGTTGATGTTGTGGCGACCGAGCTGTTGTGCAGCGGTCTTGGTCAGGGCGATCACGGCACCTTTGCTCGCAGCATAGGCGGCGTTGGAAGTGCCGGGATAACCGCGCCCGGCGATCGAAGCGATGTTGATAATTCTGCCGCCGCTCCCGTCGACTTGATTTTGCCGGATCATCTCACGCGCGGCGCGTTGCAGACAGAAGAACACGCCCTTGGCGTTGACCCGATGGATGCGGTCCCAATCCGCTTCGGTCAGGTCCATAATGTAGGCGTAGCGGGTGACCCCAGCGTTGTTGACGATGGCGTTGAGCCGGCCGAGCTCGGCGACGGTGTGCCCGACCATCCCGTCGATCTTTGCGACATCGCCGCAATCGACCTCGATCGCCAGCGCCCGCCGGGTGTTGCTGACAATCTGCTCGGCTGTCCGCTGGGCCGCGGCAAGATCGATGTCGGCAACCGCGACATTTGCACCGGCCTCGGCCATCGCCAGTGCGGTCGCCCGGCCGATACCCGCACCCGCCCCGGTCACCAGCACCACCTTATCCTGCAAGATCGGCATGTCTTACTCCCGGGTCGGTTGAGCCGAACACGACACATCCGTGCCGGCCCGGCTATAGTAGCGAAGCCGCCCCGCGAAGGAGAGGACTTCGATGCTCGCCAACATCCCCGCGACCCAGACCGTCATCGAAATCAAAGCACCTGGCGGGCCGGAGGTTCTCGTGCCGGCGACCCGCCCGGTTCCCGAACCAAAACCAGGTGAGGTCTTGATCCGGATCGCCGCCGCCGGGGTCAATCGGGCGGACTGCCTGCAGCGCATAGGGCGCTACCCGATGCCGCCCGGCGCTCCCGATATCCCCGGCCTCGAATGCTCGGGCACAGTCGTGAAACTCGGTGACGGCGTGATCGCGTGGCGGGCCGGCGACCAGGTCTGTGCGCTGATGATCGGCGACGGCTATGGCGAATATGCTGCGGTGCCTGCGGTACAATGCCTGCCGGTCCCGGCCGGGATAAGCTTGGTCGATGCCGGCGGCCTGCCCGAGACGTTCTGCACGGTATGGACCAACGCGTTCGAGCGCGTGCATCTGCAAGTCGGAGAAGTATTCCTGGTGCAGGGCGGGTCGAGCGGCATCGGCGTCACCGCGATCCAGCTCGCCAAGGCCTTTGGTGCCAAGGTGCTCGCTACCGCGGGGTCGGAGGAGAAATGCCGGGCGTGCCGCGACTTTGGTGCGGATGTCGCGATCAACTACCGCACCCAGGATTTTGTTGCGGTCGGCAAGGATTTCACCAACGGCCGCGGCGTCGATGCGATCCTCGACATGGTCGGCGGCGACTACATCCCGCGCCAGCTGGATCTCTTGGCGCATGAGGGCCGGCTTTGTTTTGTCGCACTGATGCGCGGCAACAAGATCGAGACCGATTTCGGCCTGATCCAGCGCAAGCATTTGACGGTGACCGGCTCGACCCTGCGCTCACGCACCGTCGAGCAGAAGGCGACGATCATCGACGCATTGAGGGAGAAGGTGTGGCCACTTTGGGCGGCGGGCAAATTGCGCCCTTTCACCTACAAGCAATTTCCGTTGGCCGAGGCTGCCGAGGCGCATCGTCTGATGGAATCCAGCACTCACATCGGCAAGATCCTGCTCGTCCCCTGAGCTGGTCACGAGTTTACGGAGCATATTGCCGCTTGAATCGGGCTTGGCGGTTTTGGTGCCGGGGGCCGAAGCGTTAGTCGGATCTTTCCCAAGCCCATCGGCGGCTGCCGGAATGCCGGCACACATCACGTTGCTGTATCCGTTCAAGCCGCCTGACGAAATCGGCGATGCAGCGATCGAGAAGCTAAACCAGTGTTTTGCCGGTTTTCGGGCATTCGATTTCACTCTTGCCACGATTCGGCATTTCCCTGGTGGAGTGCTATACTTGGCTCCGGAGCCAGATGAGTCGTTTCCGACGGCTCACCATGGCGGTCTGGGATTGCTACCCGGAGACGCCACCCTATGGCGGCAGGTATTCGAACATAATGCCTCACCTAACCGTTGCTCAACTGACAGACGAGCAGCAGGCCGACCAGGTCGTTTGCGAGTTCACGCGAGCCTCTCAGGGACGGTTTGCTAATCACGCCACCGCACGCGAAATCGCGTTGATGGATACGCTGGCAGGGATTTGGCAGGTTCGCACTATCTTCGCATTAAGCTAATGCGCCGTCCCCGCTAAAAGCGCTCAAGCCGCGAGACGGCGCTTCTGGATCAGCGACAGGATCTCGGCGGCGGCCTCTGGGATGTTGGTGCCGGGGCCGAAGATCGCGCTGACCCCGGCGCGTTTCAAAAAATCGTAATCCTTGGGCGGGATGACGCCGCCGACGACAACCAGGATGTCGCCGGCACCCTCTCGCTCCAACGTCTCGATCAAGGCCGGGACCAGGGTCTTGTGGCCGGCCGCCTGGCTGGAGACGCCGACAATGTGGACGTCGTTTTCGACCGCTTGCCGTGCTGCTTCCTCCGGGGTCTGGAACAAGGGCCCGATATCGACATCAAAGCCGATATCGGCAAAGGCCGTCGCGATGACCTTGGCGCCGCGGTCGTGTCCATCCTGGCCCAATTTGGCGACAAGCATGCGCGGCCGCCGGCCCTCCTCGCGGGCGAACGTCTCGATCTGCCGCTGCACCCGGCGGAAGGCT
>Ga0310917_10001071_pt1 | contig 12666 bp, 10 predicted proteins | sample GREbulkMGLF178_FD_203531 | JGI IMG/M metagenome (GOLD analysis project Ga0310917, IMG submission 203531) | Lab enrichment of tropical soil microbial communities from Luquillo Experimental Forest, Puerto Rico - GRE.bulkMG.LF178 | ecosystem: Environmental > Terrestrial > Soil > Tropical forest >... | reverse complement strand
GAGACCCGAAAGCTGTTGCGCGACAAGGGCATCACCGAAGTCCCAGAGTTCGCCGGCTACGCGCCCAAGCTGTGGCGGTACTGGGCCGAGCACCTCGACCCGGACCGGGCGCGTCGCGACGATCCGAACGAACCGCTGCAGGGCCGGCACGTCATCATCACCGGCGCGTCCAGCGGCATCGGGCGGGCGGCGGCGATCGCTATCGCTGAGCGGGGCGCGACGGTGTTCGCCCTGGCCCGCAACGTCGAGGCGCTGGATCAGCTCGTCGCCGAGATCCGCGCCAACGGCGGGCAGGCGCACGCGTTCACTTGCGACGTCACCGATTCCACATCGGTGGAACACACCGTCAAAGACATCCTGGGCCGCTTCGACCACGTCGACTACCTGGTGAACAACGCCGGCCGGTCGATCCGCCGCTCGGTGGTCAACTCCACCGACCGACTGCACGACTACGAACGGGTGATGGCGGTCAACTACTTTGGCGCGGTGCGGATGGTACTGGCGTTGCTGCCGCATTGGCGTGAGCGCCGGTTCGGTCACGTCGTCAACGTCTCCAGTGCCGGCGTGCTGGCCCGCAACCCCAAATACAGCTCGTACCTGCCCACCAAGGCGGCGCTGGACGCGTTCTCCGACGTGGTCTCGTCGGAGACGCTGTCCGACCACATCACGTTCACCAACATCCACATGCCACTGGTCAGGACACCCATGATCGCGCCGTCACAACGGCTGAACCCGGTGCCCGCGATCAGTCCCGAGCGGGCCGCCGCAATGGTGGTGCGCGGCCTCGTCGAGAAGCCGGTGCGCATAGATACCCCACTGGGCACGCTCGCCGGGGTCGGCGACTACTTCGCACCGAGGACTTATCGACGAATTCTGCATCAGCTTTACCTCGGCTACCCCGATTCGGCCGCGGCGCGCGGACTGCCTTCCGACCCGGCCACCCCTCGTTCGTCGAAACGCAAGCCGAAGCGACCCGTCCGCGCCGTCGCCGGCGGCCTCCGGACGCCCCGGCCGGTCAAAAGACTGGTGCGATTGGTGCCCGGAGTGCACTGGTAAACGTTTTAACCGTGTCGAATTGCGGTATCCCCGTATATGGTCTCGATCCTCTGCGACCAGCCGGCGGATGTCGATCCAGTGGTGGCCGCGGCCGAACTGCTTACCACGACGGGCATTGCCTTGATGCCCTCGTCGGACGTATCACGAAGCCTAGGGGTGGACCGCGAAGCATGGACCCGGTTCGCCCGGTACTGGTGGCATTTGCCCCGAGACCCATGCGCGGCCGGGCCGGGGGTGCGGCGATTGCGCCGTTACGGGCGCTACCTGGTGCTGCACGGGCTTACCTATCCTCTGCCCTACTCTCTGCGGGATCGCGAGTTCGAGCCGCTGACCGACGCGTTCGCCGAGAACCCCTTGCTGCACAACCTGATCAAACTGCTGACCGGGATGGCGACGTCCCTCGACGACGTGGCCGAATGGAACGTCAAGGTGCATCCGTTCCGCACCCGATCGGCGGACGACGGCCTTCCGACACCCGAGGGCCTGCACCGCGACGGCGTCACGCTCGTCAGCACTTTGCTGATCGCCCGACGCAACGCCATAGGCGGCGAGAGCACGGTGTGCGACCTGACCGGTCGGCGGTTGTTGACGACGACGTTGGCCGAGCCCGGCACGTTGCTGCTGGGCGACGATCGTCGCATCCTGCATGCCGTTTCACCGATCCGGCCGATCTCGAGTTCCAAACCGGCGCAACGCGACGTCCTGGTGATCACCTTCGCTTCGGCCTGGCCGTAAATCACTGGCGCATCGCGGGGGGGAGGTCGGGGTGAACGTCCTTTTTGTCGACGTCGACACCGGCATCGACGACGCGGTGGCGCTGGTGTATCTGCTGGCAAGTGCCGACGCCGATGTGGTCGGCATCGCCTCGACCGGCGGGAACATTCACGTCGAGCAGGTGTGTGCCAATAATCTGGGTTTGCTCGAATTGTGCGGGGCGCCAAGCATACCCGTGTCCAAAGGCGCCGACGAGCCGCTGCGCGGCCAGTGGCCCCATCATTCACAATTCCACGGCCCCAAGGGTTTAGGCTATGCCGCCCTCCCCCGCACCGATCGCCGGCTCACCGGCCACGACGCCACCGAGGCATGGGTGGCTGCCGCGCACTCCCATCCCGGGGAGCTGATCGGTCTGGTCACCGGCCCGCTGACCAACCTGGCGCTTGCCTTGCGGGCCGAACCCGCGTTGCCGACGCTGCTGCGCCGGCTGGTGATCATGGGCGGGTCGTTCGGTGACGACACCAACCCGATGGCCGAATGGAACATCCGGGTGGATCCCGAGGCGGCGAGCGAGGTCTTCGCCGGCTGGGCTGGGCAACAACAGCTTCCGATCGTCTGCGGTTTGGACCTCACCCGACGCGTCGCCATGACGCCGGAGATCCTGGCCAGGCTGGCCTCTGAGGGGTCTGAGGGGTCTGAGGGCAATGCCTCGGGCCCGTCTCCGTTGATCCGGGTGATCGAGGACGCGATGCGGTTCTACTTCGAATCTCACGAGGTTCGCGGGCATGGCTATGTCGCGTACATGCATGACCCGTTGGCCGCCGCGGTGGCGCTCGACCCCCAGCTGGTGTCGACCCGGGCGGCGACGGTGGACATCGGGCTGGCGGGCACCCCGGCCCGGGGCGTGACGATCGCCGATTGGTCGAGAAACCGAAAACCCAACGCGCTGATCGGTGTTCAGGTGGATCCCGCGGTGTTCTTCGACCGGCTCATCCAGCGGGTGGGTCCGTTCGCGCGCCGGCTGGCTCCCTACTCGTAGCTTCCCTCGAGATACCAGCGCCGCTGGCGGTAGCACAGCAGATACGCTCGCTCGTCCTCCAGCAAGACCTGCGCGCGGGCGGTGCGGCCCTTCCCGACGTCGGGATCCCACCACCGCTCGTCGACCGGCCAGGGTCCGGCCCACCAGCACAGCGGTTCGTCTCGACCGTGCACGGTCAGCCGCGCGGGTTCGGCCGAGAACATCCCCCGACCGGTCACCCTTATCGGATTCCCTTGGGCGTCAAGCAGTTCCACCGGATCGTCAAGCAACACGGCAGGCGACGGCTCCGGTAGTTGCCCGGGCCACGGCGGACCCGGGTCGGCCCGCGGTACCGGTTCGTCGCCCAGCGGGATCAGCGTGATGCGTTCGGCGGGCCCGCGACCGCCGGACAGCACCGGCACCCGCACCGCCTCCGGGCCGAGCAGGCCCTGCACCCGCACCAGCGCCCGACGGGCCCGCAGCCTGTCCTCCTCACCGAGACCGCCCCACAACGGCAGCTGCAACGCCTCGGCGGACACCACCTCCACCGCCTGCAGCCGCAACAGCGTCACCGCCGCCGTCGGGCGGGGGTTGCGCGAGGTCCGGTTGCTCAACCACCCGTCCAGTTGCCAACGCACCCGGTCGGCGGTGGCGTCCTCGGTCAACGGCTCGGCGCACCGCCAGACCCGTTGCAATTCTTCGCCGTTGGCGGTGACGGCATGAATGGCCAGCCGGGTGCAGCCCACTCCGGCGGCCATCAGCGTCTGATGCAGCGCGCCGGCCAGCGAGCGCCCGGCGAATGCCGCGGCATCGACCCGGTCGATCGGCGGGTCGCAGTCCAGCACGGCCTCGAGTTCCGGCGGCGGCTCCCGCCCGGACGGTCCCCGCTCAGGTTCGCCGCGGGCGAACCGGTGCGCGGTCACCCCGTCGGCGTCGAACCTGGAGGCCACGTCGGTACGGGACAGTGCGGCGAACTGCCCGATAGTGCGAATCCCCATCCGCCACAACAGATCCGTCAGTTCTTCTCGCCCCGGACCGGACAGGCTCGGCTCGGTGGCCAGCTGCCGGATCGACAGCACCGACAGAAACCTCGCGTCCCCTCCGGGCTCCACGACCCGGCCCGCGCGCGCGGCGAAGACCGCGGTGGACAACTGGTCGGCGATCCCGACCTGACACTCGGCGCCGGCCGCGGCCACCGCGTCGATCAGCCGTTCGGCGGCCTGCTCCTCGGACCCGAAATAGCGGGCCGCCCCGCGCGTCGGCAGCACCAAGAGCCCGGGCCGCAGCACCTCGGCACGGGGCACCTGATCGTCCACCGCCGCGATCACCCCTTCGAAGAATCGGGCATCGCGGTCGGCGTCGGCGGTCGCGACATGCAGTTGCGGACACCGCGCCGCCGCCTCGCGTCGTCGCAGCCCGCGCCGCACTCCCGCCGCACGCGCGGCCGACGAGCAGGCGATCACCCGGTTGGCCAACGTCACCGCGATCGGGGCCGTCGCGGGCAGGTCCGCTGCCGCCGCCACCGCGACCGCGGGCCAGTCCATGCACCAAATCGCCAGCACCCGGGAACCGGCATCGGAAGAAGACACCCGAATTCACCCAGTTCGCGCCCGGCCGATCACCCGTCTGCCCACGCACACCCCGCCGATCTGCAGCCGTACCTTGCCGATTCGCCCGAATCCCGGGGCGGGCACCCCCCGACAACCCGGAGCGATCTCATAGCCGCAGACCCGGGCCTGAAGCCGCGTCGGCGCCCCTTCCCAGTCACCGTCGGTGACCAGCAGGGTGCACCCCTTGTTGCGAGCCCGCGCCACCACCGCCCGCGCCCGGGTCTGCGGCACCCGACGCCCTCCCAGACCGAGTACCACCAAATCCATCCCGTCGATGAGCACCGCGGCCACCTCCACCGGATCGGTTCCGGGATCCGGTATCACCGCCAGCCGACTCAGATCCGCGCCCATCTCCACGGCGGCCAGCAGTCCGATGTCCGACTGGCCGACGATGGCAACGTTGCCCCCGGCCGCCGTGACCGCGGCCACCACGCTCAACAACAGCGACCGGGCTCCCGACAGCACCGCCACGGATCCCCGCGACAACGGCACCGGCAGCGACTCCGCAAGCCACTGCGGGAGCGCCAGCAGGGATTCCGATTCCGGCAGCAGGTCATCGGCGCCGGCGGCGGCCGCCCCAGACATCTCGGCCATCCGTCGGCGCAGGGATTCGAGCTGTTCAGCGCGGTAATCGGAGGCGAAAGCCGTAGTCATGACCAGCCTCCCGCGACCACTCTCGGACGATGACTTCGAACGCATGTTCGAGTCATTTCCGAGTAAACACCCGCCCTCCGACAACCGTCAAGCGACGTGAGAGGCTGCTTTATGCGTTCGGTGCTGGTGTGGCTGATGGTGCTTTTTGGCGGCGTTTTCGCGCCGACCGCACCGGCCCGAGGCGACATTCCGGACTGCCATCCCGCAGAGCTGTTCGCCACCGACAACACCGATCCCCTGTTCGAGATGCAGGCCGACGTGACGATCGCACAAAACGGCGCGTCGGTGACGGGATCGATCCCGCTCGACGGGGTGTACTGGTCGGATGCGCTGCAGCGAAGCGTCTATGAGCGCTCGCGTGAATTTCATCTGTGCGGCGCCGACGGTTCGTCGCACACCGCCGCCGACGCGCTGCGCCGACAGTTCAACCAGGAAACGGTGCTGACATTCGACTACCTGCCCCAGCATGCGCCGGAGGAGGACGCGATCATCATCGTCGCGCCGGATGTCGACATCAATCGCTTCCGAGATGCCTTCGCGGCCGACCCGGCCGCCCGCAACCGGCTGCGGGGTGGATCCGTCACCACCACCGACCGCACCCTGATCCTGGTCGCCGGCACCGGAGATCTCGACGTCGCCCGCCGACTCGTTGCCGAGGCCGGCGGCAGCTGGGAAGCCGCCGCGATTTCCTACGGGAGGCGCGAATTCGTCGACTAGCTATTCCCACTCGATGGTGCCGGGCGGCTTGCTGGTGATGTCCAGCACCACGCGGTTGACCTCGGGCACCTCGTTGGTGATGCGGGTCGAGATGCGCTCCAGCACCTCGTAGGGCACCCGGGTCCAGTCGGCGGTCATGGCGTCCTCGCTGGACACCGGCCGCAGCACGATCGGATGCCCATAGGTGCGGTTGTCGCCCTGAACGCCGACCGAGCGGATGTCGGCCAGCAGCACCACCGGACACTGCCAGATCTGGTTGTCCAGGCCCGCCGCGGTGAGTTCCTCGCGTGCGATCGCGTCGGCCCGCCGCAGCGTGTCCAGCCGCTTCGCGGTGACCTCGCCGACGATCCGGATGCCCAGTCCCGGACCCGGAAAGGGCTGGCGCGCAACGATTTCCTCCGGCAGGCCCAACTCCCGCCCGACCGCGCGCACCTCGTCTTTGAACAGCAGTCGCAACGGCTCGACGAGTTTGAATTCCAGGTCGTCGGGCAGGCCGCCGACATTGTGGTGGCTCTTGATGTTCGCCGCGCCAGTACCCCCGCCGGACTCCACCACGTCCGGATATAGCGTGCCCTGCACCAAAAACTCTATGCTTTTGCCAGAATCACTGTCGCCCAACACATCCCGCACCGCGCCCTCGAAGGCCCGGATGAACTGCCGCCCGATGATCTTGCGTTTGCCTTCGGGATTCCGCACACCCGACAGCGCCTGAAGAAAAGCCTCCGCCGCATCGACGGTGACCAGATTGGCGCCCGTGGCGGCCACGAAATCGCGCTGCACCTGTGCGCGCTCGCCGGCGCGCAACAGGCCGTGGTCGACGAAGACACAGGTCAACCGGTCGCCGATGGCGCGCTGCACCAGCGCCGCGGCCACCGCGGAATCCACCCCGCCGGACAGGCCACAGATAGCGTGGCCGTCGCCGATCTGAGCGCGCACCTGCTCTACCAGGGCACCGGCGATATTGGCGGCCGTCCACTCCGCGCCCAGCCCGGCGAAGTCGTGCAGAAACCGGCTGAGCACCTGTTGCCCGTGCGGGGTGTGCATCACCTCCGGGTGGTACTGCACCCCGGCCAGGCGCCGATCGCGGTTCTCGAAGGCGGCCACCGCGGCACCCGGGCTGCTGGCCACCACGTCGAAGCCCTCCGGGGCCTCGGTGACGGCGTCCCCGTGACTCATCCAGACCGGCTGAACACTGGGCAGTCCCGAATGCAGTTCGCCGCCTGTGACTTTCAGCTCGGTGCGGCCGTACTCGCTGGTGCCGGTGTGGGCGACGGTGCCGCCCAGCGCCTGCGCCATGGCCTGAAACCCGTAGCAGATGCCGAACACCGGCAGCCCCAGGTCGAACAGCGCCGGATCGAGTTGCGGAGCGCCGTCGGCGTAGACGCTGGCCGGACCGCCGGAGAGCACGACCGCCACGGGGTCCCGGGCCTTGATCTCCTCGACCGACGCGGTGTGCGGGATCACCTCCGAAAAAACGCGCGCCTCCCGCACCCGGCGGGCGATCAACTGCGCATACTGCGCACCGAAATCGACCACCAGCACCGGCCGGGCGGCCGGCCCAGCCGGTTCGGAATCACCAGGTTTCGCCACGCCGCAAGTTTAGTGGCTGGGTTCAAGCCAGCTCCTGGTGTGGCTCAGCAGGGTGCCGGCGGCCCCGTCGGTCGCGGGGAGTAGATGGAACTCGACCGACATGGTGGGCAGGTGGGGGGCATACTGCACCCAGCACAATCGCGCGCGCGGTTGCAGCGAGGTCACCTTGCACAGCGCAATGTCGTCGCGGCCACTGCGGTGGCGAATCAGCCGAAACGACGTACCCACCCGCAGTCGTTCATCGTCAGCGGCATGCTCGACGGCGTCCCAGGCGTCGTACCACTCCGTGATGCCGGCGACGGTGGTGATCAGGTCCCACACTTTGTCGGGCGGCGCGGCGATGCGGATCGATTCGGAAAGCGTCCGGCTTTTGGCGCGGCGGAACGTCACGGGTGCACGCTTTCGGTAGCGGCCTGAGTCGAAACGGCGCTGGCCGGGCGCGACCTCCCGGCGCGGCGGGTAGAGCCGACCCGTCGGGGCCACCAGAACCACCGTCCGAGCAGCGCGGCAATCGACGGTGTCATCAAGGACCGCACGACCAGCGTGTCGAAGAGCAGGCCGATGCCGACCGTCGTGCCGAACTGACCGATGATCTGCAGATCGCTGAACACGAAGGAAGACATGGTGAACGCGAAAACCAGGCCGGCCGAGGTCACCACCGCCCCAGTTCCCCCCATGGCGCGGATGATCCCGGTCTTGATGCCGACGCCGATTTCCTCTTTGAATCGGGAGACCAGCAACAGGTTGTAGTCCGAACCCACGGCCAGCAGGATGATCACGGCCATCGCTATGACCAACCAGTGCAACGGAATACCGAGGATGTCTTGCCACACGAGCACCGACAGCCCGAACGAGGCGCCCAACGACAGCACCACCGTGCCGATGATGACCAAAGCCGCGATGACGCTTCCGGTGATGACCAGCATGATGATGAGGATCAGGCAGGCGGCCGCGATTCCCGCGATCAGCAGGTCGTATCTGGCCGCGTCACTCATGTCCTTGTACGTCGCCGCGGTGCCGCCCAACGAGATCTTGGCATCTTCCAAGGGAGTTCCCTTGACGGCGTGGCGCGCGGCCTTTTTGATCGCGTCGACGTGCGAGATGCCTTCGGGGGTTGCGGGATCCCCGTCGTGGGTGACGACGAGGCGTGCGGCCTTGCCGTCGGGGGAGAGGAACATCGCCAGCCCGCGTTTGAAGTCGGGGTTGTCGAAGACCTCCGGCGGCAGGTAGAAGGAGTCGTCGTTTTTGGCCGCGTCGAAGGCTTGCCCCATCGCGGAAGCGTTCTGTTGTGACGCGTCCATCTGATCCAGCAGGCCCGTGAATGTGCTGTACATCGTCATCGTCATCGTGCGCATGGTCATCGTGGCGTCGATGATCGGCGGCAGCAGCGAGATCAGTTGCGGCATCAGGCTATCCAGCCTGTCGGTGTCTTTGACCAGACCGCCCAGGTCGTCCGTGAGCTTGTCGACGCCGTCGAGCGCATCGAACACCGATCGCAGCGCCCAGCAGATGGGGATGTCGAAACAGTGCTGTTCCCAGTGGAAGTAGCCGCGCAGCGGCCTGAAGAAGTCGTCGAAATCGGCGATCTGGTCGCGCACCTCGGTGGTGTCGGCGACGATATGTCTCGTCTGGCCCGCGACATCGTGTGTGGTGCCGGCCAGCTGGCGCATCAGGGTGAGCATGCGTTGCATGGTGTCGATGACACCCGACATCTGATCGGTAACGCCCCGCATGTCAGCCATGCGGTCGTGCAAGTACTTCATGTTCTCGGTCAGCGTGGTGCCCTGCATGCTGATCTGAAATGGGATGGAAGTGTGCGTGATTGGGGCGCCCAACGGCCGCGTGATGGACTGAACGCGGGCGACACCGTCGGCGCCGAAGACGCTCTTGGCCACCCGGTCCAGGACGAGCATGTCGGCGGGATTCCGCATGTCGTGGTCGGCCTCGACTAATAGCAGGTCGGGGTTCAACCGTGCGGGTGAAAAGTGCCGGTCGGCCGCGGCGTATCCGATGTTGGACGGCGTGGTCTGGGGCAGGTAGTTGCGATCGTTGTAACTAGTCGTGAACGACGGCAGGGCCAGCAGCCCGACAAGAGCGGTCGCGGAGGTCGCCGCGAGTATCGGCGCGGGCCACCGAACCACGGCGGTTCCCACCCGCCGCCACCCCCGCGTCTTGAGTTTCCGTTTGGGATCCAACAGGCCGAATCGACTGCCCAAAGTGATGACGGCCGGACCCAACGTGAGCGCGCCCGCCACCATCGTGAACATCCCGAGAGCACACGGCGCGCCCAGGGTTTGGAAATAGGGCAGCCTGGTGAAGCTCAGGCAGAACATCGCGCCGGCGATGGTCAGGCCCGAGCCCAGGACCACATGGGCGCTGCCACGAAACATGGTGTAGTAGGCGTCTTCCCGGCCCTCGCCGGCCTGACGGGCCTCCTGATACCGGCCCACGACGAATATCGCGTAGTCCGTGCCCGCGGCGATGGCGAGTATGGGAAGAATCTGAACCGCAAATGTCGAAAGGCCGAGGACTCCGTGGCTTCCGAGGAATGCGATAACCCCTTGCACGGCGGGCAGTTCGATGAAGACCATCAGCAGCGTCAGCAGCACGGTGACCAGCGAGCGGTACACGATCAGCAGCATCAGCACGATGACCCCGACCGTCACGCCCATCACCTTGCGGGCGCTTTTGTTGCCGAATTCGAGTTGATCGGTGGTCACGGCCGCGGGGCCGGCGACGTAGGCCCTGATTCCGTTGGGCGCCAACGCGGTTGACACGATGTGGCGGACGGCGTCGACGGACTGGTTGGCCAGCGTCTCCCCCTGGTGGCCGGCGAGAAACACCTGGACATAGGCGGCCTTGCCGTCGGCGCTCTGTGAGCCGGCCGCGGTCAGCGGATCGCCCCAGAAGTCCTGGACGTGCTCGACGTGCTCGTGGTCCTGTGCGAGCTTGCGGATCAGGTCGTCGTAAAACCGATGGGCCGGATCGCCCAGCGGTGTTTGGCCTTCCAGGACGACCATGACCGCGCTGTCCGAGTCGAACTCGTGGAACACTTGGCCGACGCGCTTTATTGCCTGCACCGCTGGGGCGTCGTCGGGGCTCATCGACACCGCGTGCGCTTCCCCGACCGCTTCGAGTTGCGGCACAACGACATTGGTGACCGCCGCCAACCCCAGCCAGAAGAGCAGGATGGGCACCGAAAGCCGGCGGATCGTTCGTGCGATCAGCCCCCGCGCCGGCGCGCGTGCGTCGCTCACGCGGACTTCACCAGGCAGAACGTCTGGGGGTGAATTCCCGCTACGGTTCGTTGAGCCTTGATGGCACCGTTCACGGTGATTCGGCAGCCGATGGTCTCGCCGTCTCCCTGCGCCACGACATTCACGCTGACCGCCGGGGCCGTGGTGGCCACGCTGTAAGTCCACGGCAGCCGCATGCCGTCGACGCGCTGCGGTGCGGCGTCGACGTCGAGATAGTTGATGTCGGCCACCGTCCCCGCGGGGCCGAAGACCTCCAGCGTCACCTGCTTCGGGTTGAAAGGCCTGATGTCATCGGCACGGGCGCCGACGGCCGACGCGGCGCCGTGCACGCCGAAGACCCCGTGCAGCCGATCGACGGCGAAACCCGCGATTGCGACCAAGACCAAAATCGCCAATGGAATCCACGCGCGTTTGACGACCGTCATCTCTGGCCCTCGGCCTCTCGCATTGCGCCGATGTTAGTTAGATAACTAACACGGTAACGCTGGCGGCGCGGTTGCGCAATGACGTTAATGCCACTGGACACCAGGATCACATCCGCGATCCCGGCGCTCCCCCGCGCCAATCCGCACGCGGGTTTGGATCATATTAAGTTGGGTGTATAACTTACTAAGACACATCCGCAACCGAGGAAGAAGGTCCAGACACCATGAGCATCACCGCAGATCAGTTCGGCCCATGGGCGGTCGTGACGGGCGCATCGTCGGGAATCGGACGCGAATTCGCCCACCAGATCGCCGATGCCGGCATCAACGTGGTACTGGTCGCGCGGCGCCTCGCCGCGCTGCAGGACCTCGGCGCGGCGCTGGCCCGGGGTTACGGCGTCGACTATCGCGCCGTCGGCGTCGACCTGTCCGACCCCGGCATGCTGACCCCAATCATCGAGGCCACCAACGACATCGACGTCGGGCTGCTGGTGTCCAACGCCGGCGTGGCGCTACCCGGGCCCTTCCTGGAATCCGACCTGCAGGCGCAACGGGCAATCCTGCGACTGAACACCGCGGCACATCTGGGCCTGAGTCACCACTTCGGTGAGCGACTGGCGCGGCGCGGCCGCGGCGGCATCGTGCTGGTCTCCGCGCTGGGGGCCGTACATGGCGTGCCCTACATGGCGCACACCGCGGCGACCAAGGCCTATGTGAGCAGCCTGGGCGCCGGCCTGCACGTCGAGCTGGCCAAGCGAGGGGTGCACGTGACCGTGCTGCACCCGGGCCCAACCCGCACGCCGGTGCTGGGCGAGCTGGGCCTGGACCCCGACAAAATGCCGATACCGGCTATGACGCCGCACGATTGCGTCGGTGAGGCGCTGCGCGCACTGAAACGCAATCGGGCGCGCTGCATACCGGGCCGAGTCAACCGGGTGACCGCCGCGCTCGTGCCGCCGGCGCTGACCCGATCGATGATGGCACGCATGTTGTCACGGCCCGCCTCCGTTGCGGCCGCCGCCGAATAGCCGACGGAGCGCTCATGGACAAGCCAATCTGCCTCATCACCGGAGCCACTGACGGCATCGGCAAGGTGACCGCGGCGGAGCTCGCCGGCAAGGGCTACGCCGTCGTGCTGGCCGCGCGCGACGAGGCCAAGGCGGCCAGCGTCACAAAGGAAATCGTCGCGTCCACCGGCAACCGGGACGTCGATTACCTCATCGCCGACCTCCGGTCCCTGGCCCAGTTGCGCCGGCTCGCCGAGACGTTCACGGCGCGCTACCCGCGGCTGGATGTTCTGATCAACAACGCCGGCGTCATCATGCCGCGTCGCGTGCTGACCGAGGATGGCTACGAAACGACGTTTCAGGTCAACTACCTGGCGCAGTTCTATCTCGCCCGACTGCTGCTCGACGAATTGGAAAAGAGCCCACAGGGCAGGGTCGTCAACCTGAGCTCGAGCGTGTACCGCGCGGGCAAGTTCGATCCGGACAACATGCAAGGCGAACGCAGGTTCTCGACCATAGGCGCATATGCCGGGTCCAAACTCTGCGTGCTGCTGTTCACCATCGAACTGGCGCACAGGCTGGGGCCGACGCGCCTGACCGTGAACGCCGCGCATCCCG
>Ga0310917_10001067_pt1 | contig 12694 bp, 8 predicted proteins | sample GREbulkMGLF178_FD_203531 | JGI IMG/M metagenome (GOLD analysis project Ga0310917, IMG submission 203531) | Lab enrichment of tropical soil microbial communities from Luquillo Experimental Forest, Puerto Rico - GRE.bulkMG.LF178 | ecosystem: Environmental > Terrestrial > Soil > Tropical forest >... | reverse complement strand
CGGCATGGAGATCGAAACCATCTGCCGCTACAACCTGCCGGTCTGCGTCGTGATCTTCAACAATGACGGTATCTATCGCGGCACCGACATCAACCGCGGCGGCTCCGACCCGGCGACCACGGTCTTCGTCAAGGGCGCCCGTTACGACAAGATGATCGAGGCCTTCGGCGGGGTAGGAGTCAATGCGACCACGCCCGACGAGCTCAAACGCGCTGTCAACGCGGCGATGGATTCCGGCAAGCCGACGCTGATCAACGCAGTGATCGATCCCGCCGCCGGCAGCGAGAGCGGCCGCATCGGCAATCTCAACCCGCAAAGCGTGCTGCGGAAGAAATAACGTCGTTCCAAGAACGCGGCGCAGGACAGGAGAGGAAACAATGGCAAGGCGCAAGCAGGCTACCAAGACAACGGCGAAGGCGAGGTCAAAACCCGCCAGAGCTAAAACCGTCGCGAAGACCGCCTCGAAAAAGATGGTCAAGGTCGTGAAGAAATCAGCAAACGGCAATGGCCTGCCGCGCCCCAGCAGCAAAGCCTGGGGGCAAGCGGGCAGGGCGCTCGACGGGGTGAGAATTCTGGACTTCACCCATGTGCAGTCCGGACCGACCTGTACGCAGCTGCTCGCTTACCTGGGCGCCGACGTCATCAAGGTGGAACGGCCGGGCGTCGGCGATATTACGCGCGGCCAGTTGCGTGACGTGAAGGGCGCCGACAGCCTCTATTTCACGATGCTCAACGGTTCAAAGCGCTCGATCACGATCGATTCCAAAAATCCCAAGGGCAAGGAAATTCTCGATCGGTTGATCCGGCATTGCGACGTGCTGGTGGAGAATTTTGCGCCCGGCGCGCTCGACCGCATGGGACTGACCTGGGAGCACGTTCACAAGCTCAATCCTCGCATGATCGTCGCTTCGGTGAAGGGTTTTGGGCCCGGCCCTTACGAGGACTGCAAGGTCTACGAGAACGTGGCGCAATGCGCCGGCGGTGCGGCGTCCACCACCGGCTTCCGCGAGGGCCCGCCGCTCGTCACCGGCGCGCAGATCGGCGATTCCGGCACCGGTGTGCATCTCGCGCTTGGCATCGTCTCGGCGCTCTATCAGCGTGTCCGCACCGGCCGCGGCCAGCGTGTGCTCGCCGCCATGCAGGACGGCGTGCTCAATCTGTGCCGCGTTAAGCTACGCGACCAGCAGCGGCTCAATAAAGGTCCGCTGACCGAGTACAGCCAACACGGCGAGGGTGTGCCCTTCGGCGTCGCCGTGCCGCGCGCCGGCAACGATTCCGGCGGCGGTCAGCCGGGCTGGATCCTCAAATGCAAGGGCTGGGAGACGGATCCCGACGCCTACATCTACTTCATCACCCAGGCGCCGGTATGGGGCGCGATCTGCGACGTCATCGGCAAGCCGGAATGGAAAACCGATCCGGATTATGCAACGCCGCCGGCGCGGCTGCCGCGGCTGCGCCAGATCTTCGACACGATCGAGAAATGGACGGAAACCAAGGACAAGTTCGAGGCGATGGACATTCTCAACAAGTATGACATTCCCTGCGGTCCGATCCTGTCGATGAAGGAAATCGCCGAAGAGAAGTCGCTGCGCAAAACTGGCACGGTCGTCGAAGTGGATCATCCGACCCGCGGCAAGTATCTGACCGTCGGCAATCCGATCAAACTGTCGGATTCGCCCGCGGACGTGCGGCGCTCGCCGCTTCTTGGCGAGCACACCGAGGAAATCTTGCGCAAGGCGCTCGGCTATTCCGAGAAGGAGCTTGCCGAAATTAAATCGTCCGGCGCGATCACAGCGCCGGACAAGCCGGCCAAAGCCGAGGCGGCGTAATATCGAGACCGCTCGTTCCCGCGCAGGGGTCCCCATCGCGCCAACGCGATGGGGTGTCCATACGGGGACCCGAGGCGGTTTCACAATGTATTCTGCATGTCCGCTTTCGCGGGCATGAACGGAATTTGAGGAGTCGATTTATGCGCATCGTTGTTCATGGCCAGCAGGCATTCGGCAGAGCGGTGCTCGAAGCGCTGCTCAAGCGCGGCGAGGACGTGATCGCCGTCTATGTCGCCCCGGAACGCCCGGGCGCAAAGACCGATCCGCTCAAGGAGGCCGCACTCGCCGCCAAGCTTCCGGTCTATCAACCGGACTCCTACAAAAAACCGGAAGTGTGGGAAGAGTTCAAAGGGCTCAAACCCGATCTTCAGGTCATGGCCTTTGTTACGTTGTTCGTACCTGAAGAATTCCTCAACATTCCGACCCACGGCTCGATCCAATACCACCCGTCGCTCTTGCCCGCCTACCGCGGCGCCAGCGCGATCAATTGGCCGATCATCAAGGGCGAGGAGGAGACTGGGCTGTCGATTTTTTGGCCCGACAACGGGCTTGATACCGGCGACGTGCTCATTCAGAAAAAGACGCCGATCGGTCCGACCGACACGCTTGGCACCGTTTATTTCGACCGGCTGTTTCCGATGGGGGTCGAGGCGATGCTCGAGGCGGTCGACCTGGTCAAATCCGGCAAAGCGCCGCGCATCAAACAGGACGAGTCAAAGGCGACTTACGAGGGCCGCTGCGGGGCGGAGAACGCCAAGATCGACTGGGGCAAACCCTGGGAGCAGATCGATCGGCTGATCCGCGGCTGCAATCCGGCGCCGGGCGCCTGGACGCAGCTCGACGGCAAGCAGCTCAAGATTTTCGATGTTAAGCCGCTGCCGGCCAAAGATCCGAAAGGGATCGGCGGCAAGCTCGGCGAAATCGTCGCTGTCGAAGCCGACGGCTTTACGGTCGTCTGCGCCGACGGCCGCTTCAAGGTCTCGCGCGTGCAGCCTGCCGAGGGCAAAAAAATCGAAGCCGGCGAGTGGGCGAAATCAGTCAATCTTCAGCCAAAGGCCAGATTCACATAACCAATCACCGACATGCCCGGTCTCATGCCGGGCCTCCACGTCTTGTTCCAACCAAAGATGTGGATGGCCGGTAGCCCGGCCGTGACAAAACAGACTTTCCCTTTAACTTTGTCATCACGGATCCCTGCCAATGCCTGCCTCGCAACACCAGTCGCCAAAAACCGATATTGAAATTTCGCAAGCCGCCAAGAAACGGCCGATCATCGACGTCGCGCGCGAGCGGCTTGGGCTGACGCCTGAGAATCTCGAGCCCTACGGCCATTACAAGGCCAAGGTATCGATGGATTTCATCAAATCGCTGCAGAACAAGCCAAACGGCAAGCTCATCCTGGTGAGCGCGATCAATCCGACGCCGGCCGGCGAGGGCAAAACCACCACCACGGTCGGGCTTACCGACGCGCTCAACCACATCGGCAAGAAGTCGATGCTGTGCATCCGTGAACCGTCGCTCGGCCCATCGTTCGGCATGAAGGGCGGCGCTGCCGGCGGCGGCTACGCCCAAGTCGTGCCGATGGAGGACATCAACCTGCACTTCACCGGCGATTTTCACGCCATCACTTCGGCAAACAATCTGCTCGCCGCCTTGATCGACAATCACATCTATTTCGGCAACGCGCTCGGCATCGATGCACGCCGCGTCGCCTGGCGGCGCGTGCTCGATATGAACGACCGGGCGCTGCGTTCGATCGTTTCGTCGCTTGGCGGCGTCGCCAACGGTTTCCCGCGCGAGGACGGCTTCGACATCACGGTTGCTTCCGAAGTGATGGCGATCTTCTGCCTGGCGCGTGATCTGGACGATCTGAAAAATCGTCTCGGCAATATCGTCGTCGCCTATACGCGCGACCGCAAGCCAATTCGCGCCCGCGATCTCAAGGCGAATGGCGCAATGGCCGTCCTTCTCAAAGAGGCGCTGGCGCCCAATCTGGTGCAGACGCTGGAAGGCACGCCGGCATTCATCCACGGCGGCCCATTTGCCAACATCGCGCATGGCTGCAATTCGGTGTTGGCGACGACTACGGCGTTAAAACTTGCCGATTATGTCGTGACCGAGGCTGGCTTCGGCGCCGATCTTGGCGGCGAGAAGTTCATCGACATCAAATGCCGCAAGACCGGCATCGCGCCCGATTGCATGGTTCTGGTGGCGACGATCCGCGCGTTGAAAATGCATGGCGGCGTCAAGAAAGAAGATATCAAGAGCGAGAACCTCAAGGCGCTCGAAGCCGGCATGGCCAACCTGCAACGCCACGTCGAGAACGTGCAGAAATTCGGCATCGTGCCGGTGGTCTCGCTCAATCGCTTTTCCGCCGATACCGAAGCGGAGATCAAACTCGTCCAAGAAAAGTGCAAGGCGCTTGGTGTCGAAGCCTTGATGGCGGATCACTGGGCGATGGGCGGGGCGGGGGCGGCCGACGTCGCCCGCGCCGTTGTCAAGATCGCCGAAAGCGGCAAGGGCAAGCTCAAATTCCTCTATCCCGACGACATGCCGCTGTTTGAGAAGATCCGGACCATCGCCAGGGAAATCTATCGTGCGAAGGACGTCACCGCGGACAAGGGCGTGCGCGACCAGCTCGCGAGTTTCGAGGCGATGGGCTACGGCAAATTCCCGATCTGCGTCGCCAAGACGCAATATAGCTTTACGACCAATCCGGACGCCAAGGGCGCGCCAAGCGATCACGTCATCAATGTCCGTGAGGTGCGGCTCTCGGCGGGCGCCGAGTTCGTCGTGGCGATCTGCGGGGAGATCATGACCATGCCCGGTCTGCCGAAAGTGCCCGCGGCAGAGTCGATCGACATCGGACCGGACGGCCGGATCGTCGGACTATTCTAGCTCGCGTGCGCTGGGCCGAGCGGGCGACAGCTTACCGCTTCTCCGCGATGCCCTTCACCAACGGCGCCAGTCGCGCCAGATCGTCGCGGGCGAAATGGCAAGGAGACGTTCAAGCTTATCGATCAAGATCGGGCCCCAGCCAAAGCGCCTGGGCCCGGCGCAAAACCCCACGTTGCGAAATGCTGGAAAATCACCTGGTTAGTCAATATTTTTAATAGAGGTCTTCTATTGAGCAATACGCGGTTAGAGCTTGTTTGCGAGATTCCATCGAGTTCTTCCATTTTAAGAGGGAATTATGAGCCTCACCCACCTGCCGAGCCCTGCGCCGTCCGATAGCCGCAACCGCGGCGGAGGCGGCCGGCGCCGCGCGCCGCGCACGCCGAAGGGCCGTCAGGTCGACCCGCAGGCGCTCGAGCAGATACGCGCGCTGCTTGGTGACCGCGACCGCCGGCGCGATCTCCTAATCGAGCATTTGCATCTTATTCAGGATCACTACGGTCATCTGTCGGCGGCCCATCTCGCCGCTTTGGCGGCCGAGATGCGGCTTGCTTTGACCGAGGTCTACGAGGTCGCGACCTTTTATGCGCATTTCGATGTGGTCAAGGAAAGCGAGACGCCGCCGCCCGCCGTGACAGTACGAGTGTGCGATTCGCTTTCCTGTGCGCTCAGGGGCGCGGAGCGGCTGCTCGCCGAACTACCGAACAAATTGGGACCGGGCGTGCGCGTCGTGCGCGCGCCATGCATGGGTGCCTGCGATCGCGCGCCGGTTTGCGCGGTCGGCCACGTTCAGGTGATGCAGGCCGATGCCGGCAAAGTGGCCACGGCCGCGGCGAGGCCGCCGCACCCGCATGTCTATCCGACTCCGACTGCATTCGATGCCTATTGCCGCGACGGCGGCTATGCGCTGCTCAAGTCATGTCTTGATGGCAAGCGCAGCCGCGACGAGATCATCAAAATCGTCAGCGATGCTGGTTTGCGCGGTCTTGGCGGCGCCGGTTTTCCCACCGGACGCAAATGGTCGCTGGTGCGCGCCGAACCCGCGCCGCGGCTGTTCGCCGTCAATGCCGATGAAGGCGAGCCCGGCACGTTCAAGGATCGGTTCTATCTCGAACGTGATCCGCATCGGTTCATCGAAGGCATGCTGATCGCCGCCTGGGTGGTCGAGGCCCCCGACACTTATGTCTATATCCGCGATGAATATCCCGAAGTACGGCTTCTGCTTGCGCAGGAGATCGCCAAGGTGGAGCTCGCGGGGCTCGCCAAGCACAGCAGGATCCATCTGCGCCGCGGCGCCGGCGCTTATATCTGCGGCGAAGAATCCGCGATGATCGAATCGATCGAAGGCAAGCGCGGCTTGCCGCGGCATCGTCCGCCTTATGTCGCGCAGATCGGCCTGTTCGGCCGCCCGACGCTCGAACAGAATGTCGAGACGCTGTTCTGGGTGCGCGACATTGTCGAGCACGGGGTCGATTGGTTCACATCGCAGGGTCGCCACGAGCGCAAAGGCTTCCGCAGCTTTTCGGTCTCGGGCCGGGTGAAGAATCCCGGCGTCAAGCTCGCGCCCGCTGGCGTCACCGCGCGGGAACTGATCGACGAATTCTGCGGCGGCATGGCCGAGGGCCATGTCTTCAAGGGCTATCTGCCGGGAGGCGCGTCAGGCGGCATTTTGCCGGCATCCATGGCCGATATCCCGCTCGATTTCGGGACGCTGGAAAAGTACGGTTGTTTCGTTGGGTCGCACGCGGTTGTGATCCTGTCTGACCAGGACGATATGAAGGCCGTGGCGCTCAATCTGATGAAATTCTTCGAAGACGAGAGCTGCGGCCAATGTACGCCGTGCCGGGTCGGCACCGAAAAGGCGGCCCAACTTATGGCCAAAGGTCCGTGGAATACGGCGCTCCTCGACGAATTGTCGGTGCTGATGCGCGATGCGTCGATATGCGGATTGGGCCAGGCGGCGCCGAACCCGTTGCTGTGCGTGGTAAAGTATTTTCCCGATGAACTGACCAAACCGCTGGGACATTGGTAATGCAAGGTCTGCACTATGAGCGATAGCGACCAACAAAAACCTGCCGGTTACGGACACAATCAGAAGGGCGCTGCCGGCGGCGCGGTCAAGGGCGAAGGCCGCGTGCCGATGAGCGGCGCCGCCGATGAGGGGGGCAAGCCCACAACCCAGAGCTTCACGATCGACGACCGCGAGATCGACATCCGCGCCGGCGAGACCATTTTCCGCGCCGCGCGCCGTCTCGGCATCAAGCTCCCGCATCTGTGCTATTTGCCGAAGCCCGGCTATCGGCCCGACGGCAATTGCCGCGTCTGCATGGTCGAGATCGAAGGCGAGCGGGTCTTGGCCGCGAGCTGCATCCGCACGCCGTCGCCCGGCATGAAGGTGCGAACCCAGACCGATCGCGCCAAGACCGCGCGAAAGATGGTGACCGAACTTCTGCTCACCGACCAGCCGGCGCGCGAGCTGGCGCACGATCCGGGTTCCGAACTGTGGAAGATCGCGACGCGGCTTGAGATCGCGCAGGGCCGCTTTCCGCGTCGTCAAACGCCAGCGTCCGATCGTTCTCACCCGGCGATGGCGGTTAATCTCGACGCCTGCATTCATTGCAATCTGTGTGTTCGTGCCTGCCGTGAAGTTCAGGTCAATGACGTGATCGGCATGGCCGGCCGCGGCCATGGCGAGAAAATTGTGTTCGATTTTGACGACCCGATGGGCGCCTCCACCTGTGTCGCCTGCGGCGAATGCGTGCAGGCCTGTCCGACCGGGGCGCTGATGCCGGCGACGCTGGTCGACGCGCGCAATGTTTTTACCGGGACAGCGGACCGCACGGTCGACAGCGTCTGTCCCTATTGCGGTGTCGGCTGCCAGCTCACTTATCACATCAAGGACGACAAGCTTCTTTACGTCACCGGCCGCAACGGACCGGCCAACGAGAACCGGCTCTGCGTCAAGGGTCGCTTCGGCTTCGATTACGTCCACAATCCGCAGCGGCTTTTAAAGCCGATGATCCGCAAGGACGGCGTGCCCAAGATTCCGCACGAACAGATCGACCCGTCGAACCCCTGGACGCATTTCCGCGAGGCGACCTGGGAGGAGGCGCTCGACCGCGCCACCGCCGGCTTGAGGAAGATCCGCGACCGCGACGGGCCGCGGGCGCTCGCCGGTTTCGGTTCGGCCAAGGGATCGAACGAAGAAGCTTACCTATTTCAGAAACTCGTTCGCACCGGCTTCGGCACCAACAATGTCGATCATTGCACGCGGCTGTGTCACGCATCCTCGGTGGCCGCGCTCATGGAGGGCGTCGGTTCCGGCGCGGTGTCGGCGACCTTCAACGAGTGCAAGAATTCGGAGGTCATTTTCGTGATTGGGGCGAACCCGACCGAAAACCACCCCGTCGCCGCGACCTATTTCAAGCAGGCGGCCAAGCGCGGTTCGACGCTGATCGTCGCCGATCCGCGCGGGCAGGCGCTTAACCGTCACGCCACCCACATGCTGCAATTCAAGCCGGGCACGGACGTTGCTCTGCTCAACGGCATGCTCAATACCATCGTCGCCGAAAAACTTTACGACGAGCAATACATTCAGACTTACGTCGAGGGCTTCAAACAATTCGCCGACAGCATCAAGGATTACACACCCGACGAGATGGCGCCGATCTGCGGCATCGAACCCGACCTCATCCGCACGGTGGCGCGCAAATTCGCCCGCGCCAAAGCGGCGATCATCTTTTGGGGCATGGGAATCTCGCAGCATACCCACGGCACGGATAACGCGCGCTGCCTGATCGCGCTGTCGCTGATCACCGGACAGATCGGTCGACCGGGCACCGGGCTGCATCCCTTGCGCGGGCAGAACAACGTGCAGGGTGCCTCCGACGCCGGGCTTATTCCGATGTTCTTCCCGGACTACAAATCGGTGGAAGATGCGCAAATCCGTGGGCGCTTCGAGGCCGCCTGGGGCACCAAGCTCGATCCGAAGAAGGGCCTCACCGTCGTCGAGATCATGGATGCGGTCCACGCCGACGTGATCAAGGGCATGTACATCATGGGTGAAAATCCCGCGATGTCGGATCCGGACCTCAATCACGCGCGCCAGGCGCTCGCGCATCTGGAGCATCTCGTGGTGCAGGATCTCTTCCTCACCGAGACCGCGGTTTATGCCGACGTCGTGCTGCCGGCATCGGCCTGGCCGGAAAAGGACGGCACCGTCACCAACACCAATCGTCAGGTGCAGATGGGCCGCCAGGCGCTGCCGCTGCCGGACGCCACCCGTCATGACTGGTGGCTCATTCAGGAAATCGGCCGCCGCATCGGGCTGCCGTGGAATTACCGCGGGCCCGATGAAATCTACACCGAGATGGCCTCGCTAATGCCATCGCTGGACAATATTTCGTGGGAGCGCGTGGCGCGCGAAAGCGCGGTCACTTATCCGGCCGATGCGCCAGACAAGCCAGGCCGCGATGTGGTGTTCGATCAGGGTTTCCCGCGGCCGGGTGGCTTCGGCAAGCTGGTCGCGGCCAAGCTGCAACCGCCCGACGAGACGCCGAACGACGAGTATCCGTTCATCCTCACGACCGGGCGCCAGCTCGAACACTGGCATACCGGCGCCATGACGCGCCGCGCCGCCACGCTCGACGCGCTGGAGCCGAGCGCGGTTGCCTCGGTGTCGCGCGGCACCATCGCCAAGCTCGGCATCAAGCCAGGCGATCCGATCCGGGTCTCGACGCGCCGCGGCGTCGTCGAACTGGCGGCGCGCCAGGACGACGCCATCCCCGATGGGGTCGTCTTCATCCCGTTTGCCTATGTCGAGGCGGCCGCCAACATTCTCACCAATCCGGCGCTCGATCCGTTCGGCAAGATTCCGGAATTCAAATATTGCGCCGCGCGCGTGGAAGCGGTCGATCCGGCGACGAAGGTGGCGGCGGAGTAGGGGTTCGCCTTAGCACCAATTCCGCTCATTTCCGCGTAAGCGGGAATCCAATCTCGATAAAGAATTTCTATGCGCTGGGTCCCCGCTTTCGCGGGGACGAGCGGACAACACAGGACTGCTTATTTCTTCTCGTCCTTAAAATAAGCCTCGACCGGTCCGGTAAGCTTGATTGTCAGCGGATTGCCATAGCGATCCTTGGTCTTACCGACTTCTACCCGAACCCAGCCCTCGCTGACGCAATATTCGCTGACATTGGTCTTCTCGACGCCCTTGAAGCGTATGCCGACATCGCGTTTGAACGCGTCGGCTTCGTAGTACGGGCTGCGCGGATCGTTGGACAATCGATCGGGCGGCCTATCGGATCTGGTATTGTCGGACTTTGTGTTAGCAGACTTGGTCTTGTCGGACTTGGTCTTGTCGGACTTAGTCTTATCGGACTTGGCGGCCATGACGTAAATGATCCCGTTTTGAATTCGCTTGTCTGACGCCCGATCAATCCATCGGCGCGATATTGGCGTCCCTGCCGAGCCGTACCATAGCCGCCACGTCTTCAGCGAAGAATTTGGCGAACTGTTCCGGCGTCATCGGCATGGGCTCGGCGCCGAGCTGCTGCAATTTCTCGCGGATCGCCGATATGCTGAGCGCGGTGGTGATCTCACGATTGAGCTTGGCGACGATCATCGGCGAGATCCCGGCCGGCGCCGACACGCCGCCCCAGAATAGATATTCGGCATTGGGGTAACCGGCTTCGGCGATGGTCGGGACATCGGGCAGCAATTGCGCGCGTTGCGGTGTCGAAACCGCAAGCGCGACCACCTTGCCTTGTTTGATCAGCGGCAGCGCCGGCGCGATCGGCAGGAAATAGAAATCGATCCGACCCGTCATCAAGTCGGCCAGCGCTTCGACGGGGCCGCGATAAGGAATGTGTTGTACGTCCAAACCGGCCGCGAGGCGAAAACGCTCACCGGCGATATGCGAGGCGGAGCCGATCCCGGCCGAGGCGAAATTAAGTTCGCCGGGCCTGGCTTTGGCCGTGGCCACAAGCTCCGCCACGGTTTTGAAGCCTTTGTTCGGCGCGGCCACGAGCACGCTCGGTTGCGCGCCCAGCATTGCGATCGGCTCGAGATCGCGCAGCTCGTCATAGGGCAGCGAGCGGTGCAAAATGACCGCAGAGCTCATTGACGCCGAGCTGAGCAGCAGCGTGTAGCCGTCCGGTTCGGCGCGAACCACCGCGGCGACGCCGACGATGCCGCCGCCACCAGGCCGATTCTCGACTACGAAAGCCTGCCCGATCTGCTGGCCAACCTGATCGAACACAAGCCGCGCTACGATGTCGTTGGCGCTGCCGGCGGTGAACGGACTCACCACCAGCACCGGACGGGTTGGCCACTCCTGTGCAAGCGCCAGACGGCCGAGGCCGATCGCGGCCAGCACGGCGACAACTACAAAGCGACGCGTCATCCGCAACGTCATGGCACCGTCATTGTGATATGAACGGCCGCCGCCCGCCAGTCCGGTCATCTGACCTGATTTCACCGGCGCGCGATCCGGGCTATACAGTCTGCCCATGTCGCTTGCCACCGACGATTCCTCAACGCTACCCGGCCTTTGCCGCGTCCGTCACGATTGGACACGGGCCGAAATCGGCGCGTTGTTCGACCTGCCGTTCCCCGAATTGATCTTTCGCGCGCAAAGCATCCATCGCCAGTATTTCGATCCGGCGGAGGTGCAGATTTCGACGCTGCTGTCGATCAAGACCGGCGGTTGCCCGGAAGATTGCGCCTATTGCCCGCAGAGCGCGCGTTACGACACCGGCATCCATGCCGAGAAGCTCATGGCGCTCGACGCCGTGGTCGCCGAAGCGCGCGCCGCCAAGAGTGCCGGCGCAAGCCGCTTCTGCATGGGTGCTGCTTGGCGTTCGCCCAAGGACAGCGACCTTGCGCGGGTGTGTGCGATGGTCGAGGCGGTCAAAGGACTGGGACTCGAGACCTGCGCCACGCTCGGCATGCTCAGTGCGGCGCAGGCGCAGGAGCTCAAGCGTTCCGGACTCGATTATTACAACCACAACCTCGACACCTCGCCGGAATTTTACGGCGAAATCATCACGACAAGGGTCTACCGGGATCGGCTGGAAACGCTCGCACATGTGCGCGACGCCGGCATCCATGTCTGCTGTGGCGGGATCGTCGGCATGGGCGAGACCCGTGCCGATCGCATCGGCATGATCGTCGCGCTCGCCGCTTTGCCGGCGCATCCGGAATCGGTGCCAATCAATATGCTGGTCCGCGTCGCCGGCACCCCGCTCGCCGATCAACTGCCGCTCGATTCGTTCGAATTCGTCCGCACTGTCGCAGTTGCCCGCATCACAATGCCGCGCTCAGTGGTGCGACTCTCCGCCGGGCGCGAAGACATGAGCGAGGAAACGCAAGCGCTCTGCTTCCTCGCCGGCGCCAATTCGATCTTCTACGGACCGAAGCTCCTCACCACGCCAAATCCGGAACGCGATCGCGATCGCGTGCTGATGGACAAGCTCGGCTTGAGCCCGATGCTGTAACTAATCGCGTTAGCTCGCTCACCCGAAATCCAACGCCAGGGATTATTATCAATGCATGCAGTATGTTCGATCATTCGCGTTTGTTTGATGGCCGTCGCCGTCGCCGCACTCTCGGCGGCGGCGCTCGGTGAAGGCTTTGACGACACGCTCAGCCGCGATGCGGTGCTGCGCGATCCGGAAATTCCAGCGCTCGGCAATCCAGACGGCGACCTGACCGTGGTCGAATATTTCGATTATCAGTGTCCTTATTGCAAAAAGCTCGCGCCGGAAATCGCGCAGGTCGTCCGCGAGGACGGCAAAATCCGGCTGGTGCTCAAAGACTGGCCGATCTTCGGCGCGGTGTCGAAATCGGCCGCGCAATTGGCGCTGGCGGCGAAATATCAGAACAAATATCAAGAGGCGCATGACGCCTTGATCGGCGCCAAGGAGAAATTGAGCGACGCCAACATTTCGGAACTTCTGACCAAAGCCGGC
>Ga0310917_10001053_pt1 | contig 12777 bp, 9 predicted proteins | sample GREbulkMGLF178_FD_203531 | JGI IMG/M metagenome (GOLD analysis project Ga0310917, IMG submission 203531) | Lab enrichment of tropical soil microbial communities from Luquillo Experimental Forest, Puerto Rico - GRE.bulkMG.LF178 | ecosystem: Environmental > Terrestrial > Soil > Tropical forest >... | reverse complement strand
CAGTAAATCGTTTTCCGCCAGCATCGAGGACACGCGGCTCGCTTTGGAGGTCGCAGTCATCCAGACCTTTGCGGAGCGCCTGGTGCGATTGCTGACCCAACGCGATCCGCTGAGCGAGCGCGTCCATCTCGGTAAGGCGGGAGTCGCGGGGTTCGGCGTTCTCGGCCTATTATGGGGCGCGACTCGCCGCGTCGGCCGCGTCTTCGCACCCGGCCGCAAACCGCAGGATGCGTGAACTTTGGCGTTGGCAGAAGCTTCAAACATGGCTGCGGCCGACCGGGCGTCGGGTAGCTCGTTCTACAACGCGATGCGCGTATTGCCGCGCGCGCAGCGCGAGGCCATGTTCGAAATCTATTCCTTTTGCCGTCAGGTCGACGATATCTCGGATTCGCGAGGCCCCCGTCGTGAACGGCGCGTGCAGCTCCAGCGCTGGCGCGACGATATCGATGCGCTCTATGCGGGCAACGCCGTCGCCCGCACGCGCGGCCTGCTCGCGCCGGTGCGCGATTTTGGACTCCGCCGTGAGGATTTCCACGCCATCATCGATGGGATGGAAATGGACGTGATCGAGGATATCCGCGCGCCCGACGACGCGACGCTCGACATGTATTGCAATCGAGTCGCGAGCGCTGTCGGTCGCCTGTCGGTGCGGGTCTTCGGAATGGAAGAACAGGACGGCATTGCGCTCGCTCACCATTTGGGGCGGGCTTTGCAACTCACCAATATCTTGCGCGACCTCGACGAAGACGCGGCGTTTGGACGTCTCTATCTGCCGGCCGAGGCGCTGCGCGAGGCCGGCATCACCACAACCGATCCGCCGGCGGTGCTCGCAAGCCCGGCGCTCGGGAAAGTCTGTGCGCGCGTCGTCGAACGTGCGCGCGAGCATTTCGCGCAAGCGGACAAGATCATGGCACGCAGCCCGCGCCGCTGCGTGCGCGCCCCGCGCATCATGGGCGAAGCCTATCGCCTGATCCTCGACGGCCTCGTCGCCCGCGGATGGTCGCACCCCCGCCGCCCGATCCGCCTGCCGCGCTCGCGTCTGTTGTGGATCATCATGCGTCACGCCGTCATCTGATGCCGAGCACGATCCACGTCGTTGGCGCGGGACTCGCCGGGCTCGCTGCCGCGGTGCGTCTCGCGGGACGCGGGGCAAGCGTCGTCGTGCACGAGGCCGCCGCGGCGGCCGGAGGGCGCTGCCGCTCCTACCATGACCCGCTGCTCGATATGGTGATCGACAACGGCAACCACCTTCTGCTCTCGGGCAACCATGCCGCGCTGTCCTATCTCGAGACGATCGGCTCCGCCGACAGGCTCGCCGGTCCGGCGGCGGCCGAGTTCGCCTTCGTCGATCTCGCAAGCGGCGAGCGCTGGACGTTGCGTATCAACCCTGGGCGTCTGCCGTGGTGGATTTTCGATCGCAGTCGACGCGTGCCGGGCACGACCGCGAGCGATTACCTTTCGTTTGCGCGGCTGCTCTACGCCTCCGACGAAAAGACCATCTGCGAAGCCGTGACATGCGCCGGCCCGCTCTACGAGCGCCTGGCGCGGCCGTTCTGGCTGGCGGCGCTCAACATCGAGCCGAAGGAGGGAAGCGCCTGCCTCGCTGGCGCCATCGTCCGTGAAACATTGGCGGCGGGGGGGCAGGCCTGTCGGCCGCTGATCGCCCGCGATGGGCTCGGCCAGGTTTTCATCGAGCCGGCGTTGCGCTTTCTCGGCGAGCGCAACGTGAAGGTCGCGTTCGGGCACCGGCTGCGTGCACTCGATTTCGCGGCTGACAAGGTCGTGGCGCTCGACTTCGGCGACGACAAGCTGGCGACGGGCGAGGATGCCGTCATCCTCGCGGTGCCGCCGATCGTGGCGGCCGACCTCGTGCCCGACCTCAAGACGCCCTCCGAGTTTCGCGCTATCGTCAACGCCCATTTCCGCCTCGATCCGCCGGCTGGGCTTGCGCCCATCATCGGGGTCGTGAACGGAACCATCGAATGGCTCTTTACCTTTGCCGATCGGCTGTCGATCACGATCAGCGCGGCCGACCGCTTGCTCGACGTTCCACGGGAGATGCTGGCGCAGAAACTCTGGCACGAGGTCGCGAGCGTTGCCGGTCTTCCCAAGGCGCTGCCACCATGGCAGATCGTGCGCGAGCGCCGCGCGACCTTTGCCGCGACGCCGGGCGAGAATGCCAAACGGCCGGCCGCGACCACGGCGTGGAGCAACCTGTGGCTCGCCGGCGATTGGACCATGACCGGTTTGCCGGCGACCATCGAAGGGGCAATCCGCTCCGGCAATCGGGCGGCCGATCTCGTTGGCCGATCGGGGTTGGGTAGATCATGAACCGCGTGTCCCTCGAGCCGAAATCGTCCGCGTCGGCGTCCGCTGTCGACCACGGCATCGCGGCGGCAACCCGCGCGCTCATCGCGCTGCAGCAGCCCGACGGACATTGGGTGTTCGAACTCGAGGCGGACGCGACCATCCCGGCGGAATACGTCTTGCTGCGGCACTATCTGGCCGAGCCGGTCGATGCCGCGCTCGAAGCCAAGATCGCGGTCTACCTGCGCCGCGTCCAGGGCGACCACGGCGGTTGGCCGTTACTCCATGATGGCGCCTTCGATATGAGCGCGAGCGTGAAAGCCTATTTCGCGCTCAAGGTGATAGGCGACTCCGTCGACGCCCCCCACATGGTCCGTGCGCGGTCGGCCATTCGCGCGCGCGGCGGCGCGTCGCACTCGAACGTGTTCACCCGCATGATGCTGGCGCTTTTCGGTTTCATCCCCTGGCGCGCCGTTCCGGTGATGCCGGTCGAGATCATGCTGCTGCCGAACTGGTTTGCCTTTCATCTCGATAAGGTTTCGTACTGGAGCCGCACCGTTATCGTGCCCCTGTTGGTGCTGCAGGCGCTCACGCCGAAAGCGCGCAACCCCAAAGGGATCGCCATCGAGGAGCTTTTCCTCGAGCCGCCGCACACGATCGGTCTCGCGCCGAAGGCACCGCAACAGAAGGCGCTGTGGTTCTGGCTTTTCCGCGGTGTCGATGTCGTACTTCGTTTCGCCACGCCGATGTTTCCCAGGCAGTCGCGACGACGCGCGATCGAGCGCGCCGTGGCATGGGTCACGGAGCGCCTCAACGGCGAGGACGGTCTCGGCGCCATTTTCCCGGCGATGGCGAACAGCGTGATGATGTTCGACGCGCTCGGCTATCCGGAACGCCATCCCGAGCGGGCGATTGCACGCAAATCGATCGAGAAGCTTCTGGCCGTGCACGACCGTGAGGCCTATTGCCAGCCCTGCGTCTCGCCAATTTGGGACACCGCGCTCACCTGTCACGCCTTGCTCGAAGTCGGCGGCGATGATGCCGTCGCGCAAGCCCGCAAAGGTCTCGAATGGCTGGCGCCCAGGCAGATCCTGGATGTCAAAGGCGATTGGATCGCGCGGCGGCCCAACATCCCTCCCGGCGGCTGGGCGTTCCAATACGCCAACCCGCACTATCCCGACGTGGACGATACGGCGGTCGTGGTGATGGCGATGGATCGCGCGCAAGGCGTGGGCGCGCAGCATGACTTCCGCGCGTCGATTGCCGCGGGACGGGAATGGATTTTGGGCATGCAGAGCCGTAACGGCGCCTGGGGCGCGTTCGACGCCGACAACGAGTACTATTACCTCAACAACATTCCGTTCGCCGACCACGGCGCTTTGCTCGACCCTCCGACGGAGGACGTGACGGCGCGCTGCGTTTCGATGCTGGCGCAGATCGACGAGACGGCGCCCGAGACGGCGCCAAAGAGCGCGGTGCTTGCACCCGCCCTCGACTATTTGCGCCGCACGCAGATGGCAGAGGGAAGCTGGTACGGCCGCTGGGGCATGAATTACGTCTATGGCACCTGGTCGGTCCTGTGCGCCCTCAATGCCGCCGGCATCGATCATGCCTCAAGCGAAGTCGGCAAGGCCATGGCTTGGCTCGTCAAGATCCAAAATCCCGATGGCGGCTGGGGCGAGGATGGCGCGAGCTACAAGCTCGATTACCGCGGCTACGAGCGAGCGCCGAGCACGGCGTCGCAAACGGCCTGGGCGCTGCTCGGCCTCATGGCGGCAGGGGAGGTCGACCATCCCGCGGTCAAGCGCGGGATCGACTATTTGGCGCGCACGCAGGGCGACGACGGCTTCTGGAACGAGCCGCGCTACACGGCGACGGGCTTCCCGCGCGTGTTCTACCTGCGTTATCACGGCTACTCCAAATTCTTCCCGCTGTGGGCGCTCGCGCGCTATCGCAACCTCAAAAATGCCAATACGCGCTCGGTGCGCTACGGGATGTGACGCGTCATTGCGGAGCGCCGGTGAAATCCACGAACCGGAATGACGAAATCAAATATGCTTGCGCTGGTACGCCGCGCCGCCGGTCACCTCATAGCGCTCAACTTTGGGCTGCAGTTGCAAGCACGATCCGCCACAACCCGCATTGTAAGCAACAACGAAAAACAATGGCGGCCTCCCCCCAACTATGAAACTTTTTCTTCTCGGCAGCGCGGGTGCGCGCCGCGACCAAATCGACTTTCGTCGTGTCTCCAATGCGTTAGCCTCCTCCTGCAACCTTCGGTCGTGCGCAGAGCCGCCGACTGCGGCTCTCGTCGCCGACCGGCCCCAAGAAAAATAACAATGAGATAACAGTCGAGATGCGGGAAACCGGCGATCCGCAGCGCAAGCACGTCGCCATAGCCGGGCGCGAGCGACCAACGTTCGCCCACCCCAGCAGCGAGCCGGCGTCCATGCGCAGATTTGGTGAATACGCTTTTCTGGAAGATTCTCGTTACGCACGTCAAGCGAAATCTTCAACGCGCCTTCCCTCTCGGCGCGTCGGCGCGCTCCGGCGTGATCCGGATGCGGATTGGCCTCGCCGCTGTCGCGGCTCGGCCGATGACCAACGAAGGGGTTGGCTTTACTCCGCCGCCTCCAGCGGAGCCCGTTTCTCGCCCTGCTGAATGGCCGCGAGTTCGTGCTCCACGTGGCGCGAGAACACGAATTCGGCCGGGCGCTGCTTGTCGAGCGGAATTTCCGGCGCCATCGGTCCTTCGGCGCGTGGACCGAACACGGCGACCTTGAGCGTCTGCCAGGGATGCGACATCGTCGCCTCGGCCGCGGTCGGCTCGTAACCGCAATGGGCCATGCAGTTCGCGCACTTCTCGTACCTGCCGGTGCCGTAGGAGTCCCAGTCCGTGGTCTCCATCAATTCGTGGAACGTCCTGGCGTAGCCTTCGCCCAGCAGGTAGCAGGGCTTCTGCCACCCGAAAATGTTGCGGGTGGGCATGCCCCACGGCGTGCAGTGATAGGTCTGGTTGCCGGCGAGGAAGTCGAGGAACAGGTTCGAGTGGATGAAATTCCACTTTTTGCCCTTGCCCATGCTGAAGACCTTGCGGAAGAGCTCCTTAGTCTTGCGCCGGCTGAGGAAATGCTCCTGGTCGGGTGCGCGCTCGTAGGCATAGCCGGGAGAGATCGACACGCCGACGTCGAGCTCTTTGGCGTAATCGAGGAAGGCTGCGACGTCTTCGGCCGCATGACCGTCGAAGATCGTGGCGTTGACGTTGACGGTGAAGCCCTTGGCCTTGGCCGCCTTGATCGCGGACACGGCGCGGTCGAACACGCCCGGCTGACAGACGGATTTGTCGTGGTGCTCGCGCAGCCCATCGAGGTGGACGGAGAAGAAGAGATAGGGCGAGGGCTCGAACAGATGGAGCTTCTTCTCCAAGAGCAGCGCATTCGTGCAGAGCGAGACGAACCTCTTCTTGGCGACCAAGCCTTTCACGATCTCGCCGATCTCGCGGTGGATCAACGGCTCGCCGCCGGGAATCGCCACCATCGGCGCGCCGCATTCATCGACGGCGTCGAGGCATTCCTTGACCGACAGCCGGCGATTGAGGATGGGATCGGGATAGTCGATCTTGCCGCAACCGACGCACGCAAGATTGCAACGAAACAGCGGCTCCAGCATCAGCACGAGCGGATAGCGTTTGCGCCCCAAGAGTTTCTGCTTGAAGATGTAGGCGCCGATACGCATTTCTTTGAAAAACGGGACTCGCATTCTGTCTGTCTTCCTGTCTGTCTTCCTGTTTTGCCGCCTCAGGCTGTCTGGTGAACGTCTCAGCCCGCCGCCAGTTCACGCGGGAGCCGGAACTCAATATGCTCCTCGCGGCCCGGGAGAGTCGAGACTTCGACCTCGCCAAGCCTTCGCAACGTGTTGATGACGTCTTCGACCAGCACCTCGGGCGCGGAGGCGCCCGCGGTGATCCCGATGGTTTGCGCGTCCTTGACCCACTCCGGCGCCAGCTCGCTGCCGTCGGCGATGAGATAGCTCGGAATGCCGGCCTCCGCGCCGATTTCCCGCAGCCGATTGGAATTGGAACTGTTCTTGGCGCCAACCACCAGGATCACATCGACGTGATGGCTCAGTTCCCGCACCGCCGACTGGCGATTTTGCGTGGCGTAGCAGATGTCTCTGATTTCCGGTCCGACGATGTTTCGGTAGCGGCGTTCAAGCGCGGCAATGATGCCGCGGGTGTCGTCGACGCTCAGCGTCGTCTGCGTCACATAGGCGACGGGCGTATCGGGGGAAATGTCCAGCGCCTCGACGTCCTCCTCGTTCTGCACCAGGACCACTGGACCGTCGATCTGGCCGAGCGTGCCTTCAACCTCGGGATGGCCGGCGTGGCCGACGAGAATGAGTACGCGGCCCTGAGCGACGTAGCGCTTACCCTGGTTGTGCACTTTGGTGACCAGCGGGCAGGTCGCATCGAGCACGGGCAGCTGACGTCCGGCCGCCTCGTTCACCACACTCTTGGCAACGCCGTGCGCGCTGAAGATGGTCACGGCGCCCTGCGGCACCTCGGATAGTTCCTCGACGAAAATCGCGCCCTTGGCCTTGAGGCTGTCGACGACGAATTTGTTGTGAACGATCTCGTGGCGGACGTAGACCGGCGGCCCGTATTTCTTGAGCGCGCGCTCGACAATCTCGATGGCGCGCACGACGCCTGCGCAGAATCCGCGAGGTTGCGCCAGAATGACCCTCATGATCGTCTCGCTGGGGCGCTCCTCCTGCGCCCGCGCCGCGCCGCCGCGCCCTCTGCGCGCGTCTCGACGCTCGTGGCCAAAATGGCGCTGGTCTCGCGGCAGGCTTCGGCACATATCGCGGCCCGACGGTCGTGACCGATCACCCGGTCGACCAGGGAGCGCGTGACAGGACCCAGGAGGGGGAGGGGCAAAGTCATGATTCCAACATTTTCCCATATAGGTTGGCGCAGGCACAGCCCAAATCATCGGGAATCTGCGGTTCAGGCGACCCATCGTCGCGGTTGTCGAACTTGACGCGCGCCTTTGGGGTTAACCGCACCTGATCGATGTTCTGGCAGTGTTCCCGTGCAACCTATAGTCGTTGTCAACACACCGCATTGCCTGATATTCCGCCGGCCATTCTGGCTCACGTTCCCGCTCCTCCGATCGGATTCCCAGTCGCATAGCTTCCAGGTCTAGGCATGCTGCAGCAAGCGATCGTCGCTACCGTTGATTTTTGCACCCGGCATGCCGTGCAAATCATTGGCGTTGCGGTCGTTTTGGGTCTTGCCGCGGCCGTACACGCGGCCGGCCATTTCGCCATCGACGCCGATGTCAACAAGCTCATTTCCAAGGAGCTGCCGTGGCGGCAGCGCGAGGTGGCCTTCGAAAAGTCGTTCCCCCCGAAGGAAGAAACCATCCTGGCCGTCATCGACGCTCCGACCTCCGAACTGGCAACCCAGGCCACGACGGCGGTGATCCAGAAATTGTCCGATCAGAAGGACCACTTCCGCTCGATCCTGGAGGCAGGGGGCGGTCCATTCTTCCAGAAGAACGGACTTTTGTTTCTGCCCACCGAAGAGGTGGTCACGCTCACCAAGAAGCTCGGCGAAGCCAAGCCGGTGATCCAGACTTTGGCGCAGGATTCCAACCTGCGCGGCCTGACCACCGCGCTCAATTATGGACTGATCGGCGTGCGCATGAACCAGTACACGCTCGACACTTTTTCCGGGACCTTGAACATGGTCTCGGACACGCTCGATGAGGCCATCGCGGGACGCCCGGCGAGCTTCTCCTGGCGCGCGATGCTCAACGGCAGGCCGCCCACTTCGGACGAGCGGCGACGCTTCCTCGAGATCAGGCCGGTGCTCGACTACGCCGCGCTCATGCCTGGGAAGGTGGCGACCGATGCCATTCGGCAGGCGGTGGTCGATTTGGATATCCGCGCGAAATACGGCGCGACACTACGCCTTACGGGACCGGTCGCAATCGCCGATGAGGAATACGCCACGCTGGAGGAGGGGGCATACACCAACACGGCCGTGACCATCGTGGTGGTGTTGACCATCCTTTGGCTTGCCTTGCGCTCGTTTGGGATCATCCTGGCGGTCGCCATCAGCTTGGTGGTCGGCCTCTCCATTACCGCCGCGATCGGCTTGGCTCTGGTGGGTGCGCTCAACCTGATTTCGGTGGCGTTCGCCGTCCTGTTTATCGGGCTCGGCGTCGACTTCGGCATTCAGTTCAGCGTGCGCTATCGCGCCGAGCGCCACGAGGTCGACGATCTCCATAAGGCGCTGGTGAATACCGCAAGCCACGTGGGTGCGCCGCTGACGCTTGCCGCGGCGGCAACCGCCGCCGGCTTTCTGTCGTTCCTTCCGACCGACTACAAGGGATTGTCCGAGCTCGGCTTGCTCGCAGGCCTCGGTATGATCATCGCGTTCCTGACGAGCATTACCCTGATCCCGGCGTTGTTGACGGTGCTGCGGCCGCCGGGCGAACCGAAAGAAATGGGTTTCAAGGGATTGGCGCCCCTCGATCGGTTCATGGAGCGGCACCGAATCCCGATCATTGTCGGCACCGGGCTCGCCGTCGCGGCCGGCCTGCCGTTGCTCTATTGGCTGCAGTTCGACTTCAATCCGCTCAACCTGAGGAGCACCAAGGTCGAGTCGGTTGCGACATTCCTGGAGCTGCGAAGCGACCCCGCCATCGGCGCGAGTTCGATTTTTGTGCTGGCGCCGAGCATGGAGGCCGCGAAGTCCGATCTGGAGAAGCTCTCCAAGTTACCGGAGGTCTCGAGCGTAAAGACCATCGAGAGTTTCATTCCCGACGACCAGCAGCCCAAACTTGCCGCCATCCGCCAGCTCGCTACCGTGCTCGATCCCGTGCTGCGGCCCGACCCCAACAAGAAACCGCCGACAGACGCCGACAACGTCGCCGCGCTCAAGGCCGCGGTCGATGCTTTGAAGCAATCGGCTGGGACTCAAACCGGACGCGGCGCCACCGCCGCCAAACGACTGGCGGACGACCTCGCGCAAATCGCCAGCGGAGACGAAGCCATGCGGGGGCGAGTGCACGCCGCCATGATCCCCTCGCTCAATACCGCGCTCGACGAGTTGCGAAGCTACCTGCAGGCGCAGCCGGTCACGCTCGAAACGCTCCCGCCCGAGATCGCGCGCGAGTGGGTCACGCAAGACGGACGGTACAAGGTGGAAATCCTGCCGAAAGGCGATCCCACCGACAACGAAACGTTACGCCAGTTCGCCCGCGCGGTGCAGGCGGTCGAGCCGAATGCCACCGGCGGCCCGATCGCTATTCTGGAGTCGGGCCGCACCGTGGTGCGGGCCTTCTACGAAGCCGGCTTTTGGGCGCTTACTTCGATCATCATTCTGCTTTGGCTCGTGTTGCGCCGCTTCGGCGACGTCCTTCTCACGATCATTCCGTTGTTGATGGCGGGCGTCGTGACCATGGAGCTGATGGTGCTCTTCGGCATGAAGCTCAATTTTGCCAACATCATTGCGCTGCCCCTGCTGCTCGGCGTCGGCGTCGCCTTCAAGATCTATTACATCATGGCATGGCGGGCCGGCCAAACCGACCTTCTGCAGTCGAGCCTGACGCGCGCCGTGATGTTCAGCGCGCTCACCACCGCGACTGCGTTCGGCAGCTTGTGGCTGTCGAGCCATCCGGGCACCTCGAGCATGGGCAAGTTGATGGCGCTGGCGCTCGTCACCACGATGGCGGCGGCGGTGCTGTTCCAGCCGGTGCTGATGGGGCCACCGCGCGAGCCAAAAAGGCTCAAGCGTGGCATCGGCTCGGGCGCGGCCGCGCCCCAGTCTCAGGATGCCGTCGTCGCCGGCGTCGACAGATCGACATAGACCTGCCCGTCCCTCACCTCGGTCCGGAACGTCTTGAGATCGGTGAAGCAGGGCTCTCGCACGGCTTTCCCGCTCGGCACGTGGAACGCGCCGAAATGCAGGCTGCACTCGACGACGTCGCCCTCCAGAATGCCATCGGCGAGGTCGGCCATGGCGTGGGTGCAATGCGCCTCGGTGGCGTAGAAGGTCCCGTCGATGTTGTAGACCGCGACAAGTTCGCCTCCCACGTCGAAGCTCTTGACATTGCCGGGCGGGAGATCGGCGGCGGCGCAGACGAGAACGGGATTTTCTGCCATGGCTTGACTGCGTGCAAAGGAGACAATGTGCTTTAGCGTGCCGCATGAAAAGTTCAATAGGGAAGGGCGGTGGCTTGATCGCAGGCTCGATGCGACGGAATTGCCCCCGTTTTGGACGAACATGTACGTTAATGAGAATGGGTGAGGAAACCGATGGCCAAGCTGGACGACCTGATCGAAGATCTCGTCACTGCAAACCGCATTCTCGCGCGCGAAGGCGTGGTGGATTCTTTCGGCCATATCAGCGTGCGCCATCCGGACAATCCGCAACGCTATTTGCTGTCACGTTCGCGCGCGCCCGACTGCATCGAGCGCGACGACATCATGGAGTTCACGCTCGACGGCACGCCGGTCGATCCTCGGGGGCGGGCGCCTTATCTCGAGCGATTCATCCACGGCGCGCTTTACGAGGCGCGGCCGGACGTCATGTCGGTCGTGCACAATCACAGCGAAAGCGTCATTCCATTCGGAGTGACAGCTAAGAAGATCAAGCCCATCTTCCATATGGGCGCATCGATCGGGCACGAAGTGCCGGTCTGGGATTCTCATGACCGCTTCGGCGACACCGCATTGCTGGTCGAGAACATGGACATGGGCCGCGACCTCGCGAAGCGCATCGGCGCCGGCGGCACCGCGCTGATGCGCGGTCACGGTGCAACCGTGGCGGGTAAGAATATCCGGCAAGCGGTCTATATTTCGGTCTACCTCGAGGTCAATGCACGGCTGCAAAAGCAGGCCATGGACATGGGCGAGGTCAAGTTCCTGACCGCCGGCGAGGTGGACAAGGTTTACGCCCGCACCGGCGCTTACAGCATCAACCGCGCCTGGGAAAATTGGTGCCGGCGGGCCGGCCGCCCATTCCGGGCGGAGCAGGACTGAGGCCACGGTCGCGCGAGCGCGCTGCGTCCAGGGGTCGGCAGCCGGATTTCAGTCTTCGCGCGGGGTGCGTTGTGTGGTCGCCGCCGACGTGTGATCGCTGATTGCGGAACCGCTGCATCCATCCGAGGCGTTGCCAGCGACATCATTTCACCGCGGAGCTTCGTGCTTGCGGCGCGTGGGATGTGCTATAGGCGAGGTCTGGGCCAAGCCAACGGATGAACCGTGCCGCGCAAGATGGAGGGCCGGAGAGGGAACAATGGCTGCCGTGCCCTTTGAACGGATCGGCGCGGGTTCGCCGCAAGCCGCGTCCGCGAATGCCATTCTGATCGTCGACGACATCGTGAAGCGCTTCGAGACGCCGGACGGCGTTCTCACCGCGGTCGACCACGTTTCGCTCAGCGTCGCGCCGGGCGAATTCGTGGGCGTGATCGGTCCCTCCGGCTGCGGCAAATCGACCTTGTTCAACGTCATCGGGGGGTTGCTCGACGGCTATGACGGCGCGGTCAAGGTCGCGGGCGAGCGGGTACGAGGGCCGCACCCGGCGATCGGCATGATCTTCCAGGAGGAGTCGACCTTTCCCTGGCGCAACGTGATCGACAATGTGGCGTTTCCGCTGGAGATCGCGGGTTTGCCAAAGGCCGAGCGCTACGACCGGGCGCGGCATTTCGTGAAGCTGGTCGGCCTCGATGGGTTCGAGCGGCGCTATCCGGCGGAGCTGTCGGGCGGCATGCGCCAGCGGGTGTCGATGGCGCGCACCCTGGCGGCGCAGCCCAAAATCCTGCTGATGGACGAGCCATTCGCCGCGCTCGACGAGCAGACCCGGCTCCTCCTCGGCGACAAGGTCTTGCAAATTCAGCAGCAGCTCAAGCAAACGACGCTGCTCATCACCCACAACATCACCGAGGCGGTGCAACTTTCCGACCGCATCGTGGTGATGACGTATCGGCCCGGCAAGGTGAAACGGATGGTGGAGATCGCGCTGCCGCGCCCGCGTAGCTCCGAAATCGTGTCGAGCGAGGCGTTCGGGCGCTACGTGGCGCAGATCTGGAGCGATCTGCGCGAGGAGGCAAGCCGCGGGCTCGATGACGAGGAGAGCAGGAAGTTGCACGAAGGCGAGAATCGATGACAGCCGCCGCGGCGCTTGCCAAGAACAGATACGTTCCGGCCGCGCTCGGCCTCGGTTCTTTTGTTGCGTTCATCGCGCTGGTCGAGCTCCTCATTCGTGTCGGCGTCATCAACCGCTTCATCGTGCCCATGCCCTCCGACATCATCGCCGCCTTCCCGCGCGTGATCGTCGAGGAGCACGTGCTCCAGCGCTTCCTGCTCACCGCCGGCGAAGCCTTCTCCGCCAGCATCCTGGTGGCGATTTTCGGCGTTGCGGGCGGCGTCCTTCTCTACCGCTACCATCTGCTGCGGCTC
>Ga0310917_10001043_pt1 | contig 12861 bp, 11 predicted proteins | sample GREbulkMGLF178_FD_203531 | JGI IMG/M metagenome (GOLD analysis project Ga0310917, IMG submission 203531) | Lab enrichment of tropical soil microbial communities from Luquillo Experimental Forest, Puerto Rico - GRE.bulkMG.LF178 | ecosystem: Environmental > Terrestrial > Soil > Tropical forest >... | reverse complement strand
ATCATGGCCCCCTACAACGTGCTGATGTACATGTTCTCGGCGGTACCGAACCGGCCGATCCTGCAAGTCGGCATGGTGCCCGAACTCACGACGCTGCGCGACAATTGGCAAGAAATCCGCGAGGAGGCGCTCCATTTGTTTGCGCAGGGCCAGATCAAGGCGGCCGACAAATATAACGACTGGGGCTTCAACTCCTTCTTCCGCACCGGATGGAAGCGGTTTTACCTGAAATGGTACGACGCGCCGCTGCCGTCCGCGCTCGCCAACTGCCCGAAGACGGTCGAGCTGTTGAACAAAATTCCCAACGTCAAGGGCGCGATGTTCGCGAACCTGCCGCCGGGCGGCAGGCTCGTGCAGCATCGCGATCCCTATGCCGGATCGCTGCGCTATCATCTGGGACTGGTGACGCCGAAATCGCCGGGCGAATGCCGCATCTTCATTGACGGCGAGCCCTACGCATGGCGCGACGGCGAGGACCTCCTGTTCGACGAGACCTATCTGCACTACGCCGAAAACACCACCAGCGACGAGCGCATCATCCTGTTCTGCGACGTCGAGCGTCCGCTCAAGACGCAGACGATGACCGCGGTCAACCGCTGGGTTTCGAAGCACATCATCAACGAGAGCGCGACGCAGAACGAAGAAGGCGAGCGGGTCGGCTGGATCAACCGCATCTTCGGCTATGTCTATTATGGGCGGCTTGCCGGCAAACGGATGAAGGCCTGGAACAAGCGGGTCTACTACACGGTGAAATACCTCCTGATCGGCGGCATCCTGGCCGCGTTCCTCGCAACTGCGTTCGCCTGAGCTTCGCAGGGGTTGGGCGGACGAAGGCGCGCTTGCGCCGCGCCCAAAAGCTTCCCAGATTTCGTCCTGAAGGGGCGGGCACGCAGAGCCTGTCGTCGGGCGCGCATTCGCGCGACCCGTTGACTTGTTCGACAACATCAGGAGTGAGTTACGCATGGCATTAAGCGTCAAACAGATGATGGAAGCGGCCAACGCTGCAGTCCCCAGGATCACGCCGGCGCAGGCGCAGGACCTGATCGCAAAGGGCAACACTCTCGTCGTCGACGTGCGCGACGGATCGGAGGTCGCGCAGAGCGGAAAGGTCAGGGGTGCCGTACATGTCTCGCGCGGCATGCTTGAATTTCGCGCCGATCCGGAGTTGTCCTCGCACGACAAGAACTTTGCGAAGGACAAGAACGTCGTCCTCTATTGCGGCTCCGGCGGCCGTGCAGCACTTGCCGGCAAGCTGCTGAAGGACATGGGTTATGCCCACGTCTACAACGCCGGCGGCTTCAAGGATTGGGTTGATGCCGGCGGCGCGATCGAGAAGCCGTGACGCGCCGGTCTGCGAACCGCCGTCGCGAGTCCTGCGAAAGATCGCCGACCACACGCAAGCTGGGTGCCGTGGTTCTCGAGCAACTCCGGGGTGCGGTGATGGGCGCGCCGTACCCTTGTCCGAAAGCCTAATGATCGCCTGGCCGCAGACGGTCGGCCTCATTGCCGGCACGATCCTGCTGTTTGCTTTGGGCTAGGTGGTGTTTCAGCGGCAGGAGGTGAGGGCCTGAGGGCGTTCGGCAACGAACGCCTTCAGCGCCCTCCGATCCTGGCCTAAAACCGCTTTTGCGACAAATGATTAGCTCGCCTGCTTCTTCGCCTTGATGAAGCCCAGGATGCGGTCGGCTTCGGTACGCCAGTCCGCACTGCGGGCGAACGTCTTGGTCCCCTTCGCGCCGAACACGCCGTCATCGGCGAGGTCGGCGATAAAAGCCTGCCGTTCGGCAGTGCCCTCGGCCGACCACGGCGTCAGCCCGACCTCGCGGACGGTCTCGGCGACCTCGCGGACTTCTTCGGCACGGCGCCTGCCGTGCTCGATCACGCGCTGGAAGAAATAGGCGCCCTGCTTCTCCCAATCGATGCCCGGAAATGTCTCCTTCAGTGAGGCCAGCACCGCATCTTCCACGCCATAGGCGCGCGCGGTGGTGAAACACTCGATGGTCATCGCCTCAAGACCCTTGATCATGATGCTGCGGCACATTTTGACTGCCGAGGATACGCCCAGTTCCTTGCTCGCGACGCTGGCGTTGAAGCCGAGCGCGTTGAGCTGCGGCGCGAGTGCGTCCGCGCCGGCGCCGCCGAGCAGGAGCGGCACCTTGATGCGGTAGGGCGGGATCGATGTCATCACCGCACCCTCGACGTAACGGCCGCCTGCAGCATCGATGATGGTCGCCGCCCGCTGTTTGGCGCCGGGCGAGGCCGAGTTGAAGTCGAGGAAGAAAGCGCCCTTCTTCACAGCGGGCGCGCAGGCTTTCGCGACCGGCACGGCCTGGCTCGCAGTCACGGCGGAGACGATGAAGTCGGCTCTAGAGGAGAGATCGGCGTGGGAGGAAGCAAGCTCGACGCCAGAGGCGCGCGCATGCTCGCGCAGGGGACCAGCCTGATTGCCACCAAGCTTGATGTCGTAGGCCAATACCCTCACGTTCTGCCGGCGCAAGTCCTCGGCAAGAATGCGCCCGACCTCGCCATAGCCGACAAGGCCCACGCTCCATTGCTTCGGGTCGGTGGATTGCGCGCTCATCGAGAAAACTCCCGCTTCCTTACTGCTTCTCAATTCCGGCCTTCTCGATCACCGCCCGCCACTTGCCGATGTCGGATTTCAGCCGGTCGTAAATCTCCCGCGGTGTGCTGGCTTTCGCCTCGATGCCGAGTTCGAGCAGCCGCTTCTTCACGTCAGGATCGGCAAGGATATCGCGCAGCGCGGCATTGAGCGTGCCGACGATCTCGGGCGGCGTGCCGGCAGGCGCAAACAACGCGTTCCACGACACCACGTCGTAATCGGCAACGCCGCTTTCCCCAACGCTCGCAAGCTCCGGCGTTGCCTCGGAACGCTGCGCGCCGGAGGAGGCGAGTGCCCGCAGCTTGCCGTCGGCGAGGTTGCCCTTCATTGCGGAATAGCTGTCGATCGTCAGCGCGACGTCGCCCTGCAAAAGCGCTACCTGGATTTCCGGCGTGCCCCGATAGGGAATGATCGCAAAGTCGATGCCGGCAGCGGTCTTGAACAATTCCGCCGAGAGATTTTGCGTGCTGCCGACATTGATGGTCCCGACATTCAGCGTCCCGGGTTTTGCCTTGGCGGCGGCGATGACATCGGCGAGCGACTTGAACGGGGAGTTCGCGCCCTTCGCGAAGATGAAATCGAAGAAGCCGAGGCTCGAGATCGGCGCAAAATCCTTCAGCGGATCGAAAGGCAATTTCCTGAACAGCGACACGCTCACAGCGGTGCCGTTCGAGAGCAGTGCGAGCGTATAGCCGTCCGGCGGCGAGGAGGTGACCGTTCGCGCCGCAACGATGCCGCCGGCGCCTGCCTGGTTCTCGACATAGAAGCGCTGCGCGAGCTTTTCGGACAGCTTTTCGGCGACGATGCGCGCGGTGATGTCGGCGACGCCTCCGGCGGCGAACGGAAGCACGATGCGCACCGAACGCTCCGGATATTTCGTCTGCGCGCGGGCCGGGTGCTGCGCAGCCAGGAGCGCACACAGGGCAAATACCAACGAGGACAGGAGACGGAAGCGCGCGCGGACAATAGAAGCCATGGACGACCTTTTTTTGGCTTATAGCACGCGAGCGCGCCGATCCAAGCCTTGGTGGCGCCTAACGCCTGCCGATCCTCTCCCACAGCCAGCGCGCCACCGCAGCGGGGGAGGCGGAGGCGTCATTGCCACTGGCGCGCAGATTGGCCTCGCGCATATCTTCGATATTAATGCGCCCGAGCAGGGGTTTTAGTGCTGCCTGCAAGGCCTCGTCGCCGGCGCGCTTCGGCGCCAGCAGCAGAATGGCATCGTAGGGCGGGATCGCGTGTCTGGTATCGTCAAGCACCACCAGATCGTATTTCCTGATCAGGCCGTCGCTGGTGTAGCCCGCGATCACGTCGACTTCGCCGGACGCCACGGCGGCGTACATGAAGTCCGGCTGCATCGTGCGCTGCGTGCGAAAGGAAAGCCCGTAAGCCCTTTGCAGCGCCGCCCATTCCGGTCGCGAAAAGAACTCGTAGTCGCCGGCGATCGACAAGGTCGGCGCGCGCGACGCGAGATCGGCGATCGAACGGATACCCAGCTCTTCCGCGCGCTTCTTCGGCATGACCAGCGCATAAGCGTTCTCGAAGCCGAGCTCGCCGAACAGCGTGATGTTCTGCTTTGCCAGGATTGCCTTTAGTTCGGTCAACAGCTCTTGCCGCGGCAGCATATCGGTTCGGTGAAACTGGTTGACCCAGAGGGTGCCGGAATAGTCGACGTAGAGGTCGATGTCGTTCGAGGCAAGCGCATCGAAGATCACGTTGGAGCCGAGCCCTTCGCGCGAGCTTGCCGATAGTCCCTCCGCGCGCAGCCGCTCGGCGATGAGTGCCGACAGTACATATTGTTCTGTGAAGGTTTTTGCGCCGACGATATAGGACGAATGCGAGCGGGCCAGCGAAGGGACGAGTGTCGCCGCAACGAGCGCGGCGATGCCGAGGCCGCCGAGACCTGTGCGCAGACGGCTTCGGCTGCGAACCCCGCTCTCGACCAGCGCAAGCAGTTGATCGACTGCAAGCGCGAGCACGGCGGCGGCCAGGCAGCCGAACAGCACGAAGACCCAGTTCTGCGTTTGCAGCCCGGCAAAGATATAATTGCCGAGCGAGGTCTGGCCGATCGGTGTCGACAACGTCGCGGTTCCGATCACCCAGACTGCCGCGGTGCGGATGCCGGCCATGATCACCGGCAGTGCCAGCGGCAATTCCACCATGAACAACGATTGTTGCGGCGTCATGCCGACGGCTTGGGCCGCCTGCAAGATGTCCGCGTCGATGCCGCGCAGCCCGGTCACGGTGTTGCGCAATACCGGCAGCATCGAATAGAGCGCAAGCGCCAGCACCGCCGGCAGGAAGCCGAAGGCGGAGAAGCCGAAGCCGAACCAGCTCAGCGTGAGCGATGCGGCGGCGAGCAGGAGCGGATAGAACAAGGCGAGCAACGCAAGCCCCGGCACGGTCTGCACCACGCTGGCAAAGCCGAGCAGGATGCCGCGGATCAGGGGCCGGTCGCGCGAGACAATCGCAAGCGGCAGGCTGACGATCAGCCCCAGCACCAGCGCCGCAACGCTGACCCGCACATGGTTGCCGAGATAATCGGGAAGGTGCGTCGCTGCTTCGCCCCAGCGCGGATCGGACAAAAGACTCATGCCGCGCCGTCCCGTGGAAGCAGCGTGTTCAGCCGCTCGGCCTGCCGGCGCGGTGTGCGCAGGAGTTCGCTGACATAGGCGTCGCCGCTCCTGGAAAGTTCGTCCGGCGTGCCCAACGACAATAACCGCCCCGCGCGCATCACCGCGACGCGGTCGGCGAGCAACAGCGCTTCCGTCATGTCATGGGTGATCATGATTGTGGTGACCGAGAGCTTCCCGTGCAGCGCGCGGTAGTCCTCACCGAGCGCGTCGCGGGTCAAGGGATCGAGCGCGCCGAACGGTTCGTCCATCAGCACGATGCGGGGATGTGCGGCGAGCGCCCGCGCCACTCCGACGCGTTGCCTTTGTCCGCCCGATAATTCCTGCGGAAGCCGGTCGCGATGCGCGCCGCCGTCAAGCCGCACCAGTGCGAGCAATTCGTCGATCCGCGCCGAGACTTCCGCCGGCGGCGTCCCCAACAGCTTTGGCGTGATGCCGATATTGTCGGCAACCGTCAGATGCGGAAACAGCCCTCCGCTCTGGGAGACGTAACCGATACGCCGCCGCAGTTGCACCGGATCGACCGCGCCCACCTCATCGCCCGCGATGGTGATGCGGCCGCGGTCGGCCTCGATCAGCCGGTTGGCGAGCCGCAGGAGCGTGGTCTTGCCGGAGCCGGAGCCGCCGACGATCGCGAGAAATTCGCCCTCACTGACATCGAGCGAGACGTCGTCGACCGCGACGACCCGTTCCCCGCTGCGGCCGCCGGCAAAACTCTTGCTGACATTGGTGTAGGCGATCAGCGGCGTGGTCATGCCCCTCGGACCGGGATTGAAGCGGCGAGCGATTTCACCCTCCTTCGCGGGGAGGGTAAGTACCAACTACCACGCCGGGCCCTTTGATTGAACTTGTCCGCGCAAGCGGCTAAGCCATCAGCCAAAACCGGGAGGGAAGGCAGTGGACGATTTGTCGGCACAGGCGGTCGCGCTGGATGACGCGACGGTGGCCTTCCGCCTGTCCGATACGCGTACCTACACCGCGGTTGAAAAGGCGAGCCTGTCGGTTGCCCACGGCGAGTTCGTCGCCATCGTCGGGCCGACGGGGTGCGGAAAGTCGACGCTCCTCAACGTTGCGGCCGGCCTGCTGCGGCCTGCCTCCGGCTCGGTCAAAATCTTCAACCGGCCGCTCGCCGGGCTCAACCACGACGCCGGCTACCTGTTTCAGGCCGATGCGCTGTTTCCGTGGAAAACCGCGCTCGACAATGTCGCAATCGGGCTCGAAATTGCCGGCGTGCGGCGGGCCGAGGCGCTCTCCCGCGCGCAGGACTTCCTTGCTTCGGTCGGCCTCGGCGCCTTCGCCGCCCGCTATCCGCACATGCTGTCCGGCGGTCAGCGCAAGCGCGTCGGTCTGGCGCAAGTTCTGATCCGGCATCCCAAAATACTCCTGATGGACGAGCCGTTCGGCCCGCTCGATGCCCAGACCCGGCAGATCATGGGCAACCTGTTGCTCGACCTCTGGAGCGCCGACCGCAAGGCGGTGCTGTTCGTCACCCATGACCTCGAGGAGGCGATCGCACTCGCAGACCGCGTCGTCATCATGTCGGCGGGGCCCGGCGCGCGCATCATCGGCGACTGGCGCGTTCCGCTCGCGCGCCCGCGCGATATTTTCGAGGTGCGGCTGGACAAGGAATTTCACGCGCTGCATCGCGAGATCTGGAGCGTGCTCAAGGCCGAGGTGATGAAGGGCTACGCGCAGTCGACGGGAGGCGCTTGAGCATGTCGCGGATCGGCCTTCTCTCGCTGCAACTGCTTGTCGCCGTCGTGGCCCTCGTGCTGTGGCAGTTTTTCTCGACCGTGCCGGTGTTCGGAAAGGTGTGGCTGCCGCCGTTTTTCTTCTCGACGCCGATCGATGTGTTCAGTCAGGTCATCAAATGGTTTTCAACCGGCGTGATCTGGAAGCATCTCGCGATCACCCTTTGGGAATCGATCCTCGCCTTCGTGTTGGGTTCGGCCGCCGGCGTCGCGGTCGGGTTCTGGTTCGCGCGCCAGCCCCGCGTCGCGGCCGTGTTCGACCCTTACGTGAAAATGATCAATGCGCTGCCCCGCGTGGTGCTGGCACCGATCTTCACGCTGTGGCTCGGCCTCGGCATCTGGTCGAAGGTCGCGCTCGGCGTGACGCTCGTGTTTTTCATCGTGTTTTTCAATGTCTATCAGGGCGTCAAGGAAGTGAGCCAGACGGTGCTCGACAACGGTCGCATGCTCGGCATGAACGAGCGGCAATTGACACGGCATGTCTACTGGCCTTCGGCATTGTCGTGGATGTTCTCATCGCTGCATACCTCGGTCGGCTTTGCCGTGGTCGGCGCCGTGGTCGGCGAATATCTCGGTTCCGCGGCGGGTCTCGGATATCTGATTCAACAGGCCGAAGGTGTGTTCGACGTTGCCGGCGTGTTTGCCGGCATGTTCGTGCTCTCGCTGTTCGTCGTTTTGATCGACATGGTGGTGACGCTGGTCGAACGACGGCTTTTGGTGTGGCGGCCGCAGGCGGTTGAAACGCAGGCTTAGACTTTCGTCGTCATTTGCGCGCCAACGATGATGTTTGGCAGCGCTCCGGTCCGCCGGGCGCTGGCGACGCAGCTACCTTCTCAAGCCCTCCGCGCTGCTTTATCGTGCCGGCAAGATGGAGGAAACCATGAAAAAAATGCTCAGCAAACTGGCGGGCGCGCTGCTTGCCATGACCCTTGCTTCGCCTCTGGCGGCCGCCGAAAGCAAGGTGACGATCGCAGTCGGCGGCGGCGCCTGCCTCTGCTACCTGCCGACCCTGCTTGCCAAACAGCTTGGCGAATTCGAGAAAGCGGGCGTTGCCGTCGACCTCGTCGATCTCAAGGGCGGCTCGGATGCGCTCAAAGCCGTGCTCGGCGGCAGCGCCGATGTGGTCTCCGGCTATTTCGACCATTGCGTCAATCTGGCGGCCAGGAAGCAGGAGCTCGTCGCTTTCGTGGTCTATGACCGCTATCCGGGGCTGGTGCTGGTCGTGTCGCCCTCGCACACGAGCGAGATCAATTCGGTCAAGGACCTTGCCGGTAAGAAGGTCGGCGTCAGCGCGCCGGGGTCTTCCACCGATTTCTTCCTCAAATACCTCTTGAAGAAGAACGGGCTCGATCCAACCAGCGCTGCCGTGATCGGCGTTGGCCTGGGCGCGACCGCCGTTGCGGCGATGGAGCAGGGGCAGATCGACGCCGCCGTGATGCTCGATCCGTCGGTGACCGTGCTGCAGGGCAACCATGCCGATCTAAAAATCCTCGCCGATACCCGCACGCAGAAGGATACGCTTGCCACCTTCGGCGGCGAATATCCGGGCGGCGCGCTCTACTCGACCGCAGCCTGGGTCTCGTCCCACGAGAAGGAGGTGCAGGCTCTGACCAATGCGATCGTCTCCACGCTCGCCTGGATCCATTCGCACACGGCCGAAGAGATCATGGCGAAGATGCCGGAGGAGACGGTCGGCAAGGACAAGGCGCTCTATCTCGCCGCGCTGAAGAACACGATCCCGATGTATTCGGAGACCGGCAAGATGGACCCCAAGGGCGCAGACGCCGTGCTCGCGGTGTTCAGCGAGGGCTCGCCTGAGGTCGCCAAGGCCAATATCGACGTCAGCAAGACGTTCACCAACAAATATGTCGATCAGGCGAAGAAGACGACGGGCATGAATGCGAAATAGCGCGCAAGCAGATTCGAGCGGCAATTCGCCGGTTCGCTCCGGGAGGTGCGGATGAAGCGGCGCGAATTCCTGAGTTTTGCCGTCGGCGCCGCAATTGGCCTGCCGCTCGCAGCGAATGCTCAATCCGGTCGCGTTCGCCGTATCGGCTTAATGGCCAATCTGCCGCTGCGGCCGATCGAGCGCTTCCGCGACCGGATGAAACAACTGGGCTATGTAGAAGGCCAGAATCTCGTCGTCGAGTACCGTTTTGCCGAAGGCAGGGACGAGCTTTATACGGGCTTTGCCGAAGAACTGGTGAGCATGCCTGTCGAACTGATCGTGGCGTGGGGAACGCCGGCGGCTTTCGCGGCCAAGCGCGCCACTTCGAAGATTCCGGTCGTGATAACCGTTGGCGACGTCATCAACACTGGACTGGTTTCCAACCTCGCGCGTCCCGATGCCAATATCACCGGGTTCGTCGCCCTCAACGTGGAGCTCGAGGAGAAACGGCTCGAACTCATCAAAGAAATAGTGCCGCACCTTTCGAAGGTCGCCGTCCTGGGAAATCGCGCCAACCCGCTCAACAAGATCAATTCGGAGGCGGTACGCCGTGTCGCGGAGCGGCTCTCGGTCTCGATCGAGGTAGTCAATATCGTCAGAAGTGATGAGGTCGAGGCCGCACTTGGCGCGATAGCCTCAGTGCATCCTGATGCCGTGATCATCGCATCCGATACATTGTTGTTGAGCGAACGCGCAAGGATAACGAAGTTCATGGCGGACAACGGCATCCCCGCCGTCTATCCGTTTCGCGAATACGCCGATGCCGGCGGCTTCATCTTTTACGGAGCCAACATCGCTACGTTGTTCGAGCGCGCTGCCGACTACGTGCACAGAATATTGAACGGCGAAAGTCCGCAGAACCTTCCGATTCAACAGGCAACGAGCTTCGAGATGATAATCAATCTGAAGGCCGCGGCAAAGCTTGGCCTGACGCTTCCGCCCGCGGTGCTCGCCCGCGCCGATGAGGTCGTCGAATAGAACCCGCTTGTGACCTTTTCACACGTCCAGGCGCCTTTACTTTCCGCGCGAAAGAGTGTGCTTCGACGGCCTGCGACCTCCGGAGGGTACGGACTGAGATGGATCCGACCATTCACCGCGTCACGATGCTTGACCTGAAGGTCGAGTCCTCCGTCTGGCCGTTCGCGAGCACGCGACGTGGCGAGATCGACGCGCATTTTGCCGACAGGCAGCGCGAGCGGCCGAACATGTGGAACGGCCGCGTGCTGCTCGGCCGCGATCCCGTCTTCGAGGGCCCGCGCTTCTCGGCGCGATATTTCGAGACCGATTTTGCAAGCTTCCTGTCGTGGCGCGATTGGGGCTTTCCCGATTCCGCCGTGTTCAACGGGTTCGGCATGGGCGCGCTGCGCACTTCCGACGGCGCCTTCATCCTGGGCGAGATGAGTGCGCAAACGGCGAATGCCGGCCGCATCTATTTTCCGGCCGGCACGCCGGATCCGAACGACATTGCAGGCGGTGCAGTCGATATCGCCGGCAGCGTGACGCGCGAGATCGAGGAGGAGACCGGGCTCACCGCCGCCGACTACAGCGCTTCACCGCACTGGGATTGCATCGTCGTCGGCCCCTCGATTGCGATGATCAGGCTGCTCGATCTCGCCATGACGGCGGAAGCGGCGCGCGCCAGGATCGAGGCCAGTCTCGCGCGCCAGGCGCACCCCGAATTGTCAGCGATCCATCTGGTGCGCAGCCTGCGCGACCTCAGCCCGCAGATGCCGCGCTTTGTGACCGCATTCATCGAGCGCGAACTGGGTACGTCTTAGCGACCCGCCTTTAGCAAAACGTTCAAGGTCCGGATCGAGGAAAGCAGCGCTATTCGGCTTGACATCGCTCGGCCTGATCAATGTGATGGGCTCCAACAAGATCAAGAAAATGCGATGCACAATTCTTCGAGGGAGGAAGGTTCGATGCTGACCGGCAAGGTTGTTCGCCTGTTTTTTGGGCTGATGGTCGCGCTTGCGACTTCGGGCGTGGCGATTTCCGCCCATGCCCAGGAGAAAAAAATCAAGATCGGCGTGATCTTCGACCTGACCGGCCCGCTGGCCGGCGGCGGCTCCGAGCTCGAATATCTCGGCGCCAAGATCATGCTCGATCAATTCGCCAAAACCGGGGTCGAGGGCTACAAGGTCGAGGCGATCTATGCGGATGCCCAGAGCAAGCCCGACGTCGCCATCAACGAATCCGTGCGTCTGCTCGAGCAGGAAAAGGTCGACATGTTGCTCGGCTTCTTCTCGTCGGCGCAATGCGTGCCGGTCGCCGATCGCGTCGAGCAGCTCAAGAAGTTCATGTGGATGACCACGTGCATTTCTTCCGCCGTGTTCGCCAACAAGAATTTCAAATATGTGTTCCGCCCGCAGGCGAGCGGCGACCAGTTCGGCCTGATGACGATGGATTTCATCGCGCGCAATTCGAAGGCCAGTTTCGGCAAGGAGCCGAAGGACCTGCGGGTCGCCATCATCCATGAGGACGGCGCCTATGGCGTCGACGTGGCGAAGGGCAACGTGGCCGGTGCGGAAAAAGCGGGCTTCAATGTCGTGCTGAAGGAGGGCTATTCGGCGACCGCGCCCGATCTGTCGGCTCTCGTCACCAAGCTGAAGCGCGGGCGTCCCGACGTGATCTTCCATACCGGCTACAATCCCGACATCACCCTGTTGCTGCGGCAGGCCCGCGAACAGGGGTTGAGGTTCGGCGCGCTGGTCGGCCATGGCGCGGGCTACGGCGTCTACGAGAAGCTCAAGGAAGGTCTCGGTGCCGATGTCAACTACATCTTCGACACCGATCCGATCTCGATCTGGCTCGCCAACGAAAAGACGCTCGATCCGAAACTCCTGCCGGTGATCAAGATGGTGGGCGAGCAGTTCGACAAATTGCGGCCGGGGGTTGCGATCCGCTCGGCCCATGTCGGTATTGCCGCCTCGAACACCTATGTGTTCCTTGCCGACGTGCTGCCGCGCGCCATCAAGAAATATGGCGGCGTCGATCCGGATGCCCTGCGCAAGGCCGCGCTCGATACCGACATCCCCGAAGGCGGCACCATGCTCGGCTTCGGCGTCAAATTCTACGGCGAGGGCACGCCGATGGCCGGCCAGAACGAGCGCTCGTTCCCGGTCGTCATCCAGTATATCGACGACAAGTCGTATGTGGTGTGGCCGCCGAGTCAGGCCCAGCGCGACGCCGTGTTGCCGCTGCCGAAGGGCACCACCTACGCGAACCAGTAGCGCGGACGTCGAACCGGCGGAGGAACTGCGGTGCTGGAAGTCACGGGCCTGGTGAAACGTTTCGGCGGCTTCACGGCCGTCAACAACGTCTCGTTCAAGGTCGATCAGGGCGAGATCCTCGGCCTGATCGGTCCCAACGGCTCGGGCAAGAGCACGATCTTCAACATGCTCTCGGGCACGCTGGTGCCGACCGCGGGGTCGATCAACTTCGCCGGGGCGGAGATCGCAGGGCTCGCCCCGCACCGGATCATCAACCGCGGCATCGGCCGCACCTTCCAGATCCCGCGTCCGTTCCGTCGGTTGAGCCTGTTCGAAAACGTCGCGCTCGCGGGCTTCTACGGCCAGGGCAGCCACAGCCGCGCCAAGGCCGAGGAGGGGGCGGAGAAGGCGCTGGCGATGGTCGGACTGCCGGCCGATCGTCACACCGGCGTGGATGGGCTCGGCGCGGCGGGCTTGAAAAAGCTCGAGCTTGCCAAAGCGCTTGCGACCGGGCCGAAACTGCTGCTGGCCGACGAGAGCCTCGGCGGCCTCGACGAGGCGGAAATGGACCAGGCCGCCGACATGCTGCGCCGGATCAGGGACGATCTCGGCATCACCATCATCTGGGTCGAGCACATCATGGGCGTGCTGATGCGCGTCGTCGACCGCGTGATGGTGCTCGATCATGGCGAGAAGA
>Ga0310917_10001038_pt1 | contig 12881 bp, 10 predicted proteins | sample GREbulkMGLF178_FD_203531 | JGI IMG/M metagenome (GOLD analysis project Ga0310917, IMG submission 203531) | Lab enrichment of tropical soil microbial communities from Luquillo Experimental Forest, Puerto Rico - GRE.bulkMG.LF178 | ecosystem: Environmental > Terrestrial > Soil > Tropical forest >... | reverse complement strand
CCGGAAAAGGATGTCTACCGTTGTCCGGCCGGAGAGCAGTTGACCTATCGGTTCACAGCGGAAGAGCATGGCAAGACGATACGCCGCTATTGGACGACGGCGTGTTCGAAGTGCCCCTGCAATCGCGATGCACGACTGGGCCGGAACGGCGGATCCAACGCTGGGAACACGAGCACCTGCTGGGGCCGTTCAGGAGCGTCTCGACGCGAGCCCGCAAGCCATGCGTGTGCGCCGCGAGACCGTTGAGCATCCATTCGGCACGATGAAAGCGCGGATGGGCGCGACGCACTTCTTGACAAAGACCCTGCCGAAAGTCGCCACCGAGATGGCACTCTCCGTGCTCGCTTACAACTTGACGCGGGTGATGAACATCGTCGGTGTCAAACCGCTCATCGCAGCGATCGGGGCATAGCGGGCTGCGGAGCGTCACTCACTAGCCGACTGCACTGCCCAGATGCCCCCTCAGTGGCTCTCAGATGCCAATGGCGTCTGTTCGCGTCGAAAATCCCCGACTGCCGACGACCACAACCACCTGATACCCTGCGGCACCGTTTTCATATTTTCACACGACCAAGTCCCGTAGCCGGCAACGTCGCATAAGCGCGATTCGGCAAAATCACCGGTCCGCTGACCCGCTGAACCTTTGGTTTCGGCACGGATTTACGCGGTCTTGCACTCACTTTGATAGCATGACGCACTCTATGCGAGGAGATCGCATGCCGAAAAACCCACTTGCTCGCGAGCAGGAGATGGTCATTCAGGTGGCCTGCCACGCCCTGACGCGAACGATCGAGCAATATTCGCCCGTGGGCACCGACACTCTGCCTATTGCCACAGCCGCCATCAGCCGAATGTTCGCCGACTTGATCAACAGCCTCTCGAGCGCTCCTGATGTCATCGAAATCGTCAATCGACAGATCGAAAAATGCGGTTGTCGGCTCATCCAGACCCGACGGCATTGAAAAATGTGCTAAACAGAACTTTGCTTCGTGGGCTGCCCTCCCCCCAGCTCGTGAATGGATGAAGCGAACGGCAGCCGTGTCGGCGGCCTCTCCCGGCGGGTGTTGCCTGCCAGGTTGGCCAGTGAAAAGTGCGAAAGGGGGAAACTATGGTTGCATCGGAAATCGCGCTTGCAGTCGGCAACAGCGCTCGCAGCATCAGTGCCCTTCGCGCCGCGCTTGTCTTCATTCTGGCGTTGGCTGCGATGTCCGCTCAGGCCGGGCAAGCGCCGCGAGAACCCTATTCCTGTCGGCTTTACGCCGACGCCGGCGGACACTGCGCTTTATTAAATTGTAGTGACCGGGGTACTGATCGGCGGCTGCATCGCCTAAAGCGCGAGTGCCTGCGCGACGGCGGCGGGCAACCATGAGCCGAGAACCGAAGCGGAATTCTGTCGTGGCCGATTGGGGAACTTGACCCTTTCCGCTAATGAATTAGTGCGCCGATGGGACCGCGAGTTCGAATCCCATTCCCTCCGCCAGTGAGTCTGTCTCAGTGGGGTCCCGCGGACGCTGTCGGCCAAAGTCGCGGCTCTCGCGCCGGTCTGGGCCTGGTCTGGGACGTGAGAAGGGGACGAGCTGGCGACGACCAGGCTTTGTTTGGCCCTGTTTCTCTGATTGGCATTGATGCAGTCCCACTTCGGCAAGACTCAATCCGGTCGCAACGACGCGCCGGCCGCGGTGGAGCCGCAGCCTGCAGCACATCTCCGGCTGTGCGGCTCAACTTGCGAGCAGTCTGTGCTGCTCGGTCCAGTCCAACGGCAGATCGAGTTCGGTCAGACGCGTCGCGGCGAGCGCGACGGGTTGCCGGCCTTGCAAGATCGCTTCGAGCAGCTCCGGGCTCAAGAAGGCGAGACCAACAAGCCGGCGGATGTAGCGCCGGGTGATGCCGTCACGCTCGGCCAAGGCCTGCAGCGACGGCGCGCGGCCGGTGGCCAACTCGTCAAACCACGCGCGCCCGCGCGCGATCGCCTTGATCAGCGCCGGATCGCGTCGTGCACTGTGGTTCTGTTGATTCAGTCGCGGCAGCGTCAGCTTGGTTTCGACACCGCGCCGCTTCAAGGCGACTGCTGCCGTCAGCTCAATAGCACTGCTGCTCGGGTCCTCCAATGCGGGTGACGGGCCATCGCGGCCCGACAGCGCGCCGGGCCGCATTTTAATGGTGATCGCCTTTTCGTCGACGATCACCTTCTCGACGAGACCCCGAACGAGCTTTGCTCGGTCTTGGGGTGAGCCGCTCAACGCGGCGGCAAGACGGGCCGCACGCGCAAGCATTTTGCGCATTTGGTCGACGGGCATGCCACCTGCACCATACCCTTCGAGCAACCCCGCCGGACTGGTCAGAGCTTCTACTAGGATTCTGATCACCGCACCTTCGACCTCTTGCGCGGCGAGACGCCAAACCGGCGCGCGATCCTCGCCGGTTTCAGTAATCGGCGCCGCCGAGACGTAGTAGCGATAGCGTCGACCGCTCCTGACGGCGTGCGACGGGGTAAACCGGTTCCCCTGAGCATCGCTCAGCATCCCCGTCAGCAGGCTCGGCTTGGCTGCCCCGACCTTTGATCGGTGACGGCGCGCCTTGACCGCGAGCTGGTCCTGCACGGCGGTCCAAGTCTTGGCATCGATCAGAGCCGGATGCTGTCCGGGATAGAGCTGGCCCTTGTGGGCAATCTGACCGGTGTAGATCGGGTTCGCGAGCAGCCGGTAGATGTGCCCGCGCGATAGGGGCTTGCCGCCGCGTTGGCGGCCGTCTGCCGTCATGACGCGCTTTGTGCTTAATCCGAACTGATCAGCCTCCTGCTTGACCCGACGCACGCAGCCGAGTTCACGATACAGACCAAAGATGCGGCGCACTGTTTCGGCTTCGACAGGGTTGATGACCAGCGTACGCCCGCTCGCGTCATAGCCGAGCGGCACATTGCCACCCATCCACATCCCTTTCTGCTTTGAGGTGGCGATCTTGTCGCGAATGCGTTCGCCGGTCACCTCCCGCTCGAACTGGGCAAACGACAGCAGCACATTGAGCGTCAGCCGCCCCATCGAGCTCGTCGTGTTGAATTGCTGGGTCACCGACACAAACGACACACCCTGCCCATCAAAGATCTCGACCAGCCGCGCGAAATCGGCCAGTGAACGGGTCAGCCGGTCGACCTTGTAGACCACAACGATGTCAATCCGCCCGGCACGGATATCGGCGAGCAGAGCTTGTAGCGCGGGCCGCTCCATATTGCCACCCGAGAACCCGCCATCGTCGTAGCGGGTTCGGGCCCGCACCATCCCTCGTGGCATTGACTGCGGATATAGGCCTCGCAAGCCTCGCGCTGGGCTGCGAGCGAGTTGAACTCCTGGTCGAGCCCTTCTTCGGAAGACTTTCGAGTGTAGATCGCGCAGCGCTTATGGCGAGGATCAGTCCGCGCCATTGCGGTCTTCTTCCATCGGCTGGTCTCGCGGAACCGATGCTTGTGAGGGCGAGTGGGTACCCGAGCGGTTTGGCCTCAGTCCAAAGAACAGCGGGCCCGACCACGCTGTCCCGGTGATCTTCCGCGCAATCGCCGACAGCGAGCGGTAGTGCGCGCCCTGCCACGAGAAGCCGTCATCGAGCACCAGCACCTCGTAATTTCCACCCCGCCACTCGCGCATCAACCGGGTGCCGGGTTTCAGCTGCGGCCGGATCCTGACCCGCCCGGATTGCTGCAGTTCCAGAACGATCTGGCGGAGTTGACGCTGCAGCTCCAGACGCGGCCCGCCCGAGGCGACTTCCTGCGTTCGGTGGGCTACGGCGCGCACCAGCAGCTTACGGCTGAGGCGCGGCGCGGTCTCGGTTTTGCAGAGCTGGCACCACAGCGCACGAAGCTCGGCGAGGTCGAGGTGGGGGAGGCGCGAGAGCGCCTCCCTACTGCGTTCGTGATGTCGACCCGACATAGCCCATCACCGCTTGTCGCTGGTTTCGACCGGAGCCAGCCGGTAGACCGACCGATCATCGGCATCCTTGCTGCGCGTCGCCGCGCGACCGGCCCGGCGCAGTCCGGTAATGGCGGCCCGCACGGTATGCGGTAGCCAACCGAGCCGCTGACCGATCTCGGCAACCGAAGCGCCGTCGGGTCGCTCGAGCATAGCGATCAGCTTGGCGCGCTTTGTGCTGGCCGGTGGCTGATGGGCACCGCTTCCACTGGCCGAGGCCAAATCCGCGCGCGGAGCTACGGGTTTGGAGCGCGGGCGAGCCTGCTTAGGTTTCCCGTGAACCGCGGCAGCGTCATTGGACCTTGCCTTCGTTTGGCGTTCGGTCTTGCCGCCCGGTTTGTTTGTGATGACGCCGGGATCGACCTTTGCCTCTGCCTTGGTCTTTGCTTGCCTGCCGGTTTGCCTAGTGGTCATGGCCGTGCTCTCCAAATCCGCACCGCGCCTGTCGCGATGCTTGCACCACCACAAGCCCGGCGATTGGGGCCAGGCGGGCGGCGACCGAGGAAAGAGGCCGTCAACACCGACAGCAATGCTCGCTTTGGCCGCGAAGTCGAGTGGAATGAGAGCGGGAACGACCGTTTTTTGCGCCGTCTGAGAGTGGATAGCTCCCGCCCGCCCCGCCCGCTCGGTCACCTCGTCGGCGCCGGGCCTTAGATGATTTGTCGTCGTGGGATCCAGGATAAGCGGAACCGTCCGGCCGGCTGATGTTCAATCCGGAAGCTGTATGGCGCCATGACGGGCCATCGCGGTGGATTGTGGTTGGCGGCGCGACCTCGCGGTCGGTCAGCTTAAAGGCGGGCCAGAAACCCTTCTAGCGGCGGCGAGCCCGGAACGTGTCTCGTCAGAATTCGAGCAGGTTGTCCCGGAACAGCTCGTGGCTGTAGGACGACCGCATCAGGCCGCGCCGCTTCAGCGCCGGCGCGAGCCCGTCGCAGATCTCGCCGACCGTGCGCCGGGTCAACCCTTCGGTGATCATAAACCCGTCACCGCCGATCTCCGCGATCGCCTCGCCCATCTCCGCAGCGATGCTGTCCGGCGTCCCGACAAAATCGACCCCGCCGCTGGCGGGATCGCTGAGCGCCTCGCGCAGCGTCTTGGCGCCCGTTCCGGAGGTGTAGAGCATCGTCAGCGAGCGCGAAGCATTTGTGCGGATGTCCGGTAGCGGCGCGTCGAGGTCAAAGCGGGAAAAATCGATGCCGCTGAGAAACGACAATTGGGCCAGCCGCGGCTCGATATTTTCGACGAGCGCCGCATCGAAGCGCCGTTTTTTGTCGCGCGCCTCCTCCATCGTTTCGCCGAGTATGATGCCGACGCAGAACATGACCTTGCAGGTTGCCGGATCGCGCCCTTGCTTCGTCATCAAAGCGGTGATCTCGTCCCGATAGACCTTCGCCTCCGCAACGCCGCGCGCGCGGGCGACAATCGTGTCGGCATGCTTTGCCGCGAATGCCATCCCCGCCGGTGAGCCGCCGGCCTGGCAGATGACTGGGCGGCGCTGCGGTCCGGGCGGGGCGTTGAGCGGCCCGCGCGACTGATAGTACCGGCCGGCGAAGTCGATCGGATGCACCTTGCGGTAATCGGCGAAGGTACCGGTCTCGGAGTCGGCGACAATTGCATCCGGTTCCCACGATTCCCAGAGCCGGTCGACGACCTCCATCCATTCATCCGCCATCTCATACCGGAGGTCGTGCTCGTAATGCCGGTCGAGGCCGAAATTCTGCGCCGTGCGGTCACTGTGGGCGGTCACCAGGTTTAGTCCGACCCGGCCATGGGTGAGATGGTCAAGCGTCGCGGCCAGGCGGGCGGCGAGGTAGGGTGGATAGAACGCGGCGCAGAGCGTCGGCACGATGCCGAGATGGGAGGTCGCCTGGCCGATCAGGGGGACAAGCGGCAGCGGGTCGAGCTTTGGGACCGTTGCGGCGTTGCGCAGATGCCATTCCGACGAACCGCGGTAGGCGTCGGGGACAAATGAGCCGTCTTCAATCAACACATAATCAAAGCACGCCTGGTCCATCGCGCGCGCCAGCTCGATCAGCCGCTCGCCCAATGCCCAGTCGGCGCCGATAGAGCCCGACCAGGACTGGTTCCAGGCATGGACCGAGTAGCCCCTGCCGACAAACCACCCGAGATGCAGCACAAGCGCCTCCCTCAGCAAAATGCCGGCGTCGCGCGCCGCAATCGCCGTGCCAGCACCGCGGACGGCATGATCCTTGCTGGGCCTATTCGCCGGCTGCCGCGACGCGCGACGGCGGCAGGTCTGGCCGGAGATCGGGACCGATGAGCAACCTGATTGTCAAGATCGCGGGTGCGGTGTTGATCAACCTCTTCTTGATCCACTCTGCACTGGCGGCTGAGAAATGCGAGCCAGCTGCGCTCGCGAGGAAATATCCTTCACTCGCCGGCAAGACGATCAGGATCGCACAGGACCCGCAAGGGCCGCCTTACGCGTTTCGCGATCCGGAGAATTTCGACCGTCTGGTCGGGCTTGACGCCGATATCCTGCGCGCCGTCTTTGCCTGCATCGGGGTGCCGTTCGAGTTCAAGACCGGCAGCTGGTCGGGCCTCTTGCCCTCGGTCATCGCCGGTCAGGCCGATGTCATGTGGAGCAACCTCTATTACACGCCGACCCGCGCCGAGCAGGTCGATTTCGTGACCTATTTGTTGGCTGCGACGCGGGGCATTGTCCGCAAGGGCAACCCAAAGAATGTCCATTCGCTCGACGACGCGTGCGGCGTGCGCGCCGCGGCCGGCCTCGGGACGGTCGAGGAGGCGATGTTTCGAGGGCTTAGCGACAAATGCGTCGCTGCCGGAAAGCCGCCGCTGGAGATCGTCACCTATCCCGACCGGCCAACCGGCGTGCGCATGCTGATCAATGACCGCGCCGACCTCTTGATGGGCGATGCCGGGGGCAACGCGTACACGATCAAGCTCTACCCCAACGATCTGGAGAGCGGCTATGTGATCCTGACTGACTACAAGGTCGGTCCGGGGATCAGCAAATCGATGCCGGAATTGCGGCAGGCGATCTTTGAAGCGATGCAGATCGTGCAGGCTGATGGGACGCAAAAAACGCTTATGGCCAAGTACGGTGTCGATCCCGAACTGCAGCGGCCGGTCGAGATGCATACGAAATAGGCACGCAAGTCACGGCGCAAGAGCGCGGCGGTCACCGATGTCGAGCCAATTTCTCCACTACCTGACATCGCACTTCCTGCTGGAAGGCGCGCTGTTGGCGATCGAGATCGCTGTCGTCTCGATGGTGGCGGGGCTGGTTCTGGGACTCGGTCTGGCGTTGTTGCGGCTGTCGCGCCACGCCGTGCTGCGCGGCCCGGCCTGGTGTTACATCTGGTTTATTCGCGGCACGCCGCTCTTGTTGCAGCTCGTCTTCATCTACGACGTGCTGCCGGCGGTGGGCATCAAGCTCGACACATTCACGACCGCGATCATCGGTTTTTCCCTCAACGAGGCGGCGTTCAGCGCCGAGATCATCCGCGGCGGCATCCTGTCGGTCAGCCGCAGCCAGGCGATCGCTGCCGCGGCGCTCGGCATGCCGGGCGGGCTGACGCTGCGCCGGATCATCATGCCGCAGGCGATGCGCGCGATCCTGCCTGGCATCGCCAACCAGGCGATCAGCATGATCAAAAGTACGTCTATTGCCTCGGTCATCATGGTCAACGAGCTGACGTTTCGGGCCGAGCAGATCGTCGGGCAGAATTTCAAATTCTTTACTGTGTTCACGGCGGCGGCGCTGATCTATCTGGCGATGACCAGCTGCGTCGCGGTTGGCCAGATCGCGGCCGAGCGGCGCTTCGACTTTCTCCGCGAACCTGGCGGTACCCTGCGTGCGCGGTTCAGATCGGCAGTCGGCCTCGCACCGCGGTCAGAGCCTGCCGCCAAGTCCCAGCCGCTGCGGCGCGAGAAGCTGCCGGCGCTGATTGGAGACATTTGCCAAGGCGTTGAGGGCGGGGTAGGGCGGCCTGTCGTCGTCTGCCGAAACGTCCAGAAAACCTATGGCGAGAGACAGGTCCTCAACAGCATCGATCTGACTGTCGGCCGCGGTGAGGTCGTGGTGATCATGGGTCCAAGCGGATCCGGCAAGAGCACTTTGCTACGCATGATCAACCATTTAGAGCCGCTCGACTGGGGCGAGATCACCGTCGACGGGAAGCATGTCGGCTATCGACGCATGCCGGGCGGCGGGCTGAAGCCGTCCGGCAATATTGCGCGCGGGCGGGCGGAAGCACGGATCGGCATGGTGTTTCAGCACTTCAACCTGTTTGAGCACCTGACGGCTCTGGAAAACCTGATCGAAGCGCCAATCCGCGTCTACCGCCAAGCGCCCGATGAGGCCCGCCAAATCGGCCTGCGGCTGCTCGCCGGCGTCGGCCTCGCCGACCATGTCAATCACCTGCCGCACCGGTTGTCGGGTGGGCAGCAACAGCGCGTCGCGATCGCCCGGGCGCTTGCGGTGTCCCCGCGCGTCATGCTGTTCGACGAGCCGACCTCGGCGCTCGATCCCGAGCTGGTTGGTGAAGTCCTCGCCGTTATCCGCGGGTTAGCCGAGGCCGGGATGACAATGATCACCGTGACCCACGAGGTCCGCTTTGCACGCGAGGTTGCCGACCGTATCGTCTTTATGGATGACGGTGTCATCGTCGAGGAAGGGCCGCCCATGCAGCTGCTCGACGCGCCAAAGCATGAGCGCACGCAGCGATTTCTGCGGGTGGTCGCGCATCAGGAAGACATGGCCGCCTGAACAAGAACTTCGGGGGAGCCGGATGGCCACAGCGCAACCTAGGCATCACGTCGTTCCCGCCAGCACGGAAACTGTGCATTGGGGCTATTTCAGCCGCTCGCTCCGGCCGGCGCTGTCGGTCGCATCCGGGGACCTTGTCAGGTTCGAGACGCTGACCCACCACGCCTATGATGACTATGCGCGGATGATCGCCGGCGACCCCGGCGCCGAAAGCGTCTTTCACTGGACAAGTGATAAAAAGAATGTCGATCGCCGTAATGCCGGGCCTCTCGACGCGTCGATCCACGGCCGCGGCGCCGGGGAAGGCTTTGGCGTCCATATCTGCACCGGTCCGGTGTGGGTCGAGGGTGCCGAGCCGGGCGATATGCTCGAGGTGCGCATCCTCGATGTCCGGCTGCGCGGCTGCGGCAATCCAGCATTTGCGGGGTGCGCTTTTGGCAGCAACGTGGCCGCCTGGTGGGGCTTTCACTACAACGATCTGCTGACCGAACCGAAGCCGCGCGAGGTCATCACGATTTACGAACTCGACGCGAGCGGTGGCAGCAACTGGGCACGCGCGGTCTACAACTACCGGTGGGCACCGCAGACCGACCCGTTTGCGGTCGTTCACCAGACCATCGATTATCCTGGCGTGCCGGTCGACCATTCACTGGTCGAGGAAAACCACTCGGTCCTCAAAGGTGTCCGCATCGCCGTACGACCGCATTTCGGGGTCGTCGCGGTCGCGCCCAAAGAAGCGGAGCTTGTCGATACGATCCCGCCGGGTTATTTCGGCGGCAACATCGACAATTGGCGGATCGGCAAGGGCGCGGTGATGTTTCTCCCGGTCGCGGTGCCGGGCGCGCTGTTTTCGGTCGGGGATCCGCATGCGAGCCAGGGCGATTCCGAGCTGTGCGGCACCGCGATCGAGTGCTCGCTGACCGGCACGTTTCAGCTGATCCTGCGCAAACAGGACCGCCTGGGCGGTACACCGCTGGCGGGTTTGCACTATCCGCTGCTGGAAACACCGGACGAATGGATCGTCCATGGCTTCAGCTTTGCGAACTACCTCGCCGAACTCGGCGACCGGGCGCAAACCGAGATCTTTGCCAAGTCGTCACTCGATCGCGCGATGCGGGACGCGTTCCGCAAAATGCGCCACTTCCTGATGACGGCGAGAGGCCTCAGCGAAGACGAGGCGATCTCGCTGATGTCGGTCGCGGTTGATTTTGGCGTGACCCAAGTGGTCGACGCCAATTGGGGCGTCCACGCGATCCTCAAAAAGGCGCTATTCAGCCACAAGACGTAGGGTGCTTTACCCTTTTGTCCGTCCGGCCTCCCGGGGTGGTCTGCAGCTTACTCCGCCGCCATTGCCAGGAATGGGTGCAGCGCCTCGTTTAGCGTCTCCTCGTAAGCCTCGAGCCATGGTTGCCCCTCGGGGGCGATCAGATCGCCGGAGCGCGCCTTCGCGGCGATCTCGGGATTGTTGACGCCGGGCGGCTCGATACCCTCGTCGCGCAGCGCCCGCGTAGCATCGAGCAGGCCCCGCCGGGTCACGACGATCATCAAATCGCTCAGTGCAAGGTTTTCCAGCGTCCGGTCGGAGATTTCGCCCATCCCCTCGGTGACGGCCGAATCCTGTGGAAACACGCCGTTGATGCCGGTGTAGCTGACCGTCCGCTGAGCATCGCGATCGACCAGATAATCGTTGTCCTTATTGGCTACCGGACGCCACCGCCCGTACCAGTCGGTGGTGTTCGGCAGCGTCTCGGTGACGCGGTCGAGAAGCGGTAGCGGCTCGCCCTTCTTGTTCCAGCTCAGGACGGGCGTCTTGCGGCTCCAGCTGAACGTGAAAGCCATCGTGTGAGTGTCATCCATCGGGACCCAGCCCTGAACGAGGACATTGTCGGTCAGCGGGCCGTTCGGGAACAGCGTCCAGAACGGAAAAACGAAATGGGCAAAGCGGTAGTAGGTGTCGCCCGGGGTCGCCGGCCGATAGGCGGCGTACATCGTGCCGTAGTCGGTGCGCGTGACGTGATAGCGCGGCGCGCGGTCGGTGTACTGGAACCGCTCAAGGTGGTTCGAGTCGACGTCGTCGATCGTGACCTTGCCGGTGTGCAGAAAGCTGAAATGCGAGGTGTCGATGTCGCCTTCCAGCGCCTGCAGCCAGTTGCATTGCCGTTGGCGCGCCCACAACTCAGTTTCCCCGGGTGGGCACAGCATCGCTTCAAGCATCGGCAACGGCGGCGCCACCTCGCGAGCGCCCATGTAAACAAAGACGAGCTCGTTGCGCTCGGCGACGCGGTACGCCTTGGCCCGGACCTTCTCGCGGAAGTCGTGTTCGACCGGGAGATTGGGCATGTCGAGGCAATTGCCTTCGATATCGAATTTCCAGCCGTGGTAGACGCATCGCAGCCCGCCCTCCTCGTTGCGGCCAAAGAACAGCGAGGCGCAACGGTGCGGGCAGCGGTGGTCGAAAATCCCGACGCGACCGGCGCTGTCGCGGAACGCGATGAGCCGTTCGCCCAGCAGCATCAGCCGCAGCGGGTCGCCGTCGGCCTTCAGCTCCGATGACAGACAGGCCGGCACCCAATATTGCCGCATCAGGTTACCTATCGGCGTGCCTGGGCCGACCTGCGTCAACAGTTCGTTTTCTGCCGCTGTCGTCATCGCCTTATCTCCTTCGATTCTGCCGCCTTCCGAAAAGCTCCTTTGGGGTCGTTCCCGCCGCCTTGTTCATGACGCCGGTGCCCATCCTCGCGCCAATTGCGCACGCCGCGAGCGCTGCTTCGGGCGTACACGATTCGCGCTTGCACTGGTTATTCGTCGCTGTTTGCGATACGCCGCTGTCGTCTCGCAGGAAGCGTGCCACGCTGCGATGCCGGTAACCGTTTTATGAATCTTGCGGCGTTTTATCGGGAAGCCGCTGGCATGCGTGTTGCTCGGGAATTGAGCGAGGGAAAGTAGTCGCGGCCCGGCTACCCGCTGTTGCGCAGACCGGCGGCGAGGCCGTTGATCGTCAGATGAATCCCGGTGACGACATTCTCATCCGTGTCGCCGGCACGATAGCGCTTCAGCAATTCAATCTGCATGTGATTGAGCGGATCGAGATACGGAAAACGGTTGCGGATTGAGCGCGCCAATAGCGGGTTGCTTTCGAGCAAGCTCTGTTGGCCCATGATCCTCAGTAGTGCGTCGACCACGCTCTGCCATTCCACCCGCAATCGGGAAAAGATGCGGTTGCGCAGCTCGCTATCGGAAACCAGCTCCGCATAGCGGGAGGCAATTGCAATGTCGCTCTTGGCCAATACCATGTCCATGTTGGACAGCAGCATCTGGAAGAACGGCCACTCGCGGTACATCCTCTGCAACATTCTCATCCCGCGGTCTGGCTGGGTCTCGAGCCAAGCCTCGACGGCGCTCCCAAAACCGTACCAGCCCGGCAGCATCAGGCGGCATTGCGCCCAGCTGAAAACCCAAGGGATGGCGCGCAGATCCTCGATCCGCGCCGACGCTCGCCGCGACGATGGACGGCTGCCGATGTTCAGATTGGCGATCTCGCCGATCACCGTCGACTCGCGGAAGAAGCGGTCGAAGCCGTCGGTTTCGTAGACGAGACTGCGATAGGCGCGATAGGCCTCGGCCGAGAGGTACTCCATCGCCTCCAGATATTCGGGTCGTGTTTCGGCTGTCTCTGCTTGCATCAGGGTGGCTTCGAGTGTAGCCGCCGCGAGGATCTCGAGATTGCGCCGGCCAAGCTCGGGGTTGGAGTATTTGCTGGCGATGACCTCGCCTTGCTCGGTGATGCGAATGGCGCCCTGGACGGCGCCGACAGGCTGGGCAAGGATCGCCTGGTAGCTGGGCCCGCCGCCGCGGCCGACCGAGCCGCCGCGGCCATGAAACAGGCGCAGCCCGATCTCGTGCCGCCGGAACACCTCGACGAGTGCGATCTCGGCCTTGTAGAGCTCCCAGCCGGAGGTGAGAAATCCGCCGTCCTTGTTGCTGTCGGAATAGCCGAGCATGACCTCCTGCACGCGGTCTCGGCTTTCAAGAAAGCGCATGTATTCGGGCAAACCCAGCAGTTGATCCATCACCGCACCGCAATGGCGCAGATCATCGATCGTTTCGAACAGCGGGACGATATCGAGGTCGAGCGCTCCTTCGCGCGGCCGCAGCGGACCCGCTTC
>Ga0310917_10001035_pt1 | contig 12908 bp, 12 predicted proteins | sample GREbulkMGLF178_FD_203531 | JGI IMG/M metagenome (GOLD analysis project Ga0310917, IMG submission 203531) | Lab enrichment of tropical soil microbial communities from Luquillo Experimental Forest, Puerto Rico - GRE.bulkMG.LF178 | ecosystem: Environmental > Terrestrial > Soil > Tropical forest >... | reverse complement strand
CGGAGGCCGATTCCTGGCAAGCGTTGTCGCGCCCTCGCGCGACAACGCCGTGGTGCTGTCGGGCGTCGAACTCCTGCCCGCGTAGCGCCTTTGCGCCGAGCGGACTACCGGTAAGCTCCGCGATATGCTCTCCGTCCTTGAGCTGGAGCGACGCGTCGGCCCGATTCGCGATTTCCGCAGCGACATCTGCGGATGAACCGACTCTGCGCGGGAGCAAATAGCCTGACGCTGATCGCGTTGCATGGGGGCTGAGCCGCAGTCACCCGAACCGCGTGCGGCCGATAAGCGAACCGCACTGCGGAGTGTTCCGATATTTGCCGAGATCGACGACGAACAACTCGATCAACTCACGAGCGTCGTAGATCGCCAGCACATCCCCGCCAACGAGTGGCTTTTTCACATGGGGGATCCGCCGGACGCCATGTATGTAATTGCCTCGGGGCGATTCGCGGCTGTTGGTCTTGATGGACAGGTGCTTCGTGAGATGGCATCCGGTGACTCAATCGGAGACCTGGGCGTGATCACCGGCGCTGCTCGCTCGGCCGGAATACGAGCTCTTCGGGACGGCGTCGTCTGGAGAATCGCCGCTGACACGTTCACCGAGGTGCTCGCAAAGGCTCCGCAACTGCGATCGGCGATGTTCCGGGCGATGGCGGGGATGCTCCGCGAGTCACGATCCGCCAACATCTCTCGGCGTCCACGGGTCGTCGGTGTGCTGTCGACTGGCGATGCCGTCGCGGTCCCGATTGTTGACGCGATCACCACTCGCCTGGGCTCGCACGGTCAGATTGCAGTGGTCGCGCCGCCCGTCGACACAACGGCTGCGGCCACTCATTACGGCGAGCTCGTCGAAGCGTTCAGCGAGACCCTCGATCGGGCGGAGCGCAGCAACGATTGGGTATTGGTGGTGGCCGATCGAGGCTCGGGCGACTTCTGGCGACGATATGTCGCCGCGCAAAGCGACCGAGTCGTGGTGCTTGCGGATCAAGCCCATCCGCCGGAAGCGCTCGAGCCACCTGTTACGCAAGGGCCGGTCCACCTCGTCACGTGCGACGTGGTACCGGATCCGAGCTGGTGGGATCTGCTACAGCCGGTCTCGCACCACTCCGCCGACGACGAAGGTATAGGTGCTCTGGCCCGCAGAATCGCCGGCCGATCTCTGGGTCTCGTCCTGGGTGGTGGGGGCGCTCGAGGGCTCGCGCATTATGGCGTCTACGAAGAGCTCACGCGGGCCGGCCTCGTCATCGACCGTTTTGGCGGAACTAGTTCCGGTGCCCTCGCTGCCGCCACCTTCGCGCTGGGGTTGGACGCGCGGGACTGCACCGCGGCCGCACGGAAGTACGTTGCAGAGACCAGGCCGGTGAGCGACTACACGATCCCTGCGATAGCCCTCACGCGAGGTCGCCGTGTCGACGGTCTGATAGAAGGATTCTTCGGCAGCAGCACCTTGATCGAGCATCTGCCGAGGGAGTTCTTCTCCGTCTCTACAGACATGATCACAGGCGATCAGATCATCCATCGGCGTGGGCTTCTGTGGGTCGCCGTGCGCGCATCGATCTCGATCCCCGGTCTCGTGCCGCCGGTGCCACATGGCGAGCGGCTCCTCGTCGACGGTGGACTGCGGAATATCCTCCCGGCCGACGTGATGTGCGCCGACCCGGATGGCGAAGTCATCTGCGTCGATCTACGCCGAACGTACGTGCCATCGAAGGGCTTCGGTCCGCTGCCGGCAATGCTTCAGCCTCCCGCGTTCGTCCGGCGGCTCTTGACCGGCACGGATTTAGCCCTACCACCGCTGCAAGAGACGTTGCTTCGCAGCGTTGAACTCTCGGCCCCCAAGGGGAACCTGCGCGAGCTCCCTCGGGTTGTGGCGATCATCGAGCCGGACGTCTCAGCGATCGGTCCATTGGACTTCAAAAACATCGATGCCGCCCTGGAGGCCGGGCGGATCGCGACCCGGGCAGTTCTCGACGCACAGCCGACGCTCGGTCGCTGAGCTTCGAACGTCGTTTGTGATCGCCCATCCGGTCGAGCTTGTACCATTACCTCTGCAGCAAGCAGCTCAGCATCTTCAGATGACAGACGCGTCGTGGGTGCACAAGGTCGTCAGGTCGGGCGAGGCAGACAACCAGGGGTCTCGCTCGCGACACCCCCTGCGGTGGTGTCGGCCGCATCGAGGCGGGAATCTATGAACCGAAAGTTTGCCCGCACGCGGCCGTTCGAGTGCGGCTAGGTTGTTGAGCCATGCGCGCCGACTGGTTGGACCATCCGCAGGCCCATTTGGTCGTGCACGTGAAGGGCGGCGAGAAAAGCGTGCCGATTTTCGATCAACTATTCGTCGGTCGCCAGTGCGCGGGGATCGACGAGCAGCGCCGACTGGTTATCCCCGATCCGAACATCTCCCGCAACCACCTCGAGATCCGGTTGGACGTCTCCACCGACCGGGCTTACCTCATTGACACCAGCACCAACGGGACGTTGCTTAACGGCATGCCGCTGGAGCGCGCCGTGCAGGTCCCCATCAAGCCCGACGACCAGATCTCGATGGGCGACATCGTGCTTATCTTCCGATCGGACCGGTTCAACGCTGCCGCAATGACCAACACAAGCCCGACCCTGACTCGGATCGTCGAGGAGACCATGGTGATGGTGGTCGGCGATATCACCAACTACTCGACGATCTCTGAAGTCACCGACAACACGGTGATAGCCCGGAGCCTGAACTACCTTTGGCACGAGCTCAGCCGCGTCCTGCGCGACCATCGCGGCACCCTCAACCACTACGCGGGCGATGCGCTGTATGCGGTCTGGGAACTGCGGACGATTCCAACGGCCAATGAGCTCGCGATCGACTTCGCGCTCGCTGCGAACCACCGGGTCGAGGAACTCGCGCCCACGCTCCCGCTGCGTGCGCCGGACGGCTCGCCGATCCGCATGGGCTGGGGTGTGGTGCAGGGCCGGGCCGCGATCGCCGCAATGACAAGAACAGTCAATGCCGTGATTGGCGACGCGACCAACGTGGCGTTCCGGTTGGCCGGCATTGCCGGCCGGGCCGGGCGCCCGGACGTGATGGTCAGCGCCGGCGTGCATGCTGTCGTCGAGGCGCAATACGTCTGGGGCCGCTCCGAGCAGGTAGAGATCAAGGGCCGGCGCGGAATGGAGACCATTTATCCGGTGGTCGCACGTTCGTAGGCATGGCGCCCACGGCCAACGGCGAACCCTAGCCGAGGATCAATCCAGATGTGGGCACACCCGTCCCCGCCGTGACGAGGACGTGCTCGACATCAGGCACCGGGTTCACCGAGGTGCCGCGCAATTGCCGCACACCCTCCGCGATGCCGTTCATGCCGTGGATGTAGGCCTCACCGAGTTGGCCGCCGTGTGTGTTGATCGGAAGCCTGCCGCCCACCTCGATGGCACCGCCGGCGATGAAGTCCTTGGCCTCGCCCTTGCCGCAGAATCCCAACTCCTCCAACTGAATCAGGGTGAACGGCGTGAAGTGGTCGTACAAGATCGCGGTCTGGATGTCGGTTGGCGTCAGGCCCGACTGCTGCCACAACTGCTGACCCACGACACCCATCTCGGGCAGGCCCAGTTCGGGCCGGTAGTAACTGACCATCGTGTACTGGTCGGGGCTGGAGCCCTGCGCCGCGGCCTCGATGATCGCCGGCCGCTGCTTGAGTTCCCGCGCGCGCTCGGGCGACGTCACCACGATAGCGACCGCGCCGTCGGTCTCCTGGCAGCAGTCCAGCAGCCGCAACGGCTCGGCGATCCACCGCGAATTCTGGTGGTCCTCAATGGTTATCGGCTTCTCGTAGAAGTAGGCCTTCGGGTTCTTGGCGGCGTGCTTGCGGTCGGCCACCGAGATCGCGCCGAAGTCGCGGCTGGTCGCGCCCGACATGTGCATGTAGCGCTGGGCGATCATGGCGACCTGTGCGGCCGGTGTCGAAAGTCCGTGCGGATACGAGAATGCATTGTCGGCGGTCGTCGAATCGGCTTGGGCGCCACCGTCTCCCACCAACCGGGTCTGGACCTGGCCGAAACGCATGCCGGAGCGCTCGTTGAACGCCCGGTAGGCCACCACGACATCGGCCACCCCGGTCGCGACGGCCATCGCCGCCTGCTGGACGGTCGCGCAAGCGGCGCCGCCGCCGTAGTGGATCTTCGAGAAGAACTTCAGCTCACCGATACCCGCAGCACGCGCGACCGCGACCTCGGTGTTGCTGTCCATCGTGAACGTGGTCAGCCCGTCGACATCCGCCGGACTCAGGCCGGCATCGTCCAGCGCGTCCAACACCGCCTCGGCCGCCAGGCGCAGCTCGCTTCGCCCGGAGTCCTTCGAGAAGTCGGTCGCCCCGATACCGACGATGGCGGCCTTACCGGACAACATCAGGCATCCCCCATCGTCAGCGTTGCCGTCGCGATGACGTGATCGCCAAGGCTGTTGCGGCCCAACACCTTTACGGTGATCAGGCCGTCTTCCACAGCGGTCACCTCACCGGAGAACGTGACCGTGTCGTAGGCGTACCACGGCACCCCGAGGCGCAGCCCGATCGACTTGATCAGCGCCGACGGCCCGGCCCAGTCGGTGACGTAGCGCTGCACCAACCCGGTGTCGGTCAGGATGTTGACGAAGATGTCCTTAGACCCCTTGGCCTGCGCGAGGTCCCGGTCGTGGTGCACGTCCTGAAAGTCCCGGGTGGCCAGGGCCGTCGAGATGATGAACGTGGGGTCCCCGTACAGCTTCAGCTCGGGCAGCGTGGTGCCCACTTCGGCAACCGGTGCGCTCATGCGTCAGGCTCCCAGGCATAGAGGGTCCACTCCGGCCCGGCATCACCGGCCGGGAAGTCGATATACGTTGCGCGCACTGGCATTCCGATCTTCACCGTGGCCGGATCAACCCCACGCAGCTCACCCAGCATGCGCACGCCCTCATCAAGCTCCACCAAGGCGATAACGAAAGGCAGTGTGCGGCCGGGCACCTTCGGCGCATGGTGCACCACGAAGCTGAACACCGTGCCCCTGCCACTGGCCACCACGTAGTCGATCGGTTTGGTCTTGTCCTGCCACACCGCCGGCAGCGGCGGGTGCTGCAGGCTCCCGTCCGGCCGGCGCTGAATCCGCAATTCGTGCGCTTTGACACCCTCCCAGAAGAACGCGGTGTCCCGCGACGACGACGGTCGCATCATGGCGTCGGGGTCAAGGTCGTCCGGGACCGCCGATCCGGCCGCTGCGGGCTTGAATTTGAGGATGCGCCAATTCATCTCGGCGACGTCCTCGTCACCGACCCGCCAGATGATGTGCTGATTGACGAAGAAGCCCTCGCCGAGCGCGGTCTGCTTGGGCCCTACCACGTCACCCATCTCGGACGCGATGCTGACGTGCTCGCCGGGCTGCAGGTAGCGGTGGTAGGTCTGCTCGCAGTTGGTGGCGACCACACCGACGTAGCCGGCGTCGTCGAACAGCTTCATGATGGGACCCATCGGATCGTCCGCCGGGCGTTCGCCACCCAGCCCGAACATCGTCCACACCTGAATCATGGCCGGTGGCGCGACAATGCCGGGATGCCCGAGGGCGCGGGCCGCGGCCTCATCCACGTAGATCGGGTTACGGTCGCCGATGGCCTCTACCCAGTTGTTGATCATCGGCTGGTTCACCGCATCCCGGCCGGCGCGCGGCTTGGGATCGCCGGCCGCCTTGATTTCCGCGATTGCTTCCTGAATGTCCGCGCTTCCGGTCATCGGGGCACCCTCGGCACTTTGAGGCCGGAGGCCGCGATCATCTCGCGCATGACTTCGTTCACGCCGCCACCGAAGGTGATCACCAGGTTGCGCTTGGTTTGGGAGTCCAGCCAGTTGAGCAGCTCGGCGGTGTCCGACTCGGCGGGGTTGCCGTACTTGCCGACGATCTCCTCGGCGAGCCGCCCGACGTACTGAACGCGCTCGGTGCCAAACACTTTCGTCGACGCGGCGTCGGCCACGTTGATGTCCTCACCCGCGGCGGCCACCTGCCAGTTGAGCAACTCGTTGATCCGCCACATGGCATGAATCTCACCGAGCGCCCGCTTGACGTCGTCGTGATCGATCGGCGTGACACCGTCACCGCCAGGTTTGGACGCCCAGGCGTGCAACCGGTCGTAGATGGCGGCGAACCGGCCCGCCGGGCCGAGCATCACCCGCTCGTTGTTGAGCTGGGTGGTGATCAGCCGCCATCCGCCGTTCTCCTCGCCGACCAGCATGTCGGCGGGCACCCGCACGTCGTTGTAGTACGTGGCGTTCGTGTGGTGCGCGCCGTCGGATAGGATGATCGGCGTCCACGAGTAGCCGGGATCCTTCGTGTCGACGATCAGGATCGAAATCCCCTTGTGCTTAACGGCTTCCGGGTCGGTGCGGCAGGCCAGCCAGATGTAGTCCGCGTCGTGCGCGCCGGTGGTGAAGATCTTCTGGCCGTTGACGATGTACTCGTCGCCCTGGCGCACGGCGGTGGTCCGCAACGACGCCAGGTCGGTGCCCGCCTCGGGCTCGGTGTAGCCGATCGCGAAGTGCACCTCACCGGCGAGTATCGCCGGCAGGAACTTCTTCTTCTGCATCTCGTTGCCGAAGACCTGCAGGGTGGGTCCCACGGTCTGCAGCGTCACGGCCGGCAACGGCACGTCGGCCCGATGGGCCTCGTTGACGAAGATCTGCTGTTCGATCGGGCCAAAGCCCAGGCCGCCGAACTCCTTTGGCCACCCCACACCGAGCTTGCCGTCCCGGCCCATCCGTCGGATCACCGCGCGGTACGCGGCATTGTGGCGGTCCTCCCCCATCGCCTTCATCTCGTCAGCCGAGATGAGGTTCGAAAAGTATTGGCGCAGTTCGGCTTGCAGCTGGCGCTGCTCCGGAGTCAGTTCGATGAACATTGCGCTCCCACCAGGTCGAGACGATGAGACGGCCCGCCCAGCAGCCGGGTCAGGTCTTTGATCGTGGAGTAGTACCGGTGCATGGGATACGTGATGTCCATTCCCATGCCGCCGTGCAGATGATGGCATGTCTGCATCACCGGCGCCGCCTGAGACGCGATCCAGTAACCGAGCACGTCGAGGTCGTCATCGGCGTCTCGGCCTTCGGACAGCCGCCAGACCACCGACTTCGCGGCCAGATCGATAGTGCGCGAAGCGATGTAGACCTCGGCCAGCTGCGCCGCCACGGTCTGGAAGGTCGACAGCGGTTTGCCGAACTGCTTCCGATTGGCCACATAGTCGGCGGTCAACCGCAGCGCCCCCGCTACCAGCCCATCGGCATACGCGCCCACCGCCGCCAGCGCGAGCTGGTTGACCCGGTGCGCCGCCCCGCCGGCCAGAACGTCGGAGTCGGCAACCGCCACGTCATTGAACGTGACCGTGTACTCGTCGGAGCCGTTCGACGTCGGCGTACGCACCATCCGCACACCGTCGGCCTTGGGCGAGACCACCGCGACCGCGCTGTCCGCGGTCACGATCATCCAATCCGCTTGTTCGGCATAGGCGACACCGATTTTGGTGCCCGACAACCGGCCGTTCACAAACGTGGTCGCCGGCCGGTCGGGCAGCGCCGCGCCGGGTTCGTTGAGCGCCGCGGTCAGCACCCCGCCCTTGGCCCCTTTCACAAGGCCGGCCAAAAACCGGTCCTGTTGTTCCTCGGATGCCAGATCGACCAGCGCGACCACGCCAAGGCCGAGCGTGGCCAGCGCCGGCGTGACGGCACCGTGGCGACCCGCTTCGGTCAGCACGGTCGCCACCTCGGGAAGACCCACGCCGTCACCGCCAAGTCGTTCGGGCACCGGCAGCGCCGTCACTCCCCCGTCGACCAACGCCTGCCACGTCAAGTCCCGGTCCAGCACCGACGTGACCACATCGGCGACAGCCTGTTGCGTCGCGGTGAGGTCGAAGTCCATCAGTGAGCCACCGGGCACTTTCCGGTGTAGTCCACCTGCCAGTGCTTGATGCCGTTGAGCCAACCGGACCGCAACCGCTCCGGCTTCGACAGCGGCTTCAGGTCGGGCATGTTGTCGGCGACGGCGTTGAAGATCAGGTTGATGGTCATCCGGGCCAGGTTGGCGCCGATGCAGTAATGCGCACCCGTCCCGCCAAAACCGACGTGCGGGTTGGGATTTCGCATGATGTTGAACTGGAACGGATCCTCGAAGGCCTCTTCGTCGAAGTTGGCCGACCGGTAGAACATGATCACCCGCTGGCCGTTCTTGATCTGCACGCCGGACAGCTCGTAGTCCTCCAGCGCGGTCCGCTGGAAACAGGTGACCGGGGTGGCCCACCGCACGATCTCGTCGGCGGCGGTGTCCGGGCGCTCCTTCTTGTACAGCTCCCACTGGTCGGGGAACTCGGCGAACGCCATCATGCCCTGCGTAATGGAGTTACGGGTGGTCTCGTTGCCGGCCACGGCCAGCATCACCACGAAGAAGCCGAACTCGTCGTCGGAGAGCTTTTCACCCTCGATGTCGGCTTCGATCAGCTGCGTCACGATGTCGTCGCCGGGGTTTTTGGCCCGTTCCTCGGCCATCTTCATCGCGTACATGATCAACTCCGCCGACGACAATTTCGGGTCGATGTGGGCGTACTCCGGGTCGTCGTTGCCTGTCATCTCGTTCGACCACTCGAACAGCTTGCCGCGGTCCTCCTGCGGCACGCCGAGCAGGCCCGCGATCGCCTGCAGGGGCAGCTCGCAGGACACCTGCTCGACGAAGTCACCGGAACCCGCGGCCGCCGCCTCCCGGGCGATCTTCTGGGCCCGTTCCCTGAGCTCGTCCTCCAGGCGGCCGACGGCACGCGGTGTGAAACCGCGGGAGATGATCTTGCGCAGCCTGGTGTGGTGCGGCGCGTCCATATTGAGCATGACGAAGCGCTGGACCTCGATGTTCTCGCGCTCGATGTCGTTGTTGAACCGCGGGATGACCCCGTTCTCATAGCTGGAGAAGACGTCGCTGCGCCGTGACACCTCCTTGACGTCGTTGAGCTTGGTGATCGCCCAGAAGCCGCCGTCGTGGAACCCGCCGCCGTTGCCCGGAGCCTGCTCGTTCCACCAGATCGGAGCGGTCGCGCGCAGCTCGGCAAACTCTTCGACCGGAATCCGCTCGGTGTAGATGTCGGGGTCGGTGAAATCGAACCCCAACGGTAGATTCGGGCTGGGCACGCTGCTTCTCCTTACTAGCTGTCCTAGTGATGCTCTGCTGCCAGTAAAACATGCCTCCACCGCAGAAAAAAGGCGCCGGCGCATCGTCGCTTGTCATAGTAATGAAACGTGTTCTAGCCTGGCCCCATGGGTAACCCGGTAATCGTCGAAGCCACCCGCAGCCCGATCGGCAAACGAAGCGGGTGGCTGTCAGGACTGCACGCCACCGAGCTGCTGGGCGCGGTGCAGAAGGCAGTCGTAGAGAAGGCCGGCATCAATTCCGGCTTTGAAGCCGGCCAAGTTGAGCAGCTCATCGGCGGCTGCGTGACGCAATACGCCGAGCAGTCCAACAACATCACCCGGACGGCGTGGCTGACCGCGGGCTTGCCCGAACACGTCGGCGCCACCACCGTCGACTGCCAATGCGGAAGCGGGCAGCAGGCCAACCACCTGGTCGCCGGGCTGATCGCGATCGGCGCGATCGACGTCGGCATCGCCTGCGGAATCGAGGCCATGAGCCGGGTCGGCCTGGGTGCCAACGCTGGTCCGGACCGCAACTGGCGGGCGGAGTCGTGGGACATCGACCTGCCCAACCAGTTCGAGGCGGCCGAGCGGATCGCCAAGCGGCGCGGCATCACCCGCGAGGACATCGACGCCTGGGGGTTCGAGTCTCAGCTGCGGGCCAAGCGGGCGTGGGACGAAGGCCGTTTCGACCGGGAAATCTCGCCGATCGAGGCGCCGGTGCTCGACGACCAGAAGCAACCCACCAGCGAGCGGCACATGGTGGGCCGCGACCAGGGGCTGCGCGACACCACGATGGAGGGGTTGAGCTCGCTCAAGCCGGTCATGGAGGGCGGCATCCACACGGCGGGCACGTCGTCGCAGATCTCCGACGGCGCGGCGGCTGTGTTGTGGATGGACGAGGACAAGGCCAAGGCGCTGGGTTTGCGGCCGCGGGCCCGGATCGTCAGCCAGGCGCTGGTCGGCGGGGAGACCTACTACCACCTGGACGGCCCGGTGCAGTCGACGGCGAAGGTGCTGGAGAAGGCCGGGATGAAGATGGGCGACATCGACATCACCGAGATCAACGAGGCGTTCGCGTCGGTGGTGCTGTCCTGGGCGCGGGTACACGAGCCCGACATGGAAAGGGTCAACGTCAACGGCGGTGCGATCGCGCTGGGCCACCCGGTGGGCTGCACGGGCAGCCGTCTGTTCACCACCGCGCTGCACGAGCTGGAGCGCTCCGACCAGAGCACCGCGCTGATCACCATGTGCGCCGGCGGCGCTTTGTCCACCGGCACCATCATCGAACGGATTTAGCGCGGGGCTAGTTGAGGATGATCGTCTCCGAAGAGAGCCGCATCGAGGCGGCGCAGGCCTACATCGACGCGCTCGTCAGCCGTGACGGTGACGCCGTTCCCTTCGCGGACCGGTGCACTCGCGTCGAGCAGGGGATCAAGAACGGGTTTTCCGGAAACCACCTGCGGCGCAGCCTCAATCGCGGCCCCCAGTACCGGGTCATCGCCGACACGACACCACCGGACTACCGCATCGTCGGCGACGAGGTGCACGCGGTGTACGACGTGCTGACCAAGGCGGCGTTCGGCGGCCGGCGGGTGGCCGCGCGGGTCGACGAGACCTTCCTGATCCCGGCCGAAAGCCCAAGCGGGAAAGCGGCGATCCATCACATCAAGGTTCGCTTTCAACCATTCATTCAGCGCTGACTAGGATCACCGTCATGCCGAAATCACCTCCACGCTTTCTGAACACGCCCTGGGTCACCTTCTTCATGAAATGGATGGCCAAGGGCAACACGTGGATTTACCGGCGCAGCAACGGAAAATTCGGCGGTACGTTCCAGAACGCGCCCGTCGCGTTGCTCACGACGACCGGCCGCAAGACCGGCGAGCCGCGGGTGAGCCCGCTCCTCTACCTGCGTGAGGGCGATCGCGTGATCCTGGGCGCATCCCGGAGCGGCAGCGACAAGCACCCGCTGTGGTACCTCAATCTCAAGGCCAATCCCAAAGTGTCCGTGCAGATCAAGGACGAGGTCCTGTCGCTGACGGCACGCGACGCCAATGAGGCCGAGCGCAAGCAGTACTGGCCCAAGATGGTGACCATGTACCCGACGTTCGACGATTATCAGTCGTGGACGGATCGGGTGATTCCGATTGTGATCTGCGACCCCGCGCCGAGCGGGTAACCAGCGCGAAAAACGGCCAAAATCTCGCGCTGAGTGCACATTCGGCGCAGACGCCCTACGCCCCGTAGACGGGGACTGCCGGCCGCGCCTTGGCCAGCAGGTCGGCGACGACGGGCCCCAGCTCGGCGGGATCCCACCGGGCACCCTTGTCGATCTGCGGGCCATGCGCCCAGCCCTCCGCGACCCGGACCTTGCCGCCCTCGACTTCGAACACCTTCCCGGTGACGTCGCGGGATTCGACGCTGCCCAGCCAGACCACCAGAGGCGAGACGTTCTCCGGCGCCATGGCATCGAAATCCTGATCCTGCGTTGCCATCATCTCCGCGAAAACGGTTTCGGTCATGCGGGTGCGGGCCGACGGCGCGATCGCGTTGACGGTCACGCCGTAACGACCCATTTCGGCGGCGCCGACGAGCGTCAGCGCCGCGACGCCCGCCTTGGCCGCGCTGTAGTTGCCCTGCCCGACGCTGCCCTGCAGGCCCGCACCCGAACTGGTGTTGATGATCCGCGCGTCAATGTCTTTCGGGGCTTTTCCCTCTTTGAACAGCCCACGCCAATACGACGCGGCGTGCCGCATCGTGGCGAAGTGCCCCTTGAGGTGCACGGCGATGACGGCGTCGAACTCCTCTTCTGAGGTGTTGGCCATCATCCGGTCGCGGACAATGCCGGCATTATTCACCAAAACATCCAGGCCGCCGAAGGTTTCGACGGCGGTTGCGATCAGGCCGGCCGCCTGGTCCCAATCGGCGATGTTGGATCCGTTGGCGACGGCTTGCCCACCGGCCGCGGTGATCTCGTCCACGACGCCCTGCGCCGCGCTGCCGCCACTCGCCGGCGAACCGTCCAGGCCCACCCCGATGTCGTTGACCACCACGAGCGCGCCTTCGGCCGCGAAGGCGAGCGCGTGCGCGCGACCGATACCGCCGCCCGCTCCGGTGACGATGACGACGCGGCCGTCAACCACTCCCATATTTCGTGTCTCCATCTACTTGATCGCGCTCGCGTTCGTTGTGGCCAGATAGTGCGGTGGCTCGCCGCCGCCGTGCACCTCTAATGAGGCGCCGCTGATATACGAGGCCGCGTCCGATGCCAAAAACGCCGCGGCCCAACCGATGTCCTCCGGCTTTGCCAGCCGGCCCAGTGGCACGTTCTTCGAGATCGCGGCGATCGACTCGGCGTCACCATAGAAGAGTTCCGACTGTTCGGTCTCCACCATGCCGACCACGCATGCATTCACTCGGACCTTCGGCCCCCACTCCACCGCCAGTGTCTGCGTGAGGCTTTCCAGGCCGGCCTTGGCCGCCCCGTAGGCAGCGGTGCCAGGTGACGGCCGTCGACCACTGAGACTGCAGATGTTCACGATCGACCCGCCGCCCGGCTGGTCCTGCATCTTGTCGTTGGCGTACTGCGAAACCCACAGCGCGCCAATCAGATTGAGTTCGATGGTCTTGCGGTTGAACTTCGGGCTGGAATCGGCGGTCAGCACATACGGCGAACCTCCGGCGTTGTTGACGACGACGTCGAGGCTGCCATGCCGGTCGACGATGGAGTCGATCAAC
>Ga0310917_10001030_pt1 | contig 12942 bp, 15 predicted proteins | sample GREbulkMGLF178_FD_203531 | JGI IMG/M metagenome (GOLD analysis project Ga0310917, IMG submission 203531) | Lab enrichment of tropical soil microbial communities from Luquillo Experimental Forest, Puerto Rico - GRE.bulkMG.LF178 | ecosystem: Environmental > Terrestrial > Soil > Tropical forest >... | reverse complement strand
ATGGGTCGGTTGACCTGATGAAGTCCTTTACCCTTGACGGCTTCGATGGCGTTGGTGGCGCCTGGAAGATACCGCCTACCGACGAGACCTTCGACGCGCGCTACGGTCGATGGTGAGACCACCGGCTTGAAACTCGGGCCGTACCGCTTGGCAAGCCTGCAACGCCGTTGTCATCGCAGGCGACAGCTCCGCCATCGATGATGCAGGAGCGCGAGCGAAGGCGGGCCAACGTTTCGACGATCAGTGGGAAGCGGCGGGTGAGGTCATTGCCCGACGCTCGCCATCAACCTGCAAACGGCAAGGGCGCTCGGCCTCGAGGTGACTCCGCATTGCTCGCCCGCGCCGACGAGGTGATCGAGTGAGCGGGCTTATGGCCGCTTGTGGCCATAGGCTCTTGAGGAGCTTGGTAGGTTGAAGCCATCGGCCCCGAGAGGAGACAACGATGAGATCAGTCAACACCTCGAACTGGGACAAATTCAGTAAACGCATCGTGCTTGGACTAGTTGTCTCGGCATTGGTAGCTGCAGTCTTTCTGCTGGTGGGCATTCTGCCCGAGCTTGCAGGCATGGCGGAAGACGACGTCGCCCGGTTCGTCGATGTGTTAAGTGCTGGTTTCTCAAATCATGTTCCCAGATAAAGCTTGGTCACGGCTCGCATTGATCGCTGGCCGCCATCAATGCGGCTCGTTGAATATCGTGCATCGGGGACTGCTTCAATTCACACCGCAGCGCTTCGTAAAAGTGGGATGCTATGAGCTGGCCTCTAACAATCGGTCCGCCGCGAGCGAGGCTCGCCGCAACGGCGATGACAGCCTGCTCGCCAAGCGCCTTTAGCTGAGAGAGTGCCACAAAAGTCTTCCTGCGCCCTCCTAGCTAGTACCTGATTCGGTGCCCAATTGGCGGCTGGCGATGCGCCTGTTTCTAGGCTTTGATCCACCGAATTCGCCATGTCATCTCTGGTCCTCAAGCGTGCCTCGGCTTCCCGCTCACCCGGCGAGTGGAACGACGACGATTTCGACGTGCTTGCTGATGGCGTCGTCGTCGGCCCATCATGAAGGCCGCGGCCGCCGCGCCGCTGGCCAGCGTGGAGGCGTTATGAGCGAGAGTCTCGAACTGACATCTCACAAGTCGAGTTGCAACTGCACGGGCTGCGGGTTGCTCCGCGCCGGGGTCTGCATCAACTGCGCCGAGAAGATCGCGGCGCTGATTCTTGAGTCCGGCCCCGGAGAACTCGCCGCCGAGCCGTGCTCGGGTGCCTGCCGCGAGGCGATCGAGCTGTACTTCTCCACGCCGCCAGAGCGCTGGCGCGCGCCGCGAGCGCTATAGGCATAGGGCGGGGCCACGGCCGCGCCGATAGGCCAGCCATGTCTGTGGACGCTGGCCTATGGCCACCACGAGGACCGCACCCCCGACGCACGGCTCTGAGGCGACACGCGAGGCCGCCATGGCCGCGTTCGCCAAGAGTTGGCGGCGAGATGCAGTTGAAGCCGAAGACTTAGGTCGAACCAGCCAGCATCCTGCCCTCCTTGAACGGCAAGACTGCACGCTCGTAACGTGGTATTATTTCGTTTACGCACCTCGCGCGGGAGGGGCGTATGACAGTCACCATCGGACGGCGGGAATTGCTGGCCGCACTCGGCGGCGCGGCGGCAGCGTGGCCGCTTGCGGCACGCGCGCAGCAGCCGGGCAAGCTGCCTACCATCGGGTATCTTGGCACGACGACAGCTTCGGCCTGGGGACCATGGACCGCCGCTTTTGTGCAACGGCTTGACGAACTCGGGTGGACCGAGGGGCGCACCATCGCGACCGAGTATCGCTGGGCGGATGGACGCAGCGAGCGCTTTGCAGAGATCGCCACCGAGTTCGTCCTGCTCAAGGTTGATGTCATTGTCACCGGTGGAAACGCAGCCGTCGCAGCAAAGCAGGCGACATCGGTCATTCCGATCGTCTTCGTACTGGGGGACCCGGTTGGCACCGGCCTGGTCGCGAGTCTGGCGCGACCGGGTAGCAACGTCACCGGCCTGACGAACCAGCAACCCGATCTTGCTGGCAAGCGACTCGAAATTTTGCGCGAGCTCGTTCCAAGGCTCCGCCGGTTGGCGATCATGGCCAATGTTGACTACCCCTTTGCTGTGCCGGAGGTGGCGGAGGTTCAGGTGGCTGCGGGCACGCTCGGCCTCGATGTCGCCAACTTTGAAATCCGGCGAGCCGAGGATATCGCGCCCGCCTTCGAATCGCTCAATGGTCGTGCGGATGCACTTTACGTCGTCAACGACGCGCTCATAGTCACGAACCGGATTCGCATTAACACCTGGGCGCTCGCCGCACGACTGCCGACAATGCATGGCACTCGGGAGGTTGTCGAAGCCGGAGGCCTGATCTCCTATGGACCAAAGTTTCCCTACCTATTCCGGCGTGCCGCCGACTATGTCGACAAGATTATGCGAGGGGCGAAGCCAGGCGACATTCCGGTCGATGTATCCGATCGAATTGGGGATGGGGTCGAAATAAACGTGGACCTGTCCGGCGACCAGGTCAGCAACCGCAGGCGCAGCAGTTCACACAGTTCGATGGCTCATTAGTGAGTACAACCCAGCGGCAACCGACGAGAAGGTAAACCTGCTGCGATCTGCGCGTTAATGAGTGCACAGCCTAAAGAGAAAAGGGCGGGGTCGCGACGTAACCCCGCCCTTTCCGCGCGCAAGACCTCGGACCCCGGTGCGCCATGCGAGGGGTCGCTCCCACCGGGCCAAGGGTTCGGAGAGAACCCGGGTGATGATCAAACTCTCCCAGTAAATCCACCGCCTGGCAAGCCGGTTCGCTCGTCAAGTCACGTCGCCACCCATCATGCGTGCGAGCTTGCGAGTGATGGCAAGGCCGAGTCCTGTCCCTCCGTAGCGCCGCGCCGTCAAGAAATCGGCCTGGGTGAAATCCTGGAACAGTTTCGCCTGCTGCTCCGCTGTCATGCCAATGATTTGAACTGGCTTGCCCCCAAGCAGAACTCGGCCAGTTCGGAGAGTTCGTCGGTGCGCTGACGGAGCTCATTGAGCAGGCGGGCGTTCTCGATGGCGATGACGGCTTGCGCGGCAAAATTCGTCACCAGCTCGATCTGTTTGTCGGTGAACGGACGAACCTCCTGGCGGAAAATGCCCATCGCGCCGACCAGCGTACCCTCCTTGAGCAGGGGCACGACAATAAAGGTACGGAGCCCGCCCAATTCGAGAACGGCCATGCGCCCCGGGTCCCGATCGGCGTAAGCACGTCCCTCGCGAGCGTCGAGGACGTGGACTGTTTGCTTGGTGCGAGCTACTTGACCAAGGCCGATGTCTGGTCCCCAAACACGCGGTTTCTGGAGAAAATCGGCATGTGCCGCGGTTATCCCTAACCACGAGAGCGCACGAAACGCACCATCGGCAAATTCGAACATGATGCCAAACTTGGCATCGCAAATCCGCATCGCATTGCCGAGCATTGTCTGAAAGATCGGTTCCAGCTCACCGGGCGAGCTGCTGATGACCTGGAGGACCTCCGATGTCGCCGTCTGCCGCTCCAGGGACTCGGAGAGCTCGCGTGTCCGCGCCTGCACCTCGTTGAACAGCCGCACGTTCTCGATCGCGATCACCGCCTGATCAGCGAAGCTCGTCACCAGCTCGATCTGCTTGTCGGTAAACGGCCGCACGCTTGTGCGTACCACGTGAAACACGCCAATAGGGTTCCCCTCGCGCAGGAGCGGCACACCGAGCATTGTGCGAAAGCCGCCTCTCTTCTGAGCTCCATCCATGGCGTATTCCGGATCGGCTAGAACATCGATGATATGAACCGGTTTGCGCTCAAGCAGAACTCGGCTGGTTACAGATCCCCGACCCGGTCCCATCGGCAAGGATTCGACGTATTCATTAAAACCGGACGGGAACCCATGCGTCGCCACAAGATGGTAGTTCGTGCCCCTCTGACGAGCGATCGCCGCCATATCCGCCTCACAAAGACGGACGGCCGATTCAACAAGCGTTTGCAGCACCGATTTAAGATCGAAGGTCGAACGGCTGATGACCTTGAGCACGTCGGCGGTGGCGGTCCGCTGCTGCAGGGATTCGCGCAGCTCGTTGAGTAGGCGGGTATTCTCGATGGCGATGACGGCCTGGTTGGCGAAGTTCGCGACTAGGTCGACCTCCTTGGCGGTGAACGGCCGGACTTCCTGACTGTAGATGGCAATCGTGCCGATGAGCCGGTTCTCCTTGAGCATCGGCACGACGAACATCGTGCGAGCGCCCGCATCGACGGAGGCGACGAGCCTTGGATCGCCTTCGCGATACGCTGTCATCGCCCGAGCGCGCACGGCCCGCTTGGTCCTGACGACCTCGGCATGAGCGCTTCCGGGATGGGGACGGAATGGGTTCTGCACCCCGGCAAATCGAGACGGTACGTTGTAAACAGCAGCGTTACGAAAGACGTCTCCGTCATACACATTCAGCGTGCCAAACTTGGCACCGCAGAGCCGAGTTGCGTTCGCCAAGATCGTCTCGAACACCGGCTGCAGGTTGCCTGGCGAGCTGGATATGACCTGCAACACCTCCGAGGTCGCGGTCTGCTGCTGAAGTGACTCCCGGAGTTCGTTGAGCAGCCGCGTGTTCTCGATTGCGATGACGGACTGTTTCGCGAAATTGCTCACCAGCTCAACCTGCTTCTCAGTGAAGGGCCGCACCTCCTGCCGGTAAATGCCGATCACGCCGATGAGCTTGTTCTGCTTCAGCATCGGAACGGTCACAAGGGTCCGGGCACCGCCGTATTTTGCGATCGGTGCGTCGGGGCTATCCGCTGCCATGTCTGCGATTTGGACCGCCCGCATTGCGTTGATTGTGTGAGCAAAGTTCGAGGCCGGCAGACGCGGGGTTTTTTCGCTGAATTCCGCAAACTCCCGTGGCGCGTTATGCAGCGCGACGCGTCGAAATTCATCGCCTTCGACAAGTAACATCGAGCCGAACGCCGCCTGGCAAATGCGCGTCGCGTTCGCCAGTATAGTCTCGAACACTGGCACGAGCGTGCCCGGCGAGCTCGCGATGACCTGCAACACTTCGGAGGTCGCGGTCTGCCGCTCCAGTGCTTCGGACAGCTCTTGCGTGCGCTCCTGCTCGGCGTCGAACAGGCGCACGTTCTCGATCGCGATCACCGCCTGGTCGGCGAAGGTCGTGAGCAGCTCTATTTGCTTGTCGGTGAAGGGCCGCACAACTGATCGGGTCAGCGTCAACGCACCGATCGGTGTGCCTTCGCGCAGCAGTGGCACACCAATCATAGTGCGCCACCGGCCAAGCTTCGCTGCTTCTGGCTGATCGTATTCAGAGTCCGCTAAGATATCCGAAATGTGAACCATCCGACCTTCGAGCGCAATTCGGCCGACAAGCGAATCTCTGCCAGGCGCGAGCCGCCGGCGCCGCATGTACTCCTCGTATTCGCGTGAATAGCCCCGGCAGGCGGCCAATTCATAGTCTGTTTCGGTGCGGCGGAAGATATGGCCGGTTTCCGCCTCACACAGCCGCACCGCTGATTCGACCAGCGCATCAAGCACGGTTTGTAGATCGAAGGTCGAGCGGCTGATGACCTTGAGCATGTCGGCGGTGGCGGTCTGCTGCTGCAATGACTCGCGCAGCTCGTTGAGCAGCCGGACATTCTCGATGGCGATGACGGCCTGGGCGGCGAAGTTTGTGACCAGCTCCACCTGCTTGCCGGTAAATCGCCGCACCTCTTGTCGATAGATGACGATCGCGCCGACCACTTCGTTTTCCTTGAGCATCGGCACCGCGATGTATGAACGCGCGCCGCCGAATCTGGCCGGCGCGGTTGGGACCGCTTGTGCAGCGTCGTCGTCGACTTGGATCACCTTTTTAGTCTTGATAGCGGCATCGAGGGCGGTACCGGCTGCCGGCAGAAACCGCCCACGCTGCTGCAGAAAATCGGCAAAAGCCGGTGGAGGGTTCAGCGTGGCCGCGGGGTAGAATGAGCCGTCGTCATAACGGAACAATACTCCGTACTTTGCCTCGCAGATGCGCGTCGCATTGGCCAGCATGGATTCAAATACCGGCTTGAGCTCCCCTGGCGAGCTTGAGATGACACGCAAGACCTCGGCAGTGGCGGTCTGCCGCTGGAGCGATTCGTGTAGCTCATTGAGCAGGCGAGTGTTCTCGATCGCAATGACGGCCTGCGCTGCGAAGTTGCGCAGCAGATCAATCTGCTTGTCGGTGAATCGACGCACCTCTTGACGGAAAATGCTGATCGCGCCGATCAGTTCATCGTTCTTGAGCATCGGGACGCACACGATCGTCCGGTAGTTGCCCAGTTCAATCGCGGCGAACCAGTCCGGATCGTAAGATCGATGCGTCGTAATGTCGTCGATCTGGACCACCTGCTTCGTGGAGGCAGCACGCCCGAGGGCCGTATCAGGCGGCGGTCGGAGACGCAGCTCGGCCTCGGCATATGCCGGCGGCGCGTTGTGCAACGCAACGGCGCGAAACGCGTCTCTTTCGCAGAGCCAAAGCGTGCCGAATTTGGCGTCGCAAATGCGAGTGGCATTCGCCAGCATCGCCTGGAACACTGCCTCCAGTTCTCCGGGCGAACTCGAGATGACCTGCAGCACCTCCGAGGTCGCCGTCTGCTGCTCCAGCGACTCGGAGAGCTCGCGCGTGCGCTGCTGCTCGGCCTCAAACAGCCGCACGTTCTCGATGGCGATCACCGCCTGGTCGGCGAACGTCCCGAGAAGCGCAATCTGCTTATCCGTAAACGGATTAACTTTGGCACGTCGAAGCTGAATTGTGCCGATCGCCACCCCCTCGCGTAGTAGTGGAACACCAAGCGTCGTGCGGTGCCCCAACCGTTTCGCAAAGGCGCTGCCTTCGGGAAATTCGTCCGCGTCAGCCTGGAGGTCAATTACGTGGACAGGCTTCCGGTCGAGAATGGTGCGGCCTGCGACACTCCCACGCGAGCACGGAAACCGAACGCCGATTTCTTGCGGAATCGTACCCCACTGGGCGGCCGCACGAACGTCCTGTCGGTCGAGCTCGAAAATGGTCACGTCGTCGGCTCCGCAGAAGCGCGCGGCACTCTTGACGATAACCTCCAGCACGCGCTGGAGCTTGGTCGGAGAGGTGCTGATGATCCTCAGAACCTCGGCTGTCGCCGCCTGCTGCTCGAGCGACTCGGCAAGCCTCTCTTCCAACTCGACACGAGGTTCGCCGGTAGGGTGAACTCTCGCTCTCGCCTTCGTTCCGGTCGAACGACTCTTGAGACCGTGCTTTCGGCTTTTCGCGCCTTTGCGAGACGAGGTCACCTGAATCGCCCCCATGCCGAGGATCAGGTCTTCCGCGGCTAAGAAAGTAGCACGCAGGCGCGAGCGTGTGTGAGCCAGTTCACATTAATCGCCCCACACAAGGCCACGCGACAGCCGCGCCGCCGAGCAGCGTGATGCACCGCGTCATTCGATCACCTCGTCGGCACGCAGCAGGAACGACTCGGGAATGGTGAGGCCCAGCGCCTTCGCAGTGGTCAGGTTAACGACCAGATCGTACCTAGTGGGCTGTTCGATAGGTAGATCACCCGGGCTTCGCGCCGAGTAGGATTTTGTGGACGTAGTCGGCCGCGCGCCGAAACGAAGCCGGGAAGTTTGGTCCATAGGACATGAGACCTCCAACCTCGACATATCCGCGAGTGGGGTAGTAAGCTGCCGACCATCGGATTCTTTAGCGCTGGTTCGGCCGCGTCCCTGAGTAATTGGGTCGCTGCTCTCGTGCGGCGCCTGGACGAGCTCGGCTGGATCGAAGATCGCACCGTCGCGATTGAATATCGCTGGGCGGAGGGACGCAACGAGCGGCTCGCCGAGATCGCGGCCGAGTTCGTCCAGCGCAACGCACGAAGACCCATTGCGGCGACCTGCGAGGGGAGTCATGGCGGCATTCGGCAGAAGCTGGCGGCGTGAGTAAGCCACCAGTCCTTCGCGCGCCCTGAGAACGAGTAAGGGGGTGAGAGAGCGGGGATCATCAGGCTTTGGCCGAAAAAGCTGGGTAGAACAGTCGCCAACGATTGTTTCTTCTCCGATGCTATTTCAGGGTTCCTTCTCTGGAGTCCGGCAACTCCGCGAAAGCCTGCCCCTCTTCCCGTTCCAGCGCGAACAGTTACTCATACTCATGCGTGCTGGGGCTGAGTCAGCGTTGGCGCCAGGGTTGCCGGCGGATCGTGGATAAGCGTTCCGCCGGACCCGTCGGTAGCCATGGCAAAGCTTGCGGCGGTGTATTGGCCAAACAATGCGAGATTGGCCGTGTTCGTGCCGTCACTCACCGTCAAATTTCCGCCGGTGTTGTTGCTGTTGGCCACATAGCCAAGTGTCGTATTGCTGCCGAGCGCGATGTCCGCGAGGTCAAGCAGATTTTTGTCGGTAAAGCCCGCGATCTGGCCGCTGAACTCAGGTGAGTGGTCCAGCTTGAGTACTCCTGTGGATCCTGACGCAAAGGAAACGTTTACTGTCGAGGCGCCAACTATCTCAAGTTCGACGTTGTCGGTAATGGTAAAGTTGCCGCTCTCACCGTCGCTCAAAGTCACGACAGGCTGGTTGGCAGTCCATGTTGAAGGAGACGTGGATACCGGCGACGCGCTCGAGAGTTTGAAATCATCCACGAGCAAAGTAGTTATATTGCCCGCGGCTGTGTTCTGCACCGTCAGCGTGTCTCCATTTCCGAAATTGAAGACGGTGTCGGCTCCGTTGACGACGGCGCGGTTCAGGACATCGGTGAAGCTCGCGAAATTAAACGCGGAGAGATCGATGATGTCGCGATTGCCCTTTGCGCGCGAGAAGTCGGTAATCGTGTCGTTGCCCATGCCCGGCGCGAAGACGAACGTGTCATTGCCACGGCCGCCGGTAAGAGTATCGTTGCCGGCAAGCCCGGTTCCGGCAATCAACAAATCATTGCCGGCTGTGCCGACCAGCACATGGTTGGTGGTTGTGCCATAAATCGTATTTATGGGAGTGCCAGTCCCCGTAACCGTGATGTCGACCCGACCCTGGGCGCAGGCCGGCCCATCTTCACAGCAGTAGTAGAAGCTGTCGACGCCGGCAAAGCCGGGATTGGGCGTGTAGGTGAAGCTGCCGGTATCAACAACGGCAACGGCGACCTGAACGCGGGCAAAGTCGTCACGCTGACGGTCGCTTTACGCGCTAGTGCCGTTGAACAGCTGCACCTGATCGGCCTGACGGAGCGACCGGAACGCTCAAGCGCCATGACATAGGCCTCGACCGCGGCTTTGGTCATCGCGGGAGCCTTTGGGAAGCCGGCGGAAGAGAGTGGGAGTCGAACCCACCAAAGACCGGCTCGCGGCCCCTCCCGGATTTGAAGTCCGGACGCCCCACCAGGGACGATTCTCTTCCTGAATTCGATTGCGCCTGCTCTCCTCCCTCTGCTGGACGGCGAAACAGGTCAAGCCGATGCCGGTTGATGCGGCGCATGTCGCCACGCCGCAGCACCACGCCGTGTCGGTCGAAGAACTCCAAGATCTGGATCGCGACCTTGCGGCCGTTGTCGAGCCGATCGCGCAACTGGGCGGCCGAGAACTCGCCATTTTTCTCGGTGCACGATCACTTCTTTCTCCGTGCCACGGTGGGAGAGATCGTCGGCTCTCCGGGACGCTGCGCATGGGGACCATCCCGACCATTGGGCCGTTTCTACTGCCGAGAGTGCTGCCAAGTTTGCGCCAGGCCTATAGCCGCCTCAGGCTCTACCTCGTGGAAGATTTGACCGAGCGTCTCATCGAGTCGCTGCATCGGGGGCAACTCGACGTGGTGTTGCTCGCGCTCCCCTACAATTGTGGTGCGGTGGAGACCGTCATCATGTTTGAGGATCCTTTCGTGGTGGGATTACCGCGCGACCACCTCCTCGCCAAGGAGACACGCGTCAAACCCGAGCGCTTATCGCGCGAGGACTTGTTGCTGCTGAAGGATGGTCACTGCCTGCGTGACCACGCGCTTGCAGTCTGCCGTCTCGCCGACCGGCGTCTCACCGAGGGCTTCGAGGCGACGAGCCTTCCGACATTGGTGCAGATGGTCGACAACGGTCTCGGCACCACCTTGTTGCCTAGACTCGCAGTCGATGCCGGCTTGCTTAAGGGCACAAACCTCGTTACCCGACCGTTGCTCAGCCATGATGCGGCACGAAAGATTGGTCTCGTCTGGCGCCGCGGCACCGGGCGCCGCAATGAGTTTCGGTTGCTCGCGAAGGAGCTGATGGAACGCGCCAAGCTGAAATCGAAACCTGCTGCGCACCGATAACAAAAGGCGCAGGAGTTGTGCCTTCCGAAAATCATATATATACCGCCTGCTGTTACTGACGCGCTCCTCATTGTAAATGATGAGGGCCAGCTATGGAGCATTGGACAATCGTTACGTGGCGTTATTGGGTTCCGGAATGCTGCACAAGCCGCTCGGCCTCCTCGCCGAACTGACCCATCGCTGTCCGCTCGGCTGCCCCTATTGCTCGAACCCGCTCGCGCTCGATACGAGAGAGACGATCACTCATCCCAAAGGCCGCTCGGCTAAGCTCCCGGTCGGCCTTGTTGGGGATTGCGCCACCACTCGATACTCGCAAGATCAGAGAGATACGCAGCGTATCTGTGCTGATGTCCCGAGCGCCTCGGTGTGCCAACGGTGAGAAGGATGAACGCCCGGCGGGGGCTTGCCATAACGCATCCCCCCTCTCCCCCAACGCGCCATGGGTGAGACGACCCTAAACAAAAAAATGCGGGCTTTTGATGATGAAGTTGCACTCACCATTGCCGCAGTGTGAGGCAGGAGCGGACATGCCGCGGAGACGCGACCACAGCCGGGTTTGATCCGGAGCTTCGCTCGAGCGCCGTCAAGGACTTCGCGCTCGCCGCCCTCAACGTCGGCCTTTACGAAAACGTACGCCCACCAAGCCGGCTTCATCGAGCGTGCGGATAATCAGAGCGTCTAGGGGAGCGATCCCTTAGATTTGAGCTCTACTTGAAGCCTCGGGGGAAAGAAGCCGGGGGTTTCTTTATACCCTTTGGACCTTGAAGCTGTGCGTACAAATCCATTGAATCGTGCTCAGGAAAAGAAGCATCTTGCCCAAGCCAATCGGCACATCGCCGAATTGACTGTCCAGATCGTTCGCCAGCGTGTAATCGTTAAGCACGCGCTTGACACGGGCCAGGCTCAGGGTTGGCAGAGTCATTGCTCCATGCGCTTGAAGAGAGCCTCGGCGCGTTCAAGAAGCATCGCTAACTGGTTCTCGATCAGTTGATACGCCGACCGTCCGAGTAAGGGGGGCTCAATCCAAGCGCCCGACCCGCCGAGCCTCCGGGCGAGGGGCCAGGACTTCCACCTAAAAGCTGTCGTTCATTCTCGGCGCACAAAGAAAGCCCCGGGCTTGCCGGGGCTTTCAAGGTGTCACCGTGAAAGGAGAAAGATCCAGGGATCAAGGTGCCCTGGACGCCCCGATATTATCCTGAAGCGCAAATCCGGCAAGGCGTGGGTCGCGTAAGCGCCCCGACCCGCCGAGTGCTTGTTTTTGCCGGCGGGCCGGGGTTGCCACGACGCAAACGGAGTGCGTCATGACCGAGAGGGTAGCAAAACGCGAGCTTTGAGCCGGTAAAAGTTGCAATTGTGGTTAGCCAACCGTATTTGGTTCCCCATGTAGCAGCGTACCCGCCCGGCCGGGTTCATCGCGCCGTGCCTCCCCACCAAAACCGATCCGCTGCGCCTCAGGCAGACTGGAATTCATTTTATCTTAACGTCGAAGATGCAAACCGGCGACCATGGTCAACCTCAACGCGTGATTTTGGCGGTCGCCTTCTACTTGGTGGCCGTCGTCGCGACTGAGTTATTCGATCATTGGAGGCGACCATGAGGCGCCCTCGACCCGGCGCAATCATGCTCAAGGAAACCGACGTTGAGGCCGCACTCACAAACTGTCGTGCGCTCATAAGTCAAATCAATGCTGGGCTGTCTGCGGAAGAGCCCTTCGCCGATGTCTCATCGGCGACAGAGCTTCTGTTTTATCATCACTGACGGCGCCGCGCCTGCGAACCCTTCCCCGCGTGAGCAGGTGTGTTCTTCTCGAACTGCTGGCTTTGCTGCCCAAGGACATCGGCAGCGCGCTCAAGGGAGGCGTAAAAGTCTGCCAGCGATAACTTGTCAACGAAGTGAACGGAGTTCGCTCTCAATTTGGGCGGCGAGGGCGCGACACCTATTCAGCGCGGCTTCAATGCCAGCCTTCTCGGTCGCGTCCAGGCCGTCAAACTCATGAGACATAATGCCCTCCGACAACTCATGACCAATTTGACTAACGCGTGGGCCCGCAGGGGCCGCTCAAATAATTCACCGGTACCAAGACAGTTCCCATTACAAAAAAATGTCCTCGAACCGCCTGACTTTTTGCACGCAATGGCCGATTCAGCAAATGTTGTCGCTCATAACGCGAATCTTTATGGAACATTCCGGCGCGTTGTTTGACAAAGACGAAGCGGAGCATAACGTCGCGACACTCAACTGTCATTGGCGGCGACTACTTTCTACAGGGCACAAGCTACCGCGCTCACCGTGGCGAGGCTTGCGCGCTCAGGTGGCGAACCAACTTAGGGGAGAGCTGAAATGCGATATGTCGCGTTGGCCATTGTGGTGGCAGCCCTAATGCTACCGGCACCAGCCCGTGCAATACCTATGACCTTTGGAGGTATTCTTTCCGGTGCAAATGAGGTGCCTCCCGTTACTACACCCGGGGCGGGTTCCGTAGCCGTAGTGCTGGATCCGACGGCCGAAACAATACAAATCATCGCATCATTTTTCGGGCAAATCGCCTGCTGACGCCAACACACCCACGGCCAGATCGCCATGCGGTTATTGAGGGGTGACGGTCATGAAACGGACTGCACGTCTAGCGTCCGCGCTAGC
>Ga0310917_10001013_pt1 | contig 13068 bp, 14 predicted proteins | sample GREbulkMGLF178_FD_203531 | JGI IMG/M metagenome (GOLD analysis project Ga0310917, IMG submission 203531) | Lab enrichment of tropical soil microbial communities from Luquillo Experimental Forest, Puerto Rico - GRE.bulkMG.LF178 | ecosystem: Environmental > Terrestrial > Soil > Tropical forest >... | reverse complement strand
GCACTTTCAGGTCCGGCGCAGCGTCCGGGCTCGCAAAAATCTTGCGCGAGGAGGGCAGCGGTCCCGTGGTGACGGCGGGGACGGTCCTGTCCGGATTGGAGCGAATGTTCATGATATCCTCCGTTCTAATTCTCTGTTCACGCGGCTTTGGCCGGTTCGCCAAGCCATTGTCTGACCCGCGCGTCGGGGTCGGCATTCTGGGTGACGTCGCTCACGACGGCGATCGAATCGGCGCCGGCGGCAAAAATCTCCGCGGCGTGCTCGAACTTGATGCCGCCGATCGCAACAAGCGGAATGTTGCCGACACGCCTCTTCCATTCCGTGATCTTCGCAATGCCCTGTGGCGCGAACCGCATCGATTTCAGCGTGGTCGGAAAGATCGGGCCAAGCGCGACGTAATCGGGCCTGGCGCGCAGCGCAGTCGCCAGCTCCTCGTCGTCATGGGTGGAGAGGCCGAGCGTCAGCCCCGCCGCGCGGATCGCCTTGAGGTCGGCATCGACAAGGTCCTCCTGGCCGAGATGCAGATGCTTTGCCCGCGCTGCGATCGCGGCGCGCCAGTAATCGTTGACCACGAGCCTGGTGTTGGTGCCTTTTGTTGCCGCGAGCGCTTCCTTGACGATCGCAAGCGCATCGGCGTCGTTCAGGTTCTTGGCGCGCAACTGGATGGTGCCGACGCCAAGCTTTGCGAGCCGCGCGACCCAGGCGACGCTGTCGACGACGGGATAAAAGCGATCAGGATACGGCATGCCAGAACGGGGTCCCTACGACTGGAGTGGATGGGGAGGCGAAGTCGCGGGCTTCCATCAAGCCCGCTTCGAAGGCCGCGCGGCCGGCCTCGACGCCCTGGCGGAACGCCGCCGCCATCGCGACGGGATCGGCCGCCTTGGCGATTGCGGTGTTGAGCAGCACGGCGTCATAGCCGAGCTCGAGCGCTTCGGCCGCATGCGAGGGCGCACCCAGGCCGGCATCGACCACGAGCGTGATGTCGGGCAGACGGTCGCGCAGAAGTTTCAGTGAGTCGCGGTTGATGATGCCGCGCGCCGAGCCGATCGGTGCGGCCCACGGCATCACCACCTTGCAGCCGGCATCTACCAGCCGCGTCGCGACGGAGAGATCTTCGGTGCAATAGGGAAAAACCTCGAAGCCGTCCTTGACCAGGATCGTCGCGGCTTCGACGAGACCGACCACGTCCGGCTGCAGCGTGTCGTTGTCGGCAATCACTTCGAGCTTGATCCAGGACGTGGCAAACAATTCGCGCGCGAGCTTTGCCGTCGTCACCGCCTCGCGCGCGCTGCGGCAGCCGGCGGTGTTCGGCAGCACGGTCACGCCGAGCTCGCGGATCAATTTCCAGAACGCATCGCCCGTCTTGCCGCCGGCCGCCTCGCGCCGCAGCGATACCGTGACGATCTCGGCGCCGGAAGCACGGATCGCGCCTTGCATGATCGCAGGCGATGGATAGAGCGCGCTGCCGATCAGGAGACGAGAGTTGAATTCTTTTCCGTAGAAGCAGAGCACGATCAACCTCCCTGGCGCGGCGTGATGATCTCGATCTCGTCGCCGTTCTTCAAAAACGTATCGGCCCAGCGGCTTCGCGGCACCACGTCGTAGTTCAGTGCGATCGCAAAATGCGTGCCCTCATAGTCGAGCTCGCCGAGCAGCGCGGCGACGCTCGCCGACGAAATCTCACGCGGCTCGCCGTTGACCGTCACGCGCATCGCATCACCTCGTTGTCGATCTGGCCGCGCTCGACATAGGCAAGCGTCAATTCGGCAAGCGCCGGGGCGACCAGAAAGCCGTGCCGATAAAGCCCGTTCACCGCGATCTTTCTGTCCTCGATCGCGATGCGCGGCAGATTGTCGGGAAAGGCGGGCCGCAGGCCCGAGCCGAATTCGACGATGCGCGCTTCGGCAAAGGCCGGATGCACCGCATAGGCCGCGCCGAGCAGCTCCAGCGCCGAGCGGACGCTGACGCCGGTGTCCTCCGCCTCGATCGAGGTCGCTCCCAGCATGAAGCGGTTGCCATCGCGCGGAATCACGTAGAGCGGCCAGCGCGGATGGATCAGCCGTACCGGGCGGGACAGTTTCACCTCATCGGTCTCGATCAGGATCATCTCGCCCTTGACGCCGCGCAGCTCGTTTTGCGTGTCGCGCGCCGCAAGCCCCCGGCAGTCGATCACGATGCCGTCGAGCGCATCGGCGGAAACATCGCTGTTGAAGCGGATGGTGCCGCCGGCTGCGACGATCCTCTCGTGCAGCTTGGGCAGCACGTGGCGCGGCTCGACATGGCCCTCGGCGGGATAGAACAGCGCTTCGCGAAAACGGTTTTCCAGCGACGGCTCGAGCGCGGCCAGGCCCGCCGCGTCCAGCCGCCGATGACCGGAGGTCAGCCGCGCAAAGCGCTCGAAATCGCTGCGGTCGCGCGCATGCGCCACCACCAGCGAGCCGTTGAATGGCGTGTCCGGCAATTCGCGCCGCCACAAGTCGAGTGCGCGCAGGCCGAGCCGGCTGATGACCGGCTCGGACACTTCGCTCTCGCAGTAGGGCGCGAGCATGCCGCCGGCCCAGTGGCTGGTGGAATCCGTCATCGCGGCGTCGCCGCGTTCGTGCAGGGTGACATCGTGCCCGGCCTGCGCAAACAGCAGTGCCTGCCATGCGCCGGCGATCCCCGCCCCGATGATGGAAACGGGAGATTCTCCCCCTGACCTGACGTTGTTCTGGTACATCCCTGTCCCTTCGCCGGCATGACCCGGATCAGGTTCAAAGGGTCACCGCGGACTCTTGCCACGTGCGGCAAGCAGGGTGCGGTATCTCAGCTCCTCCTCGGAGCTCCCCTCGGAACATCGCTAATTTATGCCGATCGGGCAGGGTGTCAACGCGCCCGGGGCAGCTCTGCACTGCCTGCCGGGCCGGAACTCGTCGGCAGCGTGGCAAGAACCTTGCTTTACAAAAGCTTGCTGCATGGCACGGGCGAGCGGGTTTACCTCAAATTATGTCCTGGCGTGCTTCGATTGAGGCCCGAGCTGGTCCCGCACGCATCCGATGACGATTTCAGTCACCCATACCGACACCGCCGCCCAAAGGATGCGCGGACTGCTGCCGCTTTGGGTCGCGGTCGGCGTCTACACGCTGTTTTTGCTTGCCGGGAATCGCCTGCTGATCGACCCCGACACGCTCTGGCAGATCACGGTCGGCCAGTGGATCCTCGACCATCACGCGGTGCCGGAGACCGATATCTATTCGTTCACCATGCGCGGTCAGCCCTGGATTTCGACACAGTGGCTGGCGCAGGTGGTTTACGCCAAGGCCTATGCGCTCGCCGGATGGAGCGGCCCGGTCGTGGTCGCTGCAACCGCAATCGCCACGACTTTTGCGCTGCTCACGAGGTTCCTGACCCGCCGCCTCAGCGAGAGCACGACGCTGGTGTTCGTCGCGGCGGCGTTGGCGCTGACCGTGCCGCACCTTCTGGCGCGCCCGCATGTGTTGGCGCTGCCGGTCATGGTGGCCTGGGTCGCGGGCCTGGTCGCTGCCGCCGATGAGCGGGCCGCCCCGTCCTGGCGGCTTTTGCCGTTGATGGCGCTGTGGGCCAACCTGCATGGCGGTTTCGTGTTCGGCTTGCTGCTGATCGCGCCGATTGCGCTCGATGCCGTCCTGGCCGCCGACGAAGCGTCGCGCCGCGTCCTGATCGCGCGCTGGGCAGGCTTTGCGGTTCTCGCGCTGATTGCCTCCTGCTGCACGCCCTATGGCTGGAATGCTCTGCTCGCCGCACAGAAGATCCTGAGCCTCGGCGGCGCGCTGCCGCTGATCATGGAATGGAGGCCCGCGGATTTCTCGAGCGTCACGCCGTTCGAACTGTGCCTGCTCTTCGGCATCGGCCTTGTGCTTCATCGCGGCATCACGCTGCCGCCCATGCGCATCGTGCTGCTGCTCGGCCTGTTGCACATGGCGCTCGCGCAAGGACGCGCTGCGGAAAATCTGGCGCTGGTCGCTCCCCTGATCCTCGCCGCACCGCTGGCGCGGCAGATCGGCGGCAGCGATGTCTTTACCTCGAGCACGCAGCCGATGCGCGGCGCGCTGGTCGCCTGCGTTGCGACCGTGCTGGTCGCCGGCACGCTCGCCTACACCTCGGTGCATCGCTTCGCGCCGCACATGCACGGTGCGCCGGTCGCCGCCGTTGCGGAACTGAAGAAGCACAATCTCAGCCGTGTCTTCAACGATTACGATTTCGGCGGCTATCTCATCGCAAACGGCGTCGCGCCGTTCATCGACGGCCGCACCGAGCTCTACGGCGAAAAATTCTTCGTCGATCACAATGCCGCGTCCGGATTGATGGAACCGGACAATTTGTTCCGCCTGCTCGACGCGTACAATATCGAAGCGACCTTGATGCGCACGCAAAGCGCCGCAACCAAGCTGCTCGATCATGTCGATGGCTGGCAGAGGATCTATTCCGACGACGTCGCGACCATCCATTTGCGCAAGGCAGGTGCGCTGCACACGCGCGAGCCGGCCGTTGACGCTGGACCAAAATCCTGAAATCGCTGCGGATTGCAGGCGCCAAAGTGTCGCGCGACGCGACTTGCGGATTTTCGTGCAATTGATTCACAGCGCGACTAAGATGGATTTGTTGCGACAACAATCCTGACTCTTCGGAGTTCGGGAAAAATCAAGAAACGTAAAGCAGGGAGAGCACGAGATGACCGGAGCAAACTCCACTTTTTTGCCCAAGCAAAATCCCTGTGCGCAGTGTGGTAAGCCAATCGCGATGCCGGAATGGATCGAGACCAGCCCGGGCCGTGCCGCCTATCTCTGGCACTGCTGGGACTGCGACTATCGCTTCGAGGCGATCGCCTATTTCGACGAAAGCACCGAGCAAAAAGCGCCGCTTGCGGCCTAAGCTTCGTCAACGCCACACGTCGTCTGCGAGTTCCTGAAACCTGCGCGCTTTGCCGCAACGAAAACGCGCGGCGTGACGGAACTGCGTCCGCATTCCGAAAGTTTTCTCCACCTAAAGTTTGATGAGGATGGAGAGAACTCATGTTGGCGAAATACATCACGACAGGTGTGGTTGGTTCCCTGTTGCTTGCGAGCGCCGCATTTGCGGAACCGCCGACGGTTCCGCAATCCCAGTTGCACGGCGACTGGCGCACGTCGAAGGTCGTCGGCCTCAACGTCTATAACGACAACAACGAGAATGTCGGCTCGATCAACGAGCTCTTGATGGACAAGAGCGGAAACATCAAGGCGGCGGTGCTGAGCGTCGGCGGCTTCCTCGGCATGGGCGCCCGCTACGTCGCGGTGCCCTTCGACAAGATCAAGTTCTCGAACGAACCGGTCTCTTACGCCGCGACCTCTGCGAAGCCGAATGCGGACGCCAAGCCGCAATCGACGACGACCACCGGGTCGGCGACCGTGTCCGCAAAGCCGAACCCCTGGTATCCGGATCATGCCGTGTTCAATGCGAACAAGGACGAACTGAAGTCGATGCCGGAATTCAAATTCTCCAACGACTAGCGCATCATCCGGAAGGAGCCTGCCCCGTATAGCGGGGGTAGCCAACGCGCCCGGTCCTGCCGGGCGCGTTGTCGTTTTCCGCTTTTGTTCGCCCGCGAAGGCAAGCGCGATCCTTTCGGCGCCGGTCGCTTCGATGTTAGGCTGCGGCAGCAGGGAGCGCCCTGCTACCTGCTGCTTCATAACCGAACTGGGAGGACGTCATGAGCGAAAGCGTCTACAAGGTTATTGAATTAATCGGCACCAGTAAGGACTCCTGGGAAAAAGCCGCCGCAACCGCGGTCGGCCGCGCCTCCAAGACGCTCCGCGATCTTCGCGTCGCGGAAGTCGTCAAGCTTGACATGCAGCTCGACGAGACGGGAGCGGTCGAAGCCTACCGCGCCAAACTGAACGTCTCGTTCAAGTTCGAGGGCACTTGATCTCCGAGGGTGGGCACGGACGCCCGCGCCGTGCCCACCGCTCATTCGCCTAATTCGTCTTCACGAGCGGACAGCCGCCCTTGTCGAGCGGACGGAATGCCTCGTCGCCGGGCACGGTGGCGAGCAGCTTGTAGAGGTCCCACTCTCCTTTGGATTCTCCGGGCTTCTTGACCTCGAACAGGTACATGTCGTGCACCATGCGCCCGTCGATGCGGATTTTGCCGCCCTTGGCGAAGAAGTCGTTGATCGGCATGGCGCGCATCTGCTCCATCACCTTCGGCGCCTCGTCGGTGCCGATGGCCTCGATCGCCTTCAGATAATGCATGGTCGCCGAGTAGAGGCCGGCCTGAATCATGGTCGGCATGTGTCCGACCCGATCCATGAATTTCTTCGAGAAGGCGCGGGTCTCGTCGTTCATGTCCCAATAGAAGGCGTCGGTGACGATCAACCCCTGCGCCGACTTGGTGCCCAGCGCGTGCGCGTCGGTAATCTGCATCAGGAGCGCGATCATCTTCTGCCCGCCTTGCGTGATGCCGAACTCTGCGGCCTGCTTCAACGCGTTCTGGGTATCACCGCCGGCATTGGCGAGCGCGATCACCTTGGCCTTCGAGGACTGCGCCTGCAGGAGGAACGAGGAAAAGTCGGACGAGTTCAGGGGATGACGGACGTCGCCGATCACCTTGCCGCCGCTTTCCTTGACCACGTTGGCGGCGTCGCGCTCCAGCGCCATACCGAAGGCATAGTCCGCCGTGAGGAAGAACCAGGTGTCTTCGCCGCGCTTGACCATCGCCTTGCCGGCGACGTTCGACAGCGCATAGGTGTCGTAGGTCCAGTGCACGGTGTTCGGCGAGCAGGCGATCCCGGTGATGTCGGACGATCCGCCGCCGGAATTGATGTTGATCCTGTTCTTTTCGCGCGTCAGCGCGGAGATCGGCAGCGCCACGGAGGACGTCGGCACGTCGAAGATCGCATCCACCTTCTCGTTGTCATACCAATTGCGGGCGATGGAGACGCCGACGTCCGGCTTGTTCTGGTGATCGGCGCTGATCACCTCGACCGGCTTGCCTTTCACCTTGCCGCCGTAGTCCTCGACCGCCATCTGCACGGCGGCGAGCGATCCCTTGCCGGTGGCATCCGCATAGAGGCTGGACATGTCGGTGAGCACGCCGATCTTGACGACGTCGTCCGAGATCGCCTGGGCGCGCGCGCTGCCGGAGGACGCGGCGAGCAGCAGGCCGAGCGCGGCCGCGGTAGCAAGTTGCTTCATGGTTGTTCTCCCTGTGCTTCTCTTGTTGTGTCTGCGCTTGAGCAGTGGGTATTGCCATATCCGCGTGCCGCGGCAAAGCGCGCTTCTTTCGCCCCGCGAAGAGGCGGGGAGGATGGGATGAAGGGGACGTCCGGCTCTAAAGTTCCGGCAGTTTGGTCACGGTGACGGTCATTGCGCCGGCGGCTTCCGCGATGATGCGCAGCGTCTTGGAATCAAAGGCGATATCCGAGAGCCCAATGCTCGAGATGTTGGCCTCGACCCGCACGCCGTTGTCGTTCTTCTGGAAGTCGGCGATCGCATCCGCGATCTTCTTCTGCGCGTTGACCGCGAACGGCTTCAGATCGACCGTGGCCTTCTCGGTCAGCGCCCGCTGCAGATGCGGTATCACCGTGCGAGCCGCCGCGCCCAGCAGTCCGAACGCGGCGTCCGATTCGACGGCGAGTTGCATATCCGTCAGGCGCAGCGTCTGTTGGGTCTGATCGAGCACCGGATGGCCCCAGATATGCACCGTGGCATCGGCGCCGAATCCGAAGAAGCTCTTCTTCTCCTTGGCGTGCACCAGAAGCGAGATCAGGAGCCGGTCGCCGGCTGCCGCGACATAGGCATGCTTGACGGTGACATCGACCGGGCCCGAGCCGTCCTCCGGGAAGGTTCGACCCGAAAGCTGCGTCTCGAGAATCTTGTTGAGTTCGGTGAACGGCATGTCGATCGGCACGCCGATGCTCACTCCGGTCGACGACGGCGGCACGATCGAGATCTTTTCCGGGAAGGGGCAGTCGGGCTTGGTCTCCGTCGGCGTGATCCGTGTCTCGGCCTCGATCCCGACGCTCAGCGTCACCGCGGTCGCATCGACATGCGGCTGTGCGGCAAACGCCCGGATCGGCTTCAGCTCGAGCCACAGCGGCGGCAGCGAGGCAGTCGCGTCCGAGCCCTGCAGCGGCATCGAACGGCACGCTTTTGCCCATTGCACGCGCGCGGCACGCTCGAGCGTCGGATCGGTGCGGATTCGCGCGCCCACCGCATCGAGCTGCTCGCCGACGGTTTTGTCGATCAACGGCTTGACCTGGGCAGGTACATTCACCTTCGCGCCCGCCAGGAGAAGGGTGGTGTCGCCGAGGTTGACCTGGGCGGCAAGATTGGGTTCGACATGCCAGGCGGCGGCGAGTTTCGGTCGCGAGGTGATGACGACGTTACCCTTGATCTCGGCGCTGGCATTGAGCGCCTTGATGTTGACCGCACCGATCTTGGCGGCGGCATTGGCACCAAGCAGGCCGCCGATCGCGTCCCCGACCGCGCCGCTCGCCTTGGCGCTCACCGAACCCGTGACGTTCAGTTTTCCGGTCAGGGGCGTGGTCAACGACAGCACGTCCTGTGCGCCATTGGCAAGGATCGGCCCGCGCGAGGCGGTCCAGCCGATGTCGCCGTTCTGCAGCACCTGGGAAACCGGGTTGTCCGCCTTGCCCGCGAAATTGCGCGGGGCGGCGCGCTCGGCCGCCTCGCGAATGGCCGACAGCGAGATGGCGACAGGTGCCACCACGATCGAGCTGCGCGGCGCGGGCGCCAATGGCGGCAGTGCCGCCAACACCGGCGCGGTGGGCACGCTGTGCGGGACGATCCAGTCCAAGGCTTTCAGGCTGACGAAAAAGGAGACGACGACCATCGCGATCGCAAGCAGGATCGTTCTGAGGCGCGCCGGCAGGTGCATCGTCCATCCTGCATGAATCAAGCGCTTGATTTTACAGGGCCGCCGGGGGCTGCGCCAGAGCGTCGGACTTCAAACAAAACGGGCTCCGGCAAGGCGCCGGAGCCCGTTGTCAACCTTACGAAACTTTAATCCTCAGCGCACCGCAGAGCCGAGATCAGCGCGCCGATCGGACATCGGCAGCACGACCACCTTGGTGCCGACATTGACGCGCGAATAGAGGTCGGTGACATCAGCATTGGTCAGCCGGATGCAGCCACTGGATACATGCGTGCCGATCGTGTCCGGCGCGTTGGTGCCGTGGATGCGATACACGGTACCGCCGAGATACATTGCGCGGGCGCCGAGCGGATTGCCGGGACCGCCTGCCATGTAGCGCGGGAGATAGGGCTGGCGCGCGATCATCTCGGGCGGCGGCGTCCAGTCCGGCCATTCCGCTTTCTTGGTGATCGACTGCACGCCCGACCAGGTAAAGCCGTCGCGACCGACGCCGATGCCATAGCGCATCGCTCGCCCACCGCCGAGCACGTAATAGAGATAGGTGTTGGGGGTATCGATGATGATGGTGCCGGGCGCTTCGCGGGTCGGATAAGTCACGACCTGTCGGCGCAGCCGCGCAGGCAATTCGGAAGTGCTGCCGTCATCCTGGTACGGCGCTGCCCCCACGGTTGGCGGGGGCGCCATCTGGGTCTGCGGCACGAGGAAGAAGGGCGCGGGGAAAGGCTGGGTCGGCGGCGCAGCCACAGCCGAGCCGGAAAATGCGAATGTGCCGATTGCGAGGGCACCGAAGGCCACGACACGGCGGGAGGTCGCAATAAATGCGGTCAGATTGGTCATTGTCGTCCCCTGTTTGATCGCCTTTTGTGACTGGCGTTGCGCCCAGCCGGCTTTCTTTTTCAACTTCCTTAACGATGAAAGGTTTCGGGACGTTTGCTCGATCCGCGCAAAACGGTTTCGTCGGGGTAAGGATTTGTTTCATGACCGTTTCACGACTCCTTCAGCGACCACCCCCACAAAAAACATCTGCAACAGTTTGATGATGTCACACGCCTGAAATATCCGTGCCCGATTTTCCGCACCTGAGAATCATTTCAACTCTCGGGTTTGCATATGCGGATCTTGATCGCGACCGATGCCTGGCACCCGCAGGTGAATGGCGTGGTGCGCACGCTGACGTCGCTCTCGCGCGCCGCGGCCAATCTCGGAGCCCAAATCGAATTTCTGACACCGGACGGCTTTCCGTCGGTACCCGTACCGACCTATCAGAGCCTGCGCGTCGCGATACCCAACCGGGGCGAGATCGCGCGGCGCATCGAAGCGGCTGCGCCGGACGCGATCCACATCGCGACCGAAGGCCCGATCGGCTGGTCGGTCCGCGGCTATTGCCGCCGCCACGGGCTTGCCTTCACGACGTCCTACACGACGCGCTTCCCCGAATATGTCGCGGTCCGCACCGGTATTCCGGCGAGCTGGGGTTATGCCGTGCTGCGCGCCTTCCATGGCGCCGCCGCCACGACCATGGTCGCCACCAATTCGCTGCGGCAGGAGCTAACCGAACGCGGCTTCAGGCGGCTCGGCGCCTGGACCCGCGGCGTCGATACCACGCTCTTCAATCCCGACGAGCCGGCAAAACTGGACCTGCCCCGGCCGATCTTCATGACGGTCGGCCGCGTCGCGGTGGAAAAGAACCTCGAGGCGTTTCTGGCATTGGACCTTCCGGGCTCGAAAGTCGTGGTCGGAGACGGGCCGCAGCGCGCCGAGCTCGAGCGCCGCTTTCCGCAAGCGAGATTCCTCGGTGAAAGGACCGGCAAGGATCTGACCTCGCATATGGCGGCGGCGGATGTGTTCGTGTTTCCGAGCCTCACCGACACATTCGGTGTCGTGCAGCTCGAGGCGCTGGCCTGCGGGACGCCGGTCGCGGCCTTTCCGGTCACGGGTCCGCTCGACGTGATTGCCGATCATCCGATCGGCGCGCTGGATCAGGACCTGCGCAGCGCCTGTATGCGCGCGCTCACCATGTCGCGCGAGGCGTGCCGCAATTTTGCGCTCGATCGCTCCTGGGAGAACAGTGCAAGGCAGTTCATCGGCAATCTCTCGGTGCTGCAGCCGGGCCGGTCGCCGCATCCAGCACCTGTCGTTGCCGGCGGAAGTCCGGTCCGCGGCTGATATGATCCTCCAACGAGAGTGAAAGTTACCATGGCAGAAACGATGAAGCTTGACGATGCAAGGGACTTGGATTTCGACCGCGACATGGTCGAGCAGGCTTACGACCGTTGGGCGCCGGTCTACGATCTCGTGTTCGGCGGCGTGTTCTCCAAGGGCCGCGACGCCGCGATCCAGGCCACCAACAAACTCGGCGGCCGCGTTCTCGAGGTCGGTGTCGGCACCGGCATCTCGTTGCCGCTCTATGCGCCGCATGTCCGGATCTTCGGCACCGACATTTCGGAAGCGATGCTGAAGAAGGCCAAGCGCCGCGTCGCCGAGCTGCGCCTGAAGAACATCGAGGGGCTTGCGGTGATGGACGCCGAGAAGCTCGAATTTCCCGACAACTCCTTCGATGTGGTGATGGCGCAATATGTCGTGACCGCCGTGCCGAATCCGGAAGCGGCATTGGACGAGTTCGCCCGCGTGCTCAGGGTGGGCGGCGAGCTGATCATCCTGACGCGCGTCAGTGCCGACGACGGCATGCGCCGTTTCATCGAGCAGCGATTGCAGCCCGTGGTGCGCAGGCTCGGCTTCCGCACCGCCGAGTTTGCCTGGTCGCGCTACACGACGTGGCTACAGGGTGCCAGGGGCATGGAGCTCGTCGAGCGTCGTCTGATTCCGCCGCTCGGACATTTCTCGCTGGTCCGTTTCCGCAAAATCGAGATTGCTGCCGCTGCGTGAGACCATTCGCGCCCTGACGCCCGCGGCAAACATAACGGGCGTGTGACATTATGATGATGTCACACACCGGACATCGAGTTCGTGTAAACGTCATCCGACTCACCTTTGGGGGAAAAAATGATCAAGAGCTTCCTGGAGCAGTTGCGGATTCAACGCTGGGACGACCATCGCTATTACCACCACAGCCGGATCAATCAGAGCCTGCACTTCGTCAGCGCCGTGAGCTTCATGGTCGGCTATCTCATGATGTTCTTCGATCCCATGATCTCGGCGCTGATCGGCTGGCTGGTATCGATGACCTCGCGCCAGGCCGGGCACTTCTTCTTCGAGCCGCGCGGCTACGACCACATCAACCAGGCGACCCACGAGCACAAGGAAGAGATCAAGGTCGGCTACAATCTGCGCCGCAAGGTGGTCCTGATGACGATCTGGGCGCTGTCGCCCCTCGTGCTCTACCTCGATCCGACCCTGTTCGGCTTCTTCAGCCCCTGGGTGACGCCGGCCGACTTCGTCCGTCAGGTCGCCAAGATCTGGCTTGTGGTGGGCATCGGCGGCCTCCTGTTCCGCACCGTGCACCTCTTCTTCATTCGCGACGTCGAGACGGGGCTGGTCTGGATGACCAAGATCATCACCGATCCCTTCAACGACTTCAAACTCTACCACAAGGCACCGCTGGCGCTCTTGCGCGGCGAGCTGATCGATCCGGGTCTCGACATCCTCGATCACCAGGGGCTGGAAGAGCAGCACGCCTGAGCTTTCGCAATCGCAGGCCTGAACGCACGTCATGCCCGGCCTTGTGCCGGGCATCCACGTTTTTGGAACATGATGATGTTGATTGAGGCTACGGCAACGACGGAAGCCTTACCCTCCCCTGGAGGGGGAGGGTCGGTCCGCAATCGAGCGAAGCGAGATAAGGACCGGGGTGGGGTGGCAGTCTTGCCGCGACCGGACGTTTGCGAGCGGAGGGATCACCCCACCCCGGCTCATATTTCGCTGTGCTCATGTGAGCCGACCCTTTCCCTCCAGGGGAGGGTGGCAGCATGGTTAGCGCCCGAACCGGCTCGCAACCATCTCTTTGAGAATCTGCCGGCGGATGCCCTTGTTGGTGAGCGCCGGCGTGTGCCACCACCAGCCGTCCTGCTTCATCCTGCTCGCAGCCGCGACAAAGCGTGTTGCAACCTCGGCGAAATCCGCATCGGTGTAGTTCAGGCTGAAGATCAGCCGTCCGGTGCCGACCCAGCTCAGCGCAATCCCCTCGGCGCGCAGGTAGTGTTGCAGCATCCAGTT
>Ga0310917_10001011_pt1 | contig 13082 bp, 13 predicted proteins | sample GREbulkMGLF178_FD_203531 | JGI IMG/M metagenome (GOLD analysis project Ga0310917, IMG submission 203531) | Lab enrichment of tropical soil microbial communities from Luquillo Experimental Forest, Puerto Rico - GRE.bulkMG.LF178 | ecosystem: Environmental > Terrestrial > Soil > Tropical forest >... | reverse complement strand
GGCGAGTTCGGCGACGTCGGTTTTCCCCGCGCGATGGAAGGTCGCGGCAGCCAGGATCAGGATCGAGGCGTTGATCACGAAGGCAAAGCACAATGCGATCGAGGAATCGATGGTGGCCAATGTGATGGCCTCGCGCTTCTCAGCCGGCGTTTCGCCGAAGACGCGGGTCTGCACCAGCCCCGAATGCAGATAGAGATTGTGCGGCATCACGGTCGCGCCGAGGATGCCGAGCGCGAGATAGAGCATCTCGCGGTTGGCGAGGAGATCGCGGCTCGGTGCAAAGCCCCTTATGACCGCACCCCAATCGGGATCGGCGAGCGCGATCTGCATCGCAAAGCAGATTGCGATCACGCCCAGCATCGCTACCACGAAGGCCTCGATCCAGCGGAAGCCGAACGCCTGCAGCGCGAGGATCAGAAAGACATCGAGCGCCGTGATGATCACGCCGATCTCGAGGGGAATGTGAAACAAGAGATTGAGGCCGATCGCGGTGCCGATCACCTCAGCAAGATCGGTCGCGGTGATCGCAACCTCCGCCGATAGCCAGAGCGGAAAGCTGACCCATCGCGGAAAGGAATCGCGGCAGGCCTGCGCCAGGTCGCGGCCCGCGCCCACGCCAAGCCGCGTGCACAGCGATTGCAGCACGATCGCCATCACGTTGGAGAGCAGCGCAACCGTCAGCAGCGCGTAGCCGAATTTGGAGCCGCCGGCGAGCGAGGTCGCCCAGTTGCCCGGATCCATATAGCCGACGGCGACGAGGTAGCCGGGACCCAGGAAGGCCAGGAGCTTGCGCCAGAACGATCCACCGGCGGGCGCCGTCCGGACCGACGCAAAAACGTCTGAGAGTGATGGTTCCTCGCGCGCGCCCCGCCAGCCCGGCTGGCCTGACGAAGCGCCTTCTGCGCGCGAGGGTTCCAACGACAGATCAGAGGGTCGGGCATCCATCGGCCCAGAATGTCGGAAAACTGACTTTAATGCAACTCATTCGCAACTGCATCTAGGATGCTGTGTTCCAACGGGCTGGCCTAGGCGACTTCGCGCCGCCGTCCAGTGAAAAGCACGATACGCATGCCTGCGTGCGGCGTTGTCGGCTCAAGAACTCGGACCGCGTGGTGCACTGCCAGTGATCAGCATGAGCATTTTTCCGGTGGCGTTTGGCATCGAAGCGATCCGTACCGGCTTGAAGCGGCGCCACCCGAATCCTGACAAACCTGGCGGTGAACCCACGAAGTCATCGTCGGAAATCGGGTGGGTCTGAGCCTGCTCGGCGCCCATGTTGCGGCCAACCACGCAACAGGAGCCACGCATGGCTGGACCGCAAAAGACCCTGCCGCCGACCTTCAACCGCCTCGCCTGGTCCAACCTGTCGGCGCAATCGGCCGAGCAGATCGCACTCGCAGCAGCGCCGATTGTCGCCGTGCTGGTGCTGGGCGTCGGCGAAGGACGGACCGGCCTCTTGCAGACCGCCCTCACTTTGCCGTTCGTGCTGTTTGCGATTCCGGCCGGCCTTTTGACCGACCGCATCTCGCGACGCATCCTGATGGCAGGTGCCGAAGCGTTGCGTGCGGTCGCGCTTGGCATGATCCTGCTGCTGATCTGGCTCGGTTGGCTGACGCTGCCGCTGCTCGCCTTCCTGGGCTTCGTCGCGGTGTGCGGCACGGTGGTCTTTAGCGTTGCAGCGCCCGCGCTGGTGCCGTCGCTGGTCGCGCCGGATCAATTGCCGGCGGCCAATGCCAGGATCGAGCTGGCGCGCACCGTCGCATTCGCGAGCGGTCCCGCGCTTGGCGGCGTGCTGGTCGGATGGATCGGGGCTGCGCCCGCGTTCGGTGTCGCCGCGGCGCTCTCCGCCGTTGCGGTGGTCCTGCTGTCGGGCATCCACGAGCCCGCGCGCGCCGCGATGCCGCGCCGTCATCCGCTGCAAGAGGTCAAAGAAGGCGCCAGCTTCGTGCTGCATCACGCGCTGTTACGGCCGGTCTTCATCACGCAATTCACTTTCAACACCGGCTCTTTCCTGACGCTGGCGGTGTTCGTGCCCTATGCGGTTCGCCATCTCGGCCTGTCCGCGACCGGCGTCGGCGCGACGCTTGCGATGTATGGCGTCGGCATGGTGATCGGCGCGCTCTCCGCAACACGCGTGATGCGCCGCCTCGCCTTCGGCACCGTGATCGGGCTCGGCCCGGTCACCGGCTTTGCCGCAGCCGTCGTGATGGCGCTCACCACGATCATCCCCACACCGCTGCTTGCCGGCATGAGCTTCTTCATGCTGGGTGTCGGGCCGATCCTCTGGGTGATCTCGACCACGACCCTGCGCCAGTCGGTCACGCCGCCGCGGCTGCTCGGGCGCGTGACCGCGATCAACATCCTGAGCTATGGCGCGCGCCCGCTCGGCTCGGCGCTCGGCGCCATCCTCGGCGGCCTCTTTGGTGCGGAGATCTGTCTCTATGTCGCGGTCCTGATCTTCGCTGCCCAGGCGTTGGTGATCCTGCTGTCGCCGGCAGTCTCCTTGACGCGTCAGCCGGACATGGTCGGCGACATCAAGGCCGCGCGCGCCTGACGACCAGGCTAGCTCGCCAGATAGCGCTCGTAACTTCCCGTCATCGCCTCACTGGCTGATATATCGGGATCGAGCGTGTAGAGATCCTGCGCACGGCCGATGCCACGCAGCGCGTAGCGGCCGGTCGATACCAGATAGCGCCGGCCGGTCGCGTCGAGGCCAGTGCGAAACTCCGCCGATGCCAGAAATTCGCGATCGACGGAACTGCACATCGAGGCGATACGGCTGACCTCGTTTACGGCGGGTCCGACCACGGTGAAGTCAAGCCGGTCCTCGCTCCCGATATTGCCGTAAAACACCTCGCCGACATGCAGCCCCACATAGGCCGAGGTGACCGGCCGGCCTGCCGCGACGCGGCGCGCGTTCAGCTCAATCATGTTGAGACGAAAGCGATGCTCGGCGCTCAGCGCCGCTCTCCTGGCCGCCGTCATATCGTCGCCGGTGAAGATCGCAAGCACACCATCGCCGATCAGCTTCAACACATCGCCCCCGGCATCATGGATCGCTTCGATCGAGGCTTCGGCATAGTCGTTGAGGAACGGAATGATCTCGTCGGGCCCGATGCTTTCCGAAACCTTGGTCGAGCCGCGCAAATCGGAGAACCACAGCACCGCGCTGATACGTTCGGTGACGCCGCGGGAAATGCGTCCGCCCAGCACTTGCGCCGAGGCGTCGCGCCCGAGATAGACGCGGCCGAGCGTGCGCGCGATGTCGACCTGCTGCGCCGATTTGATCGCAAGCCCAAGCACCGGAACGAGATCGCGCAACGCCGCGAGTTCGGACTCGGTAAAACCCTTGGCGCGGCGCGTGGTCCAGTAGGAATAGAAACAGTCCATCTGGCCGAGCGTACCGGCGTCGCCGAAGCGGTGCACGAAGGCCAGGAAATGCCGGTGCCCCTTGTCCGCGAGTTCGCCGATCATCGAGAAATCGAGCGAGGCGCAGTCGGCGAGATCGATGATCAACTCGTCATGGCCGTTCTCGAGCATGTGGTGGAAGGCGGAGCGGCGCCAGTTCTTCGCCGCATCGCCTTCGCTGCTCGATCGATACTCGAACGTGTCGCCCTCGTTGGTCGCCGTATCGTTCCAGCGAAATCCGCGCCCCTCATAGATCGGGTGCAGGGTGTCGATGAAGGCGAGGCCGCGCGACAGATCGAGGCCGCCGGCCCGGCAGCGTTCGCAGAAGCCGCGAATCAGATCATTTTCGGGAAGACCCGTGAGCCCCTGGGCAACCAGCCAGTTCATCAGGTCGATGCGCGTGGAAAGTTCCATCCACCAATTATGCCGCGCAATCCCGCGAAGCGGAAGCTTGACCCAGCGTCCGGCTTGACGCTCCCGGCTTGCGGGATGCAAATGCCAAAAAGATGCGCACGGCAAGACATAACGACGGCGGCCGAAGGCGCGATCAAGCCACGATCGCGGCATGAGCGGACGGCAACTTCCCGTCATTCTGGCACTCGGCACAACCCAGACGCTGGCCTGGGCGTCCAGTGTCTATTTGCCGGCTATCCTGGCCGATCCGATCGCGCGCGACCTCGGCATCTCCTCGAACTGGATTTTTGCAGCCTACTCCGCAGCCCTCGCGCTGGCGGCCGTGCTCGGTCCGCAGGTCGGACGCCAGATCGACAGGGTCGGCGGCCGGCCGGTGCTGTCGGCGTCGAACATGACCTTGGCTGCTGGGCTTGTCCTGCTCGGCTTCGCGAATTCGATTCCCATGCTGATGGCAGCCTGGCTCGTGCTCGGCGTCGGTATGGGCTATGGCCTCTATGACGCCGCCTTCGGCGTGCTCGGGCGCATTTACGGCGAGGCCGCGCGCGGGCCGATCACCGGCATCACGCTGATTGCAGGCTTCGCTTCCACCGTCGGCTGGCCGCTGACAGCGCTCGGCGTGCAGACCATCGGATGGCGCGACACCTGCCTTGCCTGGGCGGCCGCGCACCTCCTGATTGGCCTGCCCCTCAATATGTTCATGCTGCCCGCGATCAAACACGCCAAGGCGGCTGCAGAGACCGCGACCAAGCCTCATATTCCGATCGATCGCAGCATGATCCTGCTGGCCTTTATCTTTGCGGCCGCCTGGACCGTCACAGGCGCAATGGCAGCGCAATTGCCGCGGATCCTGGAGGCGGCGGGCGCCACCACGCTGCAGGCGGTGTCGGCCGGCGCTCTGATCGGGCCGGCGCAGGTGGTGGCGCGCATTGTCGAGGCCAGCGTCCTGAAGCGCTACCATCCGCTGTTGTCGACCAAGCTCGCCTGCCTGATGCACCCGCTGGGAGCCGCGATCGTCGCGGTTTTCGGCGGCGCAGCGGCGAGCGTGTTCGCGATCTTTCATGGCGCCGGCAACGGCGTGATCACGATCTCGCGCGGCACATTGCCGCTCGCGATCTTCGGTCCACACAATTATGCGTACCGGCTTGGCATCATCGGTGCGCCGGCGCGCATGTCGCAAGCCGCGGCACCGCTGCTGTTCGGGTTTCTGATCGACGCGATGGGAAGTCGCGTCCTGATCGTCTCGTCCGTGCTCAGCCTTGCCGCGTTCGCGGCGTTGTTCTTGTTGCCCGAGAAGGCGTCGCAGCGGTAAAGCAGATCATGGACAACCAGACCGGCCCCGACAACCCGTTCCGACGATTGCTGCGTTGGGCGACCAGGCCGCCGCAGGCCTACGCGGTGTATCTGGGCTGCCTGATCCTGGTCTGGCTCCTGTCGTTCTACGCGGGAACGCTGCGGCCCAAGAAAGCCGACGGGCTGGGGCCGCCGCCGGTCTCCGCGCCGCAAAGATAGAGTTTCCACCCTACTCCGAGGAAATGCCATGACAGGCGCGTCATCGATCGTCCGCATCAATCCGCCCGAGCTCGGCACGCCGCCCGGCTATTCCCAGGTCGTCGAGGTGCGCGCCGCGCGGATCATCTTCATCGCCGGCCAGACCGCACTCGATCGCGACGGCAATGTCGTTGGCCAGGGAAATTTTGCAGCTCAGGCCGCACAAGTGTTCGACAACCTTGCGATCGCACTGAACGCAGCGGACTGCACGCCGGCCCATCTCGTGAAGATGACGGTGTTTCTCACCGATATGAATAATCTCGCCGCCTATCGCGAAGCGCGCAACCGCTTCTTCGCAAAGGTTACGCCGCCGGCCGCGCCGGCGGTGACGCTCGTTGAAGTCTCAAAACTCTATGGGCCGCATTTCCTGATCGAGATCGAGGCGGTAGCGGCGACGTGAGGCGCTAGTCATAAAACGCCGGTGACATTTTCAGCGAGTCGCGCTGCGCCTTGTCGTGGTTGATCCAGAGCTGCGCCTTGTCCTTTTCCAGGGTGTCAGCGATCTTCTGCATCGAGGCGAGCGTCTGATCCTTGCTGGTGTTGTTCGCCGGCACGCGGCGGTTCTCCCAATTACTCTTGAAGTGCACGGCATCGCCCGAGAGCACGACCTCGCCGGTCTTGGGCAACTTCACCAGGAGAGACTGGTGACCCGGCGTATGTCCGGGCGTTGAGATGATCACCAGGCTCCCGTCGCCGAAGACGTCGCGATCGCCTTCCAGCAAAGTGACGGGATGTTCCGGCTTGAAGCGCGGCTTGTTGTCTGCACCCGGCCACTCATATTCAGCCTTCTGCACGTAAAGCATCGTGGTCGGAAACATCTCCACATTGCCGATGTGATCGGGATGGGTGTGAGAGACCGCCATGCCCTTGATGTCGGACGGCTTGAGCCCGAGGTCCTCGAGTTGCGACGCCAGCGTCTTCGGCCGGCGCCAGGTGACGGCCTTGGGGTCGGCCGGCGCAAGACCATTCGGCATCGCAGCGACGGCGTCGGGTATACCGGTGTCCCACACAAACCAGCCCTGCGAATGCTTGATCAAGTAACAGTTGTCGACGAAGGGCATCGACTGGCCTTCATTGACGCCGGGCGACCAGCGCGAAATATCGCCGGCAACGCCCTCGCCGCAATTGAGGATGTAAAGCTTCTCGACGCCGGCTTGTGCGCTTGACGAAACAGCCAGCAGCAAACCCGACGCCAGCACGGCCGCCAATCCCACGCTTCCTTTCATTTTGTTTTCTCCACCGTCATTACCCGGGCCAACCGGCCGCTCGGATATTAACACCGCGTCATCCCGCGATATTCAGGTTACGCCTTTTTGATCTCGGACGTGGCGATCCAGATCCCGGTAAAGACGGCGATGAGGCCAAACACCAGATTGGGCGTGATGGGCTCGCCGACCAACTGCGTCGCCAGCAGGGCTGCCGCGATCGGGTTGACGGTCATGGTGTTGGCGACGCGTGTCGGGGTCGCCCGCTGCAACGCCAGCACCCAGAGAATGAAGGCTGCCGCGCCGCCGCCGACCCCGAGATAGATCCCGGCAATCCATTGCGACATTGTAAAGCCCCTCAAGGCGGCGATGCTTCCGGTGAACAGTCCGACCAGGATCAGCGCCGCGGCACCTGTTCCCATCCCGACCGTAAGAAAGCCCAGCGCGCCCGATCGCTGCATGAACGGACGCGACAACACGTTGTAGAAAGCCATGCAGAACACTGCCGCCGCCATGATCAATTCGCCTCGCCAGGCGCCCGGCGGCGCCGCCGAGAGGCCGGCCGCAAGCGCGGCCACCACGCCAAACACCGCAACGCAGACCCCGACTGTCTTGCGCAGGCTCAGCCGTTCGACGCGCAGCAGCGCGCCGACGACCATGGTCGAGAGCGGCAACGTCGCGAGCGCAAGACTCGCGCGCGCCGCCGTCGTGAAGCTGATCGCGATATTATAGAGGACAAAGAAGAGTCCGAAGAAGCAGAGGCCGAGAAAGGCAACTCCCGCAAGATCACGCCGTGCGGGCCACTTCACCCGCAACAGCAAAGCCGCCGGCAGCACGCAGAGAAAGCCGATGCCCCAGCGCAGAATCGCAAGCGTGATCGGATCGGAACCTGCGACCAGATAACGGGTGATCGCTGCCGCAGTGCCGCCGAGGCAGCTCGATAGCATGGCGATTGCAACCCCGATCCACTCGCCCACCGCTCGTTCCAATCCCTTGCGGCATCGCCCTCACCGCGCAATCAGTTGGAGGATGAGCAGCACGCTCATGCGCGCGAAGCTCAACATATGATCGCGACAGATGGCGCGTGCCAGTCTAGTTTGCTCTTCCGGCGAATCCTGCGCCGTCCCCAATCGCCTTGCGTTGGGAACGGTACGCATCAACGTAGGCACAAATCCGCTTGCTGCAACAAGAAGCGATCCCCACGCAATCCACCAGGCGTATTCGCCGCGCACGATCTCCACACAGATGGCTGCAAGTGTCAGCAGCATCACAAGCGCCACCAGCCTGTTCATCGGATAAGCTTCGGTCGTAACGCGACGGTAATAGGCCGAAATCGACGCCAGCACGTCGGGTGGCAGCACGTTGGCAGCAGACTTGCGCGTTTGCACGTCGAACATCAGGTCGAACCACAGGACGGCAAGCAGGAAGCCTGCGCCGCTGGCCGCCAGTGCATTCATGATGGTTCGCGTGCGCCGAGCCGGACCTCCAACCGACGAGACGGCTGAGGTTCGTGGCTCCTGGCGAACAGACGGGCAAGAAACTTGATGATCCCGCGCCGGTTGAAGTCAACGATGACCTCATGGTGCTTCATGCCCTTGCCGCCTTTGACAAGGCCCAAGTCTCTCACAAGGCAATAATGCCCGTCGCTCATGCGGGCCAGTCGGCAATTTCTGAACATCGCTGCAGCATGCATTCGCCGGTGATTCCGTCAAATCTTGACGCCGCGCGACTCATGCTTGTGTGGAAAGGAGCAAGCGTTGCCTGCCCGGCGCTAGATGGCCGCCTCAGTCTTCGCGTCGAACACGTGAAGTCTGGAAGAGCGCATGGCAATGCGCAGCTTGTCGTGCACCTTCACCCGCACGGTCGGCTCGATACTCGCCACCATGACCCCATCGCCGACCTTCATATCGAGCAGGATTTCCGAGCCGAGTTGCTCCACCACCTCGGCCACTGCATCAAAGCATGGGTTGTCGACGTCGGCCGAGCTCGCCACCGTGAGGTCCTCCGGGCGCACGCCGAGCGTGATCTCGCGGCCGATATGGCCGCGCAGGCGCTGCGCAGTCTCCACCGGCAGCTTGATACGCAAGCCGGAGTTCTCGGCGATCAGAGATCCGCTGGCCTCGGTCACGGTAACGCGAACGAAATTCATCGCCGGCGAGCCGATGAAACCGGCGACGAACTTGTTTGCGGGGCTATGGTACAGCTCAAGCGGTTCCCCGACCTGCTGCACAACGCCATCCCTCATGACGACGACCCGGTCACCCAGCGTCATGGCCTCCACCTGATCGTGGGTCACGTAAATGGCCGTCGTGCCGAGACGCTGATGCAGCTTCTTGAGCTCAACGCGCATCTGCACCCGCAGCTTGGCATCGAGGTTCGACAGCGGCTCGTCGAACAGAAACACGCGGGGGTGCCGCACGATGGCACGGCCTAACGCCACGCGCTGGCGCTGGCCGCCGGAAAGTTGCCGCGGCTTCCGCTTGAGCATTTCGCCGATGCCGAGGATGTCCGCCGCGTCCCGCACGCGCTTCTCGATCTCACCCTTTCCGAATTTGCGCATCTTCAGGCCGAACGCCATGTTGTCGTACACGCTCATGTGCGGATAGAGCGCGTAGTTCTGGAACACCATGGCGATGTCGCGATCCATGGGCGGCAGTTGGTTGACGACGTTGCCGTCGATTGAAATATCGCCGGAACTGATCGCTTCGAGCCCGGCGATCATCCTGAGCGTCGTCGTCTTGCCGCAGCCGGACGGCCCGACGAACACCATGAACTCCTTGTCGCGGATCTGCAGATTGACGTCTTTGACGGCGTGGACGCCGTCGTAGAACTTGTTGATCCCCTTGAGGACGACCTGTCCCATTGTCTTACTTGCCTCCCACCCGCCGGTGCAAATCTGCACGCGCTTTGCAATAGACGCCGTCAGCCCTTCACCGATCCGGTCAATCCCGAGACGTAATGCTCGACGAAGAACGAATAGGCGACAGCAACCGGGATCGATCCGAGCAGGGCGCCGGCCATCAGCGGTCCCCAGAAGAATACATCGCCGCGGATCAGCTCCGATGTGACGCCCACCGGCACGGTCTTCTGCTCAGGCGAGGACAGAAAGACGAGTGCATAGATGAACTCGTTCCAGGACAGCGTGAACGCGAAAATGCCGGCCGAGAGGATGCCCGGGATCGCCACCGGAATGACGATGTAGAGCATGGCCTGCCAGCGCGAGGCGCCGTCAATGCGCGCACATTCCTCGAGCTCCCTCGGCACTGCCTTGAAGTAACCCATCATCAGCCAGGTGCAGAACGGAATGAGAAATGTCGGATAGGTCAGAATGAGGGACCACGGCGTGTCACCCAGCCGATAGTTACGGATAATCTCGGCCAGCGGGATGAAGAGCAGCGTCTGCGGCACCAGATAGGTGATGAAGATGCCGGTACCTAAACTACCGGCAAATGGAAAGCTCAGCCGCGACAAGGCATAGCCGGCGAACACGCCACAGACGAGCGAGATCGCGGTTGATGCGAGCGCTATGAAGGTCGTGTTCCACAGCCACCTCGAAAACAGCGTCTCTTCAAACAGGTATCTGACATGGTCAAGGGTCGGTTTCCATGTCCAGAACGGATTGTAGTTGATCGAATTCCAGGGCCGGTAAAGCTCGCCATCCGGACGCACCGACGTGATCACCATCCAGTAGAACGGAAACAGCAGGAAGAGCAGGAACAGCGCCATCGGCACGTAGAAGAACACCCACTTCCGCCATAGTGCGCCCTCGATCATGGCTCAGCGGACCTCTACGCGACGGATATAGAGAAGTTGAATGATGACGACCAGAAACAGCACCGGAAACATCGCAAGCGAGATGGCCGCGCCCTCGCTCAACAGACCGGTGCCGATGCCGATCTGATAGGCGTAGGTGGCGAACAGGTGCGTCGCGTTGGCGGGTCCGCCGCCCGTCATCACGTAGACGATCTGGAAGTCGGCGAAAGTCTGGATCACCGAGAACAGCACCACCACCATGGTCACAGGCAGCAACAGCGGCCAGGTGACATGCCAGAAGCGTTGCCATGGCTTGGCACCGTCGATGGCGGCGGCCTCGTTGAGTTCGGGACTGATGGTCTGCAGGCCGGCGAGCAGGCTGATGGCGAAGAACGGCACGCCGCGCCAGATATTGACGATGATGATCGAGATCATGGCGAGGTCCGGATCGCCGAGCCAATTGATCCGACCGGTGATCAAGCCGAGATGGTAGAGCAGCCAATTAAGAACGCTAAATGTCGGATCGAACATCCACTTCCAGGCGAACGTCGAAAGCACGGTCGGGATGATGAAGGGCAGCAGGATGAAGGCCCGCGTGAAAGCCTTGCCGCGGAAATTACGGTTGAGCAGCATCGCGAGCCACAACCCGAGCCCCAGCTTGAAGACGGTGGTCACGCCCGTATAGAGGAAGGTGTTGTAGACGGAGGTCCGAAAGATCCCGTCATTGAAGATCTTGTGGAAGTTGGCGAGGCCGACAAACTCGCCGGGCACACCCACGCGCGCGTCGGTCACCGACAACAGAATGCCGCGCAGAAAAGGATAGGCGATGAACGTACCGAGCAGCACGACCGTCGGCACCAGCAGCACGAGTGCGAGCCAACGCTCGTCCTCGAGCAGCCGGACCCTCGGCCGCGGCGCCTGTGGCATGTAGACTTGGGTCTCGGCGATCGCCATTTCGCTTCACCTCGCTGCGCGCGCCGGCGGGCAGGTCGCGCCAAACCCCGGTAGGCGCCCGGCCTGCGGCTGCCGTTCTGCAGCCGCATCGACCAGTAAGATTGCAAGTTCAAGTATAAATCTTCTTCAGTTCGCCTTCCGCCCACTTCACCGCGTCCTCCGCCGTGCTGCCCTGCACTGCTTTGGCGTACATGTCGGTGATGATGTATTTGGTGAGCACTTCGGCCGGCTTCTTGCCGGATGAGGGTAGAGGGTAGCCGGGCGTCTGGCCGAGGCGGCCGGCGATTTTGAAGGGTTCCATGACCTTGTCCTCTTCCCACAATTTGTGCTTCTCCCACTCGTGGGTCGGCGGCGTCGAAAAACCCTTCTGGGAGACGAACCACGGCTCGTAGTTCGCCTTGGTATGGATCCACTTCAGGAACGCCTTCGCGCCGTCCTGATTTTTCGAGTAGCTCGGAATGACGTGAGAGAAGTAGGTGTGCATGGCAAATTGGCCCGCCGGCCCCCTCGGCAGCGGCGAGTGCTGGATGTCGGTCTTCAACTGCGCGCCTTTCTCGGTGATGTACTTGTCGGGGTTGCGCAGCGACTCGAGGTAGATCGAAGCACCGTTGAGTGTGGCGCAGATCGTTTGCGACAGGAACGCGCGGTTGTTGTTGGTGTCGTCCCAGGCAAGCCCACCCTCGTCATGGGCCTCCTTCCAGAACGCGGTCATGAACTTGACGGACTCGATGACCTCCTTCTTGTTGATGTTGACGGTCTTGCCGTCCTTCTCGACTTCCGTGCCGCCCCACGACCACATGTAGGGGTAGGCGAACGTCGGTGCGTCGCCGAACGTGTGGCCGAGCGTCTGACCGACTGGCCGGCCATTGGCTTTGAGCTTCTTGCCGACCTCGCGATACTTCTCCCAGGTGTCGGGGAAAGTTGGGGAGCCGATCTCGTCGAACCAAGATTTCCGATAAGCGATCATGGCGCCAACGATGGCCCACGGCAAAGAGATCCATTTTTTGCCGTCGTCGGAGTTGGACCTGCACAGATCATAGTAGCCGTCTTCGGCCTCGCTCACACGACCTGCGACGTCGGAGAGGTCGATGACGCTCTCCGCATAGATCTGCGGGTGGTTGTTGAAGAGCATGATGATGTCAGGACCTGATCCTGACTGAATCGCCGAGGTGATACGCGGCTGCAGATCGTTGCCGTTCACCGTCTCCAGATTGATCTTGATCCCCAGTGCTTTCTCGGCAGCCGGTAAGAGCTCCTTACGCAAAAGCTGATCGGACGCCGGCACGAAATCGTTCCAGCGCAGCCAGTTTAGCGTTGTGCCCTGTGCAAAAGCCGGCGGCCGGCCGGAGGCCAGAATGCCGGCCATTCCGCCAACGAGGGCGGTACCTCCCTTGAGGATGTTACGTCGGGTTATCGTCATGCTTTCTCCCCTTAATTAATGGTGAAGCCTCTGGGCCGATCTGACGCCGGCGTGGAAGACCTTTCAGACTATCGCGCCTTCGTGGTGCAACGCGCGCTCGCTTGCGAGCATGCGCAACGCGTTGTGTCGACGATCATTCATTGATGTTCGCGCCCTTCCGGCGTCGGCGGCGATTTCGACGATGGATCGCCCGCGGAGCAGGCCGCGCACACAGCGCATGAACCATAACGCCATACCCGTCCTCCCACGCAGCAATGCTATTGCCGCAGCCGCGCGGGTTTTCCCCGTCTTCTCGAAAACTCGGTATCGGAGTGCCGACGTCATTGTCGCTTGTCGCAGCCGGAAATCAAGTGCTGCTTTGCTGGGGCGGAAGTCATTGG
>Ga0310917_10001007_pt1 | contig 13104 bp, 6 predicted proteins | sample GREbulkMGLF178_FD_203531 | JGI IMG/M metagenome (GOLD analysis project Ga0310917, IMG submission 203531) | Lab enrichment of tropical soil microbial communities from Luquillo Experimental Forest, Puerto Rico - GRE.bulkMG.LF178 | ecosystem: Environmental > Terrestrial > Soil > Tropical forest >... | reverse complement strand
GCCGCAGCACTCGTGGAGCCGCACCCGGTTGAGCTGCCGCTGCGGGCCGGCATTGCCGCGCATGGAGTGCTGTTCCTGCCCGCCGGCCAAAGCGCTGCCGGGCCTCATCCAGCCGTGATCTTCATGCACGGGGGTCCGATCCGGCAGATGCTGCCAGGCTGGCACTACATGGACTACTACAGCAATGCCTACGCTTTCAACCAGTACCTCGCGAGTCGTGGCTACGTCGTGCTGGCACTCAACTATCGGGCCGGGATCGGCTACGGGCTCGACTTTCGCGAGGCGGATGGCATCGGCGCCGGCGGCGCCACCGAGTACAACGATCTCCTCGCAGCGGCCGACTTCCTGCGCGCGCGCGCGGATGTCGATGCCGCGCGCATCGGCCTGTGGGGCGGCAGCTATGGCGGGTACATGACCGCTCTCGGCCTGGCGCGCAACTCCGATCTCTTCAAGGTGGGCGTCGACCTGCACGGCGTGCACGACTGGCACCACTGGACGCTCGCGACGAATCGCGACAACCTGCCGCTGTACCCGCTCGATGCGCCACCCACGGCACTCGCGACTGCGCTCGCAGCCTCTCCGATCGGCGCGGTGGCGAGCTGGCGCTCGCCCGTCCTCCTCGTGCACGGGGACGACGATCACAATGTTGCTTTCTCCGAATCCGTGCGTCTCGCCGAGGCATTGCGCGAGCACGGGGTCGAGTACCAGGAGCTCGTCCTGCCGGACGAGATTCACGGCTTCCTCCGTCACGCGTCCTGGTTGCGGGTGTACTCCGCGGCGGCGGATTTCCTCGATGCGAAGCTTGCCGGGAGCTCGCATTCACCCGATTGATTTTGGAGCGGCGTGCAGCACTTCGACCCTGCGGCTCACTCGCCGGGATCGACGCAGCGCCAGGTAGGAATGCCCATGACAACTGAATCGCAGGCCGAAACGGTACCCGGTGCCAACTCCGCCGACGTCGACGCGAACGTTAGCCTCCTCACCGAGATCACGCGCCTGGCAACGATGGTCGCGCGTTCACCCGAGCACAATCGGCTGTTGCTGGCCATCGCCGGCCTGATCTTAGTCGTTGCGGGTACGGCTTATATGCAGACCCGGCTCAACGCCTGGAATCAGCCGTTCTACGATGCGCTGACGCGCAAGGACCTGTCGGGGTTCCTCACACAGCTCGGCGTGTTCGCAAGGCTGGCAGCCATACTGCTGGTGCTGAACGTCAGCCAGGTATGGCTCAATCAGAGCGGCAGGGTCGTGCTGCGTCAGGCCCTGCTGCACGACCTGCTCGATGAGTGGCTCAAGCCGTTGCGGGCGTTGCGTCTGTCGTCTGTCGGCCCTCTCGGTCAGAATCCCGACCAGCGTCTGCACGCCGACGTGCAGCACCTCAGCGACCTGGTGACCGACCTCTTCATCGGGCTGCTGTCCGCGACGTTGCTGCTGCTGTCGTTCATCGGCGTGCTGTGGGTGCTTTCGCGGGACATGACGCTGCCGCTCGGCGGCCGTCAGGTGTACGTGCCCGGCTACATGGTGTGGTGTGCGCTGCTCTACTCGGCGACCGCATCGTTCATCAGCTGGCGGGTCGGCCGGCCCCTGATCGCGCTCAACGCCGAGCGTTATGCGCGCGAGGCAGAGCTGCGCCATGCCCTGATGCGCGTCAACGAAAAGATCGAAGGCATCACGATCTACGGCGCGGAGAACCATGAGAAGCAGTTCCTCAATCAGGCATTCGACATCGTCCTCGGTGTCTCACGGCGTATCGTCGGGGCGCTCACACGGCTGACGTGGGTCACCGCCGGCTACGGCTGGTTCACGATCGTGGCGCCCATCCTGGTGGCGGCGCCCAGTTATCTGTCGGGGAGCATGAGCTTCGGCGAGCTGATGGTGATCGTCGGCGCCTTCAATCAGGTGCAGAACTCGCTGCGCTGGTTCGTGGATAACTTCCACGCGCTCGCGGACTGGCGAGCCACACGACGGCGCGTGGCCAGCTTCCATCGCGCACCGGCGCTCATGGATCGCCTCGGTGAGTCAGCCGGCCGGATCGAGCTGAAGGAGGCGGAGCGCGACTCGATCCGCATCGACGATTTGTGTATCGCAGGTCCCGAGGGCTCGGTGACGCTCGATGAGGCGCACGTCGAGCTCAAGCCCGGTGAGCGCACTCTCATCGTGGGCGAACAGGGCGTTACACGAGCGGTCATGCTGCGGGCGCTCCTTGGGATCTGGCCATGGGGCCGCGGCCAGATCATGCGTCCGTCACGGCAATCGATGATCTTCCTGCCGGCCTCGGCCTATGTCCCGCCCGGCACGCTGCGTGCCGCACTCGCTTATCCGCACTCGCCCCGCGACTACGACGAGGCCGCCATCGGCACCGCGCTCACGGCTGCAGGTCTCGACCACCTCAGGCCCTTTCTGGACACTACCCAACCCTCGGAAAGACGCTTGAGCGAAGACGAACAGCGCAATCTCGCCTTCGCGCGGGTGCTGCTGCACCGGCCACGATGGTTGGTGATGGATGGCGCGCTCGATAAGCTCGAACCCGGCTTGCGCCGGCGCATCGAGGCACTCCTCGCGGAACTCGGCACAGGTGTGGTGAATATCGGCCCGGACAGCGCTCAGGACGGGTTCGCCACGCGCAGATTACGTCTCCTGACCGATCCGCACGGTGCGACCTTCAGGCCGGCTGACCACTTCATGGCTTCCGCCGCCGCGGAAGCCTAGAGCTCAGGGCAGTATTTCGATGCTGCCGCTAAGAAAGTCACGCGGATCGGCGCTCTGGCCGACATGGATCTCGAACCGGCCCGGCTCGAGAACGGGTTCGAGATCCGCACCGGGGAAGGCCAGCGCGTCAACCGGCAACTGCCAGGTCACAGTGCCGCGCTCCCCGGGGCCCAGGGAAATCCTCTGCACCCCTTTCAACTCCAAAAGAGGACGGGAGAGGCTGGCGACCGGATCGCGGACGAACAGGAACACTGTCGCCTCGCCGGCAATGGCACTCTCGTTGCGCACCGAGACAGACACTTCGACGCTTTCGCCGGCGTTGACGCCGGGCGGAGCACAGCGGAGGTCGTGCAGCGTGCAGGAACCGTAAGACAAACCGTGACCGAACGGAAATTGCGGCGTCGCCGGAACATCGAGGTAGATGCTGCTGAGGCGCTCACCGGCCTTTGCCGGCCGCCCGGATGGACGCTGCGCGTAGAAAATCGGCACCTGTCCCACGTGGCGCGGCCACGTCACCGGTAACTTCCCGGTCGGATTGAACCCGCCTGTCAGGACATCGGCGATGGCATTGCCGGCTTCGCTGCCGAGAAACCAGGTGGCGAGCACGGCGTCAGCGCGCTCGAAGAGCCACGGCAAGGTGAGCGGACGACCCGACACCAGGAGCACGATGACGGGCTTGCCGGCATCGAGCGCCGCCTCCGCGAGTGCGCGCTGGCACCCGGGCAAGGCGGGATCCGCACGGCTGCCACCTTCGCCGCTCATCGAGGCATCCTCACCGAGACAGAGGATCACCAGTTCCGCCGCCCGGCAGCACTCGATGGCGGCTGAAATACCGTCCACGCCCTCGCGGCTCGTGTCGACGCCCGGAAGGGTGTCGATGCGGCAGCGGGGCAAGGCAGTCTTCAGTCCCTCGAGGATGCTTACGGTGTCTTCCGCGCGCCCGGCGGCGGGCCAGGGTCCCAACATCGCGCCCGATGCCCGGGCGAGTGGACCGATCAACGCGATATGGTTCACGTGTGCAGCAGCAACGGGTAATACGCGGTTCCGGTGGGTGAGAAGCACGATCGCCCTGCGGGCGACCTCGCGTGCGAGTTGACGCGCAGCCGTGAGTCCGCTGCCGACGAGCCCGCGCCGGTAGGGATCGTCGAAGAGGCCGAGGCGCTCCTTCAACCGCAGCACCCGCAATACACTCTGGTCGAGCCGGGCGCGACTTATCAGACCGCGCTGCAGGGCTGGCGGCAGTCCCTGCGCATAGGCCTCACTTGCCATGTCGATATCGACCCCTGCGTTCAGGGCGAGTGCAGCGGCCGTGGCGGTATCTCCGGCCACTCCGTGAGTGCACAACTCCGCGATCGCGTTGTAGTCGCTGATCACCACACCGTCGAATGCGCGCCGCCCGCGCAGCCAGCCCTGCAGGAGCTCGGCGTTGGCAGTCATCGGCACGCCGGCAATGTCGATGAAAGCGGGCATGATCGCTGCAGCGCCGGCCGCCATGGCAGCCGCAAAAGGCGGCAGGTGGACCTCGTGCAGCGTGCGCTCGGACACATCCACCGAGGCGTACTCGCGGCCGGCGGTCACCGCACCGTAGCCGCACAGGTGTTTCGCCGTGGCCGCAATACTCGAGTCGGCGCGCAGGCTCGTTCCCTGGAAACCGCGGGTCTTGGCCGCGGCAAATTCCGCTGCGAGCCAGGGGTCCTCGCCCGGACTCTCGACCATCCGTCCCCAGCGCGGATCGCGGGCGACGTCCAGCATCGGTGCGAACGTCAGGCTGACGCCGTCCGCGGCAGCCTCCTCCGCCGCCGCGCGCGCGGTGCGCTGCCAGCTGTCAGGATCGAACAGGCAGGCTTCCGCCAGCGGTACGGGGAAAATGGTGCGATGACCGTGGATGACATCGAGACCGACCAGCAACGGAATGCCGAGGCGCGAATGCTCCACCGCGAGGCGTTGCAGGGCATGCACGTCTGCACCACCCCACACGTTGAGAACGCTACCGATCTGCCCGTTGCGGATGCCCTCCTCCAGCTCGCGCCGCGCGCCCGGACCCGTGACCGCGCCTGAGCCCGCGGCCATGTTCAGCTGCCCGATCTTCTCCGCGAGGGTCATGCCGGCGAGCAATCGGTCGGTCCGTCCCATGCTGTTGCCTTGCGTTAAGCTGACGTGGTTCAGGAACCGGAACGGATCGAAACGATGACACAACCACCGAGCGGGTCCGCCGCTGACACCGACGGCGCGGGCGTCCCCGCGGCTCGAGCCCGGACCGCAGAGGCCGTTGCCACAGCGGCCCTCAGCAAGGATAGCCTCTTCGCCCAGGTTGCGCGGCTGGTCGCGGCCTTCTGGGCTTCGCGCGAGCGCAATCAGCTGCTACTGCTGGCGGCAGCCCTCGTCGCGGTCGTTGCCGCGACAGCCTATATGCAAATCCGGCTCAACGCCTGGAATCGGCCCTTCTACGATGCGCTGACGCACAAGGATATTCCGCAGTTCATCTCGCAGCTGCGCGTGTTCGCCGAACTGGCCGCCGTATTGCTGGTGCTCAACGTGAGCCAGGTGTGGCTGAACCAGACCTCCCGGGTGGTCCTGCGCCAGGGCCTGGTGCACGACCTGCTCAACGAGTGGCTCAAGCCGATGCGTGCGTTCCGCCTCTCGAATGCGGGCTCGATCGGACAAAATCCCGACCAGCGCCTGCATGCAGACGCGCAGCATCTGACGGACTTGATGACTGACCTCGGGATCGGTCTGCTCCAGTCGACGCTGCTGCTCCTGTCCTTCATTGGCGTGTTGTGGGTGTCGTCGCAACACATGTTCCTGCCCTTTGCCGGCCATCGCTACTACATCCCGGGCTACATGGTGTGGTGTGCGCTGTTCTATGCCAGTACGGCTTCGTTCCTGAGCTGGCTGGTGGGTCGTCCACTCATCGGACTCGACGCCGAGCGCTATGCGCGCGAGGCCAACCTGCGTTTTGCGCTGGTACGTGCCAACGAGGAGATCGAGGGCATCACGATCTACGGCGGCGAGGCCGATGAGAAGGGACATCTCAACCGGGTTTTCGACAGCGTTCTCGAGGTGTCACGTCGCATCGTGGGTGCGACGACGCGGCTCAGCTGGATCACCTCGGGCTACGGCTGGTTCACGATTGTTGCACCGATTCTGGTCGCCGCACCGACCTATCTCACCGGCGGCATGAGCTTCGGGGAGCTGATGCTGGTGGTCGGCGCCTTCAACCAGGTGCAGACCTCGCTGCGATGGTTCGTGGACAATTTCTCCAGCATCGCCGACTGGCGGGCCACGTTGTTGCGTGTTGCCAGCTTCCGCGGCGCACTGGTCACCATGGACAGCCTCGGGGAGAGCACGAGCCGGATCGATCTCGAGGAGACCGGGAGCCCCACGATCCGCCTCGATGATCTGCAGGTCGCCGCGCCGGCCGGCGCAATCAACCTCAGCGAGAGGCACGTGGATCTCGCGCCCGGTGAGCGCGTCCTCATCTCCGGAGAACGTGGCGAAGAGCGAACGCTGCTGTTCCGTGCAATGATCGGGCTCTGGCCCTGGGGCAGTGGTCGCATCGCGCGACCGCCGCGTGAGTCGATGATGTTCCTGCCGGAGCGCGCCTACGTACCGCCCGGAACGCTGCGCACCGCGCTCTGTTATCCGTGCGCAACGCACGAGTTCGATGATGCGGCCGCTGTCCGGGCGCTGACCGCAGTGGGTCTGGAACGGCTGCAGCCGCTGCTCGACACGACGGAGCGATGGGACCAGCGACTGAACGACGATGAGAAGCAGCTGCTCGCCATCGCCCGCGTCATTCTGCAGCGACCGCAGTGGGTGGTGCTCAATGAGGCACTCGAAATACTCGATCCTGCCTCGCGTCGGCGCACTGAGGCGCTGTTCAGCGGCGACCTCGCCCGTGTCGGCCTCATCAACATCGGCAGGGAAACGGACAGAGAGTTCTTCATGCGCCGGGTGCAGCTCCGTACCGACCCGCAGGGCCCGACCTTCAGCCCGGGCGACCGGGTCGCAACCCTGACACTGACACCGTAGGACCACCATCATGCCAGCTTCCAGGGCCGCATCCCGCTCCACGGTTGAAAAGCGAGCTCAGCCGCTTTCTGACGAGCAGCTGCTCGATCTGGTCCAGCGCCAGACGTTTCGCTATTTCTGGGAGGGAGCGCACCCGCAGAGCGGCCTCGCGTTCGATCGACGTCACCGGCACGCGGATGACCCCGACAACACACCGGTTTCCATGGCCGGTTCGGGGTTCGCCGCCATGGCGGTGATCGTGGGCTGCGAGCGCGGCTGGGTGAGCCGCGAGCAGGCGCTGGCGCGCCTCACGGCGATGCTGGAGTGCCTCGAGAAAGCCACCTGCTATCACGGCATGTATCCACATTTCATGCGCGGCGACAGCGGCGCCACCGTCCCCTTCAGCCGCAAGGACGATGGTGCCGATCTCGTCGAGAGCTCCCTGCTCTTCCAGGGGCTGCTGTGTGTGCGCGCCTATTTCGATCGCGATGTGCCCGAGGAGCGTCGCCTGCGCGAGCGCATCGACTGGCTGTGGCGGGAAGCGGAATGGAACTGGTTCAGCCGGAGTGGGCGCAAGGTGCTCACCTGGCACTGGAGTCCAACCAACGGATTCGCCATCGATCACGAGATCCGCGGCTGGAACGAATGCCTCATCACCTACGTGCTGGCGGTGAGTGCGCCGCGTTATGCCGTGGCGGCAGAGGCCTATCACGAGGGCTGGGCGATGAGTCGTGATTTCATCAACCGGCGCCCCTACGAAGGCGTGGAGCTGCCCCTCGGACCCCCGTGGGGCGGCCCGCTGTTTCTCGCACACTTCTCTTTCTGCGGTCTCGATCCCCGCGGCCTCGTCGATCGCTACGCCGACTACTGGCAGCAGAACGTCAGTCACACCCGTATCAACTACGCCTGGTGCGTACGCAATCCCCACCACTACAAGGGCTACGGTTCCGATTGCTGGGGGCTGAGTGCCGGCGACACCCCGGGCGGGTACGACGCGCACTCACCCGAGAACGACCGCGGTGTCATCACTCCGGCGGCGGCGCTGTCGAGCTTCGCCTACGCACCGCGGGAGTCCATGGCGGCACTGCGGCACTTCTATCAGGATCTCGGCGACCGTATCTGGGGACGCTTTGGTTTCGTCGAGGGCTTCAGTGAGCAGCAGGACTGGTACGCCGACACTTACGTCGCCATCAGCCAGGGCCCGATCATCGCGATGATCGAGAATTATCGCAGCGCTCTCTTGTGGAAACTGTTCATGGCGATCCCGGAAATCCAGGCCGGGCTCAAGACGCTCGGCTTCCGCAGCCCGTACTTCGCGTGAGCGCACTGCCAGAGCTCAATGCATGGATCGCCGCGCAGGCGCGCTTCGCCGCGGCGCAGATGTTGGAGGCCATCTCTGCAACCCATCTCGTCATGGAGCGTCCGGGGTTCGGGCAGCGGGTCGTTCCGCGGCCGGGGTCGGTCCTTGCCTCCCCCGTCCCGGCCCACTACGACCCGGACCCGGACTACTTCTTCCACTGGTTTCGGGACGCGGCCATCGTCATCGACGCACTGCGCGTGGCGCTCGCGGCGGGGTACACGGACGGCTCCGCGGTCGCACGTTTCCGCGAGTTCCTGCAGTTCAGCCTCTCGGTGCGCTCCCTCGATGGGCGCGAGTTTCTCGCGCAAGGCGACTTCAGGGCGAAAATACAGCCTGCCTTCCTCCAGTACGTGCGGCCGGACGCCGAGATCGCCGCGCTGTCCGGCGACACAGTGCCGGGGGACGTGCGCGTCAACGCTGACGGCACGCTCGATTTCATCCGCTGGTCCCGGCCTCAGACCGACGGGCCGGCACTGCGGTGCATTGCTCTGCTGCGTTGGTGGCGACAGTTCCCGGACTTACGGGAGGATGCGACGCTGCGCCCGGGTCTCAGTGAGGCAATCTTCGCTGACCTCAACTTTACGCTCGCTCACGTGGACAAGCCGGCCGGTGATGTGTGGGAAGAGCACAGCGGCTATCACTACCACACCCAGCTCATGCAGGCCGAGGCGTTGACGCGCGGCGCCGACTGGCTCGAGGAGACCGGGTACTCCACCGACGCCCGCTCCTTCCGTCTCGCGGCGGAGCAGGCCCTTGCGCGCCTCGATGGCTTCTGGGACGACACTGCCGGGTTCTACCGCTCGCGCGCCGCCGCAACATCGGGCGCCACGGCGGGAGACCTGGATATCGCGGTCGTTCTTGCGGTGCTTCACGCCCAACGCGCGGGTGCAAGACATAGCGTGCTCGATCCGAGGACCCAGGCGACTCTGAGCTCGCTCGAGGAGCTCTTCGAAGCCACATACGCCATCAACCGCGAGCGCCCGCCGGACCGGGGACCTGCCCTCGGCCGCTACGCCAATGACCGCTACTACGGCGGCGGTGCCTGGTATCTCGCGACCCTCGCGGCGGCGGAATTCTATTTCAGCCTGGCGCAGGCACTGGGCCGCGGCGGGCACCTGGCCGTCGTCCCGGCGAACGCGCGCTTCCGGCTGCGCCTCGGCGCGGGTCGAGCCGCTGGCGATCGCGACGAATTGCCGCGGCTCGCCATCGAGCGCGGCGACGCCGTCATGCGGACGGTGCGGGCCTTCACACCCGGAACCGGCGAGCTCGCCGAGCAGTTCGATCAGACCACCGGCGCACCAACCTCGGCGAAGCGCCTCTCCTGGAGCTACGCCGCGTTCATCACCGCGGCGGCGGCCCGGGCTGAGGCCCTGCGCTCCATGCGAGCTGCAGGCCCCGGAGCGCTGCCGGCAGACACGGCTTGAGGATGCGAGCGCCGAATTCGCGGCGCCTTCCCAGGGCATGGGCGATGAGCACATTCACATAGAGGCCAGGTCCGCTCGAATAGATGCGCCAGCCGCCCTCCACCGCGATGCTCCCCTCTCCCACCCGCGCCCACTCCGCGCTCGCCTGGTAACGGTCCCTGAAGGCCGCGTCGCTGCTGCTGAAGTAGCTGTTGCGCTGGCGGAGGGATGCCTGGGACAGCCGCTCGGTGACGGCGATCGGGTTGACGAGCAGCAAGGCATCCCACAGCTCCTCCGCTTCAGCGAGCGCCGCCATGGCCTGGGCGTAGCGCAGATGCGCATGCGTGTACATGAGCCCGATCTCGCGCCCGAAGAATGCCGCGGATTCCGCCCTCTGAAAGAGGAGCTGCGGGCCACCGTGATAGGCGAGCGGCCGGTCCATGAGGCGCACACCGTCGGGGAAGCGCAGATGCCTGCGGACGAGACCGAGATGGTGTTGCACCTGCTCCGGTGTAAAGAGCGCACCGAGAATGGCCTGCACCATCGGCAGGAGCGAATAACTGACTCCCGTGCGGGAGTCCGACGGATGCAGCAGGAGCTCCGGCATCCCCCCCGCGGGGCTGAACTCGCCGTAGCCCGCGACTGTGCCATCACGGATCAGAAAGCGGTTGAAATCATCGCGTATCGCGGCGGCGAGACGTTCCTCGGCGGACCCGTCGGAGCGTCCGCTGCGGCGCAGAATCTCTGCATAACGACGCAGCTGCTCGTACAGCAGCGCGACGGTCCAGCTGCTCACCATCCAGTCGCGCTTCGCGGGATCGACCGGCTGGAGGGAATCGTTCCAGTCGCCGTTGCCATAACGGATGAGGTGTGTGCCGGGGATGAAGCGCTGGCATACCGTGGCGATCAGTTTGTCGATGTGAGCCGCGATCGGTTCTGACGCAGTGGTTTTTTCGAAGTTGTCCTCGCGCCGCCAGGGAACCGCCGCGGCGAGAACCGCGAAATCACCGGTCGCTTCGACGTAGTCGCACAACGCCTTGAGCGGCCAGATGATCACATCGCCGTGCGCCTCCTGGGCCTGGATGATCGAGTAGGGCTCGAGCATGAACCATTGCGGCCAGTCGCCGCGCTGCGCGTACTGCTGAGCGAAAACGATCCGCAGAATTTCCTTCGCCGGCTCATCGTGCTCGAGCGCGAGAAACAGTTCCATCGGGCCCTGGCACACATCCCGCGTGCCCCAGGCGCCGCCGGTGTACTGCTCGAGACCGTGCGGCACGGTGAGATGCACCATCGCGTCGTGCACCAGCCACGGGAGGATCGCATCGGTGGCGCGCGCACCGGCATCGGGTTGCGGGCTCGCGATGCGGATGCCCCGCGTCACGTGGCGCCAGTGGGAGAGCGCCTGAGCCTGCATGACCGCATCATCGACCCGGCCGGCATATTTCCTTGCGAGTCGTTCCGCTTCACTCGGATCGTGGAGCGAGCCCACCACCGCAAAGACGAGCTCATTCGTCGGGACGGTCCGGAGAGTCGCGTAGGCGCCGGTCCCCGCCTTGCCGTCGCTGCCGAGCAGCTCGTCGCTGCCGATCGCCTCGATGCTCTCCGGGGTGCTCACCACCAGGTGATAAACCGCCCGCGGATAGCGCTGGCTCCACAGGCCCTCCGGCTCCGGCCGGAAGGTGAAGCGCTTCTGCGCCGCGTCGATCTCGAACGGCGCGGCCTGCCCGTACTCCTGCTCACCCAACACGAGATGACCGAAAACCAGAAATCGACACGGCGGGCCGTCGACGCTCACCCGCCACTGCACGACGGGCTCCTCTCCCGACACGACCGCCGCGACCGTGACGGTTCGGACACCGAGCCGGTAGATCCAGCGGCAATCCGCGAGCCCGATCTCGAACGCCGACGGCACCGTCAGCAACTCCCAGCCATCGCCCGCATCCATCAGCACGCGCAGACCGCTGCCGCGCGTGATGTTGTAGGGATCGCGCGAGATCGACCACAGCCGGTGAAACGAGGTGTTGCCGAGCGTCAGCTGCGCGCCGAACACCCCGTGCATCCAGCATGTGAGGCACAGCGTGGCATCGTCCGGAAGCATGTGCGAGCCGCCGACGAGGATGGCGCCATGGCGGCGTGCGACGCGCAGCTCCTTGTCGCGCAGGACGACGTGACGGCTGTCAGCCTCTCGTGCCGTGAAGAATGACAGCGGCCGTCCGTCGGACCGCTCGATGAGCGCCCGCTCGGGGTATCGTGACTGCAGGGCCGTCTCGCTCAGCGAGTCGACCGCGGCGCAACGCGCAGCGAGCAGAGCGTTGCGCGGTTGCGCAGACAGTTGCGCCCCCGGCACGGAGGGCCCTTCGCGGGCGTGCCCACTCGCAGTGATGAGCGCGATGTCGGCGTCGCTCGAGGCCTCCGCATGGTCGGCCCGGTAGGCGCCGAAGAAAGTCCACGACGCGCTCTCGCCCGGGGCGAGCGCAACGGCTCGCGACTGCAGCGCAGCACACGCGGTCTCGTGCTGCAGGCGGACCGAGGGAAGGTTCGAGCCGAAGGGGATGGCGAATTGCGCGGCATCGCGCCAGGCGGGACCCATCAGCTGCAGGAAATCGGTGGCATAACCGACGGCGCCTTCACAACATCCATGCGCGACCCAGGGATGCCTCCCGCCCTGTGCCAGATTCTGCCGCGCCATCAGGATGGGACCCATCTGCGGATGGCGAGCGATGTAGTGATCGAGGTACTGACTCGCGTACGCCTCGTTGTTCATCAGGAAACCCCGCTCGCCGAGGCCGACATCCTGGATGAGGATGGCGTCGCAGGGGAGCACAACCTTACGGCCGTTACGCACCTGCACACGCCACATCCAGAGATTCTCATCCGCAAGCAGCTGCAGGGAGACTTGATGCGCGATGCCGCCAGTCTCGCCGGCCCAGACGAAGTGGTCGTCGGTCGCTCCGATACGGCCGCGCGCGTCGGCGCTGGCGACCGCGAGGACCTGCGCCTCATCGCCACCGATGCGCAGACAAACACGCCCCATGCTGCCGGCGATACTCGAGCCGAGCGCCCGATTGACCATGATGCGCTGGCCCTGCTGCACGTGCTCGATGGCGAAGACTGAGCCATTGGGCAGAAGACTGATCTGCAAGCCGGCCGCGCTGCCGAGGCGAGTGAGCGCGAGATCCTCCGCGCGCGGGGTCCTCAGGAGTTGGATCGCTGAATTCTGACTCATCGCGTCACGGCCAACTTTTGCCCGTGCCGTTCGAGATCGGCCACGAATTGGCATGACGTGTGGGTGGTTTCCCCACCTTGACGTTGTCGCGGGGGTTGTGTGGTATTAGTTGCCACAGTTACATCATGGCACTCAGTGATTACACCGACGTCGTCGCCTGGTTCTCGGATGAGGCCGACGCTGCAGTGTTTGCCAAGTTCGTTGCGTCGGAAGGTATGCCGTGCCACATCACCGGCGCCCGGGAAGCAACGCGCTTCGAGCAATACGCCGTTCGCGTGCAGCGAAACCGTATCACTGAATTCAGGCAGCTGCTGCGGCTGAAAGCGGTCGCACACGGCGCGACTCCCATCGCTGCCGAGTCGATGGGACATCGGCTCTCGCGTGCAGGTATTCCC
>Ga0310917_10000992_pt1 | contig 13206 bp, 18 predicted proteins | sample GREbulkMGLF178_FD_203531 | JGI IMG/M metagenome (GOLD analysis project Ga0310917, IMG submission 203531) | Lab enrichment of tropical soil microbial communities from Luquillo Experimental Forest, Puerto Rico - GRE.bulkMG.LF178 | ecosystem: Environmental > Terrestrial > Soil > Tropical forest >... | reverse complement strand
GGCGTATCGAGGGAATGGACAAATCAGGTGGCCAGCGAAAACCTAGCGTTGTGAGCGCGAATCCTCGAAACGAGGAGGCTGTCATTCTTTCTCAAGCCTGAAGATCCAATTCTACGGCGTCAATCAGCGGCACGAGCCACACGAGGAGCGCCTGATGAGTGGGATGTTGGAAATACGCGTCAAGTGAAGCTCTGTCTTTGAACTGCATGATACCGCCAAACGTGTAGCCCTTTCCTCGAGGCGAAATATTCGGGCCAACATGAGTTTGAAGAAGCCCGGGAATCTGTCCTTGAAAGGCAGCGATTTCTTTCGCAGCTCTATCCTTTTCAGCTTTTGACGTGTTTGGCTTCCACCGAAATGCGAAGACGTGAAAGACGTTGCCGCTCTCGTTTACTTTGGCGGCAGTTTCGGGTGAGTCACAAGAGGTGAGTGCCACGGCCGAAACTGCGATGCTGCCAATCCGGATCAAAGCGCGACGCGTGATCTTCTCCATCGAGATACCCTTTCTGACCGATTCTGAGGATGGTCTGACGAGCGAAAAAGACATTGTAAGGGAACATTGCTTCCGCACCAGAGACTAAACATCGGAGGAACGCTATCGCGACGGTGGTGACTCGTTATAGTCAGACTTCTCACGGAAAAGGGAGGCTCGCTAGACTTTGAGGCATGCTTTTTTTGAAGTAAAGGCCGAAAAGCCTTTTGTTGGCAGTTCGCATGAGTTTGTTGGAGCTGAGCAGGGCAACACCGGAGTTTCGGTGTTCCTGTTCCATGGGAAGCCTGGTTCGGGACCGGGGCCGCACCGGCACCCTTATGACGAGATTCAGTAAGGAGTGGTGGAGATCCTTGCCGGACGCGGGCATCGGGATTCCTACTGGCACGCCCTCAGACGCTCTAGAGAGGCAATACGGTCAGCTGCCAGTCACGCTCGAGGCCATCACGGGAAGCGGCGGGAGGCGCCTGTTTTTTCAGGCCCGCGGACTGGATGTACGGAACAGCGCCTGGAAACTCGGCCCCGGACTGGCTCTTCGCGGCTTCAACCCGGTCACCGCGACCGGATTCCGGCCACTCATCGTGACAGACATCGTGGTCAAAGTGAACGACCAGCTGCGGTTTGATGTCACGCTCGATGTGGGGTCCATGCTGCAGGAAGTAAATGTCGTTGCCAACCCAGTGCAAGTGCAGACGGAAAACACGCAATTGGGTGACGTGGTGGATTCGAAGAAAATGCTTTCCCTGCCTTTGAACGGGCGCGAGTCGTGAATCACTCCGGCCACTTCCTGTCTATGCACTCCAGATGGATGCCGCCTGGCTGATCGCGTTCTCTACTGCCGCGACCTTCGCCGGGCTCGGTCCGTCTGAGTCGAGCTGCATCAGCTTACGAACGCACACAGAGTTGCAGCAAAGAGGATTGCGTACTTCCGTTCTTCCGTCATGGGAGTCTCCCGCAGATAGGTTGCGGGCAGAGGTGCGACCCACATTGTACCTCATGGCAGAACTGCTGGAAGGCTCAGGAGTGTTCGAGGCTGAAACGCGCAAAGGGTCTAGGGGACTGTGATTATAGTGGTGCATTCGCTCAAATCCGATTCCTGCCCGTTGGGCATCTGCGCCGAAACAGCTAGCCTGTGTCGCCCGGAGTCGAATAAATATGGCTCGGTCGTGGCGGAAATGCCTTTCACAAACCCGGTGGCACCTGTGGGCACGGGAATCGAAAGCAGCTTCGCTCGTTTCGATATTCCCAAAGAAACCTCATAGAGGTTGAACTGCTGCACGCATTTTTGTGTTACGTTCGCGGAACAAGCGGGAGTAATCCTGAAGTCGTAGTCAAAGGTAACCTTGATCGTAATCGTGCGATGGGGATGCGGCGTTTGGAGGCCTCCCGGTAGGAGGCTCACCAAGACCGCCACTATGAGCATGTTCCCCATGATTCAATCCACGCATAACACACCGGGGCGTTAGAGACAACGCTTGCAACAATTGAGAAACTGGGAGGAATTTTACCCGGCAAGCAGACAAGTCCGCGCTAGACTCGGTCGGCTTTTCCAATTCCACGAAGATTCTCGCGCCTATTGTCCAAGCCGTTGCCGTTCTCGTGGTTAGGCTGCGCCCAGACGGAGGTATTTGTGCCTGTGCAATTGCGCACACGCACAGCATTTTTTATAAACCCACAACACAACTCCAAATAGTTGTTACCGTTATTCAAAGGGTCGTCTATTGTAGGAAGTAACCGAACGGCTTAACTGAATTGTCCTACTCTGACTGCGAAACAGGGGGTCTTACGTACCAGCTTCTTTTTGTAGGGTCGCTTGTCGCTATCCTGGTTGCGCTTTTGGTGGTTAGGCAAAAGAGAGCCTCGCAACTTCAAAAAAGATGGATGCCTGACATCCGGCGGGTAGCTTAGTGCACAATTGTGTGATGCCCTATTGCGAATAGGCTCTTTGTTTGCGGCGAGCGTTTCTCATCGATGGAGTTGGAGCCTACTCCCAAGGCCTACAAGGTACGGACGAACAACGATGCGCAAAAGCGAGCTATGCTTTGCGAGCAATGTTTGGATTTTCCCCGCCCAGTGACGGAGAAGAGCTATAGCAGCAATGACCGAGATGAGGCGCTGAAAGAGGGTGTGCGCCAAATTCTCGGGACCTCGGTGCCGTCGAAGGCCATTGAAGATATGGCCAAGCCGTAGTTCTTTGACCCACAATCTCCGCAACAAATATCGGGAAATGCCGCTGGCCTCAATGGAACTGCGTTTCGCACCGACTGCTGCGAGCTGTTTGCGGCTGCTGCCTCCGATCCTGTAGAGCGATCTCCACTTTGCGCAAAAGCTGCAACTACGTCATATTCCTTGCTCAAACCTGCCCTCGCCCCGTACAGGGAGCCGCATTCCGTTTGCCCGAACGCATTCTTCCTACCCCGAGGAATCTGGGACGCATGGCTACTTGTGAGGAATGCTGAACAACTGGACACGATTTACGGTGACCTATGGATTCCTTTGGGACATGACGACTGCACTATCGCCCTGTCACGATTTAGAACTACGTTGCGCTTTCCTTCTAGGACTCGCATGACTCTCTCCGCCGGGTCATCCCTGACACCTACTTCCTGCAGCGCCGCGCGGAAATGTTTCAGGAATGCATCGAAGTGAGTCGTTCAATTGTAGGCACAGGTGCGCGTGGGCGGCGCCGATATCCTGGCCCGTATACGGTTCTGGTCCGCCGAGTAGCGCCGAGCTGAACATCTTGTAGTGCGCGAGCAGATGAGCCAAATCGGTACCGGCAAAGAAGTGGTTGATACTGTTATCGGCCACAATCCGGCGAAAGAAAGAGTCGCTGGCAGCCAAAACGGTCTGGCGTCCCCCAATAAGACTAAAAGGTCAACCTTCAACCGATTGGCGATTGCCCGGCTGATATCGTCCTGCACTTCAAAAACGTCGCTCAGCTCTCGATCATTGCGTTCAGACCAGAGATGGTAGCCGTCAGAAACGTTGATCAACTGAGCGTATATCCTTATTCGGTTAGCAGACAGGCTGCTGCCAGCAACCATGGGCTGACAGCTCTGGAAGCTGTTGAAAATGGAGGATAGGAAAGATCAGGCGTACTCCGTCGTCCGTTCTTGTGTGACCACCTCGACGCTTTCGTCATACCCCCGGCACGGGCTGCTGACTGCACTAGCTCCTCGATTACGGCTCGCGAGAATGTCCACAAACTATTCTGGTTGGTTGGCCGGCTAGTTGAAACAGCTACGAGGGACCCGGGGAAGGACCTCTCCGGCGCCTGTGGATCGCAGACAATCCTCGGCCTTACAGACAATTCCCATCCCTCCACCGCCGAGTTTTAATTCGGTTGACCCGGTTGAGGAGTTCCTCTTTATCCCTTTTTGGTATGAGTCATCCATTGCTCCTGCTTCGTTCCATGATACTATCCAGGAGTATAATAAGGGCGGACTGGCATTTCGCTTACGATCGGACTATCGTCGCGTCCAAATGGAAGCCAGACTAAAGGGAAGAGTCCCATGGCTTTTAGGCGAAAAAGTGCAACAAACTGGACCAGGGTATTCACCCTGGTTGTGGTTGTGCTGTTTGCCGGGTTCGTCACCCAAGTCGTCGCGCACACCCACCAGAGTGGACAACCAGAGACGACGTGCCCCGTCTGCCAGGCGGCACACCTAGGTACGACGCTGCCGTCGGAAAGCTTGTCGTTATCGATTACCCCGCAGTGCGCAGGATACGTCGAGCCTTTTGTCGCCGCTTATCATGACGAGTTTTTCTTCCACGACTCCCCCTCCCGCGCACCCCCTTCCTTCCCTCTGTAGTCCCTGAAAGCTGCAGCAGTTACAAGGGCGCTTCCTTTCTGGCAGCGCTCGACCGCCCTATTTCAGGCGGCCCTAAGAACACAGATAAATCGCTTCGCAGAGGGATCGGAGGAACAATGCAAAGCTGTTTTCGGTGCATTTTTCTCTTTGTTTTTCATTTTCTAATTGTTGTGCTTGCAGCGTCTGCTCAGGTAGGAAACTCCGGTTCGATTGAAGGAACGGTTAAGGATCCTACGGGGGGTGCCGTTCCGGGAGCTACCGTTGAGATTAGCTACGGTGTGAGTGGATTCGTCAGAACCACTACGACAGGGGCGGACGGTACGTTTCGTTTCACAAACGTTCCTTTCAATCCGTACCACATGACGGTGACCGCGAGTGGATTTGCTTCGTATACGCAAGATGTGGATGTACGGTCGGCAGTTGCCACAAACGTACAAGTCGAGCTGAAGATTGGGACCGAAGCCACTACCATCAACGTCACTGAGAGCGGTGGAGATCTGATCGAGAACGAATCAACGTTTCACACGGACGTAGATCGAGAGTTGTTCCGGAGATTGCCGCTCGAGAGCGCGTCTTCGTCCGTGAGCTCGCTAGTGACGCTGACTACTCCCGGTGTGGCCGCCGACTCCAATGGCCTGTTTCACGGTCTGGGCGATCACGCGCAGAACTCGTTCTCGGTGGACGGCCAACCGATCACGGATCAGCAGAGTAAGGTGTTTTCGAACCAGATTCCCTCCGACTCGATTCAGTCGTTGGAAGTGATTTCGGGGGCACCACCAGCAGAATTCGGCGATAAGACCAGTCTAGTCATCAAAGTGACGACACGCTCGGGCTTAGGGGTGAGCCCAGCTCATGGAAACGTCGATGCATCCTACGGCAGTTTCGGAACGTCGAACTTTTCGGGCGACGCAGCGTTCGGCGGAGCAAAGTGGGGTAATTTCATCGCTGTCAGCGCGCTGCAGAGCGGGCGGTTTCTCGATCCACCGGAACGGACCACGTTTCACGGCAAGGGCAACCAGGAAAACATTTTCGATCGCATCGATTACAAGTTTTCAGACGCTAACTCGGCCCAATTAAACCTGCAGTACACGCGCTCGTGGTTTCAGTCGCCGAATTCTTACGACGCACAGGTAGCAACAGGGTGGAGTGCGCCATGCGCACCAGGGCAAGCAACATCCTGCGGAGGGCTTGGGCCCAACGGAGAGCTTGTGGGCCCTCAAGACCAACGGGCCAGAATCGGAACCTTCAACATTGCTCCAACCTTCGTACACCTGATTGGCACGACGGCAGTGTGGACGATTGGGGCGTTCGTGCGCCAAGATCAGTTCAATTACTACCCCAGCAAAGACCCGTTCGCCGATCTCACTCCGAACCTTCAGAGTGACAGCATTGCCCAGCAACGGCGTTTAACGAACGTGGGAGTGCGATCCGACATCTCTTATGTACGAGGAATCCACAACATTAAGGCCGGCATCACCTATGAACAAACCTTGTTGACCGAACACGATTCGTTCGGAATTGTCGATCCAGGACTTGTGCCGTCGCTCGTCGACGCTAATGGAGCGCCATGCCAGGTGAATGGCATCAATCTGGATGCGCCATGCACGACCCTGGCACCCTACGACCTGACCGAGGGAGGAAAGTATTACTTTTGGCCCGGGCATACCGACGTGAAACAGTTCGCACTCTATGTTCAGGACACCATCAGCTTTCACAATTGGTCCTTCAACGCTGGGATTCGCGGGGATATCTACAGCGGCATCACCCACGCGACTCAGGCTCAACCGCGTGTCGGTGTTGCGTATAACATCAAACCGACAAATACCGTGTTGCGCGTTTCCTATGCGCGAACTCTGGAGACACCGTTCAACGAGAACCTGGTGCTGTCAAGCACTGGCTGTAACGACCCTGTCGTGAACGCCTTACAAGCTGCAATTCAGGGCTATCCATGTATCACGACTCCTCTGAGCCCTGGTTGGCGAAACGAGTTTCACGCCGGCTTCCAGCAGGCGTTCGGGAAATACCTGGTCGTGGACGCCGAGTGCCTATGGAAGTACACGCACTTTTCCTACGATTTCAGCGTTTTCGCAAACACACCGGTCACCTTTCCAATCGAGTGGACCCGATCGAAAATTCCGGGTTACATGTTGCGGGCGAGCTTGCCGAATTTCCATGGACTCTCGGCGTATTTCGTAGCGTCGAGTGTGGCTGCGCGATTCTTCCAGCCGCAAGTGAGTGGAATCGGTGTAACGCCCGCAGGTCAGGGAGGGACAGGCGTTTTTCGAATCGACCACGACGAGAAATTCAACCAAACGACGCACCTAAATTATCAGCCTTGGAAGCGCGGCGCGTGGATCGGATGGAACTGGCGATACGACAGTGGACTTGTCGCGGGCGCCGTGCCCTTTGCGACAAGCGCGAACCCTTTAGATCCCGGTTTCCAGGTGGACCTAACGGGCCTCACCGCCAACCAGCAGATCCAGGCCGGTCTGTTTTGTGGAAATGTATTTCCGACATACTCGGTGCCGCTGACGAGCTGCCCGGGGAATCTTTATGGTTCGACTCTCGTGAAAATCCCGAAACCGGGAACGGAAAACGATGATCACAATCCACCTCGCGTTCAGCCGCGCAACTTGTTTGACATCGCCGTTGGGGATGACGACTTGTTCCATGGCGACCGTTACAAGTGGAGTCTGCGCTTTACCGTCATCAACCTTTCAAACAAGACTGCGCTATACAACTTCCTGTCCACGTTCAGTGGGACGCACTATGTGACGCCGCGGACGGAAACAATCGAACTCGGGTTCCACTTTTAAGATCAGGCGTGGAGGGAGCGCTTCGCGAATAAATGCGTTTTGTCGCGAGCTGCAACCTTCCCGCGTCATTTTGCACGGTTCGTCGTGGTTATTCTGCCATGCGCCGGTCCACTCTTTGCGAGACGCGCAGGCTCGCCAAACGGCGAGGCGGCCGGTGCCTTTCCCGCCGATACATCGACTCACGCACGCCTCTGTCGTGGACATGCAGGTTGGGCCATTGTTGGAAGACGCTGCCTACCAACGACTAAGGGGAGTTGGTGTCCTGAGTGTGCGCACAGAAAGCGACTGACCGTCCGAGAAATGCGAGCCCTTGCTGAACGCCGTGGAGGGGAATACCTCTCTGACCGGTATATCAATAACAGAACAAAACTCACCTGGCGGTGCGCAACCGGACACCAGTGGGAAGCGGCTCCAAATGATCGCCGCACTCTCTAGGAGGCTGCTGCCGAAACTACCGTAGATATATCATTGCAAACCGCTGTTGCCCCCGCCCGTGAGAGATGAGGAGAGCGGACGGGCCCGAACGAGGCCTTCCGCTCTCCGACCTCTACCAGCGTAGAAATAGTTGACGCCAACGCGCACTCTACCGGGTCACAATTCGGCATGACGCGACCGTGCAAACGGTAATGGCTAGCGCCAGGTCATTAGAGGAGAGCTTCGAGGAGGCTTTGCGTAGGCCGGAGAAGCTCGGCGCAAAGAGATCGGCAGGATGAAGTCGGAAGCTCCAGTTCGGTAGTCAGTGGTCGAGCCATCCTCCGCGAAAACCAGCTCGCCGAAGTCTGTTCACGATATGAGGGCAACGCCGAATAATCTTCCAGAGAAGCTCACTCTGGTAGTTTTCAATCATCATGAGAATCGGACCCTCATTTAGGCCAAATATCCACGGCGAAACCCACGCATGCAGGTTCGCGTTGGTTGCGGGATAGGTCGGATTGTAGCTGGCAACAAATCCATAAGGGCTCCGCCCCAGCGCTTCAAGACGTTCGATGATGTGACGAATCGTCTTGATAACGATTTCGGGCGCGAACGGAAGGGACGTCGCTACTGCCCAGGGGGAAATGGTGCCGTCATCAGGACCAAATGGAGCGCCGCGGGCTTCGTAGCCGAAGAATTGTCTTTCTACGCCGTTCACCTCTAAAACGGCAGGTCCAGGCCCGTCGCCAGCCGTAAGGCCCCACACAAACTCGTTGTAATGAGAAAACCGATTCGATTCCATACTGCCTGTGAATGTGTGTAGCGCGTCGGCTGTTCTCGAAATAATCGATTCCGACGTTTCTATTGAGGTTGTCGTGAATGCCGCGAAAATCGACCCAGAGATGAGACATCTGATGGATAAAAAGCGGTCCAGCGTAGAGATACTCTGTATCGTAGACTTTCTTCCATTCAAAGGTCGAAATCCACTCTTCGTAACCCTGCGGCTCGATAGGAAACATCGGGGATCCCAAGGCAAGCGCATAAAGGATGATGGCTTCGCTGTAACCCTTGTCCCAGCGGTGCGGAAGAAACCCTGATTCGGGTTTCCAACCGTGGGAAATCGTCGTCCCTTTATCGAGGGCCCATTGCCAATCTACGCGGCGGTAAAGAATTTCGGCGAGTTTCCGCAGTTCAGTTTCCTTGCTACTCGCCGCAGTGAAATAGCCGGCTGCACTTAGGATGCCCGCCATCAATATCGCGGTATCAATAGTGGATAGCTCGCATTGTTCTGCGCGGAGACCGGTCTGCATATCGAGGAAGTGATAGTAGAACCCTTTGTATCCGGTCGCGTTCGGCTCCGGCCGCTGATGACTGGCTTCGAGGAACCTGAGGAGCGTTAGAATGCGTTCGACAACCTCAGCTCGCGACAGTATGCCTCGCTCCACGGCGACTACGAAGACACTAAGTCCCATTCCAGTGGCTGCAATACTCGATGGTGATCCAGGTTGGGTTTTGTCTGCAACCAAGCCTTTGTGAGGATTCGATTCAAACCGGTAGTAATCGACAATCTTACGCCGGAGATTCTCGAGCATATCCGAATCTGCCATCTGTGGATTGAAGTTGCGCGACCTATCTGTCAATGCAGCTGTCGATGCAATCTCCTGTGCAGACAATCTCATCGTTCCGGAGAGCGCAAGCCCTCCTGAAACAGCGCTTGCTGATCGCAGAAAGTTGCGACGGTTCACAGCCCGCACCTGAAAATCACAACTCCTGTTGTGAATCCCTTCTAGCAACAAGGCACACTAAAACCTAGTTTCTTCGGTGATTCTACATTCAAATCGCTTCATGGAGGGTGTAGCCGGATTTATCCCGAAAGCGGGGTCCGAGGCGAAAAACAAGTTTGGCTAGTCTCCTTGTGCGCCGGCTAAACCGGCGAGGCGTAGCGAATGTAAGAGCCATACGAATGTGAACTAGCAACCCACATCGGGCCCGAGTCATGCGGGGCTGCCCGCAAGAGCAGCGCTGAAGCGATGACGGCGGAACGGGCGCGCCGAGTATTCAGCTTGCAGGGGCACATTATCTATTGAATGCAAGCCGCTTGCACGTCACCTTAACTCGACTCGGAATTGCCTTTGCCCAGCTTGTTGATCGCCGCACGCCGCGCACACCCTTCAACTCGGTTTCAAGGACCCACACATCAGGAAATGAATCAGCCGCAAAGATACATGCAGCTAACTTTCGCCCTCGAACGCCGTGTCTTCGTACATGCATCCACTCCTCCAAAAAGCTGAATCGGCGAGTGTGATTTTAGCGGTTTCTTGTTTTGCCCCGCGAAACACTGCCAAGAATCGCATGCAGCAGTGATATGCCCCCCCCCGCCTGATGAACCAAATGGAATTCGCGCACTTGTTTGAGTTGGTGGAGAAATGGTTTTGGGCGGTTCTTATTCTAGTGGTGTTCCTCAACGCTGCCGCGCTCATCCCGTGGGATTGCGAAGTGGCTGAGAGATGTAACAACGAGTTTTGTCTTTTTGATTTACTTTCCTTTCGATTCAAATGCCGGGAAACTTCGAAAGGCTCTGCTGAAAGGCTCGTACTATTGACCATCCACGCCTGCCGTGCTGGAATTCGTTCGAGGGACGGTAATGAGTATTGCAGCAGAAATTCTTAGCTTACGCCGTAATCAACAGAGCAGCGTGAAGATGCTGATCGCTGCGCTCGATTGGCAAGAAGCTGCTCTCGACGATGTACACATCCTTGGGCGTGGACTTGCGGTGTTAGAGGCGGCGGATGCGGTTTTGTTGAATGTCGCTGCTCATGCCGCTGCCGCGCTTGGCGAGCCGCCTGTTGCTCGCAAAGCCCGGCGATCCGTACTAGCACTTTGGCGCAAACGCCGCCGCCGCTTCGATCCCAGTCATTCAGCGCAGCAACGTAGGCGGTTCGCGTGAATACGCACATGGAACCATACAAGGGAAGAGCTTCGGCAATTTACGGTCCACTGTGTGTCTGCTACCGAAGTTATCGGAAATCCTATTAACCACGACTCGAGAAGACTACGGCTCAACCTGCTTCCTTTTGCGCGTGAGCTTTCGCTGCAGATCAGGGCCAAACTCATCAACCAGGTGGTTAATCACACTGGAGGGAACGCCCGTTGTCACCCGGGAAAATGTCTTGCCCACCCCGCGCTCCCCTTCCGGGTAATAGGTGTTTGCCGGGGCACTGGCCGCGAGCCCTCCCAGCACACCCGACCAGCTAAACGCCGTCCACTGGGAGTCGGTATTTGTTACTACAGGCCGGATGAGCGCGTGCGCAAAGCGGCGTTTGCTAGGTCCTGAGCCTTTGCGAAAATACCGGGGATCCTGGTGCAGGTGCAGGAGGCAATACTTCACCAGTTAACGCGTTTAGCAGGTCTTGTGCAACTGCATTCGACGGAGTCAGCGGCAGCAACCATCTACCGCGTACCCGGTCCAGAGAATCGCAGCACGCGCAGGGTCAGACCGTCGAACACGGTAATCTGCTCGTGGTCGGCGAGGTGTTAACGGTGGTGCCGTAGACGAGGAGCGGATTCATCCGTGTGGGAAGTGATACTTCAGGGTCGCAGCCACTCCTCCAAGTACCAGAACATCTGAGCGATTATGAAAATAGTCATGGATGCAACTATGCCCCAGCTAATGGAGTTAGCCTGTATGGCGACTCCGATACCAAAGCCGCTGCCGATAGCGAGAACCCTTCTCACTTCTCCTCCTCGTTCAGAACCTATAGGCAGCGTATCAGACACGGCGGAAAACTGGACTACTCCTACTTCTTAGGTTGCCCAATCATGGACGCTAGGTCGGACAGAGCCGAGGGCGCTGAACCTCGGCATCGGCCTGCATCCTTGTTCAGTATGTCCACACTGAGGTCGCCGTTTTTCTAGACGATTAGTTCCGCGACGATACGGCCCCAGCGTCTTGCTGCCTAAGTGTCTTAACCATTCGAGGGGCTATCTGGCTTGATGTTTTGGTTTAGTCGTAGCACGTTCTTGGGGTGGTACTTTTTCTTGATCTCCGCCAGGCGAGCATCGTTCGGCCCGTAGCCCGAACGGGCAAGCTGGTCGCTCGTATCACCTAGCTGGTTGATGTACACGCCATTAGCAAAGGGCTGCAAATTATCGCGCGTAGCCTGGACCCAGCGCACGACCTCCGCCTCATCTGCGAGAGCGTTCCAGACACCCGCCATGTCTACCTCAAAACCTGGCTGCCGAAGAGCATACGCCGTATCAGTCAAACCTACACGGCTAACAGCCCCGCGCAAGGGCACAATGATCAGCTTGCAAGTTGTTGGCGCATTGTTGATGGCCGTGGCAATCGCCGCAATGGGGGCCTCGCTCAGTTCCCGAGGAAACAGGTTCGTTTGGAAATGCGCAACTGGCGCTAGAAGAAATCCACCTGCCGCCTGAGCTTCGAGATAGGACATGACCTTGACGCTGTCATCTTGCGGTTTGAGCGTACGCAGCGGGCGGACCACGTCATTTCCTATTCGCGGATCGCCGCAAAGGCAGAGATTGATTTTGAGTCTTGGCCCCTGTTCGGACGGCAACAACTGGGCGAGCGCGTCCATTTCATCCGGAGCTCCCTCGAGAAACCTAACGAAAGCCTGCAGAAGCTCAGGAATGCGTCCCACCGGATAGAGCAGTGCTCGTGAAACAACCTTGCTTACCGCGTCCGCATTGGTGAAGTCAATTCTGAGCCAACGACGGGAAATTCGGAAGTAATTCCAACTTGATTAGATAAGAATGTCGGCTCCTCGACCCGAGTAGACTTTGGTTGCTTACGACCACAGGCTCGGGAGAAACGAGCCGAACGGTATGCCCAGATGAAAGCTGATGTGTTCAGTGGCGGGTAAACCCACGAAGGCAAAAGCCAGAGCCCTATAGCCAGCATCGCATGCATGGGGGAAACGAAGTGCATGACTCGATCGACAACGCCATCCACGGGATGCTGAGCAAGTCATCGGGCTGTAACCAAAGTGGTGTGTCTTGAAGTCTGTGTCAACTAGCCGGTGAAAGTCCGGTCACGGTAATCGCCAGAGAGCCGTGTAGCAAGCTCCTCATGCCCCGGGCGACTGGAGGTGTGAAAGCTGGAGTATGCCTCTGAGGAAGAGGTGCAAGAGGACAGTCCGTACCATAAAGGGAATCCTGCAGCGTCGACATACGGAACAGGGAGAGCCGAGCCACTCACTTTCTGGTGAAGGCCACGGAAGAGGGGAAGAATCTGGAATGCACCTTCGAAGAACTCCACGGCGTATGGGGAGCGGAATGTCATCAAAGTGGATGCAGAAAACAAGAGAGATCTCCGGCGGGCGATAGTCCACACCTATCGTGAGGTCGGCTATAAGCCGCAAGGCGAAGGGCGGACCGACACCGGTGGAGAAGTCGGAGGAGGCCATATATCTGTAGAGGACCGGGACAACATAACTCGGTCGGAGGAGAGGGCCTCTTCTTTTATCGTGCACAGCGGGGAGGTAAGTGACGATGCATGCCGGAAACGGCCAACACCATCAGAATGAAAAATCACGACAACTCCAGCGCAGGCTATACCTGGCGGCCAAGAAGTGTCGGAATCGAAGATTCCATGCACTCTATGACCGCATATTCCGGCCCGATGTACTGTGGCGGGCTTGGGAAGAAGTGA
>Ga0310917_10000985_pt1 | contig 13262 bp, 9 predicted proteins | sample GREbulkMGLF178_FD_203531 | JGI IMG/M metagenome (GOLD analysis project Ga0310917, IMG submission 203531) | Lab enrichment of tropical soil microbial communities from Luquillo Experimental Forest, Puerto Rico - GRE.bulkMG.LF178 | ecosystem: Environmental > Terrestrial > Soil > Tropical forest >... | reverse complement strand
CCGCTGCAGTGCATCAGGCTCATTAAGTAGAGCATGCCGTCGTAATAGCGCTGTTCCCCTGACGGCACCGCCGTGTTCCACAGTTCTTCCAGAAACGCCTCCGCTATCGGCCCCGGGGCGGCTGCCAAGCTGCCTACCGCAGCCGTGGCGACCATTCCGACCGAATGCCGCGTCGACAGCGGCATGCCGTCCAGGGTGTAGCGGTCGGCAAAGCTGTGAATGTCCTGCCCATAGAGGAACTTCTGAATGCGGTCGCTGAGCACGGTCTCTCGCGCACTTTTCTTCCACCAGGAATAGTCGACTGACCAATTGCTCACGCTTCGCCACGAGTCGTATCCGAACGGGGTCGTTGTTCCATCGCGATGCACTACTTGTGTACCGTCGAAGTTGCTGCGATCGGGAGCAAGTCCGGTCTCGTGGCCGGTGACCTTGCTGAACATATCTCGGCTCACATCGGCGGCTTTGGCCCAGAACTGGCTGTCTTCCGACGGTCCCCAGCGCGCCCACAGTTCATAGAACGCCGGTAGATGATAGGAAGCGTCCGTAAAGTTCGCGTCCACGTTCGGCACAAAGCGGATCATGTAATGGTCTTCATCCACCATCGGGCCGATGGTTTGCGGCTGCGCCGCCATGTCCCGAGGAGCACGAAAAGCCGGCAGTGGATTCCCACTTTTCGCGGCTTCCTCCGCCTGGCGCTTGTTATTAGGACTGGGCCAGGGATGGTCGGGCGCAACAAAGGGCGGGTCGTCAGGATGTATGCGGAACGGTCCCGTCGCGGTTAGTACCGGATGATGCCTCATTCCGCGCAGGATCTTGTCGGCTTCGGCCTGGTAGTTGTAAATGCCCCGACCATTTCCCCAGCGGTGCGCCGCGAAGTAGAGCGCCATCACAAAATACTCTTCCCCATCGGGTGCGGCGCCAGTCGCGCGCGGCGTGCCGTCGGTGTTCATCGACCACGCGAAGTAACCCACTGACGGATTCTTCTCGTCCGTGATCAACATATGAGTATTCGCCCAATTCCATATGGCGTCGAATTCCCGTTTCTTGTTAAGCTGCACCGCAATCATCATGCCGTAGCTCATGCCCTCGGAACGCGCGTCGTTGTTCGCCCAATCCGTGATGTAAGCGAGCGGCCCGTTGACATTCGCGCCAGTCTCGAAGTAAACCCGTTCTTCCTGGCCGTCGCCATGGAAAAGTTGCTCAAATGCTTTCTCGATCTTTGCGCGGCTCTCGGCGGGGGAGTGACCCAGTTCGGCAAACAGATCGTGATACTCATGCGTCTTATAGGCGCCGTTCCCGTCACCCGGCATCCGCGGAATGTCTCCAAGTGGGGTGTTGACATGTGGCAGGGGTGGGCTGAAGGGCAGCGCCTGCGCCGCCACAGGCGCCGGTGGGGTTTGGGCAACAGCGACGCCGGGGGATACCAGTGAAATACCAAGAGCGAAAAGTGCGATAAAACGGCCCATCAGCAAGGCGCAACCCCGCAGCACAAAGAGAATCAATGGCGGAGCATATTGCGGTACTCAGCATGCATTATACAAGTGTTGTTTTACCTGGCTATCCCTGCTCTCCAGCAGAGCCTTACGGGTCTTTACCCGACCCGCTTTTGCGGGCTCTGCCTGATTGTTTCTTGTGGTTCTACGAACTTATGCAGTAGGTTGCTAAAGCTTGGTCATGGCCGGTGTCCGATGCCAGCCATGGCTGTGTCGAGCACCAGAAAGCACGCAAACTGTGTCCTGTTTCCGCAGGCATACCTCGCAGGTTAAGACAGGGTCGGCAGCGAAGCTAGGTGTGCACGGCGGATGAAAGGCCTCTTGTACTGATTCGGCGCAGATCTGCTGTGGCAAGCGCGCACACGATATCGGATCTGCAATAGTACTGCCTTCGAACTCAAAAAGGGGACTCCGACTACCATGCAACGGATCATCTACGCCGTTCTTCTCAGCATGCTCTCTGCTGGCGCGGATGCCCAGGCTCCCACGGTCCGAACCGGCACGACAGAGGTCCTGGTCGATGTGGTCGTGCGCGACAAGAAGTCGAGGATTGTGCGTGATCTGAAGCCGGAAGAAATCCAGGTTCTCGAAGACGGCGTTCCGCAGACGATCCGCCACTTCGAGCTCTTCGAGGGCCACGCGCCCGGAGACAATACCGGACCGGCTTCAGCGGGGCTCTCCGCGGCAACCCTGGCCCCCGCAACTCCCGCAGCACAGGCCCCATTGATGAGAACCCTCCGCGAAGCGACGATCGTCTCGGTTGTTGTAGGTAGCCTCAACCCGGAAGGGCGTAAGTCCGCGCGGGATGCCGTGCGGGACTTCATCAAAAACGAGCTGGGCCCCAACATCTTCGTGGGCGTTTTCGCCTGGACGTACACGGGGATGCAGACGCTCCAGGGTTACACCAACGATGGAGCGCGCATTTCTGAAGCCATGGAACGGGCTGTGAAATGGACAGGTTTGCGGACAATCGATGAACTCGACCTCCTGCCTGATACCGTGGAAAGCGCGACGGCCCCGGCGACCACCGCCCCTGGGCCTGCGGCGGAAATCGAGTCGATAATGGCCACCCATTGGATGACGGAGTACCTGGACGCCTACGATGTGAGCATGCGGGAACTCCTGGCGATCCGCGGCCTCGCGCAGGCGCAGGCCCGGCTCCCAGGCAGAAAGTTGGTGTTCCTGTTTGCCGGTGGAATGATCGTGCATCCGGATGCCGTCGAAGTGCTGAACAGCACGATCAGCGCGGCCAATCGCTCCAACGTCACGATTTACTCGGTGGACACGATCCGCGATACAGGTCAGAATCTGGCGGCTGGCAGGCGTTTGCTCACGGCCGCCGCCAACTCGAGCAGGGCGACGCAAACGGCGGCCGTAAATGGCGGCAGCAGGGCAGTCACTCCCGACCAGGTTGTGATGTTCGGTTACTATGCGCTGCCCTTCCTGCACGGCGAGGAAATATATCCCTTCGAAATGGCGACGTTGCAGGCGATCAATGCGACCCCAGCACCGCAGCAGCTTGCTTTTCACTCGGAGGTGTTCCGGTTTCGGCCCGGTTCGCAGCGCAGCCAGCTCACCTTCGCTTGCCAGGTTCCGGTACGCAGCCTTTCGGTCGCCGAAGACAAGGATTGGGCCAAGGTGCACGTTTCGATCACCGCCTTGATCAAAGATGCTCAAGGCCAAGTGGTGGACAAGCTCAGCAAGGATCTTCCTTATACCGTGCCGCGCGCTAAAGCCGAAGAACTTCGGCGCGGGGTGGTCAGCTTCACCACGCCATTTCGCCTGCCTCCGGGACGCTATTCGCTTGAAGCCGCGGCGGTGGACCGCGGCAGCGCGCGTGCGGGCGTCCGGCGTTCCGTGCTCCTGGTGCCACCCGCGCCCAATGGCTTGGCGGTGAGCGACCTCGTACTCGTGCGGCGCGTGGATGCGGTCGAAGAGCCACGCCGCGCGGCTGACCCGCTGCTGGCGCGGGGTGGCCAGGTAACGCCCGAAGTGTCCGGCGTGGTTGATCAGAGCCTCCCTGGCGACCTGATTTTCTACGGTGTGGCCTACCCGCCCCTGCCAGTTCAGAAGCCGGTGCGCGTAACCTTACAGATTCTTCGCGACGGCCAGCCGATAATGCGTTCACCAGAGAGCGACGTGCCGGTGGAGGCGAACTCCGCGGCCCCCTTCCTGGCAAGCTTACCTCGGGCAAAGCTCCAGCCAGGACACTATGAAGCCGTCCTAACACTCCGCTATGGAGACCAGTCGGCGCAAAGCGAAACCGCCTTTGTGGTGGAAGCTGGCGAGAGTACGGCGACGCAGCCTCAATGAAAGGAAAGGCGTTTGGATGCAGCTTCAGATCTCTCTGCGTCCGGATGGTCGCTTATGCCACCATTCGGCAAGCAGCCGTGCGATTGACGAATTTGAGGCGGCATCCCCCTCGAAGATTCTTGATTGTTAAAGGCTTTGGCCCAGCGAAGCGCCGAATTCTGCAGATTATGATCTCAGGGTATGCTGGCAACAGTGCTCATCTAATGCCGGGGGCAGAACTTCGATGGAGTCCTTTGAGCAGTTCACAGACAATGTGAGGTGGACAGGCGCCGAGAAGAAAGTGGCCCGAAGAGCGTTTGACCAGGCACTGGGACGTCACCTTTTAGCAATCATGGCGGAGGCGAGGCGCAGGATGGCTAACGTGGTCGATCCTGCCGACCTTTGGGAACTCGAAGCGTACCTAACGGAAAGCCGCAAGAGTGTGGATCGCATTTACCAATTCCGATATTCGAGTTTGCTCCAAGTCTTCGCGATCCTCATGCGCGATGACTGGTTAAAAGAGGCAGACCTCGTTGGCTTGCAGCCAGACAAGATTGCCGACATTAAACGCAGCTCAGCGGCCCTGCGTCGGATGTTGCGCGACTAGATTGATCTGTCAGCACGGTTCGATTCTCATTCGGTCATTTGACGGCTTCGCGGAGTTGTTGCTTGCACTCTCCAGGTATTTGTCGGCTATCTACAAGATTAGCATCACGCCGCGGTAGTGTTCCTCTTATGGGCCACCGCCTCCGGCGGCTAGCTTCGTGTTGCTCGAATTCCTTCTATTTTTCTGGTTGAATCAGACAATCGAGGTGTGGATATGTTCAAGGTTTCGCCACTTTTTGTTTCACTTTTCTTTCTGGTTTTTTCTGGAATCCTGTCGGCGAGCGGCTCTCAAGCACTGGATGCACAAGACGCCGCACGTCCATCTAACGCTGGCGCCTCCGGCCGATGGATCGTCAATGCGGACTTTTTCGGGACACCCCTTTTCTACCAGATGAATTTGAAGGAAGAGGCGGGAAAACTTGTGGGAGATTTTGGGGGCGACAAGCTCGAGGGAACAGTCACGGGTAATGCGATCCACTTTGTTGCCAAAGATGAGCAGGGCGGGACGGAGGAGTGTACCGCGACTGTGAAAGACGGAACCATGTCCGGGACAATCGTGTTCACCGATCCCGGCGACCCGGCGCGCCCGGACACACATGCGTTCACGGCGACTATCGCTCCTCAGCGGCGGGCGGGTGTGCCGCAGCGGCACGAATTCACGCCGACAACGTTTTACCGGCAATTCGCAGCGGCGAACAAGCCGGTGCTGACTGTTTCGCCGGGGGACACGGTGCATACGACGACGGTGGATGCAGGCGGAACGGATGAGAAAGGGGTGACGCGTGTGCTGGGAGGAAATCCAGAGACGGGTCCTTTCTACGTCGAGACGGCGATGCCGGGAGACACCTTGGTGGTGCAACTGACGCGGGTGCGCTTGAACCGCGATTGGGCGATGAGCGACGACGCGATCGTTCCCCGCGGGCTGGACACGGATCTTGCCGTGAAGATGAAGGACGGCGGAAAATCCGTCCGCTGGCACCTGGATACGGCGCGCGGCGTGGCGACACTGGAGAAACCATCTGAACATTTAGCGCATTATTCGGTGCCGCTGCGACCGATGCTGGGATGTGTGGCGACCGCCCCGCCTCCTGCAGCGGCGGCTCCGGGAACGGGCGACTCAGGTGGGTTTGGCGGGAACATGGATTTTAATGAAGTGGTGGAGGGCGCGACGATATATTTGCCAGTGAGGACGCCTGGTGCCCTGCTTTACGTAGGCGACGGCCACGCGGCGCAAGGCGACGGCGAGTTGAACGGCAACGCGCTCGAGACGTCTATGGATGTAGAGTTCACCGTGGACGTGATCCCTGGGAAACGAGTGCCGGGACCGAGAGTGGAGTCCGCAACGCACATCATGGCCGTGGGATTGGATGGGTCGATTGATGACGCGTTCCGTACCGCAACGGCAAATATGGCGGCATGGCTTGAGGAGAAATATGCATTGACACCGACGGAAGCGGCGGAAGTGCTGGGCACATCGGCGGAGTATAAAGTGAGCGAGGTTGCTGACCGCAACGCAGGCGTCGTGCTGAAAATTAACAAGGAACGCCTTCGGATGCTGCCAGGCAAATCGGCGATCTGACAACAAGGTCGGGAAAACATGGCACCAAAAGGTTAAAAAGCGGACGAATCGCGACTTATCGCAATGCCTATGATAAAACGTCAAACAGCCTGAGATGGATTTCGGCGCTGATCGAATTGAGTGGTGCTGGTTTTCGTTCACAAGGCCGGCAATCCGTCCTGTCAATGCACATGCAGGGCCACAGACTCCAGCAAATCCTTGATGCCGTTCCAACCAATTTGCACGCCAATGCAAACGAGAAGAAACGACGACAATTTCGTGATTACCGTCATCGCAGTTCGCCCCAGCGTTCGTGCTAGGCCATCGGCAAATCCATAGCACAGGAAGATGCTGAACGCGATCAGCACGAAGGCAACCAATGCTGTCAAAATGGTCAAGGGATGAAGAGTGTGACGGCGTGCCGCATTTGCGCCGAGCGTGATGGCAACGGATATTGATCCTGGGCCCACGGTCAGCGGCAACGTTAAGGGGTAGAACGCCCGATGATATACGTCCTGCGGTTCAATGCTCTTACGGGTACTCTTATCGCATCCTTCATCGTTTTCCATCAATGTCGCCCACCCCATCGCAACGAGCACCATTCCTCCGCCGACCTGCACTACCGGCAGCGAGATCCCAAAGAAAGCCAGGATGTGGGTTCCGACAAAATAGGAGCCAACCAGCAGCACAAAACTGTCAATCGCAATTCGCCATGACAAGGCTCTTCGCGCGTCCGAACTGTACTCACCGGTTAGCGCGAGAAAAAAGGGGCTGCCTCCGATTGGATCCACAATGGGGAAGATCGCACTGAGAATCAGAAGTAGATTTTTCGCCGCTTCCAGCATGCGTTAGACTTCTCTCCTCTGCCAATAGTTTACCGGTCTGGCCGGATCATTTTTGCAAATTCGGGTTTGTAACGGAGCCGCCAAAGTGTGGGCGTGAAACATCAGGCACCTCCAGGAGTGAAGACGAAGTCAGTTTGGCGTCAGGATCTTTGTGGAAACACGAAAGCGTCGGTAGTCTCCATAGTGGTGCGCGTTGTGGAATACCTGGATAGGGGCAGCAGAGGTGAATTTGATGTACACGCTCACGTCACGTGGAAGCCATAGCGGGATAGGCACATCCGCAAAGCGCACTTCTCCAAAAGTGATTTCGGTCGTTTGCTCAGCAAGCCCGATCTCGGGTCGCGGCGCCAGCAAGTCGGTCCTCATTTGCACGATCTGAAAATTTGCCTTGTCTATCCAAGCGATCCCCTGCGTAAACATGTGCACCTTGACGCCGCCTTGCCCTTCCATCGTGACCGTGTTACGCGCTTCGCTGGGCAATTGGGCAAACGCGATTACGTAGGTGTCCCGTTCGCCGATTTTTTGATCGCCAAGATGAAGAAACCTGGAGTCCCATTGTAGCGCCGAGGAAAAATGCACGCTGCTCAATGCGAAGCCGGAAGTCATGAAAAAACCCTTGTCGAGTCCCGGTCGGTCCATCCGATTGCCCTTCTCATCCATACGAAATTCTTCGATCTGTGCGCGGGTACCGTCGGCGCGGCGCAGAATCAAATAGCTGTCTCGTACCCGCTCTTTGGACTGGATCGTTCCGCCCGGCATGCCCCCGTTCACATTCGTCGAAACCAGCCGCTCCTGAGTAATCTCTTCGCGACCAATCACGTCGACCATACCGGCGAAAAACTCATCCACTCTCGTACCGGTCCGCTGCAGGATCATCGCGAGTTCACGCTGGTCTGCTGCAGGACTAATCCCCCTCAACTCCGGAATACGTTTTACAAGCCGGTCCAGGGGTTCTTCCAAATAAGGATGCAACTGCATATCCATGTTCTGGTCACTCGCACTCAGTTGCGCATGCGGCCTATAGGAAACCGCCGTGGTGAGCACAACTTTATCGGAGCACACGTGCGTGGGAACAAGTTGGGTGACCAGTATGAAGCTTCGTAGAAAAGTGATAATCACTCGTCCGGGCTCGTCCACAATCGCAAGTCCCTTCTTGGAGGTGCGCTCGAAATCTGTGTTGCTGTGATACGACATCACAAGCATGCCGCGAGGTTGCTCTTGAAACAATGGCCACTTTTGATGGCCAAACCTCGTGCCATGCATCGCGGGGGGAGAATCAAGCTCACAAGTGAATTCCATCGACGCGACTTAAGAGTCGGCTAGGTCGGGCGGAAGCGCAATGAGGGCCATTTCTGCTGCCGGGGAAAGCATTGCGCCTGTCTTCGAGCGTTCAGATTTTCGCCGATTTCAAGGACCCGGTGATTAAACGGGCTTACCGGAGAAGCAAAATCGCCAAAGGCACTCTTCCGGGTTAGTGCCAAACACCATGTTCATTGTGGTTCATCGCCCGGCACGTTCGTCGTCAGGCGCTTCGAGAATTCGCGGAGTAAATTCGTACCCACGCGTCCGGCGAGGCCAACGGCGGCATTGGTGAAGACCAAGTTCACTCCCCGATTCGCTTGGGGATAGTACAGATTGGACAGTGCTCCTGAGCACATGTTGCCAAGCAAATAAGAATAGTTGGGCACAGTACGCCCAATATCGTTGCGTGTGACAAATGCGGAACCGACCGCATGAACGAGGCGGGACTTAACGGAGCCCGAGCCCTGGTAGTAATAGCGCGGATCCTGGTGAAAGAGGGCGGGGAAGACCGCATGAGTCAGGAAGTCACTGCTGCGTCCGTCGACAAACTTTGCAGCATAACGTTTGCTGTATCCCGCGGCACCTTGCCCATACCCCGCATAGGCGTTCGTCGCCTGCTCCATGCCGGCAGCGAAGCCAACTCCAATCAAGGCCACCGGATCGAATGTGCCTCGTGTAGCGAGGGAGAATTTCTGCTTCGCGGTGAGCGGGGCGGCGTCATGAATGTAGCTCGTATAGAAGTTCGGGATGATGCCGATCAGACGCTGCTTCTCCTCCGCTTTGATCTGCTCGGTGGCGATCAGATCTGTGGGACGGACGGTCACCTCTGTGTTTGCCGTCGCAACCGATAACGAGACGTTAGGAACCTCATAGGTTTGCTGCGCTGTGAGGTCGAACTCCGGAGATGTAAAGGGGGCAAAGCCCTTAGCGTTGACGATCACGAGGTAGGAACCGGGAGGAATCTTTGCAAAATTGAACTCGCCGTTCGCCTCGGACACCATCGTGTGCAATTGTGTTCCGTCCCCGTGCACTAAGCTAACTTCTGCGCCTGGAACGGCGGCTCCGCTTACGTCCAGCACGGTGCCTGCGACGCTAGCTGACCCTTCTGCAGAGCGAAACTGCTCAGCCGAACTCCGCGGCCCTGACTTGGGTGCGGGTGCATCTGGGAGCGAATGACTGCTAATCTCGTGGCCGGCAGTTTGTTTCGCGAGTACGCCCGCAGGAACCAGACACAGCAGAAGTGATACGCTCGTCAGGACAGCATGGAGACGGGGACACCGGACCCATAGGAAATGGATTTGTGCTGTTTTAGCCACCTCGGGATGATGCTGGTGTCTTTCATTCCGCAATACTGGTCCAAGGTACAGGTGTTTCCGGGACGCCAACGGTGGTCTCAGGTCCTGATTACGAACCCCAATCACGTAGACTCTCGATTAACGAGCCTCCCGATAACTTGAGCAGGGACGAACTTCTCCGCGGCACGGATTCGGGCCGTCCCAGATTGCAAGTGACGGAACTGCTTCTGGGGCGGCGTAGATGATGCACCGGGCGGGTATTCACGGTCGGCGAAGGTATTCCCGCTCCAATGGGCGGCCGTTACGATGGCGACGACAGTAGGTTCAGGATATTTGTCGTGCACAGGGAAATAAAAATGACGCGATTTCAACCGAGTCCGCGTAGGCCTGCGGCTACAACCCCATCGGGTTTTGCATTCGCGCCTGGCAAACGAGCAAATCTTCCCAATGAGGTGCTGGGAGGAACCTCTTCGATTTCGCAGCCAATCAAGCAAGTTCCACGAGTTTGGTCTTTTTTGCTAGTTCGGCACTCAAGTTAATGAGCCGAGAATCCGGACGAAAGCAATGTGCTAAACTTCGCTCATGAGGCGGGAATCAACCTTCAGTTCGCCCGCTCGCTTTGCCGCACTTGCAATCGCATTTTTCGCTGGCTCTGCTCAGGCAAGCGCGCAAGAAACCGCTCCTCCTCGTCCCGAGGCACAAATCCACGAAGTTGCGAGTCGGATCCTCCAAGAAGCGGAGAAGGCAAATTGTAAGTCGCGGGGTTGCAGAATTCTCGTCACCGACTTTGTTGTTTCATCTGGCTTAACGTCTCAATTTGGCTTGCAGCTCGCAGACCAGTTCTCAAAAGAGCTTGCATCTCAGCAGAATGGCATCCAGATCATCGACCGTTCGACTCTTAGAGAATATCTTGAGAAGGAACGCATCTCGTCGGATCTCGTGAGTAGCGATAGTGCAATCCGTTGGCTGGGTAAGGTGCTAAAGGCCACCACAGTCCTAACGGGTGTCACCAAGCATCTGGGATCGTTCGTGCACGTTCAGTTGAGATTGCTCTCTTGCGATAAGGAAAAGACTGCCGCAATTGAGGAATTCACGGTGCCACGACCAGACTCAACGAACACTCTCAGCGGGTTCGATCCAATTGCACAGGCCGCTTCCAAAGATAGGTGGGCTTCAGCGCCTGCGGCATATGAGGCCGCTCCCGGTGAAGCCACGCGTCCTGTCTGTCTGTACTGTCCTCCGCCCCCTTACTCGGATGCTGCCCGCGCCGCAAAATTCGAAGGACAAGTCGTTCTAGACGCAGTCGTTTCCGAGGATGGCAGGGTGAAGTGGACAAGAATAGTCCGGGGCGCGCCCTTCGGTTTGAACCAAGAAGCTTTGAACACTGTCCGACAGTGGAAGTTTAAGCCGGGTGTCCACGACGGAAAACCGGTGTCAGTGCTTCTTCCATTAGATCTTGGATTTCGGCTTGTGGATTAAGAGCGGCTATTAGCCCATCGGATTAGAGAATGAGCTGAACCACTAGCTCGCGCAAAGCGTCCGCACCACGAGCAGCTACGTTCAGACAAGCTTCCCGGAGAAGTAGATTCAATCTGAAAACCCTTCCCGCCGCCCTACCAATTTGTAATCGATCCGTCCGGCCGGAAGTAGGTCTGCGCGCGATTCGTATCGTATTTCGTCACTTCCAGAATCGGCGTCAGCTTGCTCCTGTCCAGCTCGACTCCGAGTCCCGGTCTGTCGTTGGGATAGAGCTTTCCGTTCTTGAAATCCAGGCAGACGGGCACATGCGGAAGCTCCTTTCCCTCAAATCCATACTCCATCAGCAGCGGACCCGAGAATGTGCCCAGCGAATTCACCAGCGCCGCCGTGGCGATCGGTCCGGTGAAATGAGGCACGATGCCCACGAAATGCGTCTCGCAGATCGCCGCGATCTTCATCATCTCGGTAATGCCTCCCACGTTCGGCAAGGTAGCGCGGACGTAGTCGATGTCGTGGTTCTCCACCAGAGGATTGAAATCCCATCGATTGCCCCATTCCTCGCCCGCTGCGATTGGAACCTTGACTGACTTTCGGAGACGCGGAAGGTCTTCGCCAAATGCCTCCGCGCGCACGGGATCCTCGACAAAGAAAGGCGCAAGGCTTTCGATCAGATCGCATCCGCGAATCGCGTCAGAAAGATCGAATCGCTGATGAAAATCGATGCAGAAATCACCGTCCTTCCCCACGCCTTCGCGCGCCTGCACGCACTCCTCGTAAAGCTGATTCAACTTTTGGTGCGTGTTGAACGCGGTGTTCGCGGGCGTGTCGGCCGCGCCCATGCGGAAGGCGCGATAACCGGCAGCAATGGTTGCCGCCGCGCGATCCTTCACGCTCATGCCTGGCTTGATCCCCGGTATGATGCCGCCTGTGTTGTAGCACTCGCAGTAATTTCGCACCATGCCGCCCAGGATTTCGTGAACCGGCAGTTTCAGCACCTTGCCTCTGATGTCCCACAGTGCAAGGTCGAGCGCACCGAGCGCGTGTTCTTTTTCGCGCCCGGGAGGATAAAAGAAAGACCGCGACATGTCCTGCCACAACCGCTCGATATGCTGCGGGTCCTGGCCGATCAGCCGCCCGGCACACTGTTTCAGTCCATCGGGAAATCCGCCTTCGCCAATACCGGTGATTCCCGCATCTGTTTCGATGGTCACCACCGTGTCGGCCTGATTGAACAGCGGGTTCGGATTGGGCGGCGCATAAGCCCGTACTCGGGTGATCTTCATCTTCGGCAATGCCGCTTGCAGCAGCGGAAGATGCGTGAACGCGTATACCCCTGCGGCTATCGATTTAAGAAAGAATCGCCTTTTCATAACCCTCCTTCCCAAGTGGTCGAGAGCACCCTATGGAAGCTTCACACGTTTGAGAAAGCAGTTCGGGTTGGTGCCTGCCACGTCATAAGGGCCAAGGCGGAACAGAACGCTCAAGCCTTCCTTGCTTCAGCCCGTGAAGCATCCGAAAACACTTTTCTTCCGCACGGTGCCGGCTTATCGGCGCACCTCCAGTCGAATCCAGGCTTCTAACACGAGCGAAGCAGATTCACAACGAAAGATAAGGAGTTCTATTGGGCTTGGAACCACAACACCCCGGTACGCCACCCAGGCGAGGGATTTTAGGCCCTTATCGTTTCGACACACGCGATAGACAGAGGTCAGGCCGTGTGTTTGAATTACCGGCACGAAAACGAGGACTAAGCCCATGCTCTCTCCGTTCCACGTGTCCAAGGTGCGAAGTGACGGCAGCCTTCAATGGCTGGAAGGGGCGGTAAGTGTGGAACGTGCCACAGCACGAGTGAAAGTGCTCTCGGCATCCTCACCAGGGGAATATGTCATCACCAATTTGACGGGCAAGGTCGAATTCCCGCCGAAGCGGACAATGTTTCAGATTGGCTACGAAGAAAAAGAACTGAACACGAGGGCCGAACTGTTTCGCCGCTGCGGCTTTGAAGTCATATCGGTCGCTGACAACGAGTTTGCAAAGCGGGCTCTCGCCTCGATTCACAACGTCGATATATTCGTCGTAGGCCACACGGCATCGGAACAAACGAGAAAAGAAATGGTCGAGTGGCTGAGGGCGAATTTTCCAAAGGTCAAAATTGTTGCCCTGATTCCGTCCGCCAACCGTCAGGTGCCGCGTGCCGATTACAATATCGTGTTGAACGATGGGAAAGAGTGCCTGTCCCTCCTAGCGGCCACGGCGAGTTGATGCCGCACCTACCTGTTGCCGCCCATCGGTCAAAGACTCCGGGAGATCCCGGAGGCAGGTTGAGAACCACCAACGCAGGCAGGCAGCCCTAACGCGGTTCCGATTGGGACGGTGCGACCAACTTTCGCGG
>Ga0310917_10000981_pt1 | contig 13322 bp, 12 predicted proteins | sample GREbulkMGLF178_FD_203531 | JGI IMG/M metagenome (GOLD analysis project Ga0310917, IMG submission 203531) | Lab enrichment of tropical soil microbial communities from Luquillo Experimental Forest, Puerto Rico - GRE.bulkMG.LF178 | ecosystem: Environmental > Terrestrial > Soil > Tropical forest >... | reverse complement strand
GGAGTGTCCATTCTCAGCCTTGTCCCCGGCATCATGCGCGCCCAGGAGTCAGCGCCACCCAAGGTCCTGACGATTACTCGCGAGTTCGTCAAGCCCTACAGAAATGGCGAAGCGCACGAGAAAGCCGAAACGGCCTTCGTTCAGGCCATGAGAGCCGCCAAATGGCCCACCCACTACCTGGGCATGACTTCGGTCTCCGGCAAATCGCGCGCTCTGTTCTTCACCTTCTACGATTCATTTGACGCCTGGGAGAAAGACGTCCAGGCTCAGAGCAAAAACGCCACCCTTTCCGCGGCGCTTGAGCATGCGGGCGCAGCCGACCAAGAACTTCTGGATTCCCTGGACCAGGGCGTCTTCGTTTACGAGCCCGACTTCAGCTTGCGCCCCAAATATGGGGACCCCAAGCGACACGCCCTCGAGATCAGCTCTTACCACGTTAAGCCCGGCCACTATGAGGAGTGGAGCGAGTTGGTCAAGCTGGTCCGAAACGCTTTTGAAAAAGCGGTTCCCGACGCTCACTGGGGCTGCTATCGACTGCAGTATGGCGGTTCCGGCGGAACTTATCTTTTCCTTACTGGTCTCAGGTCTGGTTCGGAGATCGATGCCGGCCTCGAGCATGGCAAGCAGTTTGAAGCGGCTCTGGGGGAACACGGTCTGAGGAGGCTAGGCGAACTCGAGGCCGCATCGGTGGACTCTTTCGAGCACCAGCTTTTCGTCTTCAACCCAAAGATGAGCTACGTCTCTGACGAATACCTTAAGGCCGATGCCGAGTTCTGGGCCCCCAAGGAGGAACCCGCGGTAAAGACCGTCGCCGAGAAAAAGAAGCGCGGTCAGTAAGCCACCGTCACCGGAACGGCCTCACTCACGCGCGGGTCGCTGCTGTCGCGGCGTCTCCCGGCAACAGCTTCGGTGCAATACGATTTCTTCGTCGCTCTGGCCTTCCATGCCGACGGGCATTGGCGGCCGACCGTTCCGGTGATCGCCCCCGCGATCTGCAATGCCATCTGCAGTGCCACGGGCAAGCGCTTGCGCCGGCTGCCGATTCGCAACGAAGATCTGGCTTGAGTAGGTTGATCAGTCCTCATTTGATTCTCAGGCCGCCCTGGCGGACAATTCCACCGTGGCGTCACACTGGAGGCTTGTATGTCCACTGCTACAACGCTGCCCCGCCGCGCGTTTTTGAAGAAGACGGCCGCCGGTGGCGGAGCCCTTGTCATCGGGTTTTATTTGCCGGGAAAGTTTGAGGCGTTGGCGGCAGCCCCGCCAGCCGAACCTTCCGCACTCAACGCTTGGGTGCGTATCGCGTCCGACAATACCGTCACGCTCATCATCGACAAGTCGGAGATGGGCACGGGCGTCACCACTTCGCTGCCCATGCTGCTTGCGGAAGAACTCGAGTTCGATTGGAGAAAGGTGACGTTCGAGTTTGCCCCGGCTGCGCCGCAATATTTCAACCCACTCTTTGGCTTGCAGGGCACAGGAGGAAGCACGAGCGTCCGCGCGTCTTGGGAGCCGCTGACCAAAGCGGGTGCGGCGGCCCGGGAAATGCTTGTTGCTACTGCGGCCAGGAGATGGTACGTCGAGCCCTCGGCATGCCACGTGGACGACGGCGCCGTCGTGCACACCGCCACTGGAAAGCGATTAACCTACGGGGCGCTGGTCGAAGAAGCCGCAAAGCTGCCCGTCCCCTCTAATCCCACGCCAAAGGATCCCAAGAATTACAAATACATCGGCAAGCCGCTGAAGCGGCTCGATACCCCGGTGAAGGTCAATGGAAAAGCCGAGTTCGGAATCGACGTGCGCCTGGCCAAGATGCAGCACGCCGTGGTTGCGCGCTGTCCCGTTTTTGGCGGCAAGGTCAAAATCACCGATGCCACCAAGGCAAAGGCAATCCGCGGCGTCAAACAGGTTCTTCCGATTTCCTCCGGCGTGGCTGTGATCGCCGACAACACTTGGTCTGCGATGGAAGGCCGCCGCGCGCTGGAAATCGAATGGGATGAAGGCTCAAACGCGGCAGTTTCCTCCGAGTCGATTCACAAGCTCTATGTGGAAAATGCTGAAAAAGCGGGTGCGATAGCGCGCAAGGACGGCGACGTCGAGACGGCCCTCGCCGGCGCGGCAAAGAAATTGGAAGCTGTTTACGAAGTTCCGTTCCTGGCCCACGCTACGATGGAGCCCATGAACTGCGTCGCGGACGTTCGTGCAGATGGCTGCGACATCTCAGCTCCAACCCAATTTCAAACCCTCAATCAGAACACCGGCGCAAAAATCACCGGTCTGAAGCCCGAGCAGGTGCGCATTCACACTACTTATCTAGGTGGTGGATTTGGCCGCCGCGCTGAACAGGATTTTGTCGCCGAGGCAGTGGAAATCTCAAAAGCGATCAGCGCGCCGGTTCAAGTCACCTGGTCACGCGAAGACGACATGCAACATGATTTCTATCGGCCTGCGACTTATACGAAATTGACGGGCGGCCTTGACTCTTATGGCTGGCCTGTAGCGTGGAAGTGCCGTGTCGTTGGGCCATCCATCATGTCGCGTTTTTTCCCAGGCTCGGTAAAGACTGGGTTGGACGACAGCTCGGTCGAAGGAATCGTGGAGAGCAAATACGCCATTCCGAATTTCTTTTGCGATTATGTCTTGACGGAAACGGGCGTTCCGGTCGGATTTTGGCGCTCCGTCGGAAATTCTCAAAACGGCTATATCACGGAGTGTTTCATCGAAGAATTGGCGCGCGCCAGCGGCAAAGACTCGTTCGAATTCCGGCGCAAGCTGCTGGAAAAAGCGCCACGCCATCGCGGCGTGCTGGAATTGGCGGCGGAGAAGGCAGGGTGGGGAAAGCCACTTCCTGCGGGACAAACACGGGGGATTGCTGTTGTCGAATCCTTCGGTAGCTTTGTCGCGGAGGTTGCGGAAGTCAGCTTTAACAAAAACTCCGGTGACGTAAGGGTTCATCGCGTCGTCTGCGCTGTGGACTGCGGCCGCCATGTCAATCCCGACACCATCGCGGCCCAAATGGAAAGCGGGATTGTCTACGGACTCACGGCAGCGCTGAAAGGACAGATTACAATTGCCAAAGGCCGCGTCGAACAAGGCAATTTCAATGATTACGAAATGCTGCGCATAAATGAAATGCCCACAGTCGAAGTTCACATCGTGCCAAGTAATGAGGCGCCCGGCGGCTGCGGCGAACCCGGCACTCCGCCGATTGCGCCAGCCGTCTGCAACGCCATCTTCGCGGTCACCGGGAAACCGATTCGGCGGTTACCCATTAGCAAGAAAGATCTCGCGTAGCCCTGGTTGCCGTCTTGTTGGAAAATAGCGCGTGCCTCTGACACCAACTCTTCTGGCCGTCATCACGATGGCCATCTGGCCTCATCCTTGGTAATGCGCTACGACAATTTCAAGAGTTCTTCGCCAAGGCACAAGCGGGCGATTGGGAGAGGGCGATATTCGACGGCGACAAGTCGCGCGCTATACAAGACAATCGAAGAGCTCGAACGACACCAGGCTGCCCGGAAAGCTCGCGAGGAGACTGCCGCTTCAATTGATGCGGAACCGTCCAAGCGACCTACTGAACTCAACGGAGGGGCAACTCGAGAAGCAGAGCCAGAACCCCGCTCCCAGCGACCGCCGTGCTTTCGAAGATCCGGAAGATGGTGTCCGAAAGGTCGACGCCGCGGCAAAAAACAAGAATGATTTTGCAAAAGGAACCCAACGAGCCCGAACAATCGTCATCGGCATTCTTTTTATCCAGTGACTCAGTCAAGGGTCTAGCCGCCGTCTCATTCAGCGCGTAGCGCTTGAGCGGCGTTGACGTGCGGGCGGCTGGCACCAACGACGCCACGACTGCTGATGTGACGATGACTGCTGCCGATCCTATCAGCGGAATCGGCCCGGGAAGCTGGAGTGCCGGGGCGTAATTGCCGGCCAGGCATGACAACCCCCAACCCACGAGCCCACCCGCCGCAATGCCAATCGCAAGGGGGATTCGCTCCCGGCCTTTTGCCCACTATAAAGCCTGAATTCCCTCTTCTTTGACCAATCACACAGGGCGCGAGCGGTATTGGGTCCGAGTAGTACCAGACAAAGCGTGTTGAGAATCGCAGTGCTCGCAGTTATGACTTTTGAGAGTCTGTGAATCTTTCTCATCGCCTTTACATACTCCGGCTCGCGACGCTTCCCGTTCCTGGCATCCTCAGGGCTTCACAAGCCGCTGCCGCTCTGTTGTCCCTCTTTGTAGCCGCGAAGATATTCGGCTTGTCTCAGACCTTCTTACCGTGCCTGTACATTTTCTTGTGCAGCGATCTTATAGCCCGCCATGCGCTCACTGCTGGCGCCAAGTTAAGTCGACCTGCACCGGTATCTCGTTCTTGACTGGGATGGTCAACAGGGTCGGCGGCTGGATCTTGAAATCCGATAGAGTCGCCGGAATTGTTCCTTTCATCCGAGCCTCCTTCCCATGGTTGATCACTTGAAAAGAAACCTGCTGATAGTGAACGGTCTGACCGGCAAACTCGATTTCCAGGTCGGTTATGATCGTACTGGATCCGAGCGCTTTTTCGGGTAACTGTGTGCGCACTGTGATCATGGGAAATTGTGCTCCGCGAGCCGCTTGCAGCATGTGAAGGTCGCGGTTGCTGTCCCCTGAGTCAAACGATTTGACGGGCACGGCGATCAGGAAATCGCATTGACCCTGATGGCAAAGGCCCTTGCCACGCGCCGCGTGGCTGAGACCCTCGACGTGATGCAAAGGGTGAGACGCAGAGTAGATCAGCGTGGAGTCTTGAAGAGCCCACTGGCTATCGGCTAGGCAGAGGCTCGGTAGCACTGCCATGAGCAAAGCTGTCAGTATCGTCTTCCCCATCGGCTCAGCTCAGAATTTGAGGGAGACAGAGAGAATGGCGGCGCCATAGGCGACGGCCGTCACATAGGCCACCGGCCCATGCGCACTGGCAATGCCGTGAACCTCTTGCCCGCGTCTCGTCTGCCCGTATGCAAGCGCTCCCAGAACGGGCGTCAGTATCATTCCGGGACCATGGATCCAAGCCAACGTCTTGTGCCAGCGGATCGGGCCCCGGGTTTTCGTCCCTGAGATCTTCGGTGCCCGGATCGCAAAATAGGCGGTGGTGATATACAAGCCTGCTGTAGCTGAGCCCAGAGCGGCATGGAGATCGCGCGTGCTCGAACTGGTGCTCTCCTCGACAGAGCTGCCCATAATGACTGTAGCAACCAAGGCTCCGGCGGTGATCAGACCGAGGCGTTGGTGGATCTTGAGCATGTGCGTACGCTGGTCGAGTTTGGCCTGCTCCTGGGCGCTACCATGGATTTCGGCGGGAGGGAAACCGAGGTCCGAAAGGGAAGGTTTGCTACGGTTGCTCGAAGGCGCATCCGGCAGATTTTGGTGCTCCTGAGGTGAACTCGGAAGCAGCCCCTGGCCCAACACGATGTCCTTGGTCTCCCGCGCCCCTTCGGCGAGGGTAATTTCCGTAGTTCTGACACCGAGACCGTCAACTGAAAATGAAACCCGGTAGTCTCCAGGCGAGAGGTTGTCGGCTCTGAAGACTCCATCGGCGTCTGTATGGGTCTCCGTCAACTGACCTGTAGCCAGATTCTCGATGGCCACCTTTACATTGGGGACAACCGCTCCCGAAGGGTCCGTCACGGTGCCAGACAAGGTTGCAGTTACCACCTGGGCCCGTACGGCAGGCGCCATCAGCAGAATGATCGTTAAAATCCCGACTCCAAATCCGGTCCCTTTCGATTTCAGTTTCATCAGGATATTCTCCTGGGTTCTCACAACTGTGTGGGGCAGATAACCGGCTGCCGTTCCTGCTCCTTGAGAAAATGTTCGGAGAAATCGACAAAGTGGTCCAGCCCATTGGGAATCCATAGTGCTCAGGAAGTTATCGATTGAACCGACCAGGAATAGGCTTTCTGCAAAGGTTGTGTAACGCAGAGGCTAGGTATGTCGCTAGGGTTCTACGCTGGGGGCTAGGGAAGGGGGGTGGGAACAACCCTGGTGCCGCCACCAACCCGCCGGAGGATCAAGAAGATGCTGTCGAAGGGCCAGTAGCCTGTGCTGCCACAGCAGGCGGCCGGTCTCGGACAGGCGCTCGAGCTACCGGATCACGGCGATACATTTCGGGCAGTTCTTCAGGTGCGCCCAGAACGTCGGCGTCACTCGCGAGCCTTCTGGTGAATATCCCAGGGGAGGGATACCCCTCAAAAATCCTTTGACCGCTCAAGCGAGTTGCTTCATCCAACGAGAAGGGCTAAAGCAGGCGCTAGCGGGACGCACCGGGAGGGCAAGCGTGAGCGGGACGCGCGGGCAATGTCCGATGCGCCCATAAACCGACCGCCTCCTCGAGAGTTCACAGGTCGGGCCATGTGCATTCTCGGAAACCGGTCTGCGTCCCGAGCCATAAATAGCGGTGCTTGGGGTCCCTACGATCCGTTCTACTCGAACGCAGTCGCCCGGCCGGTGATCCTGGGTAAGCACCGTGCGAACTGCGAAAAAATCGGTCCTCTCTGGAGCAATGAAACTGACGTTTAGATAGGAGACTTTCCATGCTATCTCGAAGACTGCTGGCAGGATCGGGCCTGCTCCTCGGAGCTTTTCTTCTGATTATTGGCTTAGGCCGCGCACAGACCAATTCCCCTTTCGGCAACGCAACCTTTACCATAACAGCCGCCGGAAAGAAGGACACTGCACCACCGCCTATTTCCAAGGACGACGTGCAACTTTTCCAAGGCAAAGAGCGCAAGCAAATTGCCGATTGGGAAAAAGGCGACGAACTGTTTCTGGTCGTTCTCATCGATGACGGGATTAGTACAGATTTTGGCACCGTGATGAGTGAGGTTGAGAACTTCATCATGAGCCAACCACCTGCCACACACATTGCCGTCGGGTATATTCGAGACAATGTCACCATACTGGCGCAAGACTTTACTGATAAACATGATTTGGCGGCAAAAGCTATTCGTCTGCCCGTCGGCACTGGAGCCATCGGCTCCAGCCCGTACCTGGGCACCATGGACTTGCTGAAGCGCTGGCCACAAACCGGTCCTCGCCGCTCAATTGTATTAATCAGCTCCGGAATAGACTTCTTCCGGGGACGCGAGTCACAGATTTTCGATCCAGATTTGGACGGCGTCATTGAGAGGGCACAGCGCCAGAACACCAATATCTGGAGCGTGTATTACCCCAGTTCTGGCCATCGCTTTGGGGGATCCTACCTTCTGCTGAGCTACGCACAGAGCAATATGGGCAAATTGGCGGAAGACACTGGGGGCGAATCGTACTACCTGTTTTACCAGGAACCGGTCACGCTAAAACCGTACTTTGACGAGATCAACCTCCATCTGAATAACCAGTATTTGCTGACGTTCGCAGCGAGCGGCGGCCCCAAAGGCAAATTTGTAAGGGTCAAGCTAAAGACCGAACTGCCTAATGTGGATTTAATGACCCACGCTTCGTCGGTCTGGGTTGCGCCTAGTCGCGGCGAGTGACCCCAACGGCTTCACAAAAATGAAACGGCGACAGGGCGTTCGTCGAGCGCCCCTTTTGTTCCGGCCACCCCTGAAAGACATCTAGTCCTAGGGTCACGCGCCGGTGAGCGGATCGAAGGAGATACCCGATGCGATCTCAAATCAAGCTCGGACGAATCTTTGGCATCGAAATTGGGCTGCACTATAGCTGGTTTCTCATCGCCCTCCTGATTGTGTTTTCGCTTTTCTCACAATTTCAAAGCACCAACCCTCAGTGGAGAGGTGGCGTTATTCTGAGTTTGGCCGTGGCGACCGCGATCCTGTTCTTTATCTCGCTTTTGCTGCATGAACTGGCGCATTCGATCGTGGCGACAGCGAATGGATTGCCGGTGAAAGAGATTACCCTGTTCGCACTGGGTGGCGTGTCTCAGATCGAGAAGAATCCAACAAGCGCCAGACTCGAGTTTTGGATGGCGTTCGTAGGACCACTGACCAGCGCCGTCATCGGCGGGATTTGCATGCTTGCGGCACGGGCATTAGGCGGAGCGGCATCCGATCCGTGGATGGCCATGTTGCTCTGGCTCGGATATATCAATCTCATGTTGGCGGCATTCAATCTGATTCCGGGATATCCCCTGGACGGTGGTCGCGTGCTGCGGGCGATCATATGGTGGAACACCGGTGATGCAGATCGTTCAACGCGGGCTGCAGCGAAAACTGGCCAGGCGGTGGCTTTCGCGTTCATTGCGTGGGGTATATTTCGGTTCTTTGGCGGCGCGGGTGTGGGAGGCTTGTGGATCGCGTTCGTCGGCTGGTTTCTGCTGCAAGCTGCGCGTGAGAGTTATGTCCAAGTCGGCCTGGCGCAGGCACTCGACGGTGTGCGAGTTGCTGATGTAATGACACGGGAGTGCCCCAAGGTTGAGGGGTCGCTGAATCTCCAGAACTTCGTGGAGCAAGAGCTGCTTCGTACAGCACGGCGTTGTTACACCGTGGTTGAAAAAGGCGAACTCGCTGGTTTGGTAACGCCTCATGAGATCAAGCAGATCGATCGCACGAAGTGGCCGTTTATGACCCTGCACGATGTCATGCGCCCTATTAAAGACGTACGCTCTGTCGCACCCGATGATTCGCTAAAAAGCGCGCTAGAGGTAATGAGCCGTGATGACGTAAACCAGCTTCCCGTCGTTTCTAATGGCCACTTGGAAGGCATGCTGTCGCGAACTCAGTTGTTCGCTTACCTACAGACACATGCAGAATTACGACGTTAATGGATAGGGAAGGACGTAGATAGGGTTCAGGTCCCGATCGCGGGAAAATATGACATTACTGACGGGGATCGGCTGCTGGAATGAATGCGACAGTTTCGCTACGCTGTAACGGGTCGCGATACTTTCCTTTGATTCTCTCAGGAGATTTCCTTGCTGTTTTCTCAGATTCCAGTCGACTTTAGATAGTGAGCGTACTCATGAGCGGGTTGCGCCGGGATAGGATACTCGTGTGTGTAGGCAAATGCGGGGTATCCCAGTTAGTCGATACTTTCGTTTTTAGGGAAGGCAGAAGAAGATTTTCAAGGCATGAGGGGTCTATTCGTCCGATGTTCTGTTGTGAGCGATGAGAAGAAGGCAGCGCGAGAGATGTCCTGCTTTCTTCCGCGCTGCCCCACATCGGCTCGAATGAGCCCCACCAGGTTATCCCTCGGCAGGGTTGCATCTCTGCAGAGCCCGCTTCTGTTTCACCTGGTCTCGTCATTCCGCCGGTTGAGCGGATCGTTTCTTGACACAACAGGAGAGTCTACAAAGGCAAGCGATATTGGCCGTCGTCCCGTAAGATGAGCCCTTGCTGGGAAGCCTGAGCGATGGCCAGTTGTGCCGTGCGCTTGGAGCATTTTGTGCGCTCCATGATTTCTTCGCGCAGCTGGTTGTAGCGCAGATGCCCTCCGCGGCTCGCCAGTGCTTGGCTCACGTCGGTCGTTTCTACCTTGCGGCCGGGAGCGGTCTTGGCGGGCGCCGGGCCGGCGCTAGAGAACCACAAGGTGTGCGGATTCAACTCCAGCAGACGCGGCGGTTGAGCTGCGGCGTAGCGGAACTGGAAGCGCAGTTCCAAGTTCGGCAGCTGGGGCGAGGGGCGAGTCACCAGCAGATAACTATCACCCACCGCGTGCAGGGCGCTCGAGCCACGAAAGGCGCTGCCGATTTCATGGCGGTTGATCGATTTGCGCACATGATGCACGACGATGAGAGCCGCACGGGAGGCATCACGTAAGCGCAGCAAGGCCTGACAGAGAGCGGCCATGGCGCGAGTATCGTTTTCATCCTGATCATGAGTCGAGTACAGCGGATCCAAGATGATGACCTCGGCAGCGGCCTCTCGGGCCGCGCTTAGGAAGTGCTGCAACCCCTGCGGGGCACTGAGCAGATGCCCAGCGGCCCGCGTATCCACCAGCAGATGGTGATCGGCATCGGCACCGAGGCCACGTCGCATGAGGGCCAAGCGACTGACGAACTGCGGCAAGGGCAGTTCGAACTGGCAGATGAGCACGCGACGAGGAGTCGCGATGGAAAAGCCGGTGCGGTTCGAGCCAGCGGCTAGTGAGAGCGCCAGATTGGCGACCAGCAAGGATTTTCCGACTTTGGGTTCGCCGCCGATGAACAGGATGCCTTGGGCGGGCAACAGCCCTGGCTCGACCAGGCATGGCGTTGTGGGTGGCTGCTGTTCCAATAGCTGCGCCAGCGACAGCACCGTAGAGTTCTTGGCAGCACGTTCGCTCATAGCAAAGCCTCGCTGGTAGCGTCGAGCAGGATGGCCTCATTGACCAGAGAAGTCTTGCGCAGAGCAGCCAAGCGCAAGGCGGTCACAGCCAGCTTGTTGATTTTGCGCAGAATGCCCTTGGTGGCTTGATAGAGCGCTTGCGTGGCAGTGTCATCAAACAGCGGTTGGCTGACGCCGGCCGCTTTCAACTGATGAGCGAGATAAGCATCAAGCTCCTCGCGGGTGAGTCCTTCGAGGTGATAGTGCACGGCGATGCGCTGGCGCAAGGCTTCATGCAACTGCAAGGACAGAGTACGACGCAACAGGGGTTGGCCGACCAGCAATAAGGTCAAGTAGTGTGAGGAATCCATATCGAAGTTGAGCAGCAGGGGGAACTGTTCCAGGGCGGGATGGCCGAGGAGGTGCGCTTCGTCGCAGATCAAGAAGGGATGTTGTTTCTTGCTTTGGTTCAAGCGCACGATGGTTTCGGAGATCTGACGCATCAGATCGCCACGGCGGTGAGCCGGTTCGAGATCCAGTTCGCGCGCCAGTTGGCGCAGCAGGTCCAAGGCGGATCCGGAAGTCCAGTGCAAGTAGAGGATCTTGTACAGACTGGGGTTGAGGGTGGCGATGAAGGAGCGGGCCGCAGTGGACTTGCCGGCTCCGACTTCGCCGGTAAGCAGACCAATGGCGTGATGATCCACGAGGAACTGCAGTCGGGCGTTGACCTGATTCCAAGCTTGCGAAGCAAACAGCTGCTTGCCATCGGGGTTATCACTAAAAGGCGTTTTCTTAAAGCCGAAGAAGTTTTCCCACATACGTCATCCTCCCTCCTCGCCTGATCTTTTTTTCTGCTGCAACAACTCGACGAAGTTGATGCCGGTCGGTTCGGGAGCGGGGGAGGGCGCGCGTTGAGAGGAAGGGAGTTTTGCATTGACTACCGCATCGACGAACCGCGCCAAGCCTTGCGGTTGCCCCTGAAAGTAGATTTCCACCTGGGACAGATCGAGAGGATCGAAACGAACTTCGATGGTCTGTCCCGCTAAAAGGGACGGCGCCTCGTAGAAATAGCCATGCAGCAGGAACGTGGAGTCGCGGCGCACAACCCGATGCAGACGATAAAAGAACAGGCGGCGCAGATCGGTGGAGGGCGGGAGTTGGCGGATCCGTTCCATGTCTCGCTGCCAGCGCAGCAGTGGCGTAGTTCCCAACCCGCTGTGTTCGGAGCAGTGATAGACCTGCTCGATCCAGGCCCACAGGCGCTCGTTTAGCTCCGGCAATGTAAATGTTCGTTGAGGATCGAGGTTGGCCAGAAATTGTTCTCGAACCGACCGGAAATACCTTTCAATTTTTCCTCGCCCTTCCGGCTGGTACGGTGGTGTGTGCACGACCAGCATGCCGATGGATGCCGCAATGCGCGCCAACTGCATGCTGCGAAAAACTTTGGCGTTATCGACGTAAAGACGAACGGGTACGCCGCGCGCGGCCACAGCTTGTCGCAAGCAATCGAGGAAAGCATCCAGTCCCTGCTGAGCATAAAACTCGGCATGCGGAATCAGCCGGCTAGCGTCGTCCAGGGTGGCATACAAGAAAGCTTGCATCCGTCCGCCGCCGGGGCGCTGAATGTAGGGTCCGAACAGCAGGTCCGATTGCCAAATCTGGTTGCTAAACTCCGCTTCGAACTTCTTGCGAGCTGTTGGAGTCAACAGTTGCCGCGCGGTGAGGCCGCGCTGCTTGAGAAAGCGGTACAGGGTGGAAGGGGAAACCGTACCGACGGTGGAAACCAGAGCCAGTTCTCGCAGCAGGGTGGTGCCGGTACGGTGCGGGTTTTCGCGCTTCAGTCGTTCGATCAGTTCAGCCAGCTGCGGCGTGAGGGCCCGCGACTGCCCGCGGTCGCGGCGGGGTTGCGGCGCCAAGGCGGCCAAACCACTACGGCGATAGCGCAACGCCCAATCGAGCAAGGTATCGACCGAAAGGGAGGTGCGTTGGGAATAAGGGATCTCATAGGTACGTGCAGCAATTTCCTCCGCACGTCGAGTGAGTTCTCCACGCGGAAGGCTCTCCAAAACTAAGGGGGCGACCAATGCATAACGAAAGAGGGCGATTTTTTCGGCTTTTGCGTCCATGGGAAAACCTCTCTGCGTCGCTCACCCTAGCCAGCGGAGAGTTTGCCGCCAAGACAAATGCTGTGTGTTCGCAACTCAGAAAGTGGGCAACGCGGCCGGGAAGCTGACACGGCGACCGTGAGGAATGAGAAAACGCGGCCAGCCCAGCAAGAGCATACGCAATCGGGCAAACAGGAAGCGATGCGCAGCAATCCAACCGATCGCTTCGAGCATGTGCAAGGCCCGGTTCAGAAAATCTGCCGCTGTCCTCACCGTCGTCAAGCTGGCCAAGGCGGTGCACAAAGCCACCGCTTGTTTTTGAAAACGGCGGATCCAGAACTGGCCCCGCTGATAGGGCATGTGCGGTTGAGAAGCCGCACCAGCCGCCCCTCGTAAACTCTGACCTTTGAGCAGACGAGCCACCAAAAACAGGCTGATTACGGAGAGACCAAAGCGCAGATACGGCAAGGCAAATTCTGGCAGCAGAGAAACCGTACGCTTACAGAGACGACACAGATAGCGGCGCACGCGGATCACGCCATCAAAGGCTACATCCACCAACGTGCGGCAGTAGAAACCATGCGCGATGAGAGGACACCGGGCTTGGCATTGCGGGCAGCTGTCCGGGCGATAAGGGCCTGGATCAGAAATTTCTTCTAGGTACTTCTGGATGGAACCGCGAAAGGGGTGTAGGATCTGCATGAGGGATCTCCCTCCGGGAGCGCTAACTCCCGAGATTCTTTCTGCCGGAGGGCTTCACCGCCCTCCGGGCTAAATCTCCGAAATCCTACAACCAACAGATCATCCGTTGCACCGAGTGGGAAGATACATGTATCCCTCCGCGATCCATTGGGACCACCACACTCGTGCCCGTAAATGTCCCGCAATCGCTTTCTCTCAGGCAGAACTTATTTTGAGAAAAGAAACTTCTGGCGGGGGAGAATAATGCTGGGCGTTACACTTGAGCAGAAATACCTG
>Ga0310917_10000972_pt1 | contig 13358 bp, 12 predicted proteins | sample GREbulkMGLF178_FD_203531 | JGI IMG/M metagenome (GOLD analysis project Ga0310917, IMG submission 203531) | Lab enrichment of tropical soil microbial communities from Luquillo Experimental Forest, Puerto Rico - GRE.bulkMG.LF178 | ecosystem: Environmental > Terrestrial > Soil > Tropical forest >... | reverse complement strand
GACCGCACCTGCTGCGGCCTGACGGCAAACGCCGAGCGGCCTCGACCGTAGTTGGGCATGACGCGACGCGGGAGAGAGGGAATTCCGACCGGCGTGAGCCTAACCCCGGCGGCGGCGATTTGGCGAGCGGGGGGCTCGACCGGGCCGCGCCTTCGCTGTCCCCGCCGCGATCTCGCCCACCGCCGGGACACAAGCGGGACACGGATTTTTCAAGCCATTGCTGCGGCTGTCGTTTTTCCGCTGCGCTCAAGCCCTATCGCGGCAACCAGCGGCCTCCGCTGTTGCGATCGGTTTTTCGGGGGTCCTCGAGATATCTAGCCGGGTCGAATAACGCATCGCGATCGAGCACAACCTGCATTTCGACCGCTAATCGATGACTTCCCTTCGGTGCGGCGGCCCCCAGTCGGTTTCGTTCTCTTTGGTAAGTCCGACAAGCAATTGCTCCAAGGTATAGCGGCGGCGCTTTTTCTTTTGTTCCCTCCATGATCGGAGCCGCGTCGACCCTGCCGGCGTTCTCGTAGTCGACTCTCGATATGATTGCCATTCAAGCATCCTCCGCCGACCGCATCCTCGGAAGGGTGCGAGCCCGGCACCGGATTTTTGGAGTTCAGTGCCCCTTTGGCCGGGCTCGCTACGGCGGCGGCACCCGCTTCGCGTCATCGCAGCCTCTTTCGTGCGATTTCCCCGACCAGCCGCGTGATGATGTCGCGCTCGGACTCTCGCTAGGAAAGCATGCGCGTCCGCGCCAAGGCCGAGCACGAGCGCGTCAGTCATCGCGCGCCCTCGGTGCGCCCCACTTTTCAAGGATCGTCTTCAACGAATCCTGCTCTGCCCGGTTGACAATCTCGCAGCGTTTCCATGCCACGGGCTCGATCAGTTTCTTGATCTCCTGCTCGACGCAGTCGCGCAGATCGTTCGGGTCGAGCGCATCAAGCTCCCAACAGCGTTTGCCGTAGTTGCGCACGAACCATTTGTAGCGCGGGTCTTTGCGCTTATCTGTTGCCGGGAACGATGGGAGCCCGCGTATATGTTCTCGTGTCAGCGCAATTCGCCTTAGCGTTACGTGAGCGCCATCGTATTTGGAGAACCGGTTCGGCAAGTCCTCCTCCGACATGTACATGCCGCTCGGGTCAAAGTCGCCGACGTACAGGATGATCAATGGACGGCCGTCGTCGTCTTCGGAAATGTCGTGAACGATGGTGGCGCTGCTGAAACCATGCATGACCTGAAAGCCGACCGCGAAATGGTCGAGCACCGGTCGAAGCAAACCGCGCACAGTGCCTTTCTCGCTCACCACCAGGATGCGGTACGGTTGCTGGTTCCAGAAGTCTCGGCGGTAGGACCGGGCGACACAGCGCGCGTATGATTCGGGATTGGCCCAGGTTGAGACCCGCTCCAGCTCGCGGGTCTCATCCACAATCCACGCCCATGGGACGTGCCCCCGCTCGCGCGCCTCTTTGAGCAGGCGGTACACACGCCGCATGTCCGCGCGCCCCATCGAAGGGATCATTCCGGCGCTGAACAGCTTGTACCCGACGCCGCGACCTGTGATCGGTTGTGCAGCCTCGGCCGCGGCGTACATCGCCTCGATCAAATCGAGGGATCGCTGCGCCATGCCCCGCCCGCGACCCTTTTTGGTACTGGGTTCAAAATGCTCAGTCATCGCACCGGCTCCCGATCGCGATGTTCACGAGACAAATTTCGAATGACGCCCATCTGGGCTCGCCGTCGCTCCTCGTCGCGCTTGACCTTCGTCCACTCGGCATCGGAGAGCTGGGCGAGCGCCTTGGCGGCTTTCTCGGTTGGGGTGAGCTTTGGAGCCGGGGTCATCGCGCCGGCTCCGGGTCGCGATCCCGTCGCGCGTTTGCAGCGTTGGGGAGGGGCGTATCGGCATGGTGGCCTTCCCCATCGGCCAAATCCGCTGTTGCAGGGGTCTGAACGCGTTTCCCGGCCCATTCCTCAAAGGTCGAGGGTAACCCGGCCAGCAGCCGCTCGGCGTCGGCGGGGGGACAGCCCTTCTCCCGCATGCAGCGGAGGAGCACGTCCCGGGTCGAGCTTACGAACGAAACCGACTGCCACCGCTGGCCAGCTCGACGCTGCAGCATCCACTGCAGGCTGTCGGCGGCCAACGCCCACCGGCCGGAGATCGCGAACTGTCGCTCGCTCATGCCGCGCCCCCACAGCAAGAGGGCGCCGTCCCAGCCACTGGGCAAAATACGCTAAGACTGGCAAAGTGCGCTTTAAGCGCACCCAGCCAGCGCAAGCCCTTGGAATCACATGATCTGGTTACAACGCCGCGAGTTCATCACGCTGCTCGGCGGCGCGGCGGCCGCGTGGCCGCTCGCGGCGCGCGCGCAGCAGCGGGCGGCAATGCCAGTTGTGGGATATCTCGACTTTTACGCCGCTGAGCCGACGGGCATTTTTCTGGCAGCATTTCGCAATCGGCTCCGGTGCCGGTGGCGCGGCAAGCGCCTTGCGTTCGTTGTCCAGCGCCTCGGCGACCTCGGACGTGACCTGGCGCGGCACCGCCAGCGCTTAATCGCTGTCGCGTATCGTTGGAGACGAAGTCCTTGTGCTGCACCCTTCCCATGCCCGACATGTATGCGGGCCAACAGCGGACGGCGTGCGCCACTTCCGGCTCCTCGCGCAAAAGACGGTCGCGGTCGGCAGCTAGCAGCGTGCGGAACGTCTCGAGCAACGCCCGTTGCCTTTCAGCCGTCGTGCCCTCCGGCGCTTGGCTTGAGCGCCGCCTTCTTCGCCGCGATCTGCGTCTCGAAGTGGTCTGCTAGGTCGACCTTGCTACGCCACGCGTCGGACCATTGCTCTAGCGTCGAGCGTCGATACACCAGCTCGGCCGGTGTCGGCGGCCGCGCCTTGCCTCGCAGCTGCGCGTCATGAAGCGCGTCGTTGCGCGCGCTGACCGCCTGCGCGATCGAAACGAGGTCGCGACGAGCGCCGCGGACCTTGCCAACAATTGTAGTCGCCGGGTATGCCGCTTCGTTCTCGAATTTATCGGGAAGCCACGCAAGGTAGCCCTACTTCCCGTCTGCGGCTGCTGTGAAATCCAGCTTGTCTCACCGCCATGTCTCGCCTCGTACTTGCTGTTGATAACGACGCAAACCCGCAGCGCAGGCTTTCTCGACGTCCACGTCGCGGAACCCCGCCGCCTTTAGCTTCAAATTGGCGAATACATGCGCGACGAATCTCGCGCGCTTCTCTTGATCAAGCGAAGCCCGTGCGGCAACTGCCACGTCGCGTGGTTCGGCGGCACAAGCTTCCGCGGCGGGTAAAGGTGCTTGGTATTGCTTTTCGCCATTGAAGTTGCCTCCTATCGTTTGTGGCCGAAAGCGGCCAGCCACCGATCGACGTCATAGACAGCTTGTCGAGCCAGCAGCTTGCGCAGTTCCGCAAGCTGATCCTCTTCGAGTAGCTCTTGGCGCGCGAGCCCGTCGATAAACGCCTTCTGCTCACGAAGAACTAAGCGGTCCATTCCCGGTGATCTGACAGCCGCTCGATCATTTTCCACCGCTCCGGCAGCTTCCGCGGCGGCGGGGCCCAGGTGCTCGGATCGGCAAGCTTGACGGTCGGCCTCAGCGCAGGCAGCTCTACGTTGACCTTGCGCCCGGCAAACTTCAGCTTGGTCGACGACTTCAGCGCGCTGACCAAGAGCTACGGCGTAGCAAAAATCCGCTTGCAGATCGGGGGCGGGCCATACAACCTGCAAACGTGATCCGCTTGTCATCGAAGGCACGCTATATGCGCATTCTCGCCGCGGCGGTCATAATTCCTGCCATCGCAGGCGCAGTGGCGTGGGGCTTCATCGAGAGCCGCCAGGGACGGGAGGTCGAGACGAAGCGGGAACGTGCCGTCAAGGCGCCGCTCAGGGTATCGAACGCGAATGGCGCAGCTGTGATCAAAGTCGATGCCGAGGAGCAGGAACGCAACGGTATCCAGACCACCGCGCTCCTGCCGGCGCCGTACCAGGAAGAGGTTCGCGCCTATGGCATGGTTCTCGATCTCGCACGCCTCACCGATCTCAGCAACAACTACGCCAACGCCAAGTCTCAGCTTGAGACCGCGCAGGCAAAGGTCGCCGCATCGAAAGCAGCATTCGAGCGCGCGCAGAATTTTTACAAGGACGGGAAGACCATCTCTCTTGCGCAATTCCAGGCGGCCGAGGCCGCTTTCCGCGTCGACGACGCTGCGGTTGGTGCCGCGCAGTCGCGAGTGCGCACTCTAAGGGCGACGGCGGAGCAGGAGTGGGGGCCGGCCCTCGGCAAATCACTCATCGATGGGTCGCGAATAGTCACGCGCTTGATCGAACGCCAAGACTTCCTTTTGCAAGTCACCTTGCCACCTAGCGTCTCCATCCCGACGCCTCCCGTCACCGCATCTATTGAAACTGGTAAGGGTGAACGCGCTGCAATCACGTTCATCTCCCCCGCGACGCGCACTGACCCGAAAATCCAGGGGATCAGTTTCTTCTACATCGCGTCGGCAGAGAGCGGCGTCCTGCCCGGCATGAACGTCTTGGCCCTGTTGCCGACGGGCACCACCGTGGGCGGCGTTACAGTGTCGGCGCCGGCGATCGTCTGGTGGCAGGACCGTGCCTGGGCGTATCGCCGCGCTGGTCCCAACACGTTCACGCGCACAGAGATTTCGACCAGTCTGCCCGCACCCGGAGGCGGCTATATCGTCAAAGACCTGCCGACGAATTCCGAGATCGTGACGCAGGGTGCTCAACTGCTGCTGTCTGAGGAGTTTCGCGCTCAGATCCAGGTCGGCGGAGACTAGAAGTGAGTCCTACCTTGCCGTCAGGACCGCAGGCTGGATTGATCACATTCGCGATCCGCTTCCGCGGGATCGTCATCGCGCTTGCCTGCATGCTACTTGCATACGGTGGGTATTCGCTCGGCCGGGTCAACTACGACGTGTTTCCGGAGTTCGCACCGCCGCAGGTCGGTATCCAAACCGAAGCGCCCGGGCTCACGCCGGAGCAGGTCGAGATCCTCGTTACTCGCCCGATTGAGAACGCCATCAATGGCGTATCTGGCGTGCAAAAACTGCGCTCGACCTCGATTCAGGGCCTCTCAGTCGTCACTGTCTTCTTCGATCCTTCGAGTGACATCTACCGCGACCGCCAGGTGGTGGCCGAGCGGCTGGCTGTTGCCGCCCACCAACTCCCGCTAGGGGTACAGCCGCCTGCCATGACCCCACTCACCTCGTCAACGAGCACCGTGCTTGTGATCGGGCTCACGTCACAAGCGCAATCGCTAATGAAGCTGCGCACAATTGCTGACTGGACGGTGCGTCCGCGATTGCTCGCCGTCCCGGGCGTCGCAAAGGTGGTGACCTTTGGCGGCCACAGTCGCTCCATCCAGGTCCAGGTCCACCCGGACGAGGTCATCCGGTATAACTTGAGCCTGAACGATGTCCTGGCAGCAGCGCGCCGCGCGACCGGCGTGCGCGGTGCCGGCTTCCTCGACACGAAGAACCAGCGTGTGGTCTTCCAGACCGAGGGCCAATCACTCGCGGTAGACGACATCGCGCGAACCGTGCTGCTCAGCCAGGGAGCGGCGAGCGTTACACTTGGGAATGTCGCTGAGGTGGTCGAGGCGCCGGAGCCACCCATCGGCGGCGCCGCGATTGACGGCCAGCTCGGCGTAATAATCAACGTATCGGCGCAATATGGCGCCAACACAGTCGCAGTGACCAACGCCGTCGAGGCTGCGTTGAACGAGTTGCGCCCAGGCCTCGAGGCCGAGGGCATCGTGTTGCATGCCGATCTCTTCCGCCCGGCCAACTTCATTAACACCGCAACAAGCAACGTGCAGCAATCCTTGATTCTCGGGGCCGGCCTCGTGATCGTTGTACTGTTCCTTTTTCTCTTCGACCTGCGGAGCGCCGCGATTTCCTGCAGCGCAATCCCGCTCTCGCTCCTGACTGCAATAATCGTCCTTGAGAGGTTAGGCGCCACGCTCAACACGATGACGTTGGGCGGGCTCGCGATCTCGATCGGTGTGGTAGTCGATGACGCTGTTATCGACGTCGAGAATATCGCTCGGCGCCTGCGCGAGAACGGCCGACTGCCGCAGCCGCGACCGATCCCGCGCGTAGTGCTGGACGCCTGCCTCGAAGTCAGGAGTGCCGTCGTCTACGCCACCTTCGCCGTTATCCTAGTCGTGCTCCCAGTCATGGCCTTATCCGGTATCGCCGGCCGGCTCTTCGCGCCACTCGGCCTTTCCTACTCGCTCGCAGTGATGGCGTCGCTCGTCGTCGCGCTCACGGTGACACCCGCGCTCTCTATGGCGCTCCTGAAAGATCGGCACGCACCGACAACGGACCCGCCCGTAGTCAGGTGGGCGCGCAGTGGCTACGAGCGTCTTCTGCGGTGCATCGCTCGTCGACCACGGACAGTCATTGCGGCCGCGTTCGTGTTCACTGTCGCCGGCTGCTCGGGGCTGCCGTTTTTCGGTGGCAGTTTCATCCCCGAGCTCAAGGAAGATCATTACACCCTTCACATGTCGGCGGTGCCGGGCACCTCAATCGAGGAGTCGCTGCGTATCGGCATACGCGTCGCCGACGCGCTCAAGCGGCTGCCATCGGTGCGCTCCGTTGCGCAGCGCGTCGGACGCGCGGAGAGAGCGGAAGACACGTGGGGCACTCACTACAGCGAATTCGAGATCGATCTCAAGCCTTTGAGCGGCGATGAGACGGAAACTGCTGAAGCAGAGATCCGGAGGACGCTTGCAGCGTTCGTCGGTGTGAACTTCTCGCTCAAGACTTTTCTCACCGAGCGCGTCGAGGAGACGCTTTCGGGCTATACCGCATCGGTTGCTGTTAATGTCTTCGGTAACGATCTCGACGTTCTCGATCAGAAGGCGCGGGATATCGCCATCGAGCTCGGCGAGGTACCAGGCGCCACCGAAGTTCAGATCCAGGCGCCACCCGGCTTACCGCAGCTCACCATCCGCCTCCGCAAAACCGACCTTGAACGCTGGGGCTTCGATGCTGTCGAGGTGCTCGAGCTGATCCGTGCGGCCTATCAGGGCGAGATTGTCGGGCAAACGTATCAAGGTAACCAAGTCTTCAATGTCATTACGGTCCTCGACCGCGCGAGTCGAGACAGCATTACAAAAGTGGGAGGCTTGCCCCTTCGCAGCCAAGGCGGCACTTTCGTTCTCCTGAGACAGGTCGCCGACATTTACCAAGCCGCTGGGCGTTACCAAGTGCTGCACGAAGGGGCTCAGCGCGTCCAGACGGTGACCGCGAATGTTGCCGGCGACGATGTTGTCTCCTTCGTCCAGGCGGCGAAGCCGAAAATCGCTACCGAGGTGGAGCTTCCTGCTGGGACCTACCTCCAGTTTGCGGGCGCGGCTGAGGCACAGTCGCAATCACGACGTGACCTCATCATCAACTCGCTCATCGCAAGCGCCGGCATCATCTTGTTGCTCTCGATTGCGACCTGCAACTGGCGCAATCTCACCCTGATTCTTGCGAACCTGCCATTCGCCCTGGTGGGCGGCGTACTCGCCGTGTTCGTGACCGGTGGACAATTGTCCTTGGGCGGCATGGTGGGCTTCGTCACTCTCTTCGGCATCACACTCCGTAATTCGGTTCTCATGATCGCCCACTACGAGCATCTCGTCGCAGTTGAGAACATGTCCTGGGGGTTGGATACTGCAATCCGAGGAGCCGCGGATCGGCTTAGTCCTATTCTCATGACCTCGATCGTCACCGCCCTCGGCGTGTTGCCGCTTGCAATCGGCATGGGCGATCCCGGACGCGAGATCGAGGGTCGCATGGCGGTCGTTATCCTCGGCGGCCTGTTGAGCTCGATGGCGTTGAACCTGCTTGTGCTGCCAACTCTCTCGCTGCGCTACGGAAAGTTTGAGCCATCACGCGACGAATTCGAGCAGGCGGGAGCGCCATCGGTGAGATCGGTCGCCGAGTAACGATAAGTGGACTCGTGATCGATGGTCTGCGACGGGCCTTCGAAAACCGGGGAGGATGATGACAGATGCAACGTTTGCAAACCCGGGCAGTGTCGTCATCTGATACTGACACCATCAGGACTATCGGAATCCTGCATTTCACCATCGGGGTACATGACCATTGCCGACGCGAAGTTCATTCAGAAGTGCTCGGCTGTAGGCACATGGGCTCGAACGAGCGCTATTCCCTCATGCAACGTGGCGGCAGCTACTTCGTGTTGGCGAAGATCCGCCACACCCTATTGCCGAGCTACACATCGTGGCGACCATCTCCTCGGCGCGCTAAAGGTCGTAGTCGGCGGTGAGGACTGCGTCGGTCATTCGATTACGAGAGCACCGGCGCAGAGACACGAGGCCGATCAACACCGCGTTCACCACTGGGTCCACGTTCAGATACATGCCCCAGGGGCTGAGATGGTGCGGCAGCCTCGCGGTCGCGAGGACATTGTCCTGCGCGAGCGCCGCTAAAGGTTCGTCGAGCCATGCGATCGGCTGGGACGTGTCCTTATAAGCCCGGTTTCTGTAAGCGCGGCTCAGTCAATGTCCGCTTCGCGCCGGAAGCGACCGAAGTGCTGCGTTGCCGCTCGACGTAGTCCCGAGAACCGGTCATTCGGCAGTCGCTCGCCCAGTCCCGCCGATGCTGATTCGGATGCAAACAGCTTGCTGGCACGCGCGATCGCCTCATGTCAGGCGAATTTCACCGGAGATTGAAGCGGATCGGCACGGTCAGATCCACACGGTCGCCCGGCAATTCTCGCGGCGGCGCCGGAAAGGGTTGCGCGCGGCGCAACAGCGCCAGGGCCTCCTCGTCGAGCGCGCTCGCGCCCGACGAGCGCGAGATACGGCTGTCGATCACACGCCCTTTCCGGTCGAGGCTGAAGAAGACCTGGGCGATCCCTTGCTCGCGACGAGATTGTGCTACCGCCGGATAGCGCTTGTTACGCTCGAGCAGCGCCACGATCTGCGTTTTCCACGTCGGTACCGCGTTCGAATTGTGCGGGGTGATCCGGCCCTGTATGGGGGCGGCAGGAATCGCGGCGGTCTGATCTGGAAGCGCCTGCGGCGCGGAGGTCGTCGGTGCCGGGGGGCGCGGCTCTTGGCGCTGCGGGGTTGGGACCTCCTGGGGTGGGGGCTCAACTGCAACGTCCGGATTGGGGGCGGGCTTGATCTCGGGCGGCGGCTCTTCGACCGGCTTCGACTCGACCTTTTCTTCGACTTTCTCCTTTTCCTCGAGACTCTTGACCGGCTTGTTGGGCGAGGCGTCGGACATCACCTGCTCGGGTCCGGGGGGAATCTCCGTCTGCGGCGCAGCCGGCGCGACCGGCATCGGGGCGAACTCGATCACGATCGCGGCAGCGGGCTCTGCCGGCTCGATCTCGTCGCGCCAGGTGACCATCCCGGCGGCGATGGCGCCGTGCGCGAACACGATGACGGCGCCGCACATCACCCACCGGCGAAGGTCCGCACGGTCTTCGGCCATAAACGGCGTGACGTTAATCTCATGCATTTCGTCAAGCGTGTCCTCGCCGTGGTCGAGACGGGCGCTCATGACGACACACTCAAGTACGCTCGACAGCGGACAATGGCGGCGCCCTCCGCGCGGACGGAGCAGGCACGACGACGCGCTCGAGGTCGCGGCTGACGAGCCCCAGGACCTGCGCCGCGGCATCGCCAACCCCGGCGCGGTAGCCCGCGATCGACCGCGCGAACACGTTGTAGATCACCACGGCCGGAATGGCGGCCGCAAGCCCGAATGCGGTCGCCAGCAGCGCTTCGGCGATGCCCGGCGCGACGACCGCGAGGTTGGTGGTATGCGACTTCGAGATGCCGATGAAGCTGTTCATGATGCCCCAGACGGTACCGAACAGGCCGACGAAGGGGGCGGTCGCACCAATGGTGGCAAGCACGCCGGTGCCGCGCAAGATCCGCCGCCCGTAGCTTGCTTCGATGCGCTCGAGACGCGACGCGATCCGCTCCTTGATGCCTTCTCGGTCGATGGAACCGGATGAGACCTTTAACTCGGTCACGGCGGCGTCGAGGAACTGCATGACCTCGGCCCGAGAATCGGCCAGCCGCTCCACGCCCTCCGCCGTGGAGCGTACATGGACGAGCTCATTGAGTGCCGCCCGCACACGTCGCTTGGCGAAAAAGATCTCAATGGTTTTGGCGAGCCACACTGTCCAAGTGACGATTGAAGCAAAGGCAAGGCCGATCAAAACCGCCTTCACAACCAGGTCGGCGTTGAGATACATGCCCCAGGGGCTCAGATCGCGCGGCAGAGTGGCGATGGCCACGACGTTATCCTGCGCGAGCGCCGGCAAGGGCACGATCAGTAATGCGATCATGGCGGCACCGCGCAGCAACGCAGGGGCAACAAATGCCGGATGGGTTCAAATCCGACCAAGGCAAAGTTACGAATCCGCCGGGAGGAGGCGCACAGCGACGCGAATCAGCTCCGGCAGATTTTTGGCGCCAAGCGTCCGCTTAAGATGGAGGCAGGTATTGACCACGGTCTTGTAGCTGACGCCTAGCTCCTCGGCGATACTGCTATAAGTTTTGCCCTTCGCCAATAGCGAGAGTATCTGTGATTGGCGTGGGGTTAGATCGACGAGCGGGTTCTCCACGCCGGTGCGCAAGAGCGCGACTCGCATCGCGAGATCTTCGCTGAGATAGGGCTTACCCGAGCGCACCTGCTCGAACGCCTTCATCAGCTCGTCTGAGGACCTATCCTTGAGCAAATAGCCGGTAGCGCCCGCTTCAAGAGCGCGCGCGGCGATCATCGGGTCGTTATGCATGCTGAACACAAGGATGCAAGTGCACGGCTCGTGCGATCGCATGCGCCGAATGAGATCCAGGCCCCCAAGCACGCTGCCCTGCATGCCGAGATCGACGATGATCACGTCGGGACGGTTGCGACGGAAAAGCCGGTAGCCGGAGGTCACGTCGCGTGCCTGCAGCACGGGCTTGACGTCGGCGTCTTCCAGCACGCGCCGCAACCCCTGCAGCACGATAGGATGGTCATCAATGATCAGAACGCTCGTCATATTGGCCGATCTTCATACGAAAAAATACTCCGGGGGCCGTGCACGCGTCGCGACCCGTCTTTTGCCGCGACTGCGCGCGCATTCTCCAATATCATCCACCTTGCTTCGTTCGCGACGCTAAGAGCCAGACAGAGCACCTGATCGTTGCCCGTCGAGGCGCTCCCCTAAGATGTAGGCTGCTCGCCCTGGGCGTGGCAGCGTATGAGCGAGGCCAGCAGTAGCGCGGATCGGCTGGGTTAACCATTCCGGCCACGACGGATGTAGCCTCTGTTGCCTTACACTTAGGGTTGCCAAAATAGTGGCCAAAAAGTCACGATGACATAACTTCGTATTTCAGGTTCGCGACGTTCTGCCAGATAATTTGGCAATCAGCTCTGGCTACATTGGCAAGAGATTTTGCTTAATCTTCCCTAGCGGCGTGAACTTGTCGAGCAGCTTTCTTTTGGCTCACACGAGCCGCCTTTGCCCATGCAGATGATCTGATGCGATCGTCGCTGTTTAGCTCCAGCCCGAATGAGGTTGCTGCGAGGAGAGCCTGGCCTCCGGGCTTGAACTGTGTTCATAGCGGACGCATTGCACAAAGTTCCCTATCCATTTTGCCAAAGGATCACAGGACAACGAGTCATTAAAAGCCATTAACGAGTTCAACTTGGCAACGGGAGTTTAGCGTTGCTGGGGGCGTTATGTTGGGGGCGTGGGGAGTAGGTCGCAGTTCATCGCGGCTTGGGGTTTGGAAACGACGGCTCTTGGGTGCCGTCGCCTTGGGCGCATTGCCGTTGCCGGGAGGGCTGACCTCGCCTGCGCCGGCCTGGGGCCAGATATCCGAAACACTGCCAGAGGTCACGGTGAGTGCCCCGCGACCTAAGCCTCGGCCGCCTCGACGCGCAGAGCCGGCACCGCGCCGGGCGGCTTCATCGGCGCCCGCGACGCGGGAGCCTGCGCTCGCGGCGCCGGAGCCTGCGCCCGCGGTCACTGCGCCGTCCCCATTTCAGTTCGTCGCTCCGACGCCCATCACCGGTCTCGGCATTGACCGCAGCAAGGTGCCGGCGATGGTACAGACGCTGCCCGCCGAGGACTTCTCGCGCACCTACTCGCCTAACGTCGTCGAGACGTTCGCGCAGCGCATTCCCGGCGTCACCACCAACAACGTCCAGGGCAACGAATTCGCCACGGACCTACGCTATCGCGGCTTCGCGGCTTCGCCAGTGCAGGGCACGCCGCAGGGGCTCGCCGTCTACATGCAAGGTATCCGCGTCAATGAAGCCTTCGGCGACACCGTCAACTGGGACTTGATTCCGAAGGTCGCGATCGGCCGCTCGGATATCTGGACCAACAATCCGACCTTCGGCCTCAACGCCCTTGGTGGCGCGATCAGCTTCCAGATGAAGGACGGCTTCACCTACAACGGCACCGAGTTCGATGCCTCAGGCGGCTCCTACGGTCGGGTCGGCGGCTCCCTGCAATACGGGGTGCGCAACGGGGAATGGGGGCTCTATCTCGCGGCGGAAGGCCTCAAGGACGACGGCTGGCGCCTCCAGTCGCCATCGCGGCTGGCGCGCTTCTACGGCGATCTCGGCTGGAAGGGCACCGATGCCGAGATTCATCTCGTCACGTCCGCAGCAGACAATTTCTTCGGCGTGATCGGACCCACGCCGATCGAACTGCTCGCAAACGACTATCGCGCGATCTTTACCTGGCCGCAGACCACCAAGAACGAAGCGGCGCTGGTCGCGCTCAACGGCCGCTACTCCGTGACCGACCATTGGACCGTCCAAAGCAATCTCTATTATCGCCGGTTCAACCAGGAGCATGTCGACGGCAACGCGGCCGAGGTCGAGCGCTGCAGCGGCAATCAGGCCAATCCGCTGTTCAACACGATGTGCCTCGAGAACAATGGATTTCCAGCAAGCTTTCCGCAGACGAATTTCCAAATTCTCAATGCCAATAACCAGCCGATTAATTGTCCGCCGGGCAACGGGAATACATGCGCCACGACGCCCTGGGGCACGTTCGATCGCACCTTCACCAAGGCGCTGACGACGGGCGCCTCGTTGCAGGCCCTCAACGACGACAAGGTGTTCGATCACGACAACTACTTCGTCATCGGCGCCAGCGTCGATCGCAGCAAGATCGGATTCCAGGGCAACAGCGAACTTGATTTCATCTACCCTGATCTCTTCGTCGGTCCCAACGCTGCGGTGCCGGGTACCGGACAGATCATCCACACCGCCGCCGATATCGGCTTCAGCCCCGTCAGCCTCGCTGCGTGGCAAACCTATTATGGCGCCTATTTCAACGAAACGTTCGATTTGACCAACCG
>Ga0310917_10000971_pt1 | contig 13361 bp, 12 predicted proteins | sample GREbulkMGLF178_FD_203531 | JGI IMG/M metagenome (GOLD analysis project Ga0310917, IMG submission 203531) | Lab enrichment of tropical soil microbial communities from Luquillo Experimental Forest, Puerto Rico - GRE.bulkMG.LF178 | ecosystem: Environmental > Terrestrial > Soil > Tropical forest >... | reverse complement strand
CGGGCCGCTATAGGAACGACCGGATCTCCCGGGGCAGCGCGAACACCAGGGTCTCCTGGGCCGTCGTCACCGGCTGCACCACGTCGTAGCCGCATTCGGCGAGCCGCTGCAGCACGCCTCGCACCAGGACCTCGGGGACGGACGCACCCGAGGTGACGCCCACCGTCGTGACCCCCTCCAACCACGCTGCGTCGATATCGTCGGCCCAGTCGACCAGGTGAGCGGCCGCAGCGCCGCCCCCCAACGCGACTTCGACCAGCCGAACCGAATTCGATGAGTTGCGGGACCCGACGACGATGACGAGCTGGCATTCGGGCGCCATCGCCTTGACGGCGACCTGTCGGTTCTGGGTCGCGTAGCAAATGTCGTCGCTGGGCGGATCCTGCAGCTTGGGGAAACGCTGTCGGAGCCGCTCGACGATCTCCATCGTCTCGTCGACCGACAGCGTGGTCTGCGATAACCAGACCACCTTGTCCTCGTCGCGAACCGTCACGCTTTCCACCGCGGCGATCCCGTCGACCAGCTGCACGTGCTCGGGCGCTTCCCCGGCCGTTCCGATGACCTCCTCGTGGCCCTCATGGCCGATCAGCAGGATGTCGTAGTCGTCCCGGGCGAATCGCCTGGCTTCGTTGTGCACCTTGGTCACCAACGGGCAGGTGGCATCGATGGTGTGCAAATTGCGTTCGGCGGCGGCGGCATACACGGTCGGTGCGACGCCGTGCGCCGAGAACACCACGATGGCCCCCTCGGGGACCTCGTCGGTCTCCTGGACGAAAACCGCCCCGGCCTTCTCCAGGGTGTCGACCACGTGGCGGTTGTGCACGATCTCGTGGCGCACGTAGACCGGCGCGCCGTGCTTTTCCAGCGCGCGCTCGACCGTCTCGACGGCCCGATCCACTCCCGCGCAGTAACCGCGCGGCTCGGCGAGCAGCACCCGCTTGCGGATTTGATCGCCGGCGACCGATTTCTCAGACTTCACAGCGCCGGGAATTCCCATGTCAACAGTCGGCGGCATGACATTCAGGGTACTTACCCCCAACGCGCGGCCGCCAGCTCGCGCCGGCCGGCTTGGCGCTTAGCAGGGCGTTGAGGCAGTCTTGGTCCCATGGCAACTGCACCGTATGGAGTTCGGCTGTTGGTCGGCGCGGCGACAGTCGCTGTCGAGGAGACCATGAAGCTGCCGAAAACCATCCTGATGTATCCGATGACGTTAGTCAGTACAGCGGCGCACCTCGTGATGCGATTTCAGCAGAACCTGGCCGAGCTGGTGATCAAGGGTGACAGCACCCTGGAGTCCATCTTCCCGCCCAAGGACGAGAAACCGGAGTGGGCGACCTTCGACGAGGACTTGCCCGACGCAATCGAGGGGGATACGGCCGCATTGCCCGAGGGCATGGAGGGCGATCGCCGGGCCGAGGGCAGGTTCGCGTTGTACTCGGTGTCCGAAGCGCCCGAGGACTCCGATTCCCCGACAAAGCTCGCCCGGCAGACGAAGAAGGCGGCGAAACCGGCAGTTCCGCAGCCGGAGGTGGCAGCCGAACTCGACTATCCGACGCTCACCCTGGCCCAGCTGCGGGCCAGGCTGCAATCGCTTGATGTCGAAGAACTCGAAGCCCTGCTGGCCTACGAGCAGGCCACCAAGGCCCGTGCACCGTTCCAGACGTTGCTCGCCAACAGGATCACCCGCGCGAACGCGAAGTGACCCGAGCGGCAAACCCCGAGCCCAACTCCGCGGAGAACCCCTTTCCGGTGCGCGCGGTAGCGATCCGGGTCGCGGGCTGGATCGACAAACTGGGCACCGTATGGGTGGAGGGGCAGTTGGCCGAGATCACCATGCGGCCAAGCTCCAAGACCGTGTTCATGGTGCTGCGAGACCCGGCGGCCGACATGTCACTGAAGGTGACGTGCCACCGCGACCTGGTGGCAAACGCGCCGGTGAAACTTGACGAAGGCACTCAGGTGGTGGTCTGCGGCAAGCCGTCGTTCTACACCGGACGGGGCACATTTTCCTTGCGCCTCAGCGAGATTCGCGCTGTTGGCGTCGGCGAGCTGCTGGCGCGCATCGAACGGCTGCGTCGGCTGCTGGACGCCGAGGGACTCTTCGACCCGCGGCTCAAACGGCCAATTCCCTTCCTGCCCAACATGATCGGGCTGATCACCGGTCGGGCCAGCGCCGCCGAACGCGACGTGATGACGGTGGCGCGCGGGCGCTGGCCCGCGGTGCGTTTCGCGGTGCGCAACACCGCCGTCCAGGGGCCGAACGCGGTCGCGCAGATCGTCGAAGCGCTGTCCGAACTCGATCGCGACCAGGAAGTCGACGTGATCGTGGTGGCCCGTGGCGGCGGTAGCGTCGAGGACCTGTTGCCGTTCTCCGACGAGACGCTGTGCCGTGCGATCGCGGCCTGCCGCACGCCGGTGATCAGCGCGGTCGGGCACGAGCCCGACAATCCGTTGTGCGATCTGGTTGCCGACGTGCGCGCCGCGACTCCCACCGACGCGGCCAAGAAGGTGGTCCCCGACACCGCCGCCGAGCAGCGGCTGATCGACGACTTGCGCCGGCGCAGCGCGCAGGCCCTGCGCAATTGGGTGTCGCGCGAACAGCGCGCGCTCGCCCAGTTGCGCAGCCGCCCGGTGTTGGCCGAACCGCTGGCGGCGCTGACGGCGCGCGCCGACGAGATTCACCGCGCACGCTCTGCCGTTCGCCGCGACATCAGTCGGCTGGTCGCCGCCGAGGCCGAGCGGGTCGGTCATCTGAGCGCGCGGCTGGCGACGTTGGGCCCGGCGGCCACATTGGCCCGCGGCTATGCCGTGGTACAGACCGTTGGCGGCGCCGGAGGTCCGGCGGTGCTGCGGTCGGTCGACGATGCACCGGCGGGCACCCGGCTGCGGGTACGGGTAGCCGACGGTGCCGTGGCGGCGGTAAGTCAGGGGCTGACCGATGGTCACTAGGGACGAGCAGCCGATTACGCCTATTAGTCAGCTTGGCTATGAAGCCTGCCGGGACGAGCTGATCGAAGTGGTGCGGCTTCTGGAGCAGGGCGGACTGGACCTCGACACATCGCTGAAGCTGTGGGAAAGAGGCGAGGAACTGGCGAAAAGATGCGAGGAACACTTAGCTGGCGCTCGCAAGCGGATCGAGGACGCGCTCGCCGCCAGCGATGCCGAGGAAGGCTGACCGCAAGCCAGATCGCGAAGCCAGTTCCAAATTTTTTTCCAAATTGGAACACGTTTCAGTTATGCTTCCCGGCATGGGTGATGCATCACTGACAACCCAACTCGGCCGCGTCCTGGTCACCGGCGGCTCGGGGTTCGTCGGCGCCAACCTGGTAACCACCTTGCTCGACCGCGGATACCAGGTCCGTTCCTTCGACCGCGCCCCTTCGCCGCTACCCGAGCACCCTCGCCTCGAGGTGCTTCAGGGTGACATCACCGACGCGGCCGTCTGCGCCAAGGCGGTGGACGGCATCGACACGGTGTTCCACACCGCCGCGATCATCGACCTGATGGGCGGCGCGTCGGTGACCGACGAATACCGCCAGCGCAGCTTCGCGGTCAACGTCGCCGGCACCGAGAACCTGGTGCACGCCGGGCAGGCGGCCGGGGTGAAGCGGTTCGTCTACACGGCATCCAACAGCGTGGTGATGGGCGGGCAGAACATCGCCGGCGGTGACGAGACGTTGCCCTACACCGACAGATTCAACGACCTCTACACCGAGACCAAGGTGGTCGCCGAGCGATTTGTGCTGTCGCAGAACGGTGTTGGCGGCATGCTGACGTGCGCGATCCGGCCCAGCGGCGTCTGGGGCCGCGGGGATCAGACGATGTTCCGCAAGCTGTTCGAAAGTGTGATCGCCGGCCACGTCAAGGTGCTGATCGGCCGCAAGTCGGCCCGGCTGGATAACTCCTACGTGCACAACCTGATCCACGGTTTCATCCTGGCCGCCGAGCATCTGGTGCCCGGCGGGACGGCACCCGGTCAGGCGTACTTCATCAACGACGCCGAGCCGATCAACATGTTCGAGTTCGCCCGCCCGGTGATGGAGGCCTGTGGGGAGAACTGGCCGCGGGTTCGGGTCAACGGACCGATGGTCCATGCGGCGATGACCGGTTGGCAGCGAATGCACTTCCGGTTCGGGATACCGGCGCCGCTGCTGGAACCGCTGGCCGTCGAACGGTTGTATCTGGACAACTACTTCTCGATCGACAAGGCGCGGCGCGACCTCGGCTACGAGCCCCCGTTCACCACCGAGAAGGCGCTGTCCGAATGCCTGCCCTACTACGTGGACATGTTCCGGCAGATGAAGGGTCAGGCCCTGGAGGCACAGGCCGCCGCCAAGCCAGCGGTCAGCGGGTCGAAGTAGAGGCGACCCTGTCGCGCAGCGCATTTGGCCGGACGCTTACGAAAGGCGGCGGCCGGGGCTAGGGTCAGCTCAGCAGCGACGACGCGGAGGGCGGCCCGGTTCGCATGAAGACCGAATTCACGCTCAATCAGAAACGCGCCCTCGCGGTTTTCACGCTGATCGCTCTGCTGTTCGGTGCATATTTCCTGCGCGACTACTTCGTGCTCATCGTGGTGGCCGCGGTCGGGGCGTATCTGTTCACGCCAGTGTTCAATTGGTTCAACAAACGTCTCGGCACCGGCTTGTCGGCCACCTGCACCCTGTTGTCTGCACTGGTCATGGTCATCGTGCCGATCGGACTCCTGTTGGTACTGGCGTTTGTTCAGATTTCGCGCATGGTCGACAGCATCGCCGGATGGGTCAAGACGACAGATCTGAGCGTGCTCGGCGACAAGGTCCTGCACGTACTCAATGACCTGGCCGCTCGGGTTCCGTTCGCGCACATCACAGTAACCGCCGAGACGCTGCGGAAAGCGATCGTGACGGCGGGACGGAACGCTGGTGAATGGCTCCTGCATTTCTTGCAGGGCGCCGTCGGCGGCATCGCCGGCGCCGTCACGGCGGCAATCATCTTTCTGTACGTGTTTGTCGCGCTGCTGGTGAACCGCGAGCAGATTCGAACCTTGATCGGCCAGCTCAACCCGCTCGGCGACGAAGTCACGGACCTGTACTTGAGGAAGGCCGGAGCAATGGTGCGCGGCACCGTGAGTGGCCAGTTCGTCATAGCGCTGTGCCAAGGCGTCGCCGGCGCCGCTTCCATCTATGTCGCCGGATTTCATCACGGCTTCTTCATGTTCGCGATTCTGCTGACCGCGTTGTCGATCATTCCGCTGGGCGGCGGCATCGTGACGATTCCGTTTGGCATCGGAATGATCTTCTACGGCAACATCGCCGGTGGCGCGTTCGTGGTCCTTTGGCATCTCTTGGTGGTCACGAATATCGACAACTTCTTGCGCCCGATCCTCGTTCCCCGCGACGCACGGCTGAACCAGGCGCTCATGTTGCTGTCGGTGTTCGCGGGCATCGCCATGTTCGGCCCCTGGGGCATCGTCATCGGTCCGGTGCTGATGATCCTCATCGTCACCACCGTCGACGTCTACCTTGCGGTATACAAGGGCGTTGATATCGACGCGCCCGAGGAACAACCCGTTCGCCGCAAGCGGTTAAGGCGCCGGAAGGCTAAGGCGAACGCTACGCAGTCAGCCGCCGACTAGAGCGTTGCTGATCTAGTCACATCTGCCCCATCAATCGCTGGGCCGAGCCGGTACCCAGTCTGCCCGCCTCGCAGCGACAAGCTAAGGCGCGCAGGGGATTTGTCGCCCGGAGCTGGGCACAGCGAACACCACACCCTGCGGAAACTCGTGCGACTAACGTGACCGTCGCCGTTGCGCCCAACAGCTAGGGATGGGTTCAGCGAAAGCTCACTATCTCGCTGCCCCAGGCGGTCCGGATCCGCGCGTCGGGATCGTGCACGACGGTGTCGCGCTTGTTGATGATCAGGCAGGCGCGGTCGGCCTCCTGGTAGGGCGTCCAGTCCGGCTCGCCGCCCGGCCCTGTGGGCTTGGCCTGCGTGGCGAAGTTGATCCACCTGGTCCGCAGTCTCTTCGAGACCGCCTTGGCGGTCTTGGCGCCGCCGAGCTTCAACGTGGGATCCTTGGGTGCACCGAGATTGCCCCAGATGTAGGGCAATTCGGTGGCGTGGGCCGCGCTCGCCAGCAAGACTTTAAACAGTGGAGTGGCATAGTCGAACCGGTAGAGGTACACCGGCGCCACCCTGCTGTGACCCTCGGCCATCCACACCGACGGCATCCGGAATCCGGCATCGGTGGCGATGCTCAAAGACCTTGCCCTGCGCCGCATTCGGGAATATGCCGACCCGATCTGCTCCTGGGTGGGCAATTGCAGGTCGGGCTGTTCGGCGGCGATCTGGGTGAACATCGACGTGATCGCCCGCGGGGTGATCGGCATCAGCGGCGAGCGCATCAGCCGGAACAGCGCCGCCTCATGCCTGTTGGTACCGATGATCAACGGGATCGGGTGCGAGCGGCCCTGCCGCGCCAGCCTGACCGGATAGTCGGGCAGCAGATCGCCGTCGACGATCGGAACGAACGCGAGCGTGCCCGGGTTGCGTACGGGGACCTCGTCGAACACGTCTTGCGACGCGGCGAGGATCGCGGCAATCGGCGCGTCGAGCAACCTCCCGACGTCGGATGGGGCGATTCCCAGCCTGTCGAGGATGCTCACGGCCACACGCTGGGCCCTGTCGCGGTCGTATACCGAAGTGGCCGGAGAGCTTTGGGCGATCGCGCCGGCGAACAGGCCGTCGGCCGCCGGAGTGGTGAGCAGGGTCGTGATGACCCCCGCGCCGGCGGATTCACCGAACAGCGTGACCCTTTGGGGATCACCCCCGAACGCCGCGATGTTGTCGCGCACCCAGCGCAACGCCGCCAGCACGTCGTGCAGCCCGATGTTCGAGTCGAAGCGACGCCGCGCAGTGTTGAAGGACGACAAGTCGAGAAAGCCCAGCGCTCCGAGCCGATGGTTGACCGTCACCACGACGACGTCGCCGCCGCTGACCAACCGGCGGCCGTCGTAGAGCGCCTGGCTGCCGGATCCCAGGATGTAGGCGCCGCCGTGTAGCCACACCAGCACCGGCTTTGCGTCACCGGGCTCGGTGCCCGCCGAGGCCCAGACGTTCAAGCGCAAGCAGTCTTCGTCCTGCGATGCACCGAGGTCGAGGGGAATGTTGGGAAAGGTCGGTTGCGGGCAGGCCGGCCCGAAGGAGGTGGCGTCGGCGACCTCCGTCCACGGCTGCGGGGGCTCGGGCACGCGGAATCGCAGGTCGCCGACGGGCGGCGCGGCGTACCGAATGCCTTTCCACGTCCTGATCTCGCCGTCGTCGGTGCCGAGGACGGGGCCGAAGGTGGTTTCGACCACCCGGTTGTCGATCGCCATGCGTGTGGAGCTTCTCTAACTCAGCCGCTGGGTAAGGAACTCGACTACCCGTTTGCGGGCCTCGTAAGCGGGTTGGCCGTCGACCTCGCGGACCTCGTCGGTCAGCACCGAGTGCGCCATCTTCCCGAAGCCGCCTTCGTTGCCCGGCCTCGAGTCGATCTCGATGACCTCGAACGCGTCGCCGAGCCGCTCCTTGAGCGCCGTGAATCGTTCGCCTGGTGACATCTTGTCCTCACTGAATCGCAGGCCCATGGCGCAGAGGCCGTCGTTGGCGCAGCGATCGGTGATGGTCTTCAGCTCGGGTGCGCTCAGCCCGGTGTCGCGTCGCTGCGCACCGGTCAACGGAAACGGCACGGACGGCTGGCTGAGCACTGGAGCCAGCACACTGTCGTCGACCGCTGCGGCCAACGCGAACCCGCCGGTGAAGCACTGCCCGATGACGCCGACCCCCTTGCCCGGCGTCGACGCGTTGAGGTCACGAGCCAGCGCGCGCAGGAACAACGACACCGGCCGCTCCTTGTTGGTGGCGAACGCCGCGAATTCCTTTGCGACACATGTGCGTGCGATGACACCGATTGTGTAGCCGACCGTCTTCGGCTTGCCCGGCTCGCCGAAAAGCGACGGTATGGCGACGGTGAAGCCGTTGTCCACCAGGTGATTACCCAGGCCCAGCACAGCGGGATGGATGCCGGGTATCTCGGGAATCAGCACCACCCCGGGACCGGCGCCCCTGCGGTAGACATCGTGTGTGTAGCCGGCACCGGTGAACGGCGCCACCTCCCAGCCGGAAAGGTCTGCTTTGGGTGCGGTCAATTATTCCTTCCCTCAGTGTGCGGGCAGCGGGGGCTGCGATTGCGTCGCCGCCGCCAGCGTACGGAATTGATCGGTGCTACCGGCACCGGTGATCGCGATCTGGGTGGCGCCGGCCGGGCCGGCGAGCCGGGTGGTCCAGACGGGCTCGGCATCCGCGCCCGTCTGATCAGTTCGGTGGCCGGCGCCGCGATAGACGACCCAGCTGGTGCCGTCGACGTCGACCGTTCCGGTCGGATAGGCCGACGGATGGATCGAGCCGACCAGCTTGTCCTCGTCGGCGTTGCTCTGGGTCAGGCTCAGATACATCCCCGTCGGGCTGATGTAGCCCACGGTTGAGGTGGCCGCGTTCAGCCGCTGACCGGTCGAGGGGTCGGTTCGGCCGTTCTCGATACCGCCGCGGCCGCCGGAGTTGGGCTGCCAGCCGGCGGGGAGCTGAGGTGACCGGACGGGGAACCCCAGCGTCTGAGCATCCGCCCGCAAGGCCGCCGCCGCGTCGTAGGAGGGGATCGCGCCCTGCTTCGTCCCGCTCGGCTGGAACGAGCACATCCCGACCATGCCCGCCAGCAGGATGCACCCAACGACCAGCGGCACGAGCGACCAGAACATGTCGCGGCCGTCCTGCAGCAGCCGCGGTTTGGCGGGCCTGGGCGCCGGAGCCGGCTCTCCTACGTCGGCATTCGGTCGCGGCTCCTCGGTCATCTCCCGAGTATCCCAGTTCCCGCTGACCGATCCGCTTCTGGGACAATCACCAACCATGGCAGCTGAGGGCAACCGCTCGGTCACCGTCGCGGGCCGCGACCCGTCGAAGGCGCGGCCGCGGGGCGAAGCCCCAGACCGCAACCTGGCCCTGGAACTGGTACGGGTCACCGAGGCCGGTGCTATGGCCGCCGGCCGCTGGGTGGGCCGCGGCGACAAAGAGGGCGGCGACGGCGCGGCGGTCGACGCGATACGCGAACTGGTGAACACGGTGTCGATGCGCGGGGTGGTCGTCATCGGCGAAGGCGAAAAAGACCAGGCCCCGATGCTCTACAACGGCGAAGAGGTCGGCAACGGCGACGGCCCGGACTGCGACTTCGCCGTGGACCCGGTGGACGGCACCACGCTGATGAGCAAGGGCATGCCCAACGCCATCTCGGTGCTGGCGGTCGCCGACCGCGGCACGATGTTCGACCCGTCGGCGGTGTTCTACATGAACAAGATCGCCGTCGGACCCGAGGCCGCGCACGTGCTGGACATCACCGCGCCGATCGCCGAGAACATTCGCGCCGTCGCCAAGGTCAAGGCCTTGTCGGTACGCGACATGACGGTGTGCATCCTGGATCGGCCACGACACGCTCAACTAATCAAGGACGTGCGGGACACCGGCGCCCGCATCCGGCTGATCACCGACGGCGACGTCGCGGGCGCGATCTCCGCGTGCCGGCCGGAGTCGGGCACCGATATGCTGGCCGGTATCGGCGGCACCCCAGAGGGCATCATCGCCGCCGCCGCGATCCGCTGCATGGGCGGCGCGATTCAGGCGCAGCTGGCGCCCAAAGACGAACCCGAACGCCGCAAGGCGCTCGACGCCGGCTACGACCTGGACCAGATATTGACCACCGAGGATCTGGTGTCCGGTGAGAACGTCTTCTTCTGCGCCACCGGGGTTACCCAGGGCGACCTGCTCAACGGCGTCCGCTACTACCCCGGCGGCTGCACCACCCACTCGATCGTGATGCGTTCGAAGTCGGGCACAGTGCGCATGATCGAGGCGTACCACCGGCTCTCGAAGCTCAACGAATACTCCGCCATCGACTTCACCGGCGACAGCACTGCCGCCTATCCCCTGCCCTGACAACCCAATCAAGCCCCAATCAAGAAGGAAGCCAATCTATGGCCACTGAGGACACAGAGGATAAAGCCGGCTCCGACACCGAGTACCGCATCGAGCACGACACCATGGGCGAGGTCCGGGTACCCGCAAAAGCCTTGTGGCGCGCCCAGACTCAGCGCGCGGTGGAGAACTTTCCGATCTCGGGCCGTGGCCTGGAGCGCACGCAGATTCGCGCGCTGGGCCTGCTGAAGGGCGCGTGCGCGCAGGTGAACAAGGACCTCGGGTTGCTGGCACCGGAGAAGGCCGACGCGATCATCGCCGCGGCAGCCGAGATCGCCGACGGCCTCCACGACGACCAGTTCCCCATCGACGTCTTCCAAACCGGTTCGGGCACAAGCTCCAACATGAACACCAACGAGGTGATCGCGTCCATCGCCGCCGCCAACGGGGTCGCGGTGCATCCCAACGACGACGTCAACATGTCGCAGTCGTCCAACGACACCTTCCCGACCGCCACCCACATCGCGGCCACCGAGGCCGCGGTGCGCCACCTCATCCCGGCACTCGAGGTGCTGCAGGACGCGCTGGCAAGCAAGGCCCGCGAGTGGCACACCGTGGTCAAGTCGGGCCGCACCCACCTGATGGACGCCGTGCCGGTGACGCTCGGCCAGGAATTCAGCGGATACGCCCGCCAGATCGAGGCCGGGATCGAGCGCGTGCGGGCCACGCTGCCCCGGCTGGGCGAGCTGGCGATCGGCGGCACCGCGGTGGGCACCGGCCTCAACGCCCCCGACGGCTTCGGCGCCAGGGTGGTCGAGACGCTGATCGCCTCGACGGGCTTGTCCGAATTGCGCACGGCCGCTAATTCTTTCGAGGCCCAGGCCGCCCGCGACGGGCTGGTGGAGGCGTCCGGTGCGCTGCGTACCATCGCGGTTTCGTTGACCAAGATCGCCAACGATATCCGCTGGATGGGATCGGGCCCCCTGACCGGCCTGGCCGAGATCCAGCTCCCAGACCTGCAGCCGGGCAGCTCGATCATGCCGGGCAAGGTGAATCCGGTTCTGCCGGAGGCAGTTACGCAGGTCGCCGCGCAGGTGATCGGCAACGATGCCGCAGTCGCCTGGGGCGGTGCGAACGGCGCCTTCGAGCTCAACGTTTACATCCCGATGATGGCCCGCAACATCCTCGAGTCGTTCAAGCTGTTGACCAACGTCTCAAAGTTGTTCGCGGAGCGTTGCGTTACCGGGCTGGCCGCCCACGTCGAGCGTCTGCGCGAGCTGGCCGAGTCGTCGCCGTCGATCGTGACGCCGTTGAACTCGGCCATCGGCTACGAGGAGGCCGCCGCGGTGGCCAAGCAGGCGCTCAAGGAACACAAGACCATTCGCCAGACCGTCATCGACCGCGGCCTGATCGGCGACAAGCTGTCGATCGAGGAGCTGGACCGCCGGCTCGACGTGTTGGCGATGGCCAAGGTCAAGCGGCAAGACTAGGTGAGGGTGGTTCGGGAATGACGGCTCCTCCTGGGGGTCCCTACGGTCAGGATCCCTACGGGACGAATCCCTATGGCCAGAACCCATATTGGGGCGGCCAGCAACCGAGCGGCGGCTACCCGTACCCGCCGCCGGGTGGCCCGTATGGCCCGCCGGAAGGTCCCGCGAATCCTTATCCGCCGGGCGCCTACCCACCCCAGCAGTTCCCCCCGGGCCAGCAAGTTCCGCCCGGCTGGCCGGGTGGGCCGTACCCGCCCGGACCACCGCCGCGTGGTCCACGCTCGAAGGCGCCATGGCTGATCATCGCCGGGGTCGCGGTCTTGGGCGTCATCGCGCTGGCGGTAGTTCTGGTGATCGGCCTCAGCAGCAGGAACAAGTCGACCACGGCCCCGCCCTCGGCGACGACAGCCGCCCCGACGTCGCAACCGAACAGTTCCGAGCAGACGGCGACCGACTGCGGGCCCAATGTGTCCGGCGGTGAGAAGCCCGCCGGCGGCGGCCCGGTCACCGCGGGCAAGCTGTCCTTCCCGGACACCGCGGCACCCGGATGGGCGCCGTTCTCAGACGACCAGAGCCCGAACCTCATCGGTGCAGTGGGCCTCGGCCAGGAGGTGCCCAACGCCAAGGGGTGGATGACCCTAGTTGAGGTCGCCATTACCAACTTCGTCACCAGCATGGACGTCAACGCGCAAGCGTCGAAGTTGATGGACTGCATAGCGAGCGGCCCCGGCTACTCGAACGCGCAGCCAACCCTGGGCCCGAAGAAGACGTCGTCGATCAAGGTCGACGGGGTCAAGGCCGCCCGGGTGGACGCCGACGTCACGATCGCCGACAAGTCGATCGGCGTGAAGGGCGACTCCGTCGTCATCATCGCTGTCGACACCAAACCGGTCACCATGTTCATGGGCGCATCACCCATCGGCGATGCGGGTCTGGCGGCCGTCGTCAACGGGGTCATCGCTGCGCTGAAGGTCAACCAGTAGCCGGGTCCGCCGGCGCCGAGACTTGGGTGGCTTCGGAGCGGCCGCGCAGCACGGTGGAATAGCATTCGGCCCAGAGCGCCCGTTCGGCCTCGTCGGCTCGGTCGATGGCCGCCGCCGAACACAGGATTCGCCGGTCGGCGGTCTTGGCAAGGTCGGCCAGCCGCGCGGCCTCATTGACCGCGTCACCGATTACCGTGTACTCGTAACGGTTTTCGGCACCGATGTTGCCGGCGAAGACCCGGCCCGCCGAGACCCCGATGCCGAAATCGACCACGGGTAAGCGGCGCAGCTGGGTTGCCAACGCGCGTGCCGTCGCCAGAGCCGCCGACGCCGGTTGACTCGTGCGCAACGGGGCTCCGAAGACGGCGAGTGCGGCGTCGCCCGCGAATTTGTTGATCAGCCCGTGATGTTCGTCGACCGCGTCGACGACAATCCGGAAAAAGTCGTTGAGCACGTCGGCAACCTCTTGTGGCGGGCGGCTTTCCGCGAGCTGCGTCGAGCCCACCAGGTCGATGAAGAGGACCGCCGCTTCGACCACGTCCCCGGACAGCGATGCGCCCTCTTCGACAGCGCGCTGGGCGACGTCGGTTCCGACGTGCCGGCCGAACAGGTCTCTTAACCTGTCCCGCTCGGCGAGTCCGGTGACCATTCGGTTGAATCCCGTTTGCAGGCGCCCGATTTGGGAGCGTTCGTACGCGCCGACGTACGTTCCGATGCGGCCGTGTTCGACCTCCGCCATCGCGTCGACGACCTCGCCCAACGGATCGGCAATGGATCGCGACGTCAGAATCATCGTCGGCAGCCCGAGCACCAGCGCCGCCAGCGACACCACCAGAACGGGTACGTCCAACGACGCGGACTTCTGGATGAGCCAGCCGTTGGAACGAAGAACGACCAGAGTCGTAAT
>Ga0310917_10000965_pt1 | contig 13390 bp, 9 predicted proteins | sample GREbulkMGLF178_FD_203531 | JGI IMG/M metagenome (GOLD analysis project Ga0310917, IMG submission 203531) | Lab enrichment of tropical soil microbial communities from Luquillo Experimental Forest, Puerto Rico - GRE.bulkMG.LF178 | ecosystem: Environmental > Terrestrial > Soil > Tropical forest >... | reverse complement strand
TGGCTACCGGCACCAGGTAACAAAGTGGACTGGCACGCCTATAAACCCGCCTGAGGATTGACCTAGTCCTCCCGCACCTGCGGTGCAATAATCCGCGAGAGGGTGCTTTAGCTCATTACAGGAGCGTGTTTCGATGAAGCATTCAGCAGCAATGCCTTCGGTGTACCTAACCACTACGCTGCAGCTGCTCGTTCCCGTGGCACTCGTTTTAGTCACCACAGTGGTGTTAATTGTGCCTGCGCAGGGGCAGACAATGCAGGAGCTACAGCAGCAGATCCAGCAGATGAAGCAACTCTATGAGCAACAGATTTCGGCTCTGGAGGGACGCATCGCTTCTCTCGAGCAGGCCAATCGCGCCATGGCGCACGCCACGCAGGAAAACGTGGTATCCGTGCAGGATCTCCAAGCCGAGATTTCAAAGCAGGTTTTGGAACAGGAGCAGCCGAAGCTCACCAAAGGCCAGAAGACCGAAATCGAACAGACCGAGCTCGCGAACACGCCCCAGTACGACTCGATTCAGGACTCCGAAAAGGTAGTCAGCGAGCTGAAGCAGCAAGTGAAACAGTTCGAGTTTCACGGATACCTGCGCTCAGGACAGGGCCTCAACAGCCTCGGTGGACAAATGGTCGCCTTTCAGGCTCCAGGAGCCGGCGCTAAGTATCGCCTAGGCAACGAGGCGGAAACTTACGGCGAGATGATTTTCGTGAATAACTGGATTAATCCCAACCGCGATCCTGACAAGGCGTGGATGAAGACGGAAGTGCTGGTGCAGGCCAATACGACCCAGGCAAACAACTTCGCCAGCACGGACCAGTTCCGTTTTCGTGAAGCTTTCGTCGAAGTCGGCAATGTCTTGCCCTCGAACCCTTCGGCGCAATTCTGGGCAGGCGAGCGTTACTACCGCCGCCTAAACATCGACATCAATGACTTCTACTTTCTCGATATGAGCGGCTACGGCGGCGGCGTAGAGAACCTCAACGTTAAGATCGGGCAAATGTCCTTGGCCTATCTCGGCGGAGCCCGCGACGACCTCATCACCAATAACGGCGTCTATCCGAAGAGCAATCTCGACGTGCGGCTGTATGGAGTGAAGACGCCAGTGGGCCAGCTGGGATTCTGGTACGACTACTCGTTCTCAAAAGGAGGTACACAGTCCGATGGCACTGTGCTGCCGTCCACCAGCGGCTGGGCAGTCGGGATCGGCCACACTCGCGAGGAATGGTTGGGTGGCTATAACCGCGTTTCGCTGCAATATGGCGTAGGCAATTCCGCTAACTTCTCTACCGGAGCCGAATATCCCACTGTCTATCTCCGGAATGCGCACACATTCCGCTTCACCGAGAGTGCGGTCATACAGCCCAACGACAAATTCGCGGTTCAACCGGTGTTCATCTATCAGCAGCAAACGGATGGCAATCCGGCTGACGGCACGAACAAGTGGCTGTCTTTGGGTGCGCGACCGGTCTGGTTCTTCACCGATCATGTTTCGCTTGCATTTGAAGCGGGCTTCGACCACACATCCAGCGGGTCGGGTCTCTACGATGGATGGCTGCGCAAGTTCACCTTGGCGCCACAGATCGGAGCAGGCCGGAAGTTCTTCAGCCGGCCAGTTCTGCGGGCTTTCGTGACTTATGCGAACTGGTCGCAGGGCCTGGAGGGCTTTATCGGAGGCCCTGCGTTCAAGAACAAAACCTCCGGGTGGAACTTCGGAGTGCAGGGTGAGACGTGGTGGTAGGCGCCTGATCCACAAACCTCAACCATCCTTGCGAGAAACGTTCGAACAGTTTGACTGCTGGGCTGCTTGCCCCACTCGCAAAAAAGGCCCGCAGTACCGGCAGTCTGCGGGCCCTCTGTGCCAAGCCGATTTGAGAATCAGCTGGGCACACCCTTAATGCGAATCAATGATCGGAACTGCAGCTGTTGAAGACAGACAAATCTGTGATGCCGATGGTTATTGGCGAGAACAGCCGTGGGTGTCAGGCCTAGCGTACGGATTTTGAAGCAGAGTACAATGTGGACGGTTTCCGGGAGACAATTATGAGGATCCCGCGCTGGAGTGGCTCCAGACGTGTGATTTCCAGTTTGCTGAAACGAACTTCGTTCAGTATTGTTCCTCTGACATTTCTAGTGCTGTGCAGCGCCGTTCTTTTCCTCGCAGGGTGCAAATCCAAGGGCACCTCCTCAGCGAACGAAGAACGCGCACAGCAGCAGGCGCCTGCCGACTCTATCGAGTTGCTGTTTACCTATGGCTCCGAAAAAGAGCGCTGGATCAACGAAGTTACCGACAAGTTCAACCGCGAAGACCATCGCGCGCCTGGCGGCAAGCGCGTCTTCGTGCGTGCACTGCCCATGGGCTCAGGCGAGCTGATCAGCGAGATTCTCGACGGCACCCGTCAGCCGCACATCATTAGCCCCGCCTCTTCGGCCTATATCAAGCTTGGCAATGCGCAGTCGCAAACCAAAACCGGCAAGGAACTGATCGGCTCCACCGACAACCTGGTGATCTCGCCGGTGGTTATCGCCATGTGGAAGCCCATGGCCGAAGCTCTCGGCTGGGGTAAGAAGCCCATCGGGTGGTCCGACATCCTCTCGCTCGCGACCAATCAAAAGGGATGGTCAGCCTACGGCTACCCGCAGTGGGGACAGTTCAAGTTTGGCCATACCCATCCCGAATATAGCAACAGTGGACTCATCTCGCTCTTCGCCGAAGTCTACGCCGCTACCGGTAAGACCGCCGGCCTGACCGTCGCTGAAGTCGACAAGCCGCACACCGCGGAATTCGTTGAAGGCATCGAGCGCTCGGTAGTGCACTACGGCAGCTCGACCGGATTCTTCGGGCGCAAGATGTTCGCCAGCGGCCCGCAATATCTCTCCGCGGCGGTGCTCTACGAGAGCATGGTGGTTGAATCGTACGCTGAGGCCGATAAGCTCGCTTTTCCTGTGGTCGCGATCTACCCCAAGGAAGGAACCTTCTGGAGCGATCACCCCGTCGGCATCGTCGAGCGCGAATGGGTGACTACAGCGCATCGTGAAGCCGCCAGGGTGTATATCCAGTACCTCCTGCAACGGCCCCAGCAGGAGCGCGCGATGACCTACGGCTTCCGGCCCGGGGCCGTGGACATTCCGCTCGCCTCGCCGGTTGACGCGGCGCACGGCGTTGATCCTAAGGAACCGAAGACCACGCTGGAGGTGCCGTCTGTCCCCGTGATGGACGCCATCCTGACGCTTTTCGCGCAGAAGAAGAAGGCGGCCAACGTCGTGCTGGTGCTGGATACGTCCGGAAGCATGAATGAGCACCAGAAGATGCAGAACGCCCGCGAAGGCGCCAAGCAGCTCGTGAATCTTCTTTCCCCTGAGGACCGCCTGTCGCTAGTCCCGTTCAGCACAACCGTCGCCTGGGCGATGACCGACGTACCCATCTCCAGCGGCAAGGACAAGCTCCTGAGTACGATCGATTCATTCTATGCCCAAGGCGGCACTGCCCTCTACGACGCCATTGCTTCCGGCTACGACCACCTCCTGCAGCAGGAGAAGGGCGGCAAAAACGACCGAATTCTCTCCGTTGTTGTGCTGACCGACGGCGCTGACACCGAGAGCAACTTGAAGCTGAGTGAACTCATGAAGCGCATTCGCTACGATGGCGAGACACGGGCGATACATGTGTTCACCATTGCCTATGGCGACGACGCGAGGAAAGACCTCTTGAAGCAGATTGCTGACGCGACACAGGCCAATTCGTACGTGGGCACGCCACAGAATATCGTGGGGGTTTTCCGGGATATTTCAACTTTCTTCTGATCGACACTTTCATGATGCCATCTTCTGAAGGTCCCAAACTTACAGCGCTCGGCAAGCTCTTCGTCGTTCTCTTTGTGATCGCGTGCGTCGCCGGAGCCTACTACCTCTTTCTTGGCAAGAAAGCCGTCGAGCAGACAAAGCAGGTAACAGGCAATATCCTTGGCGGCGGGCCGCAGGCGGAAATTGGCATCGCCTACGGTACCGAGAAGCAGCGCTGGCTCGAATGGGCAGTCTCGGAGTTTGCGAAAACCTCCGACGGCAAGCGCATCATCGTCGACTTGATACCCATGGGCTCACTCGAAGGCGCCCATGCCATCCTCGGAGGCGACAAGCGAATCAACGTGTGGTCGCCCGCCAGTGCCGCCTACAAAGACATTTTTGTTCAGGAGTGGCAGGTAAAGAATGGAGGCGGCAATCCCATCATCAAAGAAGAGCCGCTGGCACTGACGCCGATGGTGTTCGTGGTCTGGGACGAACGTTACAAAGCATTCATCCAGAAATACAAAGTGATGAACCTTGACACCATCAACCAGGCGCTGCAGGAAAGGTCCGGATGGGATGCCATCGCGCACCAGCCCGACTGGGGACTATTCAAGTTCGGGCACACCCATCCCAACGACTCGAACTCGGGATTGATGGTGCTTGTGCTCGCGGCTTACGCCTACAACCATAAAACCAGAGACCTGACGGTCGGTGACGTAGTGAATGCCAATTTCCAGCAGTGGCTCACCTCGCTCGAGCGCAGTACCACCGGATTTTCCAACAGCACCGGAAATATGATGAAGGAGATGGTGCTGAAAGGACCTTCCTCCTACGACGCATTGATGGTCTACGAGGCCGTGGCGATCGATTACCTGAAGAACGCTGAGGGCCGCTGGGGGGAGCTGCGCGTCGTCTACCCGGAATACAACGCATGGAACGAAAATCCTTACTACATCATCGATGCACCATGGAGTACGTCCGACCAGCGCAAAGCCGCACAGACCTTCCTCGATTTTCTGCTGTCCGACAGGATCCAACGCGAAGCCCTGGTACATGGCTTCCGTCCGGCGAACCCGAACGTCCCGGTCAAGTTTGCCGACAGTCCTTTTGTGAAGTATGCCGGTAACGGGGTGCAGGTCGACTTGCAAAAGATTTGCGAGCCGCCCAAGGCCGAAGTAGTCAATAATCTTTTGCAGAGTTGGCAGCGGGCCCAGAGCAATCGGTAAGGCCGTGCTGAGCAGCACAGGAGCGAGTAATGTTCCAACGAATCTCGAATCTCATCCGCGGCTTCTTTAGCCTGTTTATCTCCGGGTTGGAGAGGCAGAACCCTGAAGCACTGCTGGAAGTGGAGCAGGAAAACCTGCGCAAGCAAATCGCTCAATACAACCAGGGTCTGGCAACGCATGCCGGTCTTTGCGAGCGGCTCATCTCGCAGGTGCGCCAGCTTGAGAACGAGCAGCGCGACTTGCGCGCTCGCACGGCGGCCAACCTTCGCGCCGGCAATCGCGATGCCGCCGGTCAACTCGCCCTGCGTTTGCAGACGGTCGAGCGCGAACTCGACGAAAACCGCACTCAGTTGGAACAGGCGGAGAAGACATATAAAGACCTGGTGAAGGCCCGCGATGTCGCCATCAACGCTGCGCGGCAGAAGATCGAATCGCTCAAGGCCGGCATCAGCGACATGAAGATGAAGAAGGCCATGGCCGAGCTGACCGAAATGGCTTCGGGCATGATCACCAACATCGGCGGCTCCGGCGAAACACTCGATCGGCTCAGCAAGATTGTCGAAGAGGAGCGCACCAAGGCTGCCGGCCGTGTGCGCGTTGCCCGCGACAGCATGGACATGACGGATGTCGTTATGAAAGATGCCGAGCAGAAGGCGCTGGCCGACCAGGCACTGGCCGACTTCGCCGCCAAGGAAGGCATTCCGTTGGAGCCGGCGGCGAGCACGGGGGAATCGCAGGCTGCTCCGTCGTCGGTGAAGTCCATGGGCCCCGCTGCGGAAACCCAATCTTAAGATGCTAAGGAGACTGGCAGGCCGCGCGTGCTGAATTATCTGAAGAAGGCATTTTTTGTCCGAGTCGAGGTTCCACCCCTGGGACACTTGCCTGTCAACGCGCTGGTGGCCAGTGCGTTCGGCATTCTGGGCTTCGCGCAACCTGCATTCTGGTTGCTGGGCCTTGCCGTCGAAGCCGTCGTGGTGCCGGGTCTCGCCTTCAATCCGCGCTTTCAGAAGTACATCCAGTCGCAGGAAATCCAAACTGCCCAGGACGATGACGAACAGCGCCGGCAGGAGCTGATTGCTTTACTCGATCCCAAGGCAAGGGAGCGGCGCAGTGAGCTCTCAGCGAAGTGTCAGCGCATCCTCGATGTCTTTCGGAATCAGCAGGCCGAGGACTACATCATTGACAGCAACCGCGACGCGCTCAACAGCTTGAAGTGGACGTACCTCAAGTTGCTGGTGGCACGGCACCATCTACTCTCCCCGCCCGACAACGAAACGGAAACCACTCTGGAGCAGAAGATCGACAATCTCGACCGCCAGATCGCTGATACCAGCGCGCCCGAGGCACTGCGGCAATCGCAGGCGGCAACGCAGGCCATTTTGAAGAAGCGGTTGGCCAATATCCGCCGCCGTGAGGAGACAATGGCCGAGATTGACAGCGATCTCACGCGCATCGAAGCACAGGTCGACTTAATCCTCGAGAACGCGACTATGCAGACCAAGCCGCATACCATCAGTACCGACATCGAGCTTGCGAGCGATCTGCTGGGAGCCGGTGTCTTCGGTGACGACGAACAAGCCGTCTCCGCGCTCGACCGCAAATATCTTGCGCCGAAGCAGCCCATGCGGGAGACCTCGTGATGGCGACCGAACCTGTTGCCGCGCCGCCATCCGCCGCAGCCCCGTCCCTGCCTGCGTGGGCGCAGGAGGCCATTCAGCTCTATGAGAGCAACGCTGCCAGCCAGTTCATCCTCTACGGCAACGTTTACGATCAGCTCCTGATTCCCTCGGGTAGTAAGAACCGCATTGGCACGCTGACAGACTTCCTGCTGCAGGTGCTGCTGCCGCGCTTCGACGTCGTGCTCAGCTATGACCTGGGCAATGGCATCCGCGTTGAGAAGGGCGGAGAAGTTTTCTCGAAATGGCCGCTGATCCAGCGGAATCCAGACCTGCCGAAAGCGCCGCGGCCTGCGATCGAAACGCTCACGCACTACTTCCGTTATGTCGCAAATCTGGCGCGGCTGAACCGCGAAGGCCGCCAAGTGGCCTGCATCATCCGCAGCGCCAACCTGGTCGCTCCTGTGGTGCAGGGCGGTCTCGACTACGACCTGAATGCGATGGCTAGTCTGATCCGCGACTGGGCCAGCGAATCGTTGTTAGTCTCGCATTCACTGGCGTCATTCCTCATCGTCGAAAACCTGAACGACTTGCATTTGCTCATCGCCAACAATCCGCGTAGCGCGCGCGTCAAGATTGCGCTTCCCAATGGCGACGAGTTGAACGCGGCGTTCACGCTGATGTCCCCGCAATATCCGACCGCATTGCAGGACTACAGCTCACAACTCGATAAGCTCGCACATCAGCTTACCGGCTCGACGCTCGGCGCCGTGGAAACCATGCTCAAGACCAAGGAGCATGCCCGGACGAAGATTCTGTCTGACGATGTGGTACGTCTGAAGAAGCAGCTGGTGGAGCAGGATTGCAGCGGCTTAATCGAGTTCATCGAATCCAAGCGCACGCTCGACGACATCTACGGCCAGGAGAAAGTGAAGACTTGGCTGCGGCAGGACATCGCGCTCTGGAAGAGTAATGACCTGCAGGCGTTACCCAAGGGGTATTTGCTTTGCGGACCAGTCGGCACTGGCAAAACCTTCATGGTCGAGTGCCTTGCGGGCGAAGCCGGCGTGCCCATTGTGAAGCTCAAGAACTTTCGCGACAAGTGGGTAGGCAGCACCGAAGGCAATCTGGAGAAAATCTTCCGCCTGCTACAGGCGCTTGGCCGATGCTACGTCTTTATTGACGAAGCCGATCAGGCCATCGGGCGTCGCGAGTCGGCGTCCGGCGATTTCGGTGTTTCGGGACGCATCTACTCCATGCTTGCCGAAGAGATGGGCAGCTCGTCCAATCGCGGCAAGCTCATCTGGATACTCGCTTCGAGCCGCCCCGACCTGATCGAAGTGGACCTCAAGCGCCCAGGCCGCATTGACGTGAAGATCCCGCTATTTCCCACGACCGACACCCGCGAATCCTTCGAACTGATTCGCGTGCTGTGTGCGCGCCGTCAGCTCACTCTTGGCGAAGACGATTACAAACTAGTAGCCGAGACTCTTCCTGTGCTGCTGACGCCGGGCTCGGCCGAGACACTCGCAGTGAAGATCTACCGCATCGCTCGTACCGAGAACAAATCACCGGAAGAAGCGCTGTGCGCGTCGCTCATTGATTATCAGAATCCCGTACCGCTCGATGCGCTGCAGTTCCAGATTGAGCTAGCGGTAAAAGAAGCCAGCGACTTGGAGTTCATTCCGAACACATTTCGCCCTTCACGATAAACATAAGGCAGAGCGAAATAGGGTAGTTGTGTCAGGGTGGTTGTCGAGCCGAAGCCAAAGCCTCTGGGGTAGCCAGAGACGAACGCTTCCGGAAAAACGACAAGCTTACCTTCCTCGGACGCCGCCTCGCGCACCAGCCGGTGCTGTTTCTCGAGGGTTTTCTCCGATCAAAAACTACGGATGCTGCCTGAACAACCGCAACTTTAAAGCGCGAATCAAGCGAGTCAGTCGGCATGGAGGTCACGTTCTTTGGTTTCCCTCATGAAGTACATTCCGATCAGGAAGCTAAGAGACACTACAAGCGCTGGGTATCGGAGACCGTAATAAACGTTGCCGGTCGCAACGACAAGGCTGTAGGCGATGGCGGGGAGCAATCCTCCAAGCCATCCCACGGCCGCGTGGTATGGAACGGACATAGCAGTGTAACGAATGCGAGTGGGAAACATCTCAACCAGCGCAGCTGCCACAGGGCCGTAGATCATGCTAACCAATACGACCATCGCCGTCAGGCAAAGAACCAACATCGCGGTGTTTATCCGCGCGGGATCGGCGCTTGCCGGGTAAGACGCTGCTCGCATTGTGTTCTGGATTGCTTTAGCATCAAATCCGGCGTCCCACCGACGGTGATTTGAATTGCTGAACCGGCAGATAATTTGGCGCTGGTGTATGGCACGCCCATCTTGGAAAGCAGCGCTTTGGCTTTATCGCAATCGGTAGTGTTCGTTCTTCGACCAAGGGGATCAAACTGGAATCCGCAGGTAGTCGGGTTAGCCGCCACGACCACAGGATTTGCCTTGGCTGCTGCAGCCAATTGCGGATTCGCAAAATGCGTCAATCCTTTAAAAAGAGGAATCAGCAAGAGGGCCGCCGCGAGCATTCCTGTCATAATGACAGGCTTTCGTCCAATCCGGCCTGACAGATGCCCGTTGAGAATGAAGAACGGGCTGCCCAACAGCAACCCTGTGCCTAACAATAGAATTGCCGTCATGGGATCGACACGCAGAGTCTGGGTGAGGAAGAACAGCACATATAAATGTGAGGTGTACCAAACCACGGTCATCCCTGCCGTCACGCCACCGAATACGACGAACAACTTGTGGAGGTTCTGCTTGCTTCCGAACACTTCTCGGAGAGGGGCGCGGGAGAGCTTGCCCTGCTCTTTGGCTCTCACAAAAGCTCGAGACTCAGCGATAGATGCGCGTATCCATAGAGAGATACCCAGCAGGACCGAAGAATAGCCATCCCCAGACGTCAAATGCCGATTTTGTCGCGAGTCGGCAACAAAGAATCACGCTAAGAGAAAGCAGAAGGCCGACAGTGCCAGTAGCCTGGATCCAACTCGTGCAGTATCCCCTTTGATTATCGGGAGCGTGTTCTGCCACGAACACTGCGGCACCGCCGTACTCGCCGCCGACCGCAAGTCCCTGGAACAGGCGAAAGCCAACCAATTGGGCCGGCTACTCGCTACATTCATGGGGCACGATTATATCCACTATGTGGTGAAAACGGGTGTGTAGTAGCCTCAGAATAGACATCGGACCCAAAGACAACAGTTCCGCTACTATTAGCATTTCGTAGCGTCAGTCGAAAAAGCAGTCGGCAGTTGACCGTTGACGGGTTTCGCACCAGATTGCGGTTAATACTCAGCATTTAGAGGAAACAGCTCAGTAGGTAGGTTGTCATTCGGACAAGACTCGCTTTTTCCCCTAAGCAGACGGCAGAAAAAGGGGAACTAACCATCCGTCAAATGAGAAATACGACACGCTGCACCATCAGCTGTTGGCAGCTTAGCCGGTCTACCAGCCGCTGCCTAGCGGTCGTGCATTCGCTGCAGGCGGTGTCTGCCGGGGAGTTGACGCTGCCTGCAAGCGAAAGCCTGCCTCACAGGCAGGTGAAGTCGAGCCGCCTTCCCGGAGGAGACGGAGGCTCCATAAGCGTGCAGCATTCGCAACGCCTCGGCAGCAGCTGGCGTTTGCGTCCACCAGCCCTGCCCCATGCGTTGGCTTCGCCGTCAACTGCTTCCTGCAATCACGCCAGCAGACGAAACCACGAATTATGAGCGGGACTGTGAAATATTGTTGCTCTTGCGCAATGATCGAGTGCGGCACACTTCAGTAGCATTCAAGCCGGGATAGGCGATCTGGCTCTTCTATGCGATCAGCACCACGCGCGCATGCGCCGTAGCAGTTCACTTCCGTTGATCTTTCACGGCTGCGCAGGAGATCAGTCCGGTGAGCGCCGCTATGATGTCTTAATGGGCTATTACGGAGGCACGTATCCCATGATCACCGACGAAGCTCACTGCAGGAGACACAATCGCCCTCTGTACGTGTGCTCCTATCGTGGTCAGATAAGGCGGTACGCCTGCCCCGTACAGGATGCAACCACGTAGCCAGCCGATGGTTCCAGCGAGCCTCGATGTTCAGTTTGGATTAGCATTCCGTAGCCCTAACCAGACAGACAGAACCCTCCCGCCCCCGCACAAGTGAGCCTTCCCCGGTACAGACAGGTGTGCCGGTCATGTTGGATTACTTGTGATAATGATTTATCGCAAGTAATGGGGGTGAGCGGGTATATATTGTTGGCCACCTAGAGTGCCATATGGAAAAAGTCAACTCCATCCTGTTACTTCTTCTCGTTCTCATCGCCGCTGGGGCGACTGCTCAACAATCACCGGACGGTCTTCAATTCAATGTTCCGTACCTGTGCTCAGACGGACAGACATATGTCGTCAATCGTTGCGCCGTCGGCACGAAAGGCGAATTCTGTTATTACCGGGCCGAAGGGCAATCCGAGCGCTACAACACGCGCGCCGCGGTCGTGTATCAGATGACCAAAATCTGTAAGGTCAAAGCCGCCGGAGCGAGCGCCACGGCTGCGGGTCCTCAGGCGGCACAGTCATCGTCGGACCTGCAACTCAACACGCCTTATCAATGCCCCGGCGGATTAACGCTCACGGCATTTCAGTGTCAACGGCAAGGGGGCCAGGAGTACTGCTTTGTCAAAGCCGAGATGAACGGAAAGTTCGTCGGTCAAGTACCCAAGCCGCGGGCCGAAGTGGCGACCCAGTTCAAGGCATGCAAAGCAGGAACACCTCTTAATCCGCCCTACATTGCCGAATTTCCCAGCCCCTATCGCGTGGTGCAGGGAATGAGCACGGGCAATCCACGTGAGAATATCCCGCGCTCCATCGGAGCCTTTTATCAGTTGAGCGAGATCATCCACGTTCTTGCTGGGCAACGTGCGCTCACGCCGGACGAACAGAAACTTCTCAACGACTACAGCAGAATTTCGGGCGAGCTGGCGCAAGCTGGATCACAGAAATTTCCCGGTGAGCAGTTCAGTCTGGCAAGCAACCCCTATCGCTACAGCCGCACCGACCCGAAATTCGGGTTCGAAGGCGTTCCGGTATGGACAACTTTCCTTTCACCGAGTTTGCAAACGCAATTTGCTCAACTCGTCGGCGGCAACAACCCGAGCTATCAGGAAGCGGTGGCAAGAGAGCGGCAGAAGGCATTCCAGCAGGTCAAGTCCGATGCCCAGGCTGCTCAAGCCGCCCAGGCCGAAGCAAACATGCCGAAAGACGCCGGGTCGGTCGAAATGCGGCGCTGCCTGGAGTCGGGCCGCAACGAGACGGAATGTCTTGGCCAAGGATTGAAGACGGGCATGGATGAACTCACCGGCGGATTGATGAGTTCGATCGACAAAGCCACGGCTCCGCCTCCTGGACTGCGCTTGAGTGGACAATTTTCGGACTTGGGATTCGGCATCTTCTTTGACGACAAGGTGGCCACGATTTACTGCGGCGCCCTGCAACCGGTACTCGCACCCTATAGGGTCGCACGCGGCCCTCAGATAACCGTCACGGTACACACAAACCCGCAGCCGGTTACGCTCGCCCTTAAGCCCGACGGGAAGCTGGTGGGCCCTGGCACTGTTCCGGTTGCCGGAGTGGTACCGGCAGGCGGAGGCGGGGGCGGCCCGGTTGGCCCGTCCGCATCCGCTTACGAGCTGCACTCACCAACAACGACCCAGCAGAAGCAAATCAGCGCAGCGGAAGTCCCGCAGTACAGTGCCGACCAAGTACATCAAAACGGGATGGAGTATTCCGTCGCGACGACGCAGGCGGGCAATATAAGTTCGGGGGATACAAGTTGGGCCAAGCCGCGAGCAGCCGTGCCCGTGGTTCCGAAAACAGAACGTTGCAATGTGGCAACCCTGACGGGCACTGCTGCGACCAAGATGTCGGCGGCGGTGTCGCAAGTGATTGGTTCCGCGCCGGGCAAGGTATCGACGATTCCATTAGGACTGCGCATGTACGGCAAATACGGAAACCAAGGTTTGAACATCGACTTTGAAGGCGATCTAGCGACGCTCGAATGCGGACGTGCACGTGCCGCCGAACCGTACACGGTGGAGGACGCGGCAGGACGCATCACGATCCATGTGCAGAACGAAAGCGGTCCGTTTTCGCTGACCCTTCAGCCGGATGGTAGGCTCGCCGGAACGGGCAGCATCGATGTTAAGGGGAAAGTTCTAACCGGCCATAACGGGAACGAGATGATTTATGCGCCGGTAAGTGGGCGCTGCGCCCTAGGAACTTTGGCGGTCAGGACGGGACAGTAGAAGTACAAGGTTTTCAAACAACTGCGCTGCGAACGGAGGCTGGCAACCAAGACGAAGTTCTTGCCAGAGTACACGGTTCCGAATCCCGTGGCGCCTGGTATTTCGGTCTGTCTTTCTTGGTTTGCGCCTCAACCCGTCTGTCGAGGATAACCTGATGGAGCCCCGCCGCATCTCAGCACTGCAACAAGATCAAACTGGCTGGATCCGCTGGCTTCCGGGATGGATCACTCTTCGTCACTACGAGTTGTCAACCATTCAAATCAATCACTTGCACGCTTCCGATTCCCCGTTCTGGTTCCATTTGGTGCCAATTCACTACTGCACCATCTTCGATAAGCTGCTCAGTTTCTCGACACGAGCGGCCGCCTTATGTAGCCCCAAGGCAGTGCAAGCCGCACCGCTTCAAGTCATGGCCTTTACACCTCCTTCT
>Ga0310917_10000960_pt1 | contig 13417 bp, 9 predicted proteins | sample GREbulkMGLF178_FD_203531 | JGI IMG/M metagenome (GOLD analysis project Ga0310917, IMG submission 203531) | Lab enrichment of tropical soil microbial communities from Luquillo Experimental Forest, Puerto Rico - GRE.bulkMG.LF178 | ecosystem: Environmental > Terrestrial > Soil > Tropical forest >... | reverse complement strand
GTATGGATTCCGTCGCAGGGCTCGAGCGAGACCGTCGCCTGGGCCTCACACCCGGATCGCAAGTACCCGTTCCTCGTGACGTTTTCGTCGGCCGACCTTGTGGCGCGCTACCACAACACCTATCGCGACAAGGCGCGGCAATACGGCTACGAGGCAGCACCGGATCAGCTCGGCTGGGCTTGCCCGATCTATGTTGCGGAGACCGACGAGCGCGCCCGCGCCGAGGCCGGCCGCGCGGTCGAGACATTGTTCAACGATTTTCTGCGCCAGAGCTTCGAGATGCTGATGCCGCCCGGCTACACCTCGATCGGCTCGATGAAGAATTTCATCAGCATGCGCCGGGGGCTGGGCGGCGGCAAGTCCACCGCCGAAGGTCTGATCGAGAGCGGCACCGCCGTGATCGGCAGCCCGAAGACGGTGCTCGCGGGCATCGAGCGGATGCGCGAGCGAACCGGCTTCGGCATCCTCGTGGCGCTGCTCCAGTTCGGTGTGCTCTCGGATGATCTGACGCGGCGCAACATGGACCTCTTCGCCGCCGAGGTGATGCCGCACCTGCGAGAGTAAGAGCTGATCCAAAAGCCTCCATGGCTCTAATCATCGGCGGCAAAGGACCGCTTTCGAAACCCACAACGGCCGCTCAGCCACTCCGGCGGTAATTAGTCTTCATGATCCGGTCATTTCCCAGCTTGTACGCGCAGGGCGTTGAACCCGGCCGTTCGCCCGTTCAGCCAGATGCACCTGAGCCACGAGGCCGCGCCGCTTCCGGTCATTTCTTGATCGAAACCGCGAGCTATCAGGCGGGTTCGCGGGAAGCTGACCTTTTCGGTCGGCGACGACGCTCGAGCTAGGACGGCGAGGCCACCTTATTCCATCTCACTCATCGCCAGCCGCAGGCCCGAGAGGTAGAACTCGCGCTGCTCCGGATCGCGCCAATGATCCGCTGTCGGCAGCACTACCGGCGTCAGGGCGCGCAGCCGCTCGATTATGATTTTCGCCTCATCCAGTTGACCTAGGTGCGCGTAACAGGCAGCGAGAAATTGGTTCGTCGGAACCCAATCCGGGTGCTGTTGTAATGACAGCAACAACATGGTCCGCGCCTGGTCTAGGCGCCGCGCAAAGAAATGGGCTACGCCCTTCGCCATCAATGTCGCGCCTAAAGGAGCACGTGGATTGAGCCGTAACGATTTCTCAAAATGATCAATCGCCACGTCGGACAAACCCGCCCACAATCTTAACCATCCGCTCCATCGCCATCCGTCGGCGAAGCTCGGATTGAGATGTAGTGATCGATCGATAAGAGCTGTTGCGGCATCAATATCCTCGCCGAGATAGGCAAGGACATAGGCGGCTCTACCGAGCGTCCCGGCATCGTCGCCGGCGTTGCGAACAGCACGGCGGGCAAGCGAGATAGCCTTTTGGCGGGTCGCCTCAGGGTCATCGGTCCAACCATTGCCGTTGAGTGCCATATGGTACACCGCGGATAACGAGAGGGCCGGGCCGTAGGTAGCGTCCTGCTTGATCGCCTGGCCGAGCCAATCGAGCGCCTCCACATAATCCTGCTTCTCCCACGAGCCGGTCGCTCGAAGCGCGCGTAGATAAAGATCATAAGCTGTCGGATCGTGCCTCGGCCGATCCACCGCTCGCCGGATTTCCGCGGCCCGCAATGCTGGCTCAATGACCCCGGCGACACTGATCGCCACTTGGTCCTGCAGATCGAAGATGGCTTCGAGCGAGCCGTCAAAGCGGTCGGCCCACAGATGCGCGCCGGTCTCGGCCTCGATCAACTGACCGGTGATGCGGACCCGGTCTCCGCCTTTCCTGACCGAGCCTTCCAACACGTACCGCACGCCAAGTTCGCGGCCCACCTGCTTCAGGTCAACCGCGCGGCCCTTGTAAGTGAAACTGGAGTTTCGGGCGATTACGAACAGCCAGCGAATGCGGGAGAGGGCGGTAATGATCTCCTCGACCATGCCGTCTGCGAAATATTCCTGTTCGGGATCGCCGCTCAAATTCTGGAACGGCATCACGGCAATCGAGGGTTTGTCGGGGAGCGGCAGCTGCGGCGGCAAAGAACCTTCGGCCAGTTGAACCGATCGCAAGCCGGTCAGATCTGCCAGGCGGTAACCGCGGCCCGGGACAGTGACGACAAAACTGTGCCCCTCTCCATGTTCGTCTAACGACTTTCGGAGAGCCGAGACATGGACGTGGAGGTTTCCCTCTTCGACGACGCGACCGGGCCATAGCCGCACCATCAGCTCGTCCTTGCCGACGATCTCGCCCTTAGCCTCGGCCAGGGCACAGAGGATACCAAGCGCGCGCTTGTGGATCCGCACCGGCTGACCATCGCGCCGCAATTCGGGGCGTCTGAGATCGAGCCTAAAAGGGCCGAAGCTGATCTCCTTGTTCTCCATCGGATCAAACGAATATTGCGCGAATTATTGGTCCTATTCACCGACCGCCAGTCGCAGGCCGGACAGATACATCTGTCGGTGCTCCGAGCTTTGAAAGCGTGACCCATCATCCGATACAGCCGCCCCCAGCCGATGGACAATTTCCCGTGCCTCGGCTAACCGGCCCAAATGTGCATAAGAGGCTGCGAGAAAACGGCACATAAGCGCGTTATCTGGCCAATACTCCAAGCATTCGACCATCTTGGCTACCGCTTCTTCGAAGCGTCGGCAAAAGAAGAGGGAAATGCAGATGGCACCTCCACCTGAGTAAGGCGCGGCCCGCCCTCTCGGGTTTAGTTCTAGCCATTTATCAAAATGTTTGAGCGCGACTTCGGGCTGTCCAACCCAATTCCTCAAGACACCCGAACGATACCACCCCATTGCATAATTGGAGTTAAGCTCTAAGCAGGGGTCGATCAGGGCAATGGCGGTGTGGATGTCTTCCCCGAAATAGCCGAGCACAAACGCTACCCTGGAAAGAACTTCTGGATTCTCGGGATCATGTCGTAGTGCCCTCCGTGCAAAGTCTAGACCATTACGACGGGTGGTCTGTACATCCTGAGACCAGTGATTTACGTCCATCCGGTAATACCAATAGGCAGTTAATGCTAGTGCCGAGCCATACTGTGGATCGCGCTCCACTGCTTGGCCGAGTAAGTCGAACCCCCGTGGAAACTCGTGACGCGGAGAATATTGCAGCGCCAGAGCGCGTAAGTATAGATCATACGCGGTTAGGTCGACCGTCGGACGCCTAATAGACCGGCCAATTTCCGCCGCTTGCAAAGTCGGTTCGATAACGCCGACGACGCTGGTCGCGACCTGATCTTGCAGATCGAACACGTCATCGAGCGATCCGTCGAAGCGATCCGCCCACAGGTGTACGCCCGTCTCGGCTTCAATCAACTGTGCGTTGATGCGGAGCCGCCCACCTGCCCTTCGTACCGAGCCCTCAAGCACGTAACGGACTCCCAGCTCGCGGCCAATGAGTCTCGTATCGATGGGTTGTCCCCTGTACGCGAAGCTCGAATTTCGGGCAATTACTTGAAGCCAACGGATGCGGCTTAGCGCAGTGATGATCTCCTCGACCATGCCATCGGCGAAGTATTCCTGCTCTGGGTAGCCGTTAAGATTGTCGAACGGCAGGACTGCGATAGATGGCTTGTCGGGCTGTGGCAGCGGTCGGGGCGAAGGAGCCACCGCAGAATCTCCCGAAGCTGCGCCGGTGAGACCCGCCAATCGATAGCCGCGGCCCGGAACCGTCACAACGTAGCTGTGGCCGTCGCCATGCTCGTCGAGCGCCCTGCGCAGCCCAGAGACGCGGACGTAGAGGTTCCCCTCTTCGACGATGCGACCGGGCCATAGCAGCGCCAGCAGCGCGTCCTTGCCGACAATCTCGCCCTTAGCCTCGGCCAAGGCACACAGGATGCCAAGCGCGCGCCGGTGAATCCGCACCGGCTGACCATCGCGCCGCAATTCGGGGCGTCTAAGATCGAGCCAAAAAGGGCCGAAGCTGATCTCCTCGTTCTCCATCGGATCAGGCTGAAATTGCGCGCGGGCCCGAATTTTTTAGACCCTTAAACAAAGACCTTAAGGCGGCTTCGTCAGTACCGTCCAGCACGATCGCGGTTACGCGTAAGGCGAGGCCCATGCGGTGATCAAAGAAACTGAAGTTCGTCCGGGACCGCGAGCCGTCCGAGAGGCCTTTTCCCCGTTCCTCGTGCCCGTGCTCTTCCACGAGGAAGGTGGCAATTGAACATTTTGACATTGATTGCGCTGGGCGCCGCTGCGGGCGCCGGTGCCGGGTTGCTGGCGGGCCTTATCGGGATTGGCGGTGGGATCGTTGTTGTCCCCGTCGTCTATTACGGTCTTTTAAGTAGCGGCGTGCCACCGAACGAGGCCGTGCACGTTGCGGTTGCGACGTCTCTAGCGGCAATCCTGCCGGCAGCAATCGTGTCGTTCCTGGCGCATCGGCGGGCGGGTAACACCGACTTTGCATTTCTGAGAGATTGGGGTCCCGGCATCGCCGTTGGAGTCGTCGCGGCTCAGTTTGCCGCTCCGCATGTGCGCGGCGCCCTTATGACCGGAACCTTTGCCGTGATGTGCCTCCTCTTCGCCGTTCGCTTTGCCTTCCCACAGCGCTTTCATCCGATCGCGGAGCAACCGCCCGGCGGCAGATTTCGCCATATGGCCGGTGTGGCGATCGGGATTACCTCGGGATTTGCCGGGATCGGCGGCGGCATCCTGACCAACATCGTGATGACGCTGGCTGGACTGCCGATACACAAGAGCATCGGCCGCGCCGCGGCTGCGGGCATCGTGGTCAGCTTTCCCGCCACTCTCGCCGCCGCGCTTGCCTCCGAGTCGCATCATGCGTTCGAGGTGGGCAGCATCGATCTCACGATGTGGGCTTGTATCGCGCCCGCACAGGCTGTCGCGGCGTGGTTCGGTGCGCGCATAGCTCCCCTCATCTCGGCGGCCCACCTGAGCCGGATGTTCGCGGTGGCTCTGTCGGCCACCGGCATCACCATGCTGTATTCGAGTCTGGTATAACGCTATGGCGGAAATACCGGGCTCGTTCCTGCGTCCTTGCCGCGGTGTATCTGGCTTTGGTTGCCGTTCCGCAGGCGCTTGGGCAGAAAACGGGGCCCGGAGACATCAGTGGCGCGCTGTTGCGCGTTGACCAAGACGCGACCGACGAGGTCATGAGAACGCTCAGTGACCCAGATTAGGAAGTGTCGTGCGGTGTCTCGTGGTGATGTTGACGTCCGAGGGACCGGGGGAAGTCCTCGGCTCGCAACCTTACGACGTAGCAAAGGTCGAGCCATCAGGAATTCTCGAAATCCACCTGCGCACGACTGGGTACTTTGTGCCGCTGGCCCCAACCGATCAGTGATTGGAGCAAACTCGGAATCTCCGATATGTGTCCGCCCCGTGGCGGTCGCTTCCAGGTGTTGTGCGCGGTGCATGCTTCCGGCGCAACCTCGCCGTTCACCAGGTCGTAGATTAAGGTCGGGTGGCCGCCCTTTTGCGGACCTCGATCATGGCGGCGTGCACGACCTACGCGCTGGCAAGCTGCCTGAGAGATGCTGGATGGAGACGAGGGCCGGCGTCACGCGACACACTTTTGGGTCAGGCTCTAAGACGCCACCCTTCCGACTGTTGCGCTTGGCACGACTGGCCCCGGGCGGTAGCGGAATCGATACCACGCCAAGCCGATCAGCTCGTGCAGCGCGCGGTAGCTGATCAGCAGCGCGGGTACTTGCGGGAAGAAATCGCTTACCGAAAGTGATTGGACCTCGTCGTTGTTTCCCCGCTCGCCAATGGTTTGTCGGCGTTGACAAATGGCCGGGATCACCGGATAGCCGACGGCGTAAAACGACCACAGGGCTCGTGCCATGTCCCGGCAATGGGTGACCAGCAGCGCAGAAGGGACGCCTGCCTGGCGTAAGATTTCCGCTGAGAAAGCCGCGTTCTCAAAGGTATTCAGCGAGCGATCCTCGCGCCAACGCACGGATACCTGAAAATCGTCCTGCAGCGCCTTGCTCATCATTCCAGCCAGCGAATCGTCTGTCCCGGCTGGCCGTCCACCGCTGACCAGCACCGGCAATCCGAGACGCCGTTCTGCTCTTGCCGTCTCGGCTAGGCGCTCGAGGGTCACCGGTCCCACAGTGGACGACCGACCGGGCGGGTCGCTCCTCCGGTAGTCGGCCGACAGCACGATGATCGCCCCTGGCGGCGACTCGGAGGGCAGGATCGGCATAGCTCCCACGAGGGCCTTGACTGACACGATCAGGTACTCCGAGACGACCGGCATCGAGGCCAGGTAAAGAAGGGCACCGCCGACCGTTGCCACGACGAGGCCGAGCCGGGTCCAACGCCAGGCAAGGACGAGCCCGATCCCCGTCAGCAATATGAACAAATTTGGCGGGATCAGGGACGAATAGGAAAGCCAGGACATGATAGTTTAAGCCGAGGGGTTGATGCCGGTCCTTTATAGGGTGTGCCAGGCTAAATAGGGGGTGCGCGGGGCGCGAAAAACCCGAACCAGCCGAATTCAGCCCGCGGGCTGGACTTGATCCCGGAAGCTCAGGTATCAATCGGCATCGGAACCGGTAACAGCGCCGCGGCCATACGCAAGCGACCGCGGGTCTTTGGGGAGGAGGTTGGATATGCCCGAATACAAATTGATCTCTGCGGATTCCCACGTCAGCGAGCCTCCCGACCTGTGGAAGACCCGCGTCGAGGCAAAATACCGCGAGCGGGCGCCCCAGCTGATGGTTAATCCGCCAGGCAAGGAAGGCGCCTATTTCCATTACGAGGGCTTTGGGCCGCACCCGATCGGCATTGGCCTCGGAGCCGGCAAGAGCCCGGAGGAGCTGAAGGAATTTCTGACCAAAGCGACCTATGCCGACGCCCGGCCGGGCGGCTGGGATCCGGCCGAACGGGCGAAGGACAACGCGCTCGATGGGGTCGAGGCGGACGTGCTCTACACGACCCTCGGCTTTCGCATCTTCTGGCTGAAGGACCCCGAGCTGCAGGCCGATTGCTTTCGCGTCTACAACGACTGGCTCGCCGAATTTGTCAGCTATGACAAGAAGCACATGGCCGGGCTGCCGATGATCTCGCTGTACGACCCGAAGGCCGGCGCGCGCGAACTCGAACGCTGTGCCAAGATGGGGCTCAAGGGAGCGATGATCTGGTGCTCGCCACCCGAGAGCCAGCCCTACAGCTCGGACATCTACGATCCGTTCTGGGCGGCCGCACAGGAACTCAAGATGCCGGTCAGCCTGCACGCGATCACCGGCATGGGTGTCGAAAGCCAATACAATTGGGGCGAGCGCTATATGCGCGCGACCGTGCTGTCGCACGAGGTCGAGAAGTCATTCAGCGTGCTGATCTTCTCCGGCGTGCTCGACCGCTTCCCGCAATTGCAGATCGTCTCTGCCGAAAACAATATCGGCTGGCTGCCCTATTATCTGCAGCGCATGGACCGCGCCTTCGAGCGTCAGCGCATCTCCGCCGGGTTTACCAACAAACTAAAGCCAAGCGAGTACTTCCAGCGCCAGATGTGGGCCACCTACATCGACGACTTCGTCGGCGTCGCCAACCGCCATTTCATCGGCGTCGACAAGCTGATGTGGTCGTCCGACTACCCGCACCAGGCCTCGACCTGGCCCCACTCGCAGGAGGTCGTAGCCCGCGACTTCAAGGACGCCAGCGCCGAGGACAAGTTCAAGATCACTCGGGCCAACGCCGCCCGGCTTTACGGCTTCGACGCCTAGGCGGCGGGAGACACAAGATCAGGCGACGGCTGCCCAGGCCTCGGAGAGGAGTTCCGCCTGGTCCAAGACGGTCTGGGTCGCCTTATCCTGCTTATCGGGCGGATAGCCGTACTTCCGTAAAATCCGCCTGACGAGCACCCGCATCTGAGCGCGGACGTTCTCGCGCAAGGTCCAGTCGATCGTCACGTTCTTGCGCACGGTCGCGACCAGCTCGCGCGCGATTGTCTTCAAGGTCGGCTCGCCCAAGACCTTGACTGCGCTATCGTTGGTTTCGAGCGCGTCGTAAAACGCGAGCTCGTCCTCCGAAAGCCCGAGCTCCTCACCGCGCGCGTTGGCGGCGCGCATCTCTTTGGCAAGACCGATTAGTTCTTCGATGACCTGTGCGGTTTCGACCGCACGGTTCTGGTATCTGCGGATCGATCGTTCGAGCAGCTCGGTGAAGGAGCGCGCCTGCACGACGTTTCGCTGCGACCGGGTCTTGATTTCCCCGACCAGCAGCTTGCGCAACAGCTCGACCGCGAGGTTACGCTGCGGCATGCCGCGGATCTCGCCAAGAAACTCGTCGGATAGGATCGAGATGTCCGGCTTTTTCAGCCCCGCGGCCGCGAAGATGTCGACGATCTCGTCGGAAACGAGCGCGTTCGAGATGATCTGACGGATCGCATGGTCGAGCACATCAGGAGGTTTCCGATTGTCCGGGATATGCTTGACCAACGCGGCGCGGACCGCCTGGAAGAAACCGACCTCGTCGCGGATGCGAAGCGCCTCGTCATGCGGTACCGCCAGCGCAAAGGCCTCCGACAGCTCTTTCACGGCTTGCAGCAACCTTTCTTTGCCCCGTTCCTGGGCGAGAATGAATTCCTGCCCGCCGGGGATCATCGAGATGCGTTGCTGCGCCGTCCCTTGGGTCAGCGGACTGAGATCAAAGCCGTGGAATAAGCCGAGGCAGATCTCGTATTTCTCGAGCATGACTGCGACCGCCTCGGATTGGTCGATCGCGGTCTGGCCCGTGCCGCCGCTCTCGGTGTAGGTCGCGAGCGCCTGCTTCAGCTCGTCGGCGAGACCGAGATAATCGACAACCCGGCCGCCGGGCTTGTCCTTGAACACCCGGTTGACGCGAGCGATGGCCTGCATCAGCCCGTGCCCGCGCATCGGCTTGTCGACATACATCGTATGCAGGCTCGGCGCATTAAAGCCGGTCAGCCACATATCGCGCACGATGACGATGCTGAACGGATCCGACGCGTCGCGGAAGCGGTTTGCCAGCGCCTCGCGCCGCGATTTGTTGCGGATGTGCGGCTGCCACTCGGCGGGATCGGCGGCAGAGCCGGTCATCACAACCTTGAGCGCACCCTTGTCGTCATCTTCGTCATGCCATTCCGGGCGCAGTGCCACCAGCTCACGATAGAGATCTACGCAGATGCGCCGGCTCATGCAGACGATCATCGCCTTGCCGTCCATCGCCGCGAGCCGCTCCTCGAAATGTGCGACGAGATCGCGGGCGATGATCTTGACCCGGTTCTCCGAGCCGACGATCGCTTCGAGCTGGGCCCATTTGGTCTTCAGTTTCTCTTTGCGCTCGACCTCCTCGCCTTCGGTCAATTCCTCGAATTCGGGATCGATCTTGGGCCGTTCGGAGGGTTTCAATTCGAGCTTAGCAAGCCGGCTTTCGTAATAGATCGGCACCGTCGCGCCGTCGATGACCGCGCGCTGGATGTCGTAAATGCTGATGTAATCGCCAAAGACGGCGCGGGTGTTGGCGTCGGCCTTTTCGATCGGCGTGCCGGTGAAGCCGATGAACGAGGCGTTTGGCAACGCGTCGTGCAGGTGCCGCGCGAGGCCGTCGATGAAATCGTATTGGCTGCGATGCGCCTCGTCAGCGATGACAACGATATTGCGCCGCTCCGACAGCACCGGGTGGCGGTCGCTCTTTTCCTTCGGCATGAATTTCTGGATTGTCGTGAACACGACGCCGCCCGAACCACGACGCAGCCTCTCGCGCAAATCTGCTCGGCTCTCGGCCTGCTCCGGGTCACACCGCAACAGATCGCGGCAGCGCGCGAATGTCGCAAAGAGTTGGCCGTCGAGATCGTTGCGGTCGGTGATCACGACGATGGTGGGATTTTCCATCGCCGGATGCAGGATCAACCGCCCGGCATAAAACGCCATTGTCAGGCTCTTGCCCGAGCCTTGCGTGTGCCAGACGACGCCGACCCGCTTGTCCCCCGGCTCGCCACCGGGGCTATGGCGGGCGAAGAAGGTTCCGGCCGCCTCCTCGGCTTCCGGCGTGAGATTGGCGGCCCGCAACGTCTCCTCGACCGCGACATTGACCGCATGGAACTGGTGATATCCCGCGATCTTCTTCGCGAGCGCGCCACCGCCGAAATCCTCGAAGACAATGAAATGGTGGACGAGATCGAGAAACCGGCGCGGCTGGAACACCCCGGCGAGCACGACCTGCAGTTCGGGCAACCCCGGCGCCGCGTCTTCGCACCCGCTGATCGTGCGCCACGGCTTGAACCATTCCTTGCCGGCGCCGAGGGCGCCGATGCGCGCCTGCACGCCGTCGGAGGCGATCAGCGCCGCGTTGCAGGTGAACAGCGCCGGGATCAGGTTCTGGTAATTTTCCAGCTGCTGGACGGCGTCCCATATCGTCGCGTCCTCGTCGGCGGGGTTTTTCAGCTCGACGACGCCGAGCGGCAGCCCGTTGACAAAGATCACGATGTCGGCGCGGCGGCTCTGCTGCCCCTCAACGAGGGTGAACTGGTTGACTGCCAGCCAGTCGTTTTGCTCCGGCCGCTCGAAATCGATGACCTGCGCCTGGGCACCGGCAATCGAGCCGTCTGACCGGCTATATTCGACATTGACGCCGTCGACGAGCATGCGATGGAGCGCGCGATTGCGGGCAAGCAAATTTGGCGCTTCGACCCGCAGTAATTTGCGGTAGGCGTCAAAAACCGCAGCCGTCGGTAAACCGGGGTTCAGTCGGGTCAGGGCCCGATGCAGCCGGTTTTGCAGGATCGTATCATGGTATCCTGGGTCGCTGCGCTCGCCGCCGTCGACCCCGAACGCAATCTCCGGCCCGCGCCGAACGGTATAACCCAGGATCTCGAGCCAGCCGAGTGCGGCCTCTTCGACGTCGGATTCAATAAAGCCGGCCACTACTTCGGCTCGCCGAGGAGCGCGGCCAGCGCGGCGCGGAGTTGCGGCAGGTTCTCCTCCACCACGCGCCATACGCGGGCGCGATCGATGACTGCATAGCCGTGGATCAGAACATTGCGAAAGGCGACGATCTCGCGAAGATCGGGGATTTTATCCGCCATCGTGGAATCGAGACGCGCCAGCTGCGCGAGCGCTTCGCCCACGATCTCGAACTGCCGCTCGACGGCCGATCTCAGGACGATATCGCCGTCGAACTCGGCAAACGTCTTTCCCGCCGTGATCGTCGCGATGACTTCCGCGGCCTCGCGCGCATCCCACAGCAAGCTTTTCGGATCACGCCTCAAAGACCGGCTCCCGCGAGCCCTCGATATTCGCTTTGAGGTAGGGATTGCGCACTGCGCCCGGTTCAACGAGATCGACTGGGCGATTGAGGAGAGCCTCAAGCGCCTCTTTGAGCCCAAAATAGGTACCGAACGATAGCGCGTCGGGATGTCCGCGATCGAATTCCACCAGAAAATCGACATCGCTTCGTTCGGGGTCGAAATCACTGCGTGCCGCTGAGCCGAAAACATCGAGCCGCCGCACGTAAAACCGGCGGCACAGTCCCCGCAATTCCTCGAGATGCAACTCGATTTCCCCAATCATGATAACTCCGCCTGGGACAATTCTATTCCCAACTCCCGATACGCCTCATAATCTAGCGAATACAATATTTCGCTCGTCGAATAGGTTTGCCCACCGACATTGATCGTCTCGTAGGCGCCGTCAATAGCGGTGTCATAGGTCGGATTTCGTTCTGGTGCGGGGGGCGGCAGTCTCTCCGCAATCGCCCGCGCCAATCTCACCTCGGCATCCTCGACATCGAACAAGAAGCCGAAGATCCATATGGCGGCGCGTCGTACGATGTCGAGGTCGCGTTTTTCTGGAACGCCCCTATAGCCTCCGTGGTATTGTTCATTTCTGCTATCGTGACACCACAAGATGTGAGTTCTATCTACAACCCAAATAGCCTTTCGGGTCGAGATCTCATAGGCAAGAAACTCAAGCTTCGTATGATAATTAGCCATCCATTTATTAATGTCTTCTGCGAGATAACTGCGATTGCGTCGTTGTATGGGCTTCAGTGAGAGATAGGCGGCTATCGTGATTTCGATGGCGTTATCGAAACCGATCAGCGCAATACGCCTGTCGAAATCGTCCCCTGCCCGAAGATGTTCCTCAGCGTGAACAAGAAGTTCAAATGGCCCTCTCGCCCACGGAGGCAACGGGGTCATCAGGTCTCTCCGTCAACGGAGCCAGCAGTGCCTCGAATGCGAAGCTCGCCGGAGATGAGCTTCGGGAGCAGTCCATCTCGGAGCGAGGAGAGCACATTGTATTCGCGTTCATTGAGTTCAGTTCGTGAATCGAGAGGGCAAATGGTTTTTTCGAACAGAGCAATGATCGAGCGTGGCGGCTTACTAATGGAGATGGAATGGAAATCGCTCTTATTGATGGAACCAAAGACTGTTCCCTCGGCCTCGAAACGCTCAAAGGCTTCGTCGAGTGAGCGCATGAAGTGATACGAGTAAGAACGGTTGCCGGTCTTGTGCCGCGCGGCAGCAACTCCTCGCCCGATAGCACAATCCTCTGCCGCCATATTGATATCCCCAACAGGCGCCCGCACGCTGATCAGCGTGTCGCCCGCTTTTGCAAACCTCGTAGGTGCCGTGCAAAACACGCGACGCCTCGGATAGCGAAATCCGAAATCCACGCGACCTTGGTAGAACGGCAAGCCCGCACCGGTTTCGTTATAAGTATTCCCGGGCGGCGATTGCCCCATCGTCAAATCGAACTCCTCGCCAACGCGTCCGACTTCCCACCCCTCCGGAATCTCGCCGAGTTCGGAAGCGAGGGGACGGGCGGGGAAGAGGTCGGCTATGGGTTTGGGGAGTCCGGGGTCGCGGTCTTCGACCTTGGCGCGGACGGGATCGAAATCGATGAACCACGACTTGAACACCGCCCGCGCTATCGCCGCCAGCGCCTCGTTCATTCGCCGGTTCAGCTCGATCTTGTCGTCCAGCGCGCCTAGAATACGGGCGATCGCCTGCTGCTCTGCTGGAGGCGGAACAAGAAGCGGGCACGCCGCGAGAATCGAGGTATTTAGGTTCGGCATGGTCGCGCCGTGTGCGTGCCCGACGATCCACTCGCGCACGTTCGGGTGCGCTAGATAAAAAGATGCGTATTGGGGATTTATGCCGTTCTCGCCCAGGCGAACTCTCAGGCATCCAGTCCCGCAGAGCCAGCCGTCTTCGCGCTCCCGGATCAGGGCTCGTCGCTCTACGTCACCGCGGCGGCTGTAGACAATATCGCCTTTACGGACCAAGTACCGGCTAAGTCGCTTGGCGTCGTCTGATGTGATACGCGCGATTCCGTCCTCGATAATCCTGTTATCGCCGATATTTTGCGGCATGATCGATGGGGTTCCGACGGCAACGTAATCGGATGCGTGTAGTTGGCTCCCAAAGGGCCCCGTTTGAATATCGC
>Ga0310917_10000956_pt1 | contig 13429 bp, 12 predicted proteins | sample GREbulkMGLF178_FD_203531 | JGI IMG/M metagenome (GOLD analysis project Ga0310917, IMG submission 203531) | Lab enrichment of tropical soil microbial communities from Luquillo Experimental Forest, Puerto Rico - GRE.bulkMG.LF178 | ecosystem: Environmental > Terrestrial > Soil > Tropical forest >... | reverse complement strand
GAGATCTTGCCGGGGGAGTCGATGGGGACGTGGCCCATGTGTTCCACACCGCCGGCGATCACGACGTCGTGCGTGCCCGATGCCACAAGGGCCGCAGCCATTTCCACCGCGGTTTGCGCCGAGCCGCAGCGTCGGTCCAGCGTGGTCGCGGGCACCTCGGGCGGGTAACCCGCCTGCAGCCAGGCGTTGCGGGCGATGTTGCGCGACTGCTCACCGAATGGGGCGGTGCAGCCGATCACCAGATCTTCGACCACTGCGGGCTCGATTCCGGTGCGCGTGATCAGCTCGGTGTAACAGGCGGCGAGCATTGCGTTGGGGTGGATGTCGCGGTACCACCCGCGCTCGGGATGTGATTTGCCTATCGGGGTCCGCACGGCCTCGGCGATGTAGACCTCGCGGCCCGCCGAGGCGAACGGTCCGATCACGTTGCGTCCCATCAGATCACCGTCCCGCCGTCGACCGGCAGCACCTGGCCGGTGATGTAGGAGGCCGCATCCGAGGCGATAAAGACGAACGTCGGTGCGATCTCATCCGGGAACGCCCAGCGCCCCAGGGGGATTCGCGCCAGCGTCTTGGCGGCCAGCTTTTCGTTGCTGCGAATGTTCTCGGTCATCGCGGTGGCGGCCAGCGGCGCGACGGCGTTGACCGTGATGGCTTGGCGCGCCAGTTCGCGGGCCAGCGACTTCGTCAGCCCGATGATGCCGGCCTTGGCCGCACCGTAGTTGGCCTGGCCGATGGTCCCGGTTAGGCCCGCCGCGGAGGTGACGTTGATGATGCGGCCGGTGCCGTCGGTCGCCAGGTGACGCAGTGCCGCCTGGCTGCAGACGAAGCTGCCAACCAGGTGGATGTCGACGATCCGGCGGAAGTTCTCCTCGGAAAGGTCCTTGAACATGGCGGGCGCGATGGCACCGGCGTTGTTGACCAGGACATGCAGTGTGCCGCCGCCGAGTTCGGCCGCCGCGGCGGCGGCTTCGCCCGCGGCAGCCGAGTCACGCACGTCGAGGACGAACGGCTGGGCGGTACCGCCGGCCGCGGTGATCGATTCCACGGTGGCCACCGCGGCGTCCTTGTCGATGTCGGTCACCAGCACCGCGGCCCCAGCCGCGGAGAAGGCGCGGGCAATGGCCTGGCCGACACCGCTGCCCGCACCGGTCACCAGCGCCGAGCGTCCGTCGAGGCGGAAAACGTCACGCTGCTGCGTCATCAGTAGCTCCTCGGGAGGCCCAGCACGTGTTCTCCGAGGTAATTGAGAACCATCTCCTGGCTGATCGGGGCGATGCGGGTCAACCGCGCCTCCCGGAAATACCGCGCGACGTGGTACTCCTCGGAATAGCCCATGCCGCCGTGTGTTTGGAGTGCCCGGTCGGCCGCGTCGAACGCGGCGTCCGCGCATAAGTATTTGGCCGTATTCGCTTCGCGCGCGCAGGGTTTCCCGTTGTCGTAGAGCCAAGTGGCCTTGCGCAGCATGAGCTCGCCGGCGTCCAGTCGGGCCAACGAGTCGGCCAGCGGGAACTGCAGTCCCTGGTTCATGCCGATCGGCCGGCCGAACACCTCACGCTCGTTGCCGTATCGCACGGCCGCGCGCAGCGCGGCGCGCCCCATGCCGAGCGCCTCGGCGGCGATCAGGCAGCGCTCGGGGTTGAGCCCGTCGAGGATGTAGCGGAAACCCTGGCCTTCGTCCCCGACGCGGTCCTCGACGGGGATCTCGAGGCCGTCGATGAACAATTCGTTGGAGCTGACGGCATTTCGGCCCATCTTGGGAATCGGGCGGATGTCGACCTTGCTGCGATCGAGATCGGTCAGGAACAAGGTCATGCCATCGGTCTTGCGCGCGACGTCCTCGAACTTCGTGGTGCGGGTCAGCAGCAGCACCTTCTCCGATTCCAGCGCCTTGGAGATCCACACCTTGCGGCCGTTGACGACGTAGTGGTCGCCGTCGCGCCGGGCGAAGGTGGTGATCTTCGTGGTGTCCAGTCCCGCGCCCGGCTCCGTGACTCCGAAGCACACGTGCAGGTCACCGGTGACGATGCGGGGCAGCGTGCGGGCCTTGAGCTCCTCGGACCCGTGCACGATCACCGGATGCATGCCGAAGATGGAAAGGTGCATCGAGCTGGCGCCATTCATCCCGGCGCCGCTGGCCGCGACCTCCTCCAATATGATCGACGCCTCGGTGATGCCGAACCCGTGGCCGCCGTATTCCTCCGGCGTGGTGATGCCGAGCCAGCCGCCCTGCGCGAACGCGTCGTAGAACTCCGTAGGGAACTCGTGCTGCTGGTCCTTGGTCATCCAGTAGAGGTCGTCAAACTTGCCCGCCAACTCCGCGACAGCAGCGCGGATCGTCTGTTGATCCTCGCTTAATTGGAAGTCCATAACGCTCTCCGCTCGACGACCGTCGGGAATTGGTCTGAGTGCTAATCATACTAATGGACAGACCAAAAGAAAAGAGAGCATGTTTGAGTCGCCGGTCACGCCCACGCCGTCAGGCGGTGGCTGGGATGAGGGGGAGAACGCTTGCGATGCGCTCGTTCCAGGCCGTCGGCGTGCCGAACAGCATGCGGTCGAGTTTGGCTCGCTTGTAGAACAGGTGCAGGTCGTGCTCCCAGGTGTAGCCGATGGCGCCGTGCAGGGTCAGTGCGCTGTCGGCGATTTCGGCGGCGCCACGGGTGACCTGCGCTTTCGCCACGGCGGCATGTGTCGCGCGCTCGGGCAGACCCTCCTCGGCCGACTGGGCCGCGTAGCACACGATGGACAGCGAGGACTCCACCGTGACCAGCATCTGCGCCGCGGCATGCTTGACCGCCTGAAACGAGCCGATCGGCTGGCCGAACTGCTGGCGCTGCTTGCTGTAGTCGACGGCCAGTTGGAGCATCCGTTCAGCTGCGCCCAGCGCGTCGGCGGCGACGAGAATCGCCGCCCTGGTGGCGATTTCGTCGAGCGCGGCGGTGGCTTCGCTATCGGGGATGTCGAGCCGGCGTGCCGCGACGCCATCAAGGACGACATCGGCGACATCGCGCGAACGGTCCAGCAGCGGCCGGGGGTGAACACCGACCCCTTCGGCGCCGCCGTCGACCAGCCACAGCGACGTGGCCTCGCCGTCGGCTACGGGCACCAGCAACCGCCGCGAGGGAGCGGCGCCCAGTACGCACGGTATCCGCCCACGCAGTCGACCATCGCTGCTCAGCACCGAGGTCACCGCCGCGGGGACGCGGTCCGCCCGGACCGCCAACGCGGTCACGTCGCCAGATTCCGCCGCTGCGCGCACCAACTCTGGTTCGCTGGAAAGGGCCGGGACGATGATCGCCGACTGCAGCCAGCCGGTCGACGGCGCCGCAGCGCGCCCGAGCTCGCGCGCCGTGAGCGCCAATTCCAGCAGACCGCCGCCTTGGCCGCCCAGGTCCTCGTCGAAGCCGACCCCCGCCCAACCTTCGTCGACCAAGAGCCGCTCGAAGGCAGCGGGGTCGCCGGTGTCCAACCAGCCACGGACCGACGACGAGCTGGCGCGTTCGCCCAACCATTCGCGGAGCGAAGTCGTGAACAGTTCCTGTTCGTCGGAAAGCTCTAAGTGCATGGCATTTCTCCCGCCACCGCGGCCACGCGTCCAGTCGGATTCGTGAACGGCCGACACAGTAAATGGTATCTTAGGTCAGACCATAAACCATGGGAGGCGTCCGATGGAAGCAGCCGATGCGAACCCGCGTTCGCAATCCGAATTCAGGCTGAGCGCGGTCGAGGTCCCTAAGGCGTCCGACGTGCTTGCCAGCGAGCTCCGTGAGCGGATCCTGACGGGCGAACTCGCCGAGGGCGACTCGCTGCCCGCAGAGCGTGAGCTGGTCAAACAAACGCAGATGAGCAGGGCCACCGTGCGCGAGGCGCTGCGCATTCTCGAAGTACAGAACCTCGTTCGGGTCAAGACTGGGCGTGCGGGCGGTGCATTTGTTCAACGACCCACCACCAAGTCGATGGCGAACTCGGTGAGCATGCTTATCCGCGGTAGGCGCATCAAACTCGTCGACCTGATGGAGACTAGAGAGGCCCTGGAACCGTTCTGCGCCGAGCTCGCCGCCCGCAACCGTACGGACGAGAACCTCGGCGAACTGGATCGGGCCAACGAGGTGATCGCCGAACCCGAGGCCGACCTCGCGCAGTTCCTGCAGGCCAACCTCGACTGGCATGTGGCTGTCGCGGTGGCCAGTCACAACGAGCTGCTGGTCGGCTTCATGATGGCGCTTTCGCAAGCGATCTACGCCGGCACCGAGAACGCAGCCTTCGTCGATACCGAGGTTCGCGCGGTGACAGCCCGGGCACACCGGGCGATCACCACCGCGATCCGGGATCGCGACGCCACGGCTGCCAGGCGGCGCATGCGCCGGCATGTCTGCAGCTACGCGGATGCATTAGCCGAATCCGACGAGCGTGAGGCGATTGTCGTCGGCGAGGCGGCCGTGGGCTGATAACAGCCCGAACTCACGGCGATGTCGCGCCAGCCCTGCCCCTCGGGAGCTGGTGGGCCGCGAGGAAATCATCGACGATCCGGGCGCAGTCCTGGTGGTCGACGACACGCAGACCGATCATCCAAGCGAACAGCAGCGGCCCCACGAGTTGGCATACGGCAAGCTCGAGGTCGAACTCGTCGAGTTGAGTGTGGGCGTCGGGACTTTGCAGGATGGCTTCAAACGGTTGGCGGTAGTGCTCGACGACGCGTGCCTGCAGTGTGCCTTTGCATCGTTGCCAGTCGTTGGCGTCGTCGGCACCGTTGTCAGTGGACCGCAGGGCTATCCAGGCCAGGGTCGTCGGATGCAGCGGCGCCTCTTCGTACAGCGTCGCTTGGCGGCACACCAGTTCGACAAGCCGGTCACGCAACGATCCTGTCGACGGCGGCGGCATGACCGGCGGGAGTAGGCGTTCGAGCGTGGCGGCAAGGAGATCAGACGAGCAGCCGAAGTGCCGGTAAAGAGTCGTGCGGGCAACCTTTGAGGCTTTGGTGACCGCATCGATCGTGACGGCTTCGATACCCCCGGTCCGCAGTAGATCGGCCGCCGCGTCCAGGAGGCGGGTGCGCGAGCGCAGCCAGCGGGGATCGACTTCGTCTTCGTCGCCGGCCGACGATCCTGCGTCCATGTCAGTCATCGCAGACCACCCCGCCACCGTATCGCCGGGAGCACCGTCACGGCGACCTCGGACCACCGGATAGATACGCTACGTGACATTTCGATACTCGGAATATCGTAGCGCTACCATATGTTCCTTTTCAATACCCAACGGAGTATTGAAGGGATGTCATGTTTAACCAGGTTTCGTTAGAGGGCCCAGCTCGGCTGATCGGCGTCGCCGCTTGGCGCCGCGGGTTTCTGATTTCGACGGCGCCCGCGCGCCCACCTCGAAGGTCCGCTCCACGCCGTTCGGAAAGCTATTTCGAAGACGGGCTCATGAAGCGGGAACTACATCGGCTATGAGTGCCCCGGAGACCCGGGACGCTCGGCGCTCAGGGTTATAGCGCCCCGCAGGCGAAGTGGCCATCGACGATCGGTAAAAGCTTGCTCTCGCCGCTTGTCAGCTCGGGTGTCCAGTGGATGCAGCTGCCGGAATGGGTATTGACTCGGGTGCCCGCTTCAGCTCCTTCAACATGTACCACGTCGCCAGGCTATGTACGTGCCCCAGACGACGACCGGCACATAGAAGGCCAGCAACCCGTGATAGGCAAACGGTCCGCTCTTGAAAAAGGCCGGGCCCGCCGCGAAGAACACCGTTAGGGCTCCGGCAATCGTCAGCCACGTGAGCCAGCGGGGGACCATCGGTTCGGGCCGATGGTCCATGAGTTCCACGGCGGCGGTCGCGAACATCTCGATGGCCAGGTAGATCCAGCCAAGCAAGAAAGCGAACCACGCCCAGTCGCTAAAAGCCTGGTTGACGTCCGACCCGCTCTTCGTTCGATAAGCGGAGACGATCCACGCGCAGGCGTTGAAGAAGACGATCAACGAGATGAAGACTCCGCACACCGCCGTGGTGAGCGACCACAGCGGCCAACGGCCCTCGATCTTCGCCAGCATGATGCCGAACGTGATCGAGCCGGGCGTGAGTATTCGAGCGGCGATATAGAACAGTGTGCAGCCGATAATCACGCCCCAGTGATGCGTCTCGGAAAACCACACCTTGGTGGCGTCGAGACCGAGGTCCGCCCTGGCCGGCATGTAGAAGTGAGCGATGCCCAGCCAGAAAACGGCCGTGAGCAGAACAAAGATCCAGTTGCACCAAAGTCCGAACCTCAGGGAGCCAACTCTTCATGAGTCCTGCATAGCCATGCCCCTTCAACGACAGGATGTGCATGAGAGAGCAAATTATATTAATGGTCTGACCAAAATGGCATACCCAGGTGCTGCCGGCTGGCTACCATCTCGCCGGTGTTAAACGCGACTCACCGGCATGCGCGGGTGCGCTGCCGGCGTAGACGGCCACCGCCGCTGCCCTGCTGGACGTGTTGAGCTTGCGGGCGATGTGCTTGAGATGCGACTTCACAGTCCCTTCGGAAATCACCAGACACCGCGCGATTTCGCCATTGGTGGCTCCGGCCGCCACATGGGACATGATTTGCCGTTCGCGGGCGGTCAACGACGGCACAGCGCGTTGATCTCCGCGGGAGTAAGCATCGTGTCGCTGACCGGAAGTGCCGGCTGACAGCTGCCACCACGCCGGCTCGTTTGACCGCCCGATCAGTTCCTCTACGTGGTCGCATAAATTGCCGACCGCGACGTGTTGTTGGGCAGCCTTCTCTTTGAGCACCGCGCTCTCGAACGCCACGGCCAGACATTCGGCGAAGGCCTCCAACTGGTCGAGATGGTCCATCGTCACGATTCCGTCGGGTTCCGGACGGCCGGCATGTAGCATCCCAATTACCCTGTCCTGAACGGTGATCGGCGCGGCGACATAACCCGAGCAACCGTACACGTCGATGATTTCCTTGCACGTCAACTTGTCTTGCTTCGGAGACGGCATAAGCAGTCCGCGTCGCTTGCGGATGAGTTTCGCCTCAAGAGGAGCATTCGCCAGGTGGATCTGGGCGCCGGTCAGGTATTCGCGCAACCGCCGCGATTGCGGATCATCGCCTTCGTTTTCAATGTGGAGGTGCTGGGGTAGCCAAATCGACCTTCGCACGGTCGAGATCATGGTCCGCGCGAAGCCAAACTCCCGGCTTAACACCACCGGGGCGGCATGGATCATGTCCCGCGGCGAGAGACCCCGGAGGTCCCCCAACGCGTTACGAATCTCCGTCAGACACCTCACCCGTCGAGACAGCTCGTCGTCGAGCAATTCGCATTGCAACCTCAAAACTGAAATCAACAAATCGGGAACAGCCTCTGACACACCCACCGGATCGGGTGACAGTGCCAGCCGCTGCACCAGCTGATTCGTTGAATCGTCCAGGTCTGCGTCACTCGCGGCCACGGCTACTTGCTGAACCATCACCACTCCTCTCGCCAACTTCGGTCAACGACGTATTCGACGGCGCGCTCGGCCCTGTTACGCAAATCGGCGTATTCAGTTAAGGGACCTCCCTGTGTACCCACAAGGTGACAAAGTATTCCTCGGGTGGCCTACGCATCCCGAACGCGTTCTGGCCGACGACTTCCAACGGGTTGCGGCGACCCGTGCGTCGATGATCTGGCCGAAGGCCGCGCGGCTCGGGCGGCTATCCAAGTTGGGCCATGAGGGCAAAGGCGCAGTGATCCGATTCACGTAACAGCTCCGTACCTGAACGCGCGGGCAGATACTAGGATGTCCTAGTAAGATACTAGGATGTCATAGTATTTGTGGCCGCGCACGTAGTCGCGCCCGGTCGATGGCTTGATAAGGAGTGGTAAGCAATGGCGGATGTGTCGGACGAGGTGCTTGCTCGCGTCGAGAACCGGGTGGGCCTGATCGTGCTGAATAGGCCCAAGGCCATCAACTCCCTGACGGATTCGATGGTCAAGACGATTCAGGCGACGCTGTCGGGGTGGGAGCGCGACGACGATGTGTCCGCTGTGGTGGTCTCCGGTGCCGGTGAGCGGGGCCTGTGCGCCGGTGGCGACGTGGTGGCGATCTATCACAGCGCACGCGCCGATGGCGAGCAAGCGCGCCGATTCTGGCACGCCGAATACCTGCTCAATTCGCACATTGGGCGTTACCCGAAGCCGGTGGTGGCACTGATGGACGGGATAGTGATGGGCGGCGGCATCGGGATCGGTGCGCACGCCAATACCCGTGTTGTGACCGACACCTCGAAGTTGGCCATGCCCGAAGTGGGCATCGGGTTCATACCCGATGTCGGCGGCACCTATTTGCTGTCGCGCGCACCCGGGCTGCTGGGCCTGCATGCGGCGCTGACTGGCGCGCCGTTCTCTGGGGCAGATGCGATCGCCATGGGTTTTGCGGACCACTATGTCCACCACGACAGGCTCGCTGACTTCACCACCGCAGTGGTTGGTGACGGCATCGACTCTGCGCTCGACCGCTATGCGATCGAACCACCGCCGAGCCCTCTTGTCGCGCAGCGCGATTGGATTGATGAGTGCTACGCCGGGGAAACGGTGGCCGATATTGTTGCGGCGCTGCGCCGGCAAGATGCCACAGCCGCCAGCGATGCGGCCGAGATGATAGCCACCCGCTCGCCCGTCGCGCTGGCCGTCACGCTGCGCGCCGTACGCGAGGCAGTCAAGCTCGACACCCTGGAAGATGCCCTGCGGCAGGAGTATCGGGTGTCGTGTGCGGCGCTACGCAGCCATGATCTTGTCGAAGGTATCCGCGCTCAGGTGATAGATAAAGACCGCAACCCAAAATGGTCACCAGCGTCGCTCGGTGCCGTCAGCGATGCTGATGTGGATGCGTACTTCGCCCCAGCCGGACACGAGCTCACGTTCGACGAAGACGAGATTTGCGCAGACGTATGACATTCGGCACCTCAGCCGTCGCGGCAGAGGTCGTTTGTGCCGTGGGACAAGCAATCCCGCAACACCGACGCTTCCAGCGCGGCAACGGTCATACCTTGCCCATAGATCGGGTTGAAGCTGCAGATCGGTTACCGGCACGCCAAAGTCCAAGACAAGCAAGGCACCGTGCCCTTACCGGCCTGGCTAGCCGCGAGAATGGCTGCGTACCTCGCGGACACACACCCGGCAGCCGACAACCCTAACGCTGTCTTATAGCCGCGAAGGCTGCACGGCAACCAGGTACGCAAGCCGGTACTCGACTGGTCGGCACCGCTGGACCTCAACGGCCTACAGAGCAAGATGATACGGCCCGCCTTAGAGGCTGTCGGCCTCCCAGCCAGCCGGCCAGCAACACCGGCCCGCGTAAATCTGGACGGCACATTTACGCCCGCGCAACCCGCCACGAAAGGTGTTCGGCTGCATGACCTTAGGCACACGTCAGCGACGTTGTGGCTAACGGCGGGCGTGCACTTCATTCAGGTCGCCAAGTGGCTCGGGCACAGCAGCTACATGCTGACGCTGACGACGTACGCCGACTACATCCCCGACATAAAGGTAGGGAACCCGTTGCGCGAACCTGTTGCTGTACGGACGAATGTGGTCAACCTGTTTGGGTAGCAGCCGGATTGAAGTCACAGCGCGACGATCTGGGTCTGCTCTTGGGTCTCGCCGTTCTCCATCCATCTCATCGTCAATCTCCGCGGGTCGACCAGTGACCCCAGATTGCGTCAGTCTCCGGATTGCCTTGCACGAGAACAACCGTCATGGACGACATCCTCGGACGGTCTTCGATTATAAGGTCATGTCAGCTTGCTGAAGTCGCGAATCACGTTGTCTGCGACGCTGATTGGCAGTTGCGGCCCGGTAGATGAACGACGGGTGGAACAGGCGGGCGGGCGGGTCGACCAGGAAGCTGACCTTGAGGAACTGGAGACCGACCACGGAGTCCGTCTCACAGGCGGCCAGCACCCAGTCGATGTACCGGTTGGTCAGGCTTATCGAACGCGTTCGCCGGCCTTCCACTTCGGGGAAGGCCAGGTCAGAACCCGTCGCGAGGCTCCAGGCCACGCCGATCGATTTGGCCGCCGAGCGGAAGTAGCGTCGGGACAGGCCGGTGACGCCGCGACGCAGGGACTCGCGTAGTGCCAGCGCTTCCAACGCCGCCACCGTCATGCCCTGGCCGTAGATCGGGTTGAGGCTGCACATTGCGTCGCCGATGACCAGCAGGCCCTCGGGGAATCGCCGCATCTTGTCGTAGCGTCGCCGCTGGCTGGAGGGCAGCTTGTGTTGTACCACCGGTGCGATCGGTTCCCCGCCCCGCACAGCCGCCAGCAGGTGCGCCGGGGCGTACTCCTCGGCGAAGGACAGCATGCCGGCCAAATCATGGGGCGGCTCGTGCCCCACCATCCCGAAGACCGTGAAAATCCAGGTGTCGTTCTCGTACGACAACATCCCCATCCCGGTTGGCCGGCCGGGCACGGGGCCGATGACAATTAGCCTCTCCTCCAGGGTGCCCGGTGGGATCCGCAGCAGCTGGCTGACGTAGGTCGTGTGGACGACGACGTGCTCCTCCACCGGCCGCCCGTACCCAAGACCCTCCAGAAAGGCCGGGGTGTGCGCGGCGCGGCCCAGGGCATCCACCACGAGGTCGGCGGTCAACTCCCGTTCCGTGCCCGCGTCACGGTCGATCACTCGTACGCCGGAGACGCGGGTGCGATCCGCGGTCGATGTCAGCTCCGCCGCGTCGTGGCCGTCGAGGATCATCACGTTTCCCATAGCTTGTAGGCGCCGTCGGACGTGGCACTCCAGGAACGGCCGGCTCGCCTGGTACAGCGCGTTGGCCTTGGGATCGACGTCTGCCCTGCCGGACCGCACAAACCGGTGCCCAAGATAGGACCAATGGAACCAGGACAATTCGCCGCCGTCCCACACTGGTACACCGTCGGCCACCAGCTCATCGAGAATCCCCGGGAACAACTCATCCAAAATTTGCCCGCCGCGCGCCAGCAGAGCATGGGCGTGCCGGCCCTGCGGCACGCCCCGCCGGTTAGCGGGGTCATCGGGCAACACGTCACGCTCCACCACGGTGACGGTCCGGAAATGATCGGCCAGCACCCTGGCGGCGAGCAGCCCGCCCATGCTGGCCCCCAGAACTACCGCGCGCTCACCTAGTTCGGGCATTGTGAGACTCCTAACCCGCCGTCGAAGGTTCGTCGTTGCCAGGCGAACCACCGCTCAGAAAGCCCGTGTGCAGGTCCTCGGCAAAGGTCCCGGTCAGGTCGACCGAGGTTTTCACGTCCATCGACGCATCGTAGGGTCGAACGACCCGCCGCGTTGCCCATACATACCAACGTCATGGAAATCGCCGCACGGGGGACAACTCCTCCAACGCCAGCGCACACCGGGCGAGCAGGCCGTGCGGGTGTCGCCCTTGTGGCACGCCGCGCCGGTTGACGGGGTCGTCGGGCAGCATGTCCCGCTCGACGACGGTGACCGTGTCGAAGAAGTCGGACAACGCCCGCGCGGCCAGCAGGCCGGCCATGCTTGCGCCCAAAACGATGGAGTGATTGCCGATTTTCGCCATCCGCCACCCATTTCAAAATTGAGTTGTCTGTGACGAAATCCATGCTCACCGGCGTGCGGGGAGTCGGATAGCGTAGGCGACTACTCCAATGTTCGTGTCCAATGTTCGTGCGGAATACCGCATGGTGCGTTCGTCTCGACGAAACACGTATTACAGGGTCGGGGTTAGCGCTGATGGCGCCACTCGGCCACCGGAACCCGCTTCACCCTCGACAGCATTGGTTACGGCACGTTGGTAAACATCGAGGGGGCCCAAAGGATGTTGAGCGCGTTAACTTGCGCAGGCAGCGGCAGCCGGCCGCGGGGCGCCGCCCCCATAGTGCCGCAGGACGCGGTCATGTCATCGCCTCGGCCAACGCCATGTGACCTTCAAAGCCGAACTCTGCGGCCAACTTTCGGTAGCGGTCCCGATAGTCGCGATAGCCGGCCTCATCGCCACGAGCGCGGGCCAGCAGTGCGCGCAAGCGCAGCAGAAAGATCTCGTGGAGCACGAAGCCGGGGTCGGTCGGCACGGCCGCCAACCGGTCAATTGCGGCCTGTGCTTCTGCAAGGTCACCGTCGCCGCCGCGGCGCATCAGTGCTTCCACTAAACCGGTGGTGGCTAGCACAGTCCAAATGGCCCCACCCGAGCCGGACAAGTCCTCGCGGACTGCCCGCGCGAGTGCGATCGCGCCGTCGAGATCTCCGGACCTGACCTTCTGGTGTGCGAGGTAAATGTCAACAACCGGCACAATCTGCAAAACGAACCGCTGTTGTACGGCGGCGTCACGGACCTGCGCAAGCAGCTCGAACCCAGCCTCACGCTGCGGACTATCCCGATGGGCAAGGGTGATACCGCGAGCGGATCGGATAACGTGCACTGCCAGTTCGTCACCCGATCGCTCCGCGAACTGCAGCGCGTGGGCGGTCTCGTGCAGGGCGGTCGCGTCGGGCAGCAGCGCTCCACCGGGAATCGCGAGTGTGTAGGTGTGGTAGATCACCCCGGCCAGGGAGATGGGGTCGGCCGCACGCGCCATCGCGACGCCCTGGGCAAAGTCGTCCTTCCAGCCGGGAATGCCCAGGCACCATCGGGCAGCGCCGCGCAAGGCGAGCGCGAACGCCAGCGGTGATCCGACGATCAGGTTGCCTGTAGTGGGATCGCCGTCGGCCACATCGATGACGCGCTGGGCCAGCCGCAACACGTCGGCCATCTCGCCGGTCTCGAATTTGGCGGCAAGCGCCGCGAACGACAGCCCGACGGTCAACGTCGAGTCCCCGATCGCTTCGAGCAGTGCGGTGTGTTCGGTGGCCAGGCGAGAGGCGTCGCGGCGGTGCGCATTAGTGAATTGCGCCATCACCTGCCCGGTCATGCCGATGGCCAGCGACACCTTGTCGCCGGCCGCGGTGCACAGGTCGCGCAGTTCGTCGAAGCCGGTGTCGGCGCCGCTACCACCCACCCGCCAAGCGCTTGCGCACAGCAGGGTGCGCGGCGCGATGCGCATCTCGATCCGATCCGGGTCGTTGTCGGGGAGCCGGTCGGCGACCTGACGAGCCCGCCGCAAACTCGTCTGTGCGGCGGCGATGTCGCGGTTGGTCGACCAGGTGCCGGCGCGCATATGCCAGCCAAAGGCCTCCCGGAGTTCGCCGGCGGCCTCCAGATGCTCGGCGATCAGCGCCGCGTTCTCTTCGGCCGAGCCCCGCGCTTCAATCGTGGCGGCCAGCTGGCGGTGCAACACGGCACGATCTGACTTGAGTTGTGACTCGTAGCCCACCGTGCGGATCAGGGGGTGCCGAAACGCGTACTCGGGGTGCGGGGTGAACCTGACCTGGTCGATGAGCTCCGCCTCGATCAGCGGTGCCACGTCCGGGCCGTCGATCAGGTTGGCCAGCAGATCGATGTCGAA